>Ga0194120_10000744_pt1 | contig 61035 bp, 40 predicted proteins | sample TA2MahCa65mmetaG_FD_148642 | JGI IMG/M metagenome (GOLD analysis project Ga0194120, IMG submission 148642) | Freshwater microbial communities from Lake Tanganyika, Tanzania - TA2015019 Mahale Deep Cast 65m | ecosystem: Environmental > Aquatic > Freshwater > Lake | place: Tanzania: Lake... | reverse complement strand
CCGGCACGAGGACGAGGACGAGCACGAAGGCCCCCCCCCTCGAGATTATCGCCGAACGCGGCCATCGGGCGCCAGGCCTTCCTGACGGCGCCGTAGAATGGACAGCTACCGCGAGACAGCAAATGCTGGAAAGACTCGGCCCCCCCCCCTATCGAACACCCCAGGCAACATCACACTACTGCTTTTCGATCTGGCGATGTGAGCCCCTCCCTTCGACGGAATTGGACTGCCGGTCATAAGTGCATCCGGCTTGGCGGAAAAAATGCCCGCGATCGCCAATCCATGTCAATCTCGTCCTCGACTCGGAGGACAGACCGTTCCGCTCCATCTACGGCGCGAGGGCTTTGATCGCGATGTTGCGGAACTCGACCGGATCGGAATGGACCGCGAATCCGAAATGGCCCTCTTCGAGTTCCTTACCCGGATGAGGATGGTTCGCCATGAACTCGGTGACTTTCGCGAGGTCGGCGTTCACGATCAGCGATCCATTCAGTTGGAGCACCATCAACGGCGGAATCTCGCCGAAACCTCGCGGGCACGCCAAGGGAGCCGGCCCGTCTGAGATAGTCGACGGTTTCTGGTGGAAAGGAAAGCCGAACACACGGTTTCGTGACCGCTCCAGCGGACAGTGCGACTACTCTTGAAGAGGGGTTACGACGCCTTTCAGCCGATCGAGGATTTCCCGATGGTCGTTTCCCAGTTCGGGTCGGCGGACACGGTCATAGGCTTCCGCGAGGAATTGGCGGATGATCGGTTCCGACGGGTCGAGCCGCAACGATTGTTCGGCCGCAGCGCACGCCGCGGGCCATTGGCCCATCTGGCCGAGCACGAGGGCCTTCTGGCCATGCAGCGTCGGATCGAGGGGGTTGATGCGCAGCAACTGGTTGAGGAGGGCGTGCGCGGCGCCCGTGTCTTGGGATGCCTGGGCATCGAGCAGCTTCCCGGCCAGAGCTCGTTCGCTCGCCGGTTCGATCGTCAACGCGGCGTCAAAACAGGCTTCGGCGCGCGGCGCATCGCCGAGCAACTGAAACGACCGGGCCAGCGCGAGCAGGACGGGCACGTCGCGTTCCACCCCATACAAGAACGACTCGTCGAACCGGTTCTCGATCATGCGCAGGCGCGGCGCGAGGAGGCGCTGCGCGCCGCGCACCAAATCGGGGTCGCTCGTGACGATCGGTTGCCGAAGCATGGCGAGTCCGCGGGCCCGTTCGACCTCGCGGCGCGGCAGACGGGATTCGGCGCCGTCGAAGATCGGAAAGGCGTCCTGGTGGGCTGGGGGAGAATCCGGGGGCTCGGCGTCCGCGACGCGCGGGACGCGATGGTCGGTTTGCGCCGTGTGGGGAACATCATGGGTCGGGAGCGGCGGCATGTGGCATTCGATGCACGAATCGTCGGCCGAACGCGCGCGTCGATCGGATTCGGCCAAGGAACAGCCGCGCTGTCCTTCGGATGGCCCGTGGCAGGCTTGGCACCGGTCCCGAAAATGGGCCGTGCGTTGATCGGGAGGAGGCTCGAAATGCGGATCGTGGCACGACACGCAGCCGAATCGCCCTTCGCTCGCCTGATAGCAGCGGCTCGCTCGCATCTGCTGAACCTGGCTCACCGCGCGCGTCCGTCCCTCGGATACGACGTTGTCGCCTTGCGAAACGAACGCGACCCAAATGTCCTCGATCCGTTGCCCCGGCCGGAAGTCCGGGTGCCTTCGTCCGAATCGCAGGATCGTTCCGTCGCCCTCGAGATGGCATTGATTGCAGACGTCCTCGCGGGGCGCCGGTTCGAGCCGTTTCGGGTTGACGATCGGATCGACAACCCCCGCGCGCCACGCGCCCGACGTGCGGAGCGTGACGTGCTCTTGGCCCGGACCGTGGCATCGCTCGCACCCGATCGGTTCCTCGACGATCGGATCCGACGCGTAACGCTCATCCGAATCGCTCAACGACGTGCGTCCGGCGTGGCAATAGAGGCAATTATCGCCGAGCCGTCTTGAAAAGCGGGCGTGCCCGTCCGGTCTGTAGCCGGGCGACAGGTCCCATCGGCCTTTTCGGGCGTACCATCCGATCGACGATTGCGCGAAGACGCCGTGATCGAATCGCGCGTACGAACGCCCTCGCGTCCCCGACCCGATCGCGTAATGGACTTCGAATTCCTGGTCGTAGATCGGCTTCCCGTCGCGATCGAGCATGATCTCGTGATGGATGGTCTTGCCGTCGCGTTTTTCAACGCGGTATCGTCTCGGCCCGGGCGGCGCGACGGGATCCGACGGGTATTCTTCGATCGGAGCGGCGCGATCGATGGACGCGAACGACCGCCACATCGGGTGCGTCCGGTACTTTTCGACGATCGGCGCGTGGCACGGCGCGCAGGCGTCGCTTCCGACGAATCCGCCAGTGGGTGGTTCCGGCTCTTCGAGGGGCCGTTCGAGGCTGACCGAGATCGCGCCCGCGCGGGGCTCCGGGGCGGCCGCGCCGCCGTCCGCGATCGGCGCGCCGAAAGTCGGCCCATCGTCCACGGATCCGGTTCCGTCCGTTCGAAGCCGAAACGCCACGATCGCGGCGACGGCTCCGAAGGCGATCAGGATCCCGATGGCGATCCGCATCGGTCTTCGTCCACGCACGTCGGAGGGCAGCATGGAATGGTCATTCACGATGATCCGTCTCCTAGACGCCGCGTCGAGCGCCCCACAGGTGGACCTGCAGCCGATCGGTGAGTCGATACCCGAGGCGTTTGCATTGTTCGACAAGCCACCGCTGCCGCGCGCGGATCGCGGCGGGTTCGGTTCCCTCGGCCATCAAATCGACGCGTTCCCTGTCGATCCCGTGGCGCGCGACCAACGCCGCGATTTCCTCGACGTCGGCCGGCTCGCGGACCACGAACTTGAACCACGCCTTCGGATTCGACGCGAAGTACCGGATCGCGTCGGATCGTTCGCGCGTTCGCGCGGCGAGGCCCGAGTTGGCTGTTTTCGGAGAAACGTTGTACGATGCGACGCGCGCGTCGAGTTCGGCGGACGGGATCAGCGTTCCGTTCGTTTCGAAGTCGAAACGATAGCCGCCGGGCGCCGTTTGGAGTCGGGTCGCGACGGCCGTCCACGCCTCCTGTTGCAGGAGCGGTTCGCCTCCCGTGGCGACGACGTCGCGGCACGCGAACGCCTCGACAAGCCGGCAGACCGCCTCGGGCTCGATTTCGACGACCTGTTCGGACGGATCGTATTTGCCGCCGCCGGGCCGGCCGTCCCGTTCGTGCTCGGCCGTGACGCCTCGCCAATTCCACGTATAGTCGGTGTCGCACCACCGGCACGTGAGATTGCACAGCGCCGCGCGGACGAACACGCTTGGCCGCCCCGCGTGGCGGCCTTCTCCCTGGATGCTATAAAAAACCTCGGGGCGACCACCCAGGCCGGCGATTTTCATGACGGTACGGCCCCTGGGGCCGATAACGGCGGCTGCTCGACACGGTTCCGAACGGATCGCGATCCGGCGACGGGCGTGGTCCCGAAGGCAAGACACGCATGCGCCCGCCCCACGCGACTCGGACTTCCATTCTAACAGGCGAAGAGGCGGGCGGACCAGCGCTATGGACGATCAGCACGATACGGGCTCGCCGCTCGGAGCCGAACAAGCCGAAACATGGCTCCGAGGGCTCGGAATCGCCGACCCTCCGCGCGCGGCGCGCCGTGTGCGGAACATGATCGGATCCGGAATCCCAAGCGATCTCGCGCGCGTCCTCGAACGGCAGCTCGATCGGCACTTGGGCCGAGTCAGCGATCCGGACATGGCCCTGAATCACCTCGAGCGGTTCTTCGCGGCGGCCCGTTCGCCGCTCGCCCTCGCTTCGCTCTTCGACCGCGATCCCGACGCGCTCCCGACGCTGCTCCAGATCTTCTCGACAAGCCATTATCTCGGCGATCTTCTGGTCGGCGATCCGGACGCGTTCGATCTCGTGCGGTTGACCGAAGGACAACCGGTGGCGAGGGACCTGCTGGTCGACGAGATCCAAACCGATGTGGCGGCGGCCCGCGACGACGAAGGCGTCATGGTCCGCCTTCGGCGGCACAAGCGCCGCGAGACGCTTCGCATCGCGTACGGGGATATCGTGCGACGGCAATCGATCGACGTTGTTACCCGCCAGATCTCTTGGTTGGCGGACGCGATCTGCGAAGCCGCACTGCTCCACGCGCGCCGCGCGATGGAGTCGGGCCGCGGAGTCGCTCGACGAGCCGATGGAAGCCGAGCCCGGTTCGTCGTGCTCGGGCTCGGAAAACTCGGCGGCGAGGAACTCAACTACTCCAGCGATATCGATCTCATCTTCCTCTTCGACGGCGAGGGCCAGTCCGACGGCCCACGACCGGCGTCGAACGGCGAGTATTTCGAGCGGATGGCTCGGCATTTCGTGAAACTGGTCGGCGAGCCGACCGAATTGGGCGCGGCGTACCGCATCGACCTCCGTTTGCGGCCGGAGGGGAGCCAAGGCCCGACCTGCATCGGACTCGATGCCGCCCTCCGCTATTACGACACGTCGGGCCGCACGTGGGAGCGGCAAGCGTTCGTCAAGGCGCGCCCCGTCGCGGGCGACCTGGATTTGGGGAGCGAATTCCTGAGTCGCCTGGAACCTTGGGTCTACCGGCGTTACCTGAGCCGCGCGGACATCGCCGGGATCCAGGCGCTCAAACGGCGCATTGAACAGCGTGCTTCACGGGAGTCGTCGGGCCATCGCGATGTGAAATCGGGAAGGGGCGGAATCCGCGACATCGAGTTCGCGATCCAGTTCCTGCAGTTGCTCAATGGAGGCGACCTCGCTGAATTGCGGACCGGCAACACGCTCGCCGCCATCGCGCGCCTCGAACAGGTCGGTTGCCTCACCTTGCAGGAGCGTTCGATCCTGGAAACGAATTACACGTTCCTTCGCACGATCGAACACCGCCTCCAGATCCTCTTCGATCTGAGGACGCATGCGATGCCGGACGACCGGGAGGAGCTGCGCCGGCTCGCCGCGCGGCTTGGATACGGCCCAACCCGCGACGGCGATGCGCTCGAATCGTTCGAACGCGACTATCGTGAAAAGACCGAGCTCAACCGGCGGATCCTCGACCACCTCCTTCACGACGCGTTCCGCGACGAGGACCAATCGGCGCCCGAAACCGATCTCGTGCTCGATCCCGACCCCGCGGCGGACGCGGTGCGGACGTGCCTCGGCCCCTTTGGATTCCGGGACATCGAGGCGGCGCATGGCAACTTGATGTCGCTCGCGACCGAACCGATTCCGTTCCTTTCCGCTCGGCGCTGCCGCCACTTCCTGGCGTCGATCGCCCCGAATTTGCTCGCCGCCATCGCCGCGACGCCCGATCCCGATTTCACGCTGCTCAACCTGAGCCGCGTGAGCGACTCGCTGGGCGGCAAGGGCGTTCTGTGGGAACTGTTCAGTTTCAATCCGCCGACTCTGAACCTCTACGTGCGGCTTTGCGCGACCAGCCCGTACTTGTCGGGATTGTTGATCGGCAGTCCTGGGATGGTCGACGAACTGATGGACTCGCTGCTCGTCGATCGGTTGCCGACCTCCGACTTCCTCGCGAAAAACCTCGCCGATCTGTTGCGCGGAGCGGAGGACGCCGAACCGATCCTCCACAGCTTCCGCAACGCGCACCATCTTCGCGTCGGCGTGCGCGACATCCTGGGCAAGGACGACATCCGGGACACGCACCGCGCGCTGTCCGATGTCGCCGAAGCGATCCTGACGCAGGTCGCCGTCCGTGAATATCGGCAGCTCACCGCGCGCTACGGCGAACCGACCCTCGATGCCGACGACCGACCGAGCGAATTCGTCATGGTCGGAATGGGGAAACTGGGAGGACGCGAGCCCAATTATCATAGTGATCTCGACGTCGTCTTCCTTTACGAGGGTGACGGCCGGACGCGTCCCTATCGGTCGCTGCGCCGGACGGCCGAGACGACGACCAACCAGCACTTCTTCAATCAGCTCGGCCAGCGCATCATCCGGACGATCACGAGTCTCGGGCCGCACGGCCGCCTGTATGAACTCGACTCGCGCCTGCGGCCGGCGGGCCGCAACGGCCCCCTCGTGGCATCGATCCCCGAATTCGAGCGCTATTTCGCGTCGGGTGAAGGGCAACTCTGGGAGCGGATGGCGCTGTGCAAGGCGAGGCCGTTGTGCGGGGCGCCGTCGGTCCGCGATCGGTTGGCCGATTCGATCCGGCGCATCCTCACCGAACCCGCATGGCAACCCGAATGGGCCGACGATCTGCGGCGACTGCGGGATCGCATGCGGGAAACGGCGAGCGATCGGAATCTGAAGCGCGGCCCCGGCGGCACGGTCGACATCGAGTTCATCGCGCAGATGCTGCAATTGCGGCACGGCGGTTCGCACGCCGACCTGTGGGCCACCGGCACGCTCGACGCACTCGACGCGCTCGCCGCATCCGCGTGCCTTCCCCGAGCCGACGCCGACCGATTGGCCGGGGCCTACCGCTTCCTACGCGGCGTCGAATCGCGGCTTCGGTTGCTCAACACGACCGCGAGGCACGACCTTCCCGCCGACGAGGCCGAGTCGAACCGGCTCGCCTATCTCCTGCGATTCGCGAGCGGCGCCGAGCTGACCGCCGAATGCCGGCGGGTCATGGAGTCGACACGCCGCGACTTCGACCGAATCGTAGCGTTCGTAGGACGACCGTCCTCGGTCGTTCAGGACGCGGCGCGGAAAAGAAGAACGGCTGAGGACAGCCGTTCCACGTAGGACGACCGTCCTCGGTCGTTCCGAGGGAATCAGCCCGTCCGGTGTGCGTCCGCGCACATGCCGCACAGATCGGAGGGCCGGGATGAGCCTCGCGTAGGCTCGGCGAACCGGACGTTTGTCGCGATCGGATCGAGTTTTCGTGAGGGTGGAGTCGGCCTTTCGACGGCCGGGAGGTTGGCACACGAGTTGCAACTCCGAAGAACCGGGTGAGGTCATGGTGGCCCCAGGAATGCGAGAGAAAGCGAGGTGCGCCATGTTCGTCAAAGCTCATGCTCAGCATCCCATGGAAGTCATGAAATGGGCCGTGCTCGTCGTGCTCGCGGGCGCGTTGGCGCTCGTGCTGGCCAGCGCCGTGGGCGGCGCGGAACGGATGAGCCCTCCGGCCCGATTGCCCGACCGAATCGAGGACGCCGCGCGATGGATGCCGGTTCCTCCAATTCCACCCGCGGAACCGCGGCCCGCCGAGGACCCGTTTGAACGAGCGACCGCGATCTGGAACGCGATCGAGCTCCAGCGGGCGGGCCAGGTCGACGAGGCGGTCGAGGCGTGGATCCGCTTGCGACTGCCGGAAAAGACCGACGTGTGGAGGCTCGTTGCCTTGGCATACGCCCACATGCCGAGGGCCGATCATGCCGCCGCGGCGGACGTGTTGAGTGAGGCGAAGTACGCGGCGCCCGAGAATGCCGTCGTCCATTTCGCCATCGGGACCTTGTGGCTCGCGAAGGCCGAATCGGCGTACGAATGGCGCGATTCGCCGAACTCCCAGCTCCACCGGCTCGCCGCGTGGGGACCGATCGACGTCGCGCCCAATACCAAGTCGATGTATCGGCTCGCGGCCGTGATGTCGTTCGAGCGGGCCGCGGAATCGGCGAGGAACGTGAATCTCGATGAACCGCTCATCGAGGAGATCCGGGCCGTTCCCGAAGCCGACGATCTGGCCATGCCGATCGCGGCGCCGACCGTCCGCGATCTTCTCTCGGCGTTCGAAGCCGACGCCTTCGAGGGCCGATCCCACTTGGCGCTCGGCGTGCTGCATGCGGAGCGGAACATGCTCGCACATGCCGAACGGCATCTCGATCAGGCGGCCGCGTTGGGGCAGCCGACCGGGGCCGAATTCCGCGACCTCGGCGCGCGGTACGAGGAGAGCGCGCAATTCAGCCATGCGGCCCGCGCGTATCTCAAGGCCATGTCGCACGGAGGCGGCGTGGGCAGCTTGGGCCGCGCTCTCGAAAACGCGGGACGAGCCGTCCTGCGTTAACGCCTCGCGCCGGCGGGGGGATTGCTTCGAGCGTGCGATCTGGCGCACGCCGACGCGAATCTCCCCGCCCTCGTTTATTAGGCGTCCAAGAGACGGACAAAGAGAGAACAACTGAAACGCGGCCTATTCGGCGGCGGTCCAGCCTTTCTGGTGGCCCAGGTTGCGGACCTTGCCGCTGAGAACTGCCTTGGCCAGGAGGGTCGAGGCGAATGCCTTGTTGACGCCCAGGGCGTCCGCCACGTCTTGCACGTAGACCACGTCGCCCCGTTCATGCACGAATCGCGCCGCGTCGCGCCAGCGGCCGGGGCTGGGTATGTCGTCATCGGTGAGCGGAATTACGCCGGCGACGCCCAGGTCGTCGCGGAGTTCGATCACGCCGTCCCAAATCGTGATGCGGTGCCGGCCGACCTTGCGCCGCTCGCGGCGTAGCGTGACCCGCTTGACGGTTTGCCGAATGGCGAACGCCAGTTTCTCGCGGTCGGCCTCGGTCAGCCGGCCCAGCAGTTCGTCCAACCGGCCGATTACCGCCAGAGCCTCGGGCGACGGGGCGTGGTCCCCACAGGCGCGTTGCAGTTGCTCCTTGATCTGCGCTTCCTGTTCGCGCCAGCCGGCCAGCAACCGCGAAATGCCGGGGATGTCTTTCCGGCTCGCCAAGGCGAGGTTCTCGGTGCCGCGTTCGATCTTGGCCCGCACTTCGGCCAACTGCGATTCGTACCGGCCGACGTTGGCCTCGGCCTTCTTGGTGCGACGGCTGATCTCGCTGCGGATGGCCCGCTTGGTCCGTTCGTCCGACATGAACTGCTGGAGCTTGGCCAGCACGGCTCGCTCGATGGTGTCGGCGCGAAACGTCGGGCGGTCCGAATCCTCGGGGCGTTCCTCGAAGCAACGTGCCGGCAGACCATAATATCTGCGCACGACTTTCCGTCCCGAATGGCTCATCGTGAACCCTTGCAGACGCTGACCGCCGTCGGCCAGATACAAAATGCCGGTCAGCAGGTAGCGCCCCGGCGTCGGCGCTTTCGGGGCGCGGTACTTGCGGCGAATGACCCGCTGTGCCCGCTCGAAGGCCTCTCGGCTCACGAGCGGCTCGTGGGCGTCGTCGCAGACCACTCCGCCATCGTCATGCAAGCTGCGAAATTTGCCTCGCCTCTTGCGGCCGGCCACGATCTTGCCAGCGTAAGCCGGGTTCGACACCGCGCGGCGAACACTGCTGGCGTTGAACCGCTTGCCGAACATGGTGGTGAAGCCCCGCCGGTTCAGATCCCTGGCAACCGAGCCGTATGCCGCGCCGTCGCCAACCGACTCGAACATGATTCGCACCGCTTCGACGGCCTGCGGGTCGCTCGCCAAAACAAGACGCGACGACCAGTTGATCGGCTTGCGGAACAGCTCGCGGCAGGAAACGCGGCGCACGACGCGACCTGCCTCGTCGAGGATTTCACGGTCGTACCCAAACAAGGCCCCGCCTTGTTTCTGCCCCTTGCTGACAGCGAGTCGTTTTCCGCTGACCACGCGGTCGGCAAGCTTCAGCGATTCCTCGCGGGCACCGTACTGGTCGACGATGGCCGTGATCACGCCGCCCAGGTTGTCGAACTTCAATTCGCCGCGTTGGCAGGTGACGATGGCCACGCCGGCGTCTCGGAACAAACGCCAGTGCTGCATGCAATCGAAAATGTCCTCGCGCGACATGCGGCTTTGTTCTGAAAGCAGCACGGCGCAGAATGTTCCCGCCTTGGCGTCCGCCAGCAGCTTTTGGAACTCGCGGCGCTTGCTCGATTCGGTGCCGGTCATTCCGTGGTCTTCATACCACTTGATGATGCGGTAGCCGAGGCGATCCGCCAGGGCCTGGACGTCGCGCCGCTGCCGGGCAGGGCTATCTTGCTGCTGGTCGCTGCTCATGCGGACGTAGCCCACCGCGGGCCGTTTCGTGTCGCTCATGGCAACTCCTTTCTTTTGGGGTTGGGTTCGTCGCGTGGCGACCGTCGCCACGCCAGGACACAGTTACCTCGGGTTGGCCGCAGGCATCCAGCCGGCGGCGATGTGGGCCAACGGGTGGCCCGCGTTGGCGTCGCGGGGTCGGTTGAACGAACGGTCCAACCGTAAGAAGAGGCCGCAACGTGCGGCCTCGTGGGCGAACGAGTGGCCAAGCGGGGCGTCAGACTCCGGCGGTCGTCGCCACGGAGAACTCGCCCCCGCGAGGTGCCCGCTTCGCCGCGCCGCGCCAACCGGTGATCGTGCGGAGCAAATTGCATTTCGCGGCGATCTCGCGTTTGGTCGGCAGGTACTCGAGCGTCCCGTTCTTCGCTCGTGTCCACCGCCCGCGATCAATCCATTGCCCGTTCGATTCCCATTGCCGCACTTGGTCGTCCAACATTTTCTGTTCGTTCATCGTTCTGGCTCCTGGTTGCGTGGTGCCCGTCGCGGGTCATCCGCGAACGGGAGTGACACTGAGCCAGCGGTGCGGAACGAATGCAAGGCGTTGGCGCGAAGTTTCAGAACGCACGGTTCAACCGTAAGACGAGGCCCCAGAGCGGGGCCTCGTTGGGCGACGGCGCGGCGGGCGTTACCCGTTGCGTTTGTCGTCCGAGAAGGGCGGGTCCAGCTCATCCGCGACCGCCAACAGCACCTCGACTAGGTCGTTGGCGTCCAGGTGCGTCGACCGCCGGCCCGTTTCGAGTTCGGCCTGCATGGCAGCGGTCACCTTTCGGATGGCGTCGGCAACTTGCATCGACGTCGTCATGGGTTGGTCCTCCTACTTGCGGCCGGCCAAGGCGAACTGGCCCCGGTCGACCTTCTTGAAGCGGGCCTCTTTGCCCTTGGTGTTGATGTCCCGAAGAATCGAGGCGTAAAGCGTCGCGTCGGGCGTCGCGCCGCCTGGACTGTTCCACAGTCCCTGCTTGGCCATCGCCTCGACCATCGCCTTGCAGTTCATGGGTTCGCCGGCCTTGGCCAGCACCGCGAGCGCCGCCTCGATCTGGCTCAGCTTCTTGCCATCCGACTTCGCCGTCGCCTTCGCGGGCTTCGCCGCCTTCGTCTTGGCGGTCTTCGCGGTCGCCTTCTTCGTCGCGATCTTCTTGGTCTTCATCGTTCGTCCTTTTGTCTTGCGGTACGTTTCCGCCAGGGGCCAATCCCCCGGCGACAGTGACACATGAGCCAGCAATTCCCGCCCGCAGCAAGTCGTCCGGCGACGAATTCGATCTGGATTTTCGGGGATTCTGTGCAGCTAGGCCCATGCTGGAGACTTTGTTAAACTCAGGAGGTTTTCCGCGAGGCGCAAGAGGCATCTTTCGATGACCAAGCTCAGTGACTACGTGAAGACTGCGGAGGCAGCCGAGATCCTCGGCGTCTCGCAAAATACGCTGCGGGCGTGGTCGGAGGCCGGGAAGATTCCAGTTCATCGCAATCCGGCCAACGGCTACCGATTGTTCCTTAGAACCGACCTCGACAAGTTCCTTCGAAAGGTCGCCGCCAGTGGAACCACGCAAAGGAAGCGAAAGATCAAATGACCAGGGAACGACAGGCGGCAGAGAATGAGAGAATTGTTCCGGAGGTTGGACCAAAGGTGTCCAACGCCGTGGTTACGCTGATTGGGTTGTGGAAAAGTAACCGGGAAGTTTCTGGTGGCGCGAGAACGAGAGATGTCCATCGACAACTTTAGTAGCCTGTTTGCTCATGCGACGGAGGTTGCTGCGCCCCACGACTACCAAGAACGATTGGCGACGCAAGGAAAAAGTGAAAGTCGGCTACTCACGGTCCCGACCGGACTCGGAAAGACCGCCGCCGCCTTCCTCGCTTGGCTGTGGCGACGGCGTTTCGCTGATGAGTCGATCCGCAGGCAAACTCCACGTCGCCTCGTCTATTGCCTGCCGATGCGGGTTCTCGTGGAACAGACGTTCGGCGAAGCCGTGCGCTGGCTGGACCGGCTGGGATTGCTCGCTGGCAAGGCGATCTGGGAGAACACCGGCGGTGACGGATTGCCGATGCGGTCATCCCGACTGACGAGCTACGAACCCGAGCCATCGAACGATAAGCCCGCGGGCTGGAGCAACGAGCACGGCGATCAAGGAACCAATCGAATCGCCATTCATCTGTTGATGGGTGGTGAGGACCGAACCGATTGGGCACTCTGGCCCGAGCGGGACGCCATTCTGATCGGCACGCAGGACATGCTCCTGTCGAGGGCGTTGAATCGAGGCTACGCCGCCAGACGGCCGCGATGGCCAATCGAATTCGGGCTACTGAATAACGACTGTTTGTGGGTATTTGATGAAGTCCAGTTGATGGGCCCTGGGCTGGCGACCGGATTGCAGTTGGAGGCGTTTCGCAGTGAGGAAATCAAAGGAACATCGTACTTCGGCACGGAGCGTCCATGCGTGTCTTGGTACATGTCTGCAACGGCAAGCCGAAGGCTGCTCACCACTCGTGATTGGCGCGCGCCGGACGGCGACAGGCGATCTTCGGATTTCGTGTTTGAATTGTCTCCTGAGGAAAAAAATGACAAGCAGGGCGTGCTTGGCCAGCGACGTCTGGCGACGAAGCAGCTTAAGTGTCAACCATCCTGGTCGCTTGAGGATGGAAACGCTGCCGAACGGATCGTTTCGCGCCACCAAGAGATGCTACAGGCTCTGGCTGCTGCACCGCCGGAGATTCCCCGCCGCACACTCATCATCTGCAATACGGTTGATCGCGCACGAGCGATCCAAGCTGCCCTTTCCAGCATGCTGGGAGAGGATGCCGCAAATTCATTGGTCCTCCTGCACTCACGCTTCCGTCCCCCGGATCGCGCTCGGCAGCAAGATCGCCTCAAAGACAAACTCGACGCGAAGGTGGGGCAGATCGTTGTAGCCACCCAGGTCGTCGAGGCTGGTGTCGATCTTTCCTCGGCCATCCTTTGGACTGAAATCGCACCACTTCCAAGTATCGTTCAGCGGCTCGGCCGGCTGAACCGTGCTGGTGAGTTCGGGCACGATGGTCAGATTGCCTACGGCTGGACGCCGTGTGCAGTGGTTCTGGGCGTACCACTTCCTCCGCCGCCAACCAAGCAGACGAAGGAGGAGAAGGAGAAGCACGAGAAGGCGGTTACTCGCGCATACCTGCCCTATGACCGGACTGAGTGCGAGGCGGCGCGGAAATATCTCGAGGGTGTCAGCGACGCCAGTCCCGCCAAACTCGGTACACAGCTTCGGTCGGCTCTCGACGACGCTTTGCCGCCGCCGGCATACTCGCTGCAACAACATGAACTACTGGATTTCTTCGACACCGATTCCAACCTGTCGCTGGGATACACCGATGTCTCGCCTTTTGTGCGAGGAATCGACCCAGAGACGGACATCTACGTTGTGTGGCGCGAATGGGAAGGAAATGTCCCACCGTACGACTTCGATATCGGCCGTCACGAAATTTGCCAAATACCTGTCTGGCAAGTGATTGGTAAGGGCGGGTTGAGTACGTGGTATAAGGGATTCGTCTGGCAGGGTCGTGAACGTGGCTGGCAACCGGCAACGCGCGATAGCGTACTTCCGGGGGCGACACTCCTGCTTCCGACTCGCGCCGGTGGATATAGCGACGCGCTGGGTTGGACTGGGACTGGCGACCCGAATGCACATGTTTCTGATCTATATAAGCCCTTGAGTCGACCAACGGATGAGAATCTTCTCTCCGGTCTCGAACGCGGATGGCAAAGTATCGGGGCGCATACTTCCGACGTGCAATCCGGCTGGAACGCCATCCGAGTGGCTCTGGCCCTTGATGACAAGGAACTCTGTGCTGCCTTCGATGAGGCCATTGTATGGCACGATTATGGAAAAGCAGTTCGCCGGTGGCAGGCAGCTACGCGACTATTGGCGATCAAGGCTGGCCTTGCCTGGCCGCGCAGCATCGCTCCAATCGGCAAGTTCTCGTTTTCGGAGAGTCCTCAATTGGGCGGGCTGTCGGCGGCTGATTTGTATCGGGCGATCCGAGATCTTCGGCGTGCATTTGCCCCGAAGCTGCGGCACGAAGTTGCCTCGGCGCTGGCGCTGCGTCAGCACCATCGGCGCGTTGGACGCGATCCATCCATTTACGCGCTGCTTGCGGAATACCTGGTGATGGCTCACCACGGTCATGTGCGGAAAGTTCTTCGCGACGAGTTGCCTCGCGATCCACGGCGCATTCGCCGTGGTCCAGACGAGGTTCGGGGAATTCGCGAGGGAACCGCCGTTCCCGGATTCTCGATCAATTCCCACACATTGCCGCCGACCGAGGCACTTTCCATCGCCAGCCGTCAAATGGGGCGGTCGTCGGATGGCCAGGAAGGCTGGACGCGAACGGTGTTGCGATTGCTGGAACACTTCGGGCCATTTCGTCTGGCCTACTACGAAGCGCTGTTACGGGCTGCTGATTGCCGCGCTAGTGCCGAGCCAAGAACGGACGTGGTGATCGCGTCGCCCGGAATCGCTGCCGCGGTGCCTGTCACCGCAGTTCCTGTGGGAGGTTTGGAATGACGACCAAACTCGAGCCAATTTCATTGAACGGGTGCCGGCATGACGTACTTGGCCATGCATTGAAGGCCATCGGCGTCCTGCGGGCGATTTCGACCTGCGCTGCCCCGGAGGACTGCGATCCAAACGTTGAAGGCTGGTGGAACCCCGACAGCGCAGCATTTATGATCCGCTCGGCCCGCTATCCTGACGCCGCGAGCCTCGTGAGGTTTTTTGCCGAGAAATATCGGCCGACTCCAATCATCGCTGCCTGGAACAAGAGCGGGGGGGTAACCGACAAGATCGAAGTGACGATCTCGTGCAGGTCTGGTGATGTCAGTAAGTTTCGGGCGGACAACGAAGCGGTGCTCGAAGCGAGCGGCCTGAAAGCAACCAAGAAGCTCTCAAAGGCCGGGGCTATTGTGTTCACAGTTTCAGATACGGCAAATCTGGATGACCTGCGGCAACGGGCGATGGACGCCGGTCTCGTCTGCTCTCATAAGGAGAAACAAGCACGCGGCAGGGTCACAACAGAAGTCACAATTGCGTCTGGCATCGGCGCCTTGGAGGAGTTCCGTGAGCAACAAGCTGAGGTATTGGCGGAGTTGGGCTTCAAGAAAGACAAGAAGTTGTCCAAAGACGGCCTACTGAAGTTTTCAACCGATTCATCCATTCGGCCGAGCGTCGAGCAGCTTGTCTTGGATTTCAATGCTTCCTTCACCAATGCATCGAATGATCCGAATCCTGGTGACAACACAGAAACGCAACCGTCCAACGGCCCCCTTAAGGTGACCATTGTTGCCAAAGAGAGCGGCAAGAAAGACGGCGTGCTTCCCAATGCCGCAAAGCTGCTGTCCGGCGATCAGGGGTTCCAAAGATGTCTGGAGCTGGCTCGACAATATGTGGACAGCTTGCAAGGAACTGGCGACGAGGATTCTGCCGGCGAGGATGTATTTCTTCGATACCGAGATCAACTGCCAGACGCCGTGGCCGAATCGTTTGATGCGCTCTGCGCCCTGCATATCAGCCAGCAGAACGACAACCCTCTCTTCGTTCGGCGCGGGCGTCCCGGCGATAAAGTCAATGCGGACATCTTCCTCAACTTCTGGGACTACTTCGCGACCTTTCGGAAGAATCCGTCGCCATTGACGGAGGCGAGCCTGTTTGGCGGTCGACTCGTTGGCAGCGGCATTGCCGCGGGTGATCGGAGAGGCAAGGGGACGCCCTTCTTCCCCGATGCGATCAAGAGCTACAACCAGGGAACCGACTGGGTGACGGAGGATTTTCCGTTTTGCCCCCTGGACTACTTGCTGGCCGTCGAAGGCGCACTGGCAATGCGCGGTGCGACTTCGAAGACGCTGAGCGCTCGTTCCCGCTCACGCGCAGCGTTCCCGTTTGTCTTCGAGGGGGCGGAGACGATGACCGACGAGCAAGGGAAGTCATTGCGTGTGGGATCGTCATTCTGGTTACCCATTTGGACTCAACCTACGCCTTTTGGTGAACTTCAATCGTTCATCCTCGATTGCCAGGCTCGGCTGCCCGGTAGGGATTGCCGGTTTTCCAGCGACTTCGCACGCGCGATTCGTTCGCAGGGAGTTGACGCCGGCTTCTTTGCATTTCAGGAGTTTCAGTTCCGGCTCAAAGGGGCCAATGTGCCGTGGACCACGGCAGGACGATTTGTACCAAGTTCCGGCACCGCGATGGCGGGCGTCTTGAATGAACTCCTGGCCCCGGTTGATGCATCTGGATTCCTCGATCAGTTTGAGTTCAACCGCGAACGGAAATCCGACTTGCATCCGCTGCGAGCGCCGGTCCTGGAAGCGATTGAGACGGCTGCCGCTGAACCGAGTGCCAGCAAGATTGTCGAGGTCTTGTGCAGCCTGGCGACGCTCAATTCGCAGCTCGCCCGCTCCAAATCACTCCGTGAAAAGGTCGGCGGCGGGCGTGTCACCTTTGTTCCGCCCCTACGCTGCGAAGACTGGTCAGTAGCATTGCTCGATCTGGAGTGCGATCCGGAGTTCGAGATCGCCCGCGCTCTGGCCTCCATTCGTGGGCATGAGAAGCAGCCCGATGGAACGTACTCCGAAGTCGAGCCATTCCTAGGCTCGCTGGTGCCCTTGCGGCGCAAGCAAAACGGCTGGTACTTGCCCGACCCGCCGTCTTCCCAGGCCGTCTGGAGTGGGATCGACCTTGCTCGCGATCTGTCATCGGTGCTTGCTCGCAGGGTGCTGGACTCGGCCAAAGATGTCCGGCCTGCCTTCGTCGGTAGATGCAGTGCCAGATTGCGAACAATTCTCGCGTTCCTCCGCGGGGAACTCGACGACCGGCGGATCGCCAGACTTGTCGAGGCGCTGAGCTTGATCGACTGGCGGCCTTCCGTCAGGCGTACCGAAATCAATGATCGCCAAGAATCTGGCCAGGAAGAACTCGATCCGGTGCCGGTAGCCTACGCAGCGGTTCGCTCCCTGCTGGAAGTCGCCAGCGACCTGCCACGGGCGGAACCAAATAAGGCTGTCGAGCAGACCGGACCGCGCGCCAAGGTGCAACGAACCATCGCCCTTCTATCCCGCCAGGAACCGCGAATGGCTACGGCCGCCACGGTAGATGCACTGCACCGTTTGGCAATCGTCGCAGTGCCCAATCCCTACGGCGAAGAGAGTCGGCGCGAGAAACCGAGGTTGGCTGGCCGCGATGTCGTGCAAGTTACCGAGTCTCTCATCGTCGATGTCGATTCCGCACGCCGGCTGGCGGCTGCAGTCCTGATTCCGCTGGATTGGCGCGACCGCTCGACGCTGGTCCGTTCCATCACCCTCCCCCAGACAATCAAATAGGAGCAATGCAAAACATGACAGATTTCTCATTCGGCGGGATCACAATTCCCAAAGGGACGAAGCGGTTGTATGTCACCGCGGAACTCGTCGCGAGCAACGGCGACCCGCGCATCCAGCCGACGGGATTTCCGGACATCGGCCCCGTTTTCTACCCCGACCCCTCGGGCCAGCACGGGCAGATCTGCCTGATTGAGTCCGAAGCATCGATGGCCAACCGATTAGAGGAAGTCTGCGTTGCCGACAAGTACGAGGGCACTCTCCTGCCGGAACTCGCGGGTCTGCCGCACATCCGGGTGATGAAGGGGAACCGGTTCATGACGGCATCGACGCTCGATGGCCATCGGTGCGCTTCCGAATACATCATGAAGGCCAAGTTCAAGGACAATGAAAAGGACAAGGACGGCAAGGATGTCAAGACAGGCTTCAAGAAAGATGAGATGCTGGTCGACTACGTGAAACGTGAGCTTGACGGCACCGGAGACAACGTCCCCGCCGCCAATGTCCCGCGCATCTTCCGTATCGCAATGGAATCGGACCCGCTTTCGCTCATCCACGGTTTCCAAATCTCGCTCAAGAACGTTATGACGTTTGTCGGGTTGCGGTCACCGCGAGCATTGACCGCCAGCATCGTCGGCCTGAACGCACAGCCGGTCGGGGTTCCGGGCGTTCGCATCGATCCGATTGGCACGGGCGATGCTGGTCAGGCGATCTTTCGCAAAGAACGAATCGTCGCGCAGAAGATTCAAGCGAACTTCGCCATCGACGTTGGATTATTGACGGGGCTATCCGTCGGGCCCGAACCCGCCAATGAAGAAACGCAGCGATGCCGGCGGAATTTGCTCGTCGCCATCGCATTGTGGAAGATCGCTCGCTTTCTGAAGGATCTGAGCGACGGACATCGACTTCGCACGGAATGCGATCTGGTCCTCGAATCCGTCAAGTACAAGACCAGGTGGAAGGATCGTAGCCCACATGACTTCCCGTTCGATCAGATCATTGCTGATGGCGAGAGGAAAAACGGGGACAAGCCGGCGGAGGGTTCCTTGCTGGGCTTGATCGCCAAGGCAATGTTGCCCTCCGGTCGCTCTCCACTGACCCTTGAATTCGGAGGCTGAGCCGTGCTGACAATTCGCCTCTCGTTTCCCTGGGGCAGGTTCTACGCCCATCCCTGGGGGCAGAATCCCGCCCGGATCACCGAAGCAGAGTGGCCGCCCAGCCCGTGGCGACTGCTTCGCGCCATCGCGGCTGCATGGTTCCAGGCTAATCCGGGCTGCGAACCGAGTCCTGAACTAATCCAAACGCTGGAAACGCTTGGCCGCGAACTCCCGACATTTGTCCTACCCAAGGCGAGCTTCGCGCGAGCGATCCATTACCAGCCCAACTTTGGCGCGACCGCCAAGGACGACATGGCGCTGGCCAAATACAAGCGAGTCCGCCACGAGAACCACTTCGTTGCAGTCGGGGATGATGTGATCGTGCGATGGTGGCTGGAAGGCGTCGACGGAGCAACCAAGGCGATTATCCGCGCCGTGGTTTCTGACATCGCGGGGCGAATCACCTATTTCGGGCGGGCTGAATCCATCTGCGAAGTATCGGTCGAAGATGAAACGCCAGTAAACGAGCCGCACGCACGGGTTGTCCTGCAAGAAGCTCAGCCCTGCCGGCAAATCAGCGCCGACTGCCGTGACGTCTTCTGCCCCAATCCAAGTGACTTTCAGGCGAGCGATCTTTGGATGCGACGAGATGCTGGAGTCGGGAGCGGCATGGCCCGGAAGCATCTCGTTCAAGACCTGATTGATGCTCCCCAACCGCTTCCCGATGGCACGGCATGGTACTCGTATCGCATGCCCGATGGCTGGCCTCAGCGGTGGGTGGTGCGTCACTCTAGAGCGTCGCGTCGGCAGCAAAGTGACACGCGAATAGTTGCCCGATATCTCGAATTCTCGTTGCAGTGCCGCATCCCGGTGCCTGTTAAGCATGTCGTCTCGATTGCCGAACTCTTCCGCAACGCGGCCATCAGCATTAACCGAGACCCCTCCTATGCGCTGAGTGGCCATGATCGGCCAGACGACCTGGAGATCGGACACCATCATGCCTTTTATTTGCCCCAGCCAGATGCCAGCGGAAACGCCCTAGAAAGGCTGAGGGTGTGGTGTGCCCACGGTTTTACACAACGCGAAGTGAACGCTCTCTTGTCGGTTGGTGCTTTACGGTGGGCTGGTGGACGCTTTCCCGCTCGTCCCGTGTTTCTCGAAATGCAGCGAGACTTGCCTTCGGCTTCAAGTGCAAGAATCTGGGAGTCGGTGACTCCCTACGTTCCGCCTCGCTACTGGTATCGCAAGAAGATCGCTGAGGGACGCATTCGCGGTGCCGACAGCCCGGAAAACCAGCTAGAGCGAAACCTTGTCGAAAACGGCGTGACAATCACGCCTATATCAATTGCACGCATTCAGGTCTCGGATAGTGAATGGGACATTTGCAAAGTTCATTTGTCGAAGCAGGCCCAGCAGGCTGAGGCTGAGCCAGATCGCCGTGTTGGCGTGAACCTGCGCATCGAGTTCGGCGAGCCGGTCGCAATGCCATTTCCAAGTTTCGGACACTCAAACCACTTTGGCCTGGGGCAATTTCGTCCAGTTGAGTCTTGACTGTTGTGCCCCTTGAACTGTGTCCCCCGAGCCGCCGGGTTGCCAGCCCGGCGGCTCACGACAGTTCAACCAGATTGTCAAAGAGCGATTCGCGGACGCATATCCTCGTCCGGTCGACCGGCGCGGGTGCCGTCGCAGGCGCAGGACCGAATGTTCTTCGCGGCTGGAATCAGGCCTGCCGCATTCGGGCTTCAAGTTGCTCGCGGCGCTTGGCCAAGTCGGCCTGCGCCTTTTCAAGGCGTTTCGCCTCGCGCCGGGCGCTGTCGGCTTCCTTGCGGTATCGTTCCGCGACCTCGCGGCGGGCCTCGGTGTCGCCAAGCGTCAGTTCGCGCTCGGCCCGCTGGTGCTCCGACCGCGCTTTCTCTTCCATGTAGATCGCCCGGTCGGCCTGGCTGCGGTGCTGCTCGTCCAGCCGCCTGGCCTCGGTGTTGAGCTCGTCCAACTCACGCCGCAGATCGGCGTCGTCGCAGGTTTGCATCAACTCAGCCGACGCCCGGCTGGCGTCTGCAATCGCCAGATCAAGTTCGTGCCGACTGGCGTACAGGGGCGCAGTCGTGTCATCGTGTTGCTTCTCGGCGGCCTCCAACACCCGGTCGGCGGCGGCGATCTGCGAGTCGATTTCACGTCGCTCTGCCTCCATCCTGGGCAACGAGTGGATCATCGCCTTGAGGGCCATGCGGTGCTGGTAGCGCTCAACGTCATGGCGCAGGTCGTCGACTAACTTGCCGGCATTCGCCAGCAGCCGCTCGACCTCGGCAGGGTTGGGTTCCTCGCCCGTCGCGATCCCCGCGACGAGTTCGCGGTAACTGGCGACGGTCGCCTGGACCTTCTGTTGCTGCAGGCCCATGAACTTCTCGAAGAATGCTGTAACGCTCATCGGGACACTCCTTTCAAATGGGGAAACCGGTTGTGGTAAGAAACAATGTCTTGGGCCCAAAGGCGCGTGAACGCAGGCGGCGGGTCGGTCGCGGCGATGTCGCGGAACGGCATGTCAGTGCAACGGGCCGGCTCGTCGCCCAAAGCGTCTTGGTATTCGCCGGCGTGGGACAACCCGTAGCGGTGCCCGGCACAGATCGCGGCGGGGGCGATGGAGACGCCGCCCCGCTCACGCCGCCGGGCGTCTGCTTCAGCAGCGGCATGTCGGGCCAAGCCGCGCCAGTTGAAACGCGCGACGCCAGATCCAATGTGACGAACGATTTGCCCAGGCCCGGGTCGCCGGCCAATAGCGTCAGCTTGCCGAGCGGGATGCGGCCTGGCCAAAGCCACTTGAGTAATTCGCGGGTCACGCCGGCGAGCCGCTGAAGGATCGCGTGCGGCTTCTTGGGGTCGCAGGCGGCGATGGCCTTCTTGGCTTGTTCCAGCATGCGGCGCTGCCTTTCCGTGAGACAATCGTCGGGGCGTGGCGGGATCGAGATGCGCTCGGGATCGATGTCGCACGTGACCCACTCGGCCACGTGCTTGAGCCACGGCACGATGATCTCGGGGCCGATCAGGCTTTCCGCGACGCCGGCCTTCACAAGCTCGTCGCGGCACTGCCGAACGAACTCGAAACCATGCACGCGGCCGCGCGTGCGGGAGGCATCGACCTCGTGACCCTCGTGGTAGATGATCTGTTCGCCGATCCAAGGACCGTCGCCAAAGAGCACGGCGGACGGCACGATCACCTGAGCCTGTTCGCGGGCCCGACGGCGCTCGTCCCATGCCCGCCGAATCGCAGCCTCGTCGACATTGTCCCACCGTGCGGCCTCGTGGGCGGCGGCGAGGAACGCCTCGCGGTAAGCCTGTTCGGCGGCTTGCTGCGTCGGCGACTGCGGCCACCAGGGACCATCCTCGTAGAACCGCACATGTCCTTCGGGAACGTTGATCATTCGGCATCGCCTCCCGTTCGGGCATCGGCAGGTGGTGTGGCCAGTTCGTCGTGCGACGCATCGCCTGCTGTCTTCTTCTTTTCGCCATCCTGCTCGCGCTTGTAGAGATCGAGCAAGACGTTGGCCCAAGCGTCGGCAACATCTTCCGGCAGTTCCTGGGCGGCATCTGGCCGCGTGGTCGATGTGCTCACTTTTCCCTCCTTGCTGCGCCGGCGCGCACCGCGATCCCGGTGATTTCTCTGGGGTTGCGCTGGCCAGTCCGTCCCTTAGTTACCTATGCCGTCGGCGCGGGGCATTGCGCGCGAATCAGCGGATTTTCAATCCCTCCGTGGATAGCCACGCACCAGGCGTACAATGATTACCTACCGGACCGCGAGGTGACCTGTCGCAAACGATGCGGCCCGCTACATGGTTATTTGCCGGTCGAGCCTCCAGTTCGCCGTGACCCAGTAAACACACATGCGCGGCCATGACCCAGTAATGCGCCGCACATGTGCTGCGGAATGCGCCGTGACCCTGCAATCGAGCCGCACCCGCGCCCCAATTCCTCGAGGGAAGGCAGGTGGCCCTCTACTTGTTGACCTACCCGGTTCGTGGCCAAGATGACGAGAGACGCCCCGTTGGGCTCGCCAGAAACGCGAACCGGACGGGGCCTGGGTCCGAGATTTGGTTGTTAGCGAAAAGACCGCCTCTTGAACGCCCAACTTCCTGGTCGTGCGGAAGCACACGGAAGGAAGCCGTCCCAAACCACCCAACGGGTCCGTTGACGATGTTAGCGCGTCGCGTTATCAACGAACGCTGGCGGGTTTGTTTTCGCGATTTCTTCGTCTTGGCGATTGGACTGGCATGACGTTGGTCGATCCGCCGTTGTTGGCGCGGACCCTGTCTCCCCTGGAATTGACCGGCGAATCGTTGCGTTCGTTCGCCGACGCGATCGGCGCTCCGACCGACGCCTGCGTGCGGCTCCACCCGGCCGTTTGCGCCGAAGGCCTTCCGTTCGCGTCGGACCCTGTCCCCTGGCACGCTCGGGGACGTTGGGTGCGGCGAGCCGATCGGCCGGGCGCGCGCGTCGCGTTCGCGGCGGCGGACTACTATGTGCAGGACGCCGGATCGCTGCTCGTCCCGACGCTCGCCGGCGTGCGGCCCGGCGAGTTCGTTTGCGATCTGTGCGCCGCGCCGGGCGGAAAGGCGACCGCCGCGCTCGAGGACCTGGCCGGCGAAGGTTGGCTGCTCGCCAACGAAACCGTGCACTCAAGGCACCCTCCCCTTCGCTTCAATCTGGCTCGACATGGCGCCGCGAATTTCCTCGTGAGCCGGCTCGATCCCGAATCGCTGGCCGCCGATCGAATCGCCCGTTTCGACGTCGTACTGGTCGACGCGCCGTGCAGCGGTCAGTCGCTCGTCGGCCGCGGAAAACAGTCGCTCTCCGCCTTCGAGCCGGCGACGATCGAGCATTGCGCGCGGCGGGAGCGGCGGATTCTCGAAGCCGCGGCGGACCTTGTGCGGCCCGGCGGTCGGCTCGTGTACGCGACGTGCACGTTTTCCCACGATGAAAACGAGGGTCTTGTCGGCGCGTTCCTTGCCGATCATCGGGAATGGCGACCAAGCCCCGTCGCGGAACTCGCTCCATGGCGCGTGCCGGAGTATGAGGCGTGTTATCGCCTGTGGCCGCACCGCGATCGATGCGCGGGCGCATTCGCTTCGAGGATCGAGCGGGAGCCCGATTCGGCGGCGCCCGTCGACGGTCCGATCGAAGCGGAGCCGCGCTCGGCGCGCGGTGCCCGGCGCCTTCGCTGGGCGTCCGCGCCGCGCGAAGCCGTCGAATGGGGCGAACCCGCCGAGTCCGGCGGGTTGTGGATCGCCGAAAACGATCGCGTCGTCTGGTGGCCGCGCCGGCCGCCCGATTGGATGCTCGCCGTGATGCACGACGGGCCCGAGTTCGCATTCCGCAAGCAAACCACTTGGTTCCCATCGTACGCGCTCGCCATGCGTCGCGATCGATCGTGGATCCCCGCGCGGCGCGCCGAACTCGATCTGTCCGCAGCCGAGCGGTACGTGATGGGTGAACCGATCCGGTCGGCCGACCGGGGTTGGGCCGTCGCCGTCACCGGCGGCCGCGCGCTCGGTTGGCTCAAGGGCGACGGCCGACTCGCGCGGAATCACCTTCCCAAGCCGGGCCGGTTCGTTCCGTCATCCTGATCGGGGAGGGGTTCGAATGTGCGCGAGAACGCGCCATAGGTGAGCCCCGCGAAGGACCAGTAGAGGGCGGATCCCATGAGGATCGCGCCGGTCAGGCACGTGCCGAAATACTCGCCCATCAACACGGCGGCGGGAGGCCTCGCCGATTCGGGCGCTCGGCGGCGCACCGGGCCTTCCGACTCCTGCCGTCGCGCTTCCCGCACCCACGTTTGCCAATCCGCCTCGGCCTGTTCGGTCCCGTACGTCTCGAGCGCCGCGCGCCGCGCGTGGAACGTGCCCGCGACGATCGCCGCGATCACCAAGGCATAGAGCGGCATCGCGATGCGCAAGAACGATGACTTCACCGGCCCGTCCCGCCCAGCAGATACACGTCGATCGGATCCTCTTCCGCATACGCGCGGTCGCCGGGCGGAAAGACGATGAACGCGTCGGCATCGGCGAGCGTTCGGATGTCGGGCGAACCCTTCCAGTCGAGCGGCACCGCGACGCGTCCACGCTCGTCCTCGAACAAACGCGCGGGGAAGCAGGTCGTGCGGTCGCCTCGATGGGAAAAGGCCGCGCCGAGCCTCGCGGCGCGCCGTCGTCGGTTCGCGTCGTGCGGCACGCCAGCCATCCGCTCGAGCGCGGGCCGCGCCAGGAGTTCGAAACAGACCAGGGCGCTCACCGGATTGCCGGGGAGTCCGAAGATCAACGTCGATCGATCCGGATGCGCGAAAACGCCAAACCAAACGGGCTTGCCGGGCCGCAACCGCACGCGATGGAAGACGGCCTTCGCGCCCACGTCGCGCAGTACGCTCGGGATCAGGTCCAACACGCCCGCCGAGACTCCGCCGGCGATGAGCAGCATATCGGAATCGAGCCCCTCGCGAATCGCGCGGCCGAGCGCGTCGGTCTCATCCCGCGCGACGCCCAAATCGGTGACGCGGCCGCCCGCGCGCGACGCGAGCGCCGCGAGCATCGGACCGTTGCTGTTTCGGATCCGACCCGCGCCGGGCACCTCGGACGCATCAACAAGTTCATCGCCGGTGGCGAGGACCGCGACGCGCGGTCGCGGGCACACGGGAACCCTCGCACAGCCCGATTCCGCCAACACGCCGATCTCGACGGGACGCACCAATCGCCCCCGTTCGACAACCCGTTCCCCCGCCCGCATCGCCGCGGCGCGCCGCAGGATGTTCTCGCCCGCCGTCGCCCGGTCCTGCAAGACGCGGACGCGATCCGCACCGTTCGGACATTCCGTACGCTCGACCATCACCACCGCGTCCGCGCCGTCGGGTATCGGAGCGCCGGTCATGATCCGTGACGCACGGCTTGGCCGGACGCCGAGCCGCGGTGTTTGGCCGGCCATGATCTGTTCGACGACCTCAAGTTCCACGCCGCGCCGAATGTCCGACGCGACAACCGCGTACCCATCGACAAGCGCCTTGTCGTGGGGAGGGGAGTCGATATCGCTGAGCCTATCCTCGGCGAGCACACGGCCGAGAGCGTCACCCAGGGCCACGGTCTCGGCGGGAAAGGAAACCACCTCGCGCAGGACGCGTTCCAGCGCTTCGTCGATCGTGATCATGCGACAGGCATCCGCAAAGCGAGGAATCGGCGCAGCAGTGCGTGGCCACACTCGGTCAGGAAGCTCTCCGGGTGGAACTGCCAGCCCTCGACTGGATGCTCGCGATGCCGGATGCCCATGATTTCGCGTGTTCCGTCGGGCGAGTCGCTCCACGCGGAGATCTCGAAATCCTCCCGCAACGTGCCCGGTTCGATCACCAGGCTGTGGTAGCGCGTCGCGACGAACGGGTTGGGCAGACCTTCAAAAAGACCCCGGTTGTCGTGGTGGATCCGGTCGGTCTTTCCGTGCATGAGGCGGCGGGCCCGCAATATCGTCGCTCCGGTCGCCTGGCCGATCGACTGGTGCCCGAGGCACACGCCGAGTATCGGGGTCTTTTGCAGGAACGACTCGACGCACGCCACCGAAATCCCGGCCTCGCGAGGCGTGCATGGTCCCGGAGAGATGATCAGGTGCGACGGGTCTCTCGCCGCGATGGCCTCGACCGTAATGGCGTCGTTCCGATAGACCTCGATCTCGAGCGCCGGGTCGATTTCACCCAGTCGTTGCACGAGGTTGTAGGTGAACGAATCGTAGTTGTCGATAACCAGAATCATGCCGCCTCGTTCGGCCGAGGAACGTCGGACCACCTCCCCATCGCGAGGCCAATCGCCATTTTATTCCGGCATTCGCCCGGCAGACAGGGGACGAACGGCCCCGACCGGCAAAACGGGAACCGCGCCAGGACGATGCGATCGCGTTCGCTCGAAAACAACGCGCCGGCGCGAAGGAGTTTTTTTGGCTCGTTCGGTTTGGCGGATGGTTCGGAATCGGCAATGTCGCAATCCGAAGTTCCGTCGTGTTTCCAGAAAGGGCGATTGACGATCGAACCCGCGCATCCCCGCTCGCCGGGAACTCCGCCGATGAAGTCGCCGCGAGCGCGTATTCGTCCCGAGATCATGAACCGTTCACGGCAAACGTCGCCAATGCGGGTCGTCGGGCCGCGCGCCGAACGCCTGGGATACCAGCAGGCCGCTCGCCTGCGACGCGTAAAAGACGCTCCCGTTCGACACGATCGCGCCCAGGCATTCCCGGCTGTCGATCGCGGGTCCCGTGGAAACGAGTTGGCCGTTCCTCGCGAGATCGATCACGTCCATATTCGCGCCCAGGATATACGTTCCCGACATCGTGAACCGGCAGCACGCGTAGTTGTGGTCGACACCTCCGACCACGCGACCCGTTTCGCGGTCGAACACGTTGCCTCGCCCCCGCAGGGCGTTCGAGAAAACGAAACGCTCGCCCACCGTCACGACATTGAGCGCGGAGGTGATCGGGTCGGATTTCCAGACAAGCGATCCGTCGAGGGCGTCGAGACACCAAACATAACGGTCTTTGGTCGATTCATGCGCCGGGTTATTGCCTCCGACGTAGATTCGGCCGTCCCGCCCGCTCAGCGTGCACTTCGCCGTGACATGGACCTCCGTGGTCAACCAGGACACGTCTCCCGTTTCGGGATCGAGGCACGCCGTCATGCCGTTGTTTTCGGGAGGGAGTCCTCGCCGAGCCCGCGCGCTCGCCGAGTATCCGAAGAAGGTCGAATAATAGAGTCTGCCGTCGAGCAGGCAGAGGCCGCAGTCATTGCCGCCGCGGCCGTATTCCGAGAAATCCTTTTGCCAGACGAGTCGCCCCGTCGAGAGATCCCAGGCCCACAAGAGCGGCCGGTTGTCTTTGGGATAGTAGGGATTGTCGTTCGAATAGATCCAGCTCATCACTTCCTTGCCGTCATTCGAAGGCGCGGGTTCGCCGCGGAAGATGAACGCCTTTTCCGTGCCCTGAGCCGCGTATTCACCCGATCCCGACGCGTAGATGGCGAGGTTGCCGTGCACGACGGGCGGGAACTGCCGGCTCCAACTAGGCGAACCCGTGAACGGCGCTTCCCAAAGAAGCCGTCCGGTCGCCGCATCGAGACACCGCATTCTTGAATGTCCCATGCCGGCCTGGGGCACCAGCAATCGTTCGCCGTGGTAGAGCGGCGACGTGAAGGAAAGGTGGACACCCGGCCAGAAGCGGCGCCAGAGCAATCGGCCCGTCTCTTGTTCGCACGCGAGCACCTGCCCCTCGGCGGTATGCAAATAAACGCGTCCGCCGCCACAGACGGGCAGATGCTTGATCGTACCTTCGATTCGTCGAGCCCAGCGCATGCGCATGGGCGGCGCGAAACCTTGATCGTTCGCATTCGTCGATGCGAAATCCCCGTAGTTCGTAAACCAATCGAATTCCGGGGCCGAATTGGGACCGGACAGCGGACGCCGCACCTTCCACATCTCGAGATCGCGCGTGGGCCGCGCGGACTCGGCGGCGCCTCCGGACGCGTACACATAGAGGTACCCGTCCTCGCACGGCACGAGGACCTTTCCTCGCGCGACGGCCGGAGGCGCCGAAATCGGCGACCCAAAGGCGGTGCCGATCGACCACGCGGGGCCGCCATCGAGCGGCACGACGTGCAACCGGCCGTCCAGGCCGCCGTATACCGCGTGGCTGCGTGTGATGATCGGCGCGGCGATCGCCGCCGCCGGCGCGAGCACCTCGGTGGTCCCCGTGTCCATCGCATGGCGGCAGAGCCCCATCCCATCCTCGGGCCGGACGCGAAACACGTTCGCGTCCCTCACGGCCACCGACGCGAAGCTCAGATGGCCTGGCAAGTGGATGGCGGTTTCCGTGCCTTTGACGGATGAAGCGCGAACCGTCAATCCGTCGAGCTGAAAAACGTCGACTTGACCCGCATTGTCGCGGCGGTGCCACTGCACGTAGACGTTCCCCCGCTCGTCGGCGCTCTGTCCGAACGTCGCCGGGTATTCGCTGCCCGCGTTGTCGGGGACGAGGCCGACCGCGCGCAGCGCGGGCGCCGCGCCCGTATCGTCCAGGAACACCGTCCGGCCTCCCGCCGGGATCACGATCGTCTTTCCGGCCAGGCACAAGTCGCGCGAGCAGACAAAATGATCGCGCCAAGTCACGCGATTCGGCCTCGCGCGCAGCCATTCCTCGCCGCTCCACCGATTGCCCTCGAATCCGATCACTTCGCGAACGAAGTCCCACGTCCATGCGAGCGATCCGTCGGGTTCGACCGCGTGCACGCGGGCGCCGAGTGTCGCGAAGTAGGCTCGGCCGTTGCCGATCAAGGGTGATGTCAGGATCGGTTCGCCGCAATCGATCTCGCGTACGACGGAGCCGGCCGCGCGGTCGAGCACGTAGTATCGGCCGCCCGTGGTCGCGACATGAAGGAACCGGCCGATGATCGCCGGCGAGGCGACATTGTTGCAGTTCGTCGCTCCGCCCGCCGTGTCGAATCGCCATGCGACGGCGAGCGTATCGGTCCGAATCGAAAAGACGACGCCCGATCCGTCGATGAAATAAGCCCGATCGCCCGCGACGACGGGTGACGCGTAGAGGCCGTCCGTGCATGGAACCGCGCCGGCGAGGACGAGCGGGGTCCGCAATTCGGCATTCGGCGCGTTGCCGGATCGGTGCGCGTTTCCGAGTAACTGCTCCCAATCGTCGTTCGCCGCGGTCGTTCCGCCGACCCACGCGAAGAGCACAACCAGAACAAGAGCCCTTCGTCCGATCATGGGGCCAACTTCGTGCTAAGGGGCTTTCGTGTTCGCGCCATCGGGTGCGAAGCAGGCCAATCGGCCGTTTTCAAGCGCGACGAAGAGCCGACCATCGGCATCGATCGCCGTGCCGCCCTTGACCGCGTCGGCCGGGAGGGGATGCGACCAAAGATCGACGCCGTCTTGGACCCGCATGGCGACCAGGAACGGCTGATCGGGCGCTTGCTCGGTGTGGCCGGTGGCCAGCAACCGATCGCCCGCCACAATGAAACTGGTGAAGCGCCGATTCCGGGTATCGGTCCAGATCGGCTTGGGAGCCGGTTGGTTCTGGCCGCGTCGGCGGAGGAAATCGCGTGCTTCGTCCTTGACCGGCATCGGCGCATCGGCCGGAGCCTTCGGAGTCAGCGCCAGGTTGCCGAACACGCTTCCCTCATAACTCGCGTCATGCGTCAACAGGTTGCCGTCGGTCAATCGGGTTTCGAGCGAAACGAATTTGCCGTATTCGGGATAGTAGGGATAAAACGCCGTTCGGAACTGCGAATGGACCTGGATCTTGGGCGCGTTCAGGCACTGCAACGTCGTGGCGTCGAAACGAGCGACCTCGTAGACGCCGCCGCCGAGAAACCGCAGTTCGCCATCGATCAGAGCGAGTTCGCCCTGCATGCTGATTCCGCCGTCGACTTCGGGAGCGAGTCGGCCGGTCGACCGGTTCTCCGCGCGGACCGCGCCGGTGATCGCGTCGAGCGCGACGACGTGCGTGCCGTCGTAATGCGTAATGCCGGCCGCGGCGTAGACCGTTCCCTGTTCGGCCACAACGCCTCCGGCGATCGGGAATGACGAGATCAGTTTTCCGAAGACGGGGATCCGCTTGGCGGGCGGTCCGACTCGGTGGGTCCACAAGAGCCTGCCGGTCGCGGCTTCCATCGCGTAGACGCGGCCGTCCGCCGAGCCGACGAACAGGCGATCCGATTCGATGGCGGGCGGATAATAGATCGGCCCGGCCGTATAGGCCTTCCACACTTCATGCCCGTCCACGTCGAGGGCCCGCACGATACCGCGTCGATCGGCGACGAAGACGAGATTTCCCGCCGCGACGGGCGCGGCCGGAAGTTCGCTTCCGGAAATATCGGCCGTCCAGGCGAGTTTGAGGCGGGGGGGAGGCGCGACTCGAGCCAAGTCGTCCCGCCGCGATCCGCCTCGATAGGCGAGCCAATCGCCGTCGCGCGCGCCGAGCGGCCGAACGGGATCGAGGTGGCCGTCGGCGACGCGGAGCGCCGATTCCTCGGCATGCGAGCTCGGCTGATCGGCGGAAACGGGCGCGAGGCCGATGTTCCCATAGAGCGACAGTTCACAGCCGCACATCCACGGGCCCCAATAGAGATGTCCGTTCGAAATCACGACCCCGTCCTGGCACGGCGGACGCATGGGCGCGATGTGGTGGGCCGTGTTGGATTCCGTCAACACGCGCACCGTTCCTCCCGTGGCGCGGAAGAAGATACTGTCCAAACAGCCCGTCGCCCGCGTGCAGGCGCGGCGAGCCGGGAACTTGGCGAGCTCGTTCCCCGTGGCGTAGTCGAGCCGAACGCCCGTCGTCCCTTGTTGGCCCGCGCCGTAGATCGCGTCGTCGCGCAACACGAGTTGCAGGTTGCCCGCGGGATAGGTCCAAAGCAGCTTGCCGTCGACGGCCGACGCGACGACCATGCGTTCGCGCTGCGGCCCGGCGAAAAGGAGATACCGGTCGTCGCACTTCATGTAGCTCGCCGTCGCGTAACCCGTCAGGTAATGCTGGGCTCGCTGGTTGGGACCGATCGCTTCGAGCAGGTCCTTGTCGGCGTTCTTCCAAAGCAGGCGCCCGTCGGACGCATCGATGCACGCGACGAATTTCTCCGGGCAATACGCATAGATGCGATTTCCTTTCATGCACACGGCGCGGGTATCAAGGAACGTCTCGTCCCGATAGTGCCACAGACGTTCCTTGGCGCGAAGGTCGATCGCGACCAGCGTCCGCCCGAACCCAAAGGACCGTTCCGGGTTCTCGTAATCGTGCCCCTCCCACATGCCCCATGGCCAATGGCCGAGTCCCGGGACGTTCGAACGCACCGTGCTGATCTGGATCTCGGGGTTTCCGACCATCGCGTAGAGGATCCCGTCCTGGATCGACATCCACTTCCAGACCGGGCCATCACTGATGTCCTTGCCGACCGTCAGTTCGTCGCGAACCTCGCCGGTCTTCCCGTCGATGATCTTGCACGACTGATGGTCGCCCATATAGAGCGCGTCCTCGGTGGCCACCATCGTATTGCGATGCAGCATGAAGCTCTCGGGAAGCGACCGTTTCCACAGGATCGTACCGTTGTAGGCGTTGACACAGAGGAGCGTGTTGAGCATCGCGTTCTGGTTGGCCTTGTGCGCGATGTGTCCCATCGCCTTGTACATACGGCCCCCCGCGACGACCGTTTGCTCGGGCATCGGACTGAATTTGGGTTCGGCGATGAATTGCGTGCGGAAGTCGCCCTTCACGAGTTGATCGCGCGATTGGGGATTGTTGTCCGCTCCATGGAACGGATGCGTCCATTCATCAATACCCGCCGGGACGGGCTTGACGCGTTCTCGGTCGCCGACGCGCACGGTCGCCCGCGGGCGCACCACGCGGAGCAGTTCGGCGTCGGCCGCGCCCTCCGAGGCGGATTGCGACACAAACAGTCCGTCGGCGACCTGATCGGCGAGGCGGATGGTGGCGATTGGTCCCTGATCGGCGAAGATGCGCGATCCAAGCGTTCCGTCTTTTTCCGCCGCCGATCGCACGGCGGCGACGTCGGCGGCCGACGGGGATTGGAAGTAGACGGTCAATCCCGCGCGGGCGAGCTCGACGACTTCGCCGGCTCCGCCGTCGGGAAGGCCGCAGCACGCGATGATCCCCCGTTCGATGCCCAACGCACGCGCGCGTTCGGCGATTCGTTCGGCCGCCGTGCTCGGCCTCGCGATCAAGGCCAGCATCATTCCCCACACGATCGGCAGGCTCGTTCGCGCCATGTTCCAAGCCTTTCCTGCACAGGCCTTGTTCGATCGGTTCGGCGATCGAGCCAGGCCTTGGTTGCGGATAACGGACCAAAGCGACGGACCGGTTGATATCGGTTGGTATTGTGGCGCATCCGACGGCGCGATTCAACGGGAGCGGGTCCCGCGTCGCCCGTCCCAAGGTTGCACGGGGACCGGACGCGATTTACGATGCGCGTTGGTATGGACGAATCCCGCGCCGCGCGCCGGAACGCGCGAGGCGATCGATTCCCGGAGTTCGAGCCGATGCGAACGATCGACGGTTCAGCGATGCGATGGCGGCCTCGAACGCCGTCCCGGTTCCCGCGTATTCCCGTTCCTCCGATCCGCCGACCGGCCTATCCCCGCGCGGGCGCCGCCGCTACGCTCGTCCTGGTCATGCTCGCGTCATTGCTCGTGCTCGTCTTATTGGCGGTCGCCTTGATGCGCGGCGAGACCGGCTTTCCCGGCGCATCGAACGGGGAGGTTGCGAACGCGGAGGGCGCCGGGGAGTCGCTCGTCGTGTACTGCGCGGCGAGCAACAAGTCGGTGATCGAGGCGATTCGCCGCGACTACGAGGCGGCGTTCGGCCGCGCGGTGACCATCCAATACGGCTCGTCGCAGACGCTGCTCGCGTCGATGCAGGTGTCCCGATCGGCCGATCTGTTCCTTCCCGCCGACACAAGCTACCTCGATATGGCCCGGCGGATCGGGTTCGGGCTCGTTGAGTACCCGCTCGCCCGCATGAACGCCGTCCTCGCCGTTCCCCTCGGCAATCCCAAGGCGATCCGGACTTTCTCCGACCTGCTGCGGCCCGGCGTGCGTGTCGCCCAGGCCAGCGCCGAGTCGGCGGCCATCGGCAAACTGACCCGCGAGACGCTTTCCCATTCCGGGAATTGGGACCGGTTGGCGGCGAATACGGTGGTCTTCAAGACCACGGTCAACGACGTCGCGAACGATGTGAAATTGGGATCGGTCGATGCCGGAATCGTGTTTGACGCCGTCTTGCACGATTACGAAACGCTCGAGCGTGTTGCCATCCCCGAGTTGGAATCGATACAAGCCCACGTATCGATCGGCTTGATCGCATCGAGTCCGAAGGTCCGGGCCGCGTCGCATTTCGCGCGATTCGCGTCGGCCCGGGACAAAGGACTGGCTCATTACCGCGCACACGGGTTTCAAGCGGAAGAAGGGGATACCTGGAGCGATGCTCCCGAGTTGATCCTGTACGCCGGATCGATGTTGCGGCCCGCGATCGAAAAGACCATTACGGCCTTCGAGGAACGGGAAGGTTGCCGGGTGACGCGCGTCTACAACGGCTGCGGGATTCTCGTGGCTCAGATGAAGGCGGGCAACGTTCCCGACGCGTACTTCGCCTGTGATTCGGAGTTCATGGACCAGGTGAGCGATCTGTTTCCCGAATCGAGCGACGTATCGCGCAACGAGCTCGTCATTCTTGTGAAGAAGGGCAATCCGTTCGACATCCGGTCGCTCCGCGATCTCACGCGGCCGGGGCTGAGGGTCGGTATCGGGCATGAGAAGCAATGCGCCATGGGATGGCTCACGCAGCGAACGTTTACCGAGAGCGGACTTCAGACCGAGCTCATGGCCAACGTCGTCGTCCAGACTCCGACCGGGGACATGCTTGTGAATCAGATGCGATCCGGGTCGCTCGACGCCGCCGTCGCCTATTTGAGCAACGCGGCGGGCGCGGCCGATGCGCTCGATGCGATCCGCATTCAGGGCATTCCCTGTTCGATCGCGACGCAACCGTTCGGAATCGCGTCGGGCTCCGATCACACGCGGCTCGCCGGCCGGCTGCTCGATGCCATTCGCGAGCGGGAATCGCGGGAGCGATTCGCGAGCGAGGGGTTTCAGTGGGTGAGGCCATGAGCGTGTCGCCGATGGCGTCCCGCGACGCGCGGTCCGCGTCCCAGGGAGAGCCGGGGCGCCGCGAGCCCTCGGGATCGGATCTTCCGTTCTTCGCCGCGACGGCGGGGATCGGCGGTTCGTATGTGCTCTTTATCCTGGCGCTGATCGCGGCCGATCTCTGTTTCACCTCACCGGGCCATTTCGCGGACGCGCTTCGAAAGCCGGAAATCCGCTACGCCGTGCGCCTCACCCTCATATCCTGCTCCATTTCCGCGATTCTCTCGATCTGGGTCGCGACGCCCCTGGGCTATTTGCTTTCGCGGTTTCGGTTCCGCGGCCGGTGGCTTGTCGACACGATCATTGATATCCCGATCGTCCTGCCGCCGCTCGTGATCGGTTTGAGCTTGCTCATTCTCTTCCATCTTCCGATCGGCGGAAGCAACCTCGAGGAATCGCTGCAGACGTGGTTGGGGCTTCGCGTGACGTACGCCGAGCCCGCCGTCGTGCTGGCGCAGTTCGCGGTGGCATGCGCGTTTTCGGTTCAAACGATGCGGGTGACGTTCGACCAGATCGACGCGCGCGCGGAACAGGTGGCCCTCACATTGGGATGTCCCCGCGGCCAGGCGTTTCTCCGCGTCACGCTGCCGCAGGCCTGGCGGGGGATCATCGTCGCGACGACCATCGCCTGGGCCCGATCGCTCGGCGAGTTCGGCCCGATACTCGTCTTCGCCGGCGCGACGCGGATGCGGACCGAGGTGCTTTCGACAACCGTGTTCCTCGAACTGAGCGTCGGGCAACTCGAATCGGCCGTCGCCGTATCCCTGCTCATGGTGATCGCCGCGATCGGCGTGCTCGGCGTCGTACGACTCGTCGGATTCAAGGTGACTCGATGATCGAGTTGCGCAACGTAACGATCCAATCGGGCGGATTTCGCCTGCGCGACGTGCATGTCGTCATCCCGACGGGAACCTATTCCGTTCTGATGGGAGGCACGGGCCAGGGCAAGACCACGATCCTCGAAGCGATCTGCGGTCTTCGGAAGGTCGCGAAGGGCGAAGTGTTCCTCCAAGGCGCCGATGTGACGCGATGGAAACCGGCGCGGCGCGGCGTCGGATATGTGCCCCAGGATCTCGCCTTGTTTCCCTCGATGACCGTTCGCGAGCATTTCGAGTTCGCGTTGCGGCTGCGCCGCGTATCGCGTGTCGAGCGAGCACGGCGGGTCGCCGAGCTCGCCGACGTGCTCGGCGTCGAACGGCTCCTCGAACGGTCCATCCGCGGACTGAGCGGAGGCGAATCGCAACGCGTCGCGCTCGGTCGAGCCCTTTCTTTTTCGCCGCGCGTGCTCCTCCTCGATGAACCGCTCAACGCGCTGGATGAATCGACCCGTGACCGCCTGTGCGATTTGCTCGAACGGATCCAGCGGTCGGAGGAACTGACGGTCCTTCACGTCACGCACAGCCGGGACGAGGCGAGGCGGCTCGCCGGCCGGCTGCTGGTCATCGAAGGGCATCAGGTGCGGGAACGACCGATCGCGAGCCTCGGCGAATCGACCGATCGGCAATCGGCGAAGGAGCGTGCGTGATGAAGGTCCGCGTCGAGTACATGGGACCGTTGCGGACCGCGGCGGACTGTTCCGGCGAACTCATGGAAATCAACGACGGCAGTTCGATCGCCGAGCTTGTGGCGCGGATCGCGGCGCGCGGCGGCGCGGATGCGGCCCGCCATCTGCTCTCGCCCGATGGATCCATGATCCCCAGTCTCTTGATCGCCGTGAATGGAACGGCGGCTCCGCTCGCCGCGGCCCATCACGACATCCTGCGCGACGGGGATACGGTCCTCCTCATGCCTCCGATCGCCGGCGGCTAATCGGAACGATTGCGAATGCGAGACGACTCGACGGCCTTTGTACGGCGGCGAACTCGGTCGAACGAATCTCCGCTCGTCGCGCTGACCCGCGTCCTGCGCGACGCATGGAGTGCCGAATCGAAGGGGCCGCGCGGGCATGCGCCGGGCCTTCGCGGGGTCTTTGCGGATCGAATCGGCCGGCGCGTCGCGCCAGCGGAATGGATCGATTGCCGCGCGCAAACCCTCACTCTGTTGCTCGACACGTGGCTACGACTGCCCTCCGCGATGCGATCGCGTCCCGTCGCCGGTTGGCTCGTCGATCAGGCCGATCCGCTATGGGCGGACCTGCTGTCCGCCGTGATCGAGGCGATCGAATCGGGCGGTTCGGCCATCGATCGGCGTCTTGGCCCGTCGCGCCGCGCGGCGGACGCGGTCCGCGCGTTCATCGAGCACCGCGGTTCGGAGGCGGAAGTGGCGGTACCGGAATCCGGTCTCGGGCACACGTACGAGTCATTCGTGAGCCAATACGATCGGGTGGAACGCCGACGGCGGGGAGTCTACTATACGCCGCCGCCGCTCGTGCGGTGGATCGTGCGCAATACGGGCGCCGTGCTTCGCCGGGAATTCGACCGGCCGCTCGCATGGATCGACCCGCCGAGCGGCGCGGGCCTCGAACAGGCCGATTCCGCAAGCTCGATCCCGAACGCGCGTTCGCCCGCGCCGACGATCCTCGATCCGGCGGCCGGAACGGGCGTGTTTCTCGCCGAGGTCCTCCGCGCGGCGCACGGCGATTGGACCGAGCATGCGTCCCGTGATCGGATCACGGCGGTCGCGGCGCGTGCGCGGTGGAATGCGATGGCCGTTGACCTCGCCGCGCGCCTCCGAGGGTTCGAACCGATGTTGCCCGCGTGCGCGGCCGCGCAGCTTCATATCGCCGCCGTACTGCGCGGGACGGGTTTCGATTTTCGAACCCAACTCCCGCTCACCGTTCGTTGCCGGGACGCGCTTCGCGGTCCGGAGCCGTATTGGGACTACCTTTCCGAGCAGGGCGGAGCCATGTCCGACGCAACCGTCGTCGTGGTCGGCAATCCGCCCTTCTCGGGCATTTCGGAGAATCGCTCATCGTGGATCGATTCGCTCCTGCGCGGGTCGAACGGTCTGTGCGATGCGGCGAGGGACAGCTACTTCCACATCGATGGCGTTCGAATCCGGGAACGCAAGGTCTGGCTGAACGACGACTACGTCAAGTTCCTTCGTGTCGCCCAGTGGGTTGTGCGGATGGTGGGACGAGGCGTCGTCGGTTACGTCACGAACCACGGGTTTCTCGATGGGGCGACGTTCCGCGCGATGCGGGCGAGTCTGTTCACCGCGTTTCCGCGCGCCTCCGTCGTCGACCTGCACGGGAATGCCAAACGCCGGGAGCGAACCGCGGAAGGCGATCCGGACGCGAGTGTTTTCGGGATCGAATCGGGAACGGCGATCTGCATCCTGCGCCGTGGCGGCGAAACGCCGGGCGTCCGGATGGAACGATGGGACTTGAGAGGCTCGCGCGCGCACAAGCTGGAATCGCTCGACCGCGTCACGCTCGACGGCCTCGCGCGCGATACGGCCTTTCGACGGTGCGCGGTCGCGGGTCCGCATTTCCTGCTGTCGCCTCCGAGCGAAATACCCGCGTCGCCGCCGGAAACTTCCTGGCGGTTGCCCGAAGTCATGCCCTTCTCGGGCACGGCGCCGGTGACGGCCCGCGACCATTTCGTCGTCGCGTTCACGGAAGGGGAACTGCGCGAGCGGATGGACGCGCTGCGCGATCCGAACCGGTCCGACGCCTGGCTTCGCCGGACGTTCTTCCATCGGACGCGCTCGAGACTCCATCGCCGCGGTGATACGCGCGGTTGGAAACTCGATGCCGCGCGCGTTCGGGCCGCGGCGTGTTCGGATTGGGCCGAGTGGATCCAAACGTGCCTCTACCGGCCGTTCGATCGGCGATGCGTTTTCTGGGCGGACTGGATGATCGACTGGCCCAGGCCCGCCCTCGACGCGCAGTGGGACATTCCGGGGAATCTCGCGTTGCTCACGCGCCGCCAGATGCTCCCGGATCGCGAACCGAACTTCTTTTGGTCGTCCGATCGCCGCGTGCTCGACGGCGTCATCCGTTCCGACAACCGGGGCGGCGAATCGATCTTCCCCCTGTTTGTTCGCGACGACGGCGCGATCCGCGAGAACTTTTCGCCCGGCTTTCGCGACCATGTCGCTCGGGCGCTCCGATGCGGGACGCCGGGCATCGACGCGCCTTCGTCGCGCGACCTGCTGGCCTACCTCTACGCGCTGTTCTTCTCGCCCTCGTATCGCGGCCGATTCGCCGATGCGCTGTGCCGCGATTTCGCGCCGGTCGTGGTTCCCGACGACGCCGAGTCGCTTGCCGCCCGCATCCGAACCGGACGCGATCTGCTCGACTGGCATATCGGCGCGAGGCATCCGGAGGGTCCGCTTCCCGATCTGCACGCGGACCGAGCGCGCATCGTCGTGGAACCGGGCTTTCCTCGATTCGACGACGGTCGGATCCGGATGAGCCGAGGGGCCTGGATCGGTTCGGTCGACGCGGCGACCTGGTCCTATCGCGTCGGCGCCCACCAGGTTTGCCGCAAGTGGCTCGCGGACCGGCGCGGCCGGGTTCTGAACGACGACGATGTGTGGTCGTATCGCCGACTGATTCGCGCGATCGATGCGACGATCGGGGCGGTCCGCGACGCGGTTCCTTGACGCGTTCCTTGACGCGGAACGCCCGCCCGCCCGGAATGCGGCCGGGGCGGGACGGGCGGTCTCGAGGGCGTTCCGGATCGGCATGCGCGCCGGATGACCGTTTTCCGTCACTCGGGCGCCTCGCGTCATTTCGAATCGAGCGCGATGACGCCGTCCCAAGACTCGGGCGCGGACCGATTGTGGCGCGCGATGTAGACGGTGAGGAAGTCCTTGACGAGATCATCGGCTGGGACGCGATGCAGCAGTTGGAACGCGGCGCTCCAGTCCTTCGCGAGGAAAGCGTCGAGCGCCTGTTCGTAGGTCGCCAGGTGCTCATCGGTGAGGATACTGTCCTCGTCCGCCGAAGGGCGCAGTTCGGAGACGACGAGCGGCGAGTTGAGTCCGAACGGCTTGACCTTCGCGACGCGTCGAACGCGGGCTTGGGACGACGCGAGCATCCCGCGCGCGGCCGATGCCGTTCGTTCGTCCATCAGAATCGCCGCCTGAAGGGCGCGGGTCATGGTTTCGAGCCGCGAGGCGAGATTGACGACGGGACCGAACACGGTCACTTTGACTTGATCGATGGTTCCGATCTTCCCGGAAACGGCGCGTCCCGTCGCGATGCCGATCCCGACGCGAAAGTCCGCGAGTTCCGGATCCTCGCGATCGATCGAGGCGAAATCGCGGCGGATGCCGAGCGCGGCTCGGCACGCCCGTTCCACGGCGTCGCCCTGCGCGATCGGCCAGCCCCAAAACCCCATCGCCGCGTCGCCGTGGAAATCGCCGACGACGCCGCCCTGTTCGAGGATATGGTGTGTCACGATCCCGAGCGCGCGGCTGACGCGTTTGAGGAGCCCAAGCAGATCGTCGGCCTCCTGCTCGGCCCTCCGCGAGAACCCCCGGAGATCGCAGAACATGACCGTGACGTCGCACTCCTGCGGAGCGAGCGCGACGTCCGGATCGTGCCCGGCGAGCGCTTCAAGGACGATCGGCGAGAAGAACTGGCGCAGGCTCGCTTGCCGCCGTTCGAGCAGACGGGCTTCCCGCATGCTGCTGAGCGTCGTCGCGGCGAGTTCGGTGAATTTCAGGTCGTCCCGCAGATCCTGCGGGTCCGAGCTGTCGCTGCCGCGATGCGCCGGCGCCCGTTTTCCGGAAACGTAGAGCCCCCAGCCGCGGCACGATTCGCCGGGGACCGGCGTGCAATAGGCCCAATCCACTCCCGCGCTCTGCGTATACGTCGATCCCTCGTTCGGCGCGAGCCCTTGCCACGAGTGCACAACGCTCTGGCGGCTCTGCACGGCCTGCCGAATCAACCGCTCGCTCGGCGAAAACCCGCCGTCCGTGACGACGCGGCGATCCCAATGCAGGACGCGGATCGGCGCGCCCGGCGCGTCGGCGTCGAGCGCGACGATCGCGACCGCCGTGGCGCCCGGGATGCCCGCGAGCAGCACGTTGACCAGCCGCACGAAGAGCTCCATGTCGTTGAGCGTCCCCGTGATGATCTCCGGAAGGCGGCTGAGCACTTCGATCCGCTGATCGGCGTGTCGAAACCGCGATCGATGGAGGTATTCCGCGCTGAACGTCTGTTCCTTCAGCGGCGCGGGGGCCGCCACCGAAACCTCGACGCGCGCGTCGGACAGCGTGAACGTCGTCAATCCGATCACGAAATGCTCGCCGATCTGCAAGGCGAACCGGTCGCGCTGGATCCCCCGGACATAGATCGGGTTCCGCGCTTCGGACATGAGTTCGACGTGCAGGGCCCCGTCCCTCCAGACGAGCTGCGCGTGCCGACGGGACACGTGCTGGTCCCACGGAACGGACCACGTCCCCGCCGCTCGGCCCACGATGTGGGCGTGCCCCTCTTCCACCGTGCGTCGCCATCGGTGACTCGGGTCGCTTCCTTGGGCGATCAAGTCGGGCATCCGTCACCTTGCTCCATGAACGCGCGAAGGTCGGCTTCCCACCGCGTCATGCGATCGTTGGTTCGCCGTTTCACAGGATCCAATTCGGCATCCGTTCCAACGGGCGCGTACGCGAACAAGTAGCACTTCACTTTCGGCTCCGTACCCGAGGGCCGCACGGCGACGCAATTCCCAGCCTCGGCGAAATCGAGCATGATCAGGTCGCCTTTGGGACCGGCGAGCGGTTCCGGGGACCGACCGCGGATCACCCGCCGCCGCGCGACATAGTCCCGCACGGCGACGACGGGCATTCCAGCAAGCGACTCGGGCGGCGATTGCCGAAGCCTCCGCATCAGGCCGGTCATCCGCGACATGCCCTCGGAACCCTCCATCTTGAGATTCAACTGGGTTTCCGCGTGGTAGCCGTGCCGCAGGTAGAGCGCGTCGAGCTGCTCATGGAGCGACTTGCCGGCCCGCTTCACGGCGGCAGCAAGCTCCGCGAGCAGCATGGCGGCGACGGCGCCGTCCTTGTCCCGCGCGTATTGACCGACGAGGTATCCATGCGACTCCTCGGTTCCGAACACGAATCGGTCGGGTCCGTATTCGTCGATCGCCGCTCCGATCCACTTGAACCCGACGAGCAGATCCCCGACGCACCGCACGCCGTACGCGTCCGCGATCCTCTGAATCAGTTCGGTCGTGACGAGCGTCTTCACGACGTAGTGCCGATCCGTGAGTTCATAGCGGCGCCGGCTCAGGATGAAATCGGCGAGCAGCGCGCCGATCTGATTGCCGGAGAGAGAGCCCCAGGATCCGGCCGGATCGAGCGTTCGGGGCGCGGCGCAGCCGAGCCGATCGCAATCGGGATCGGTCGCCAGGATGAGTTCGCAGCCGACCCGCCGCGCGTACGCGATCGGCGCGTCAAACACGGCGGGATTCTCGGGATTCGCCGAATGACCGGGCACATTCGGGAAATCGCCGTCGGGCAAGGCGTGGGGTTCGAAGACCGAAACGCCCTCGAAGCCGTCTCCTTCAAGGCACGGCACGACCGAGGCGGCTCCCACGCCGTGCATCGGACTATAGAGAACGCGGATCCCGCGCGGCCCTTCGAACGACTCGCCGAGCACAGCCGCGCGATACGCTCGATCCGATTCCTCGGTGCATATCACGATGCGGCCGTCCCGAACGCCTTCTCCGAAATCGGCGACCGTGATCTCCTCGACCGCGAGCACGCGATCGATGATCCCCTGATCGTGCGGCGGAAGCACCTGCCCGCCCGTCGACCAATAGACCTTCACCGCGTTGTCGCTCGGCGGATTGTGACTCGCCGTCACCATGATCCCGCACGAACAGCCGTAATGGCGCACGGTGAAGGAAAGCTGCGGCGTGCTTCGGTGGTCGTCGAGGAAAAACACGCGGAATCCGGCGGCCACGAGAATGCCCGCGCTGAGCTCGGCGAAATGCCGCGACCTGTGCCGCGTGTCGTAGGCGACGGCGCAGGTGGGCGAGCCCCGCGAGCCGATCTGTTCGAGCACATACTCGGCGACTCCCTGGGCGCTCTCGCCGATCGTCCGGTCGTTGATCGCGTTCGATCCGATCGGGTACATCCTGCCTCGCCGTCCGCCCGTGCCGAACGGAATGACCGTCCAGAAGACGTCGTCGAGCGTCTTCCATCGTCCTTCGCGCAAATGCGATTCGACTGCGGACGCGTATTCGGCGAATCGCGGCTCGGTCAGCCAGCGCCGGATATTGGAGACCGCGCCGGTCGTCAATCGTCCTTCCGCTGAACCTTGTTCCAGAATCCCGAGCGCCTCGTCGCGTGCCATGCGCGTCCTTCGTCCACAATGCGGTGATGAATGCGTATTCCCGGGCGCTCGGCGGTCACGCGGCGAAGTCGCGCGGCGCGAATCGGCCGATCACCGCCGCGCGCACCGATCGGCCGCCCGATCACGGCGACGCGGCGCCCGAGCCCGAAACGGCCGACGCGTACTCGGCGGTAATCGCGAGCACTTCATCCAGGTAGAAGTTTCGGGAAATCCCCGTGCCGCCGTGGCCGTCGAGCGTTTCCGCCTGTTCGCGCTCGGTCTTCTCGGCGTCTTCCTGCTTCCGCAGTTCCATGAACTTGGTTTCGTTGAGCGGGATGGTCTTGCGTGCCGAGTCCACGTCGTATCGAGCGATCCGCTCCGTCAACTTCGCGAAATCGGACGATGACCCGATCCGCTTGGATGACGCTTCCCGGAGCTTCGCGACGACGTCGTCGACGACCAGCTTGTCGAACGGCTTCACGTCGGCCGCGGGAACGTGATCGAAAGCGAGCGCGTAGTCGAGATCGGCCTCCCCCTTGGCGATATGCGAGGAGAGCGACGGGAGCGTGATATCGGACAGAACGCCCCGATTCTGGGTGCTGTCGCCGTTGGGGCGATAGAACTGCTGCATGGTGATCTTGATCGCGCCCAGATTGATCGCGTTCTCGAACTTCATCACGGTCGGTCCGACCTCGACGAGACTCTGCACGGTCCCCTTGCCGTGGGTCGATTCGTCGCCCACGATGACTCCGCGCCGGTAGTCCTGGATCGCGCCCGCCACGATTTCGCTCGCGCTCGCGCTGAATCGGCTGATGACGACGACGAGCGGGCCTTGCCAGACGGCGCCGGAATCCACGTCGCTCTGAACGTCGACGCGTCCGGCCGAGTCCTTCACCTGGACGACGGGGCCTTCATCGATGAAGAGGCCCGTGATCCCGATCGCCTCGGACAAACTGCCGCCTCCGTTCCGGCGGAGATCGAGCACGACGGCGTCGACCGACTGCCGCTTGAAGTCATCGAGCATCGCCTTGACGTCGCGCGTGCTGCTCTTGTAGGCGTCGCCGCCGTGGCGGGCCGCGTCCATATCGAGATAGAAACTCGGGAGATCGATCACTCCGACCTTGAACGGGGATCCATCCGCCTTCTTGGCGGCGCTCCAATCGAGATCAAAAACCTTTCCCGACGCGGCGCTGTCGTTCAATTCGATCCGTGCCCGCGTGATGCTGACGGTCTGAGCGGCGGGGTCGCCCTCGCGGATCAGGCCGATGCGGACGACGGTACCCTCCTTGCCGCGAATCAGATCGATGATATCGTCCAGTTTCATTTCGACGACGTCGACCATCGGTCCATCCTCACCCTGGCCGACGCTGACGACCCGGTCGTTCTCCCTCAAGACGCCGGCCTTCGCCGCCGCGCCGCCGGGCATGATCCGGCGGATGATCGCCTGGCCGTCGCGATTTTCGAGCTCGGCGCCGATCCCTTGGTAGTTCAGCCCGAGCCGGATCCGGAAATCCTCGAATGCGCCCGGTGAGAAGTAGGTCGAATGCGGATCGAACGAGGTCGTGAGCGCGTTCATATACCGTTCGAGCACTTCATCGGAATCGGTCTGTTCGGTGCGTTGACGGACGGCCTTGTACCGGCGCCGCAACGTGTCGCGGGCTTCCTGGCCCTCCGTCTTGTTCAGTTTCAGGACGAGCAGGTCGTACTTGATCCGACGGCGCCATCGGTCGCGGGATTCGCCGGCGTCGACCGCGTACACCGCCGTGTCGGCGTCGACGACCATTTCCTCATCCGTTCCGAAATCGAGTTCGCCGTTCAATATCTCCTCGACCCACGCCATCCGTTCGCGCACCCGGTCCGCGTAGACCCGGAAGACGTCGTGCGAGAACTTGGTGTTCAACTGCTTGAGCTGATCGTCGAGCGCCGTCTCATTCGCGCGGAACGCGTCGATGTCCGATTGAAGGAAGTAGAGCTTGAGCGGATCGAGGCCTTCGAGCAGGGACTTGAAAACGCGCCGGGAAACCTCGTCGTCCAGGGCCCGTTTGGAGAGGTGCTGGGTCGCGAGGAAGCTGTTGATATAGAACGCGACGTGGCGGTCGCGAGCCGGCGGGACCTCGGGGATCTCGCTCCAGCCGGTGACGGCCAGTCCGTTCATCACGAGGGCGACGGCGAGGAACCGGCCGGCCGGGAAACCGAAGAGACGTCGGTCGATCATGCGCGAAACTCCTGGGTATCGGAACGTTTCGTTCCATGGCGAGGCGGACGGCGGACGCTTCCCACTCTATCACGTTCGGCGAAAGCTGAAAACGACGGAGCCTCCTGTCGCGAGCACGAAGAGCGCCAGCGCGACGGACGCCCCGAGCCCTCCCATCCCGTTCCATCGCGGCCACAGCAGCAAGTCGCCCGCGATTCGCGCGGCAACGGATAGGTGCAGCAGAATAAGGTGGCCATAGAAGGCGCGTCGGAATGGGACGTCGATCCGCATCACGGCGGGAAGGATGATCATCGCGTGGCCGAAGATCATCGAGACGACGAATCCGAGAAAGAACGCGTGCAGCGCGGCGTCGTAGGGCCCTCCATAGTCCGGCAGCGGCGCGTGGAAAGCCAACGCGCCTCCGGCGATGCCGAGCCAGCCGTACCCCGCGATCAGGCAAATCGCCATGAACCGGGGAAGGCCCGGTTTGGCGATCGCGCGGCGAGCCATGTCGTATCGAATGAGCCACGCGGCGACCGCGATCATCCCGGCTCCCGCGACGCGATCACCCCACGCGGGCGCGGTTTCGCGCGCGATCACGCCGACGACGAACGTCCCGATCGCCGCGACCATCATCCGCCACTGCCGTCGCGTCGGCCGCAGGAAACGGCTCAGCTCCAACCGCTCGGCCACCACCGTCAACATCAGGAATGCGATCCACCAAACCACGACGTGCGGCACCGGCCGGCGAAAGTAGAGTTCGACGTTGCCCACGAACCACGCCGCGGCGCCCGACGTCATGACGCCCAGATCGAAGGACCGATGCCGCCATGCGTACGAGGCCGTGGTCGCCGACACGAGGGCCGAACCGAACACGAAGAGAAGGAGGGGTGTCGAACCCAGCCGTCCGGACGCCATCCATAGCCCCCCGGCGCCCGTCAAGACGGGTCCGGAATAGGCCCACCAACGCCCGACGGCCGACGCCCGTTCGAGCGTGATCACCGTTCCGAGGAAACCGCAGACCATGAGCGGTCCGTGGAACGACACCCAATTCACGTTCCACGTCGTGAGCGGCACGGGGGACCAGTGGAGACGCGCCAGCCCACCCCAAACACCGGCCACCAGATTGGCCATCGCGAGCGCGAGCAGGGGTCCCCGCGCGAGGCGGATCGACAGGATCGACTCGGTCATCACGGACCTCGCATCCATGGCCTCGCGCCGCGCTCCCCGCGAATCAAACGGCCTCGATACTGTCCACAAGCCGATCGACGACCCCTTCATCCGTCTTTGGATTGAAGAACACGGCCTTCCACGCCGGGATCGCGCGGCCGTGGGGGTGGTAACCGATGTCGGTGGTGAAGCTCAGACGGGCATCCAACCGGGGATCGAGGACCTTTTCGCGTTTTTCGTAGAGCCGTCGCACTTCGTGCGTGTAGCGATGGGCATCCTCGGGCGACAATCGGCCCTGCTCGAAGTCCTCGAAAATCTCCCTCGCCCTCCGTCCCTTGGCGAGCACCCACCAGACGACGCCGGCGCCCGACGTTTCGTGATTGAGCACGCGGCAGTATTCGAGTCGGGCGAGGCGCTGTTTGAGATAATGGGCCAGCTCGAGCGCCCGGGCCGTCAGCATCTGCCATCCCGTGAGCCCGATTCCGTTGAGCGATGCCATCACGCAATAGGGACCGAGCGCCGGGCGGGAACATTCGAGCGTGAACAAGGCCGGGTCGCGGCGGCCGTCCGCTTCCGAGAAATAGGGCGTCTCGACCACGCTTCGCGAAAGATATTTCAGGTCGGAACGCCGGTTGACGATGAACGCGCTCGACGGATAGTGGCCTCGCCCCATCTTGTGGAAGTCGAGCGTGATGCTGTCGGCGAGTCGCAGGCTGAGCGCATGCGACTGCACGCGGCGGACCACCGGCAGCAGATCCTCGTTCAGCGACAGCGCATTGCGGTCGCAATCGTACTCGGTCAGGAAGCAGAGCGCCCATCCGACGGCCGCGTCGACATGCAACTGGGGAACGGGAACGCCGTGCCGGGCGGCCGTCTCATCGATGATCGTTCGGATCCCCGCGACATCGTCGATTCCGAACGCGTCGGTCGTTCCGAACGTCGCCGTGACATAGGCCACCGTATGGCCGCCGCGATAGAGCGTGTCAAGCCGATCGGCGAGCGCATCGAGGCGCATGGCGAGCGACGCATCGGTGGGAACGGCATGGAGGTTCCCGGTTCCGAGCCCGATCCAACCGGCGACGGTCTGGCTGGAGTAATGTCCGGCCGCGGAAACGATACCGGCCAATCGCGCGCCGGCGAGACCGTCTTGCATCGCGCCTGGCGCGACTTTCTCCACGCCGATCTTCGCTCCGTAGAGATTGGAAAGGGTTCCGCCGATCGTGAAGACGCCCCAAGGATCCTCGGTCCGATAGAAGACGAGGTTGGCGAGCGCCGTGATCGCCTTGACTTCGAGCTCGTTCGACCTCTGGCTGTAGGTATCCGTGCAGAGGTTCGGATTCTTGAGCAGGCAGGCGATCGCGCCGATCAGCGACGCGTAGTTCGCCGGTCCTCGGACGTTTTCAAGGTGAAGCGGGCTGTACCAGCCGTCGGTTCCCCAGAAAAACGGAAAGACGGCGTCCCGCGCGTCCCGCAAGTTGCCCGGCAGGACGTGGATCTCGGGATTGGCGCGCGCCGTGTCGTAGTTCTGCGACATCGTCGATCCGGGCGGCAGAAACTCCTCCGCCCGCATCGCCGCGAGGAACTCCTCGAAGATTCCGGTCACCATGACCGGATCGCACTCGAAAAATGTCTTGACGAAACCGTCGTACCGCGCTCGATCCACGTTCCACCTCGACCGGCGCGCGCCGTTCGACTCGCCTTCCGAACGGCCGCGCCGCGCGTCCGCTCCCGGGACCGAGGCCGCGCGCGATGTTACGCCTTCGCGACCTTCTGAATGGCCTCCCGCGCGACGTCCAGACACGCTTTCATGTCGTCGATCGGGTTCGCAGGGTTCGCCTCGTATTCGAGCGCGAGATCCCCATCGGCCGGGAATCCGACTTCCTTGAGGGCTTGGAAGAGGCCGACCACGTCGAGATGGCCTCGACCGATCACGACGTTGTGCGAGTCCTTTTCCTGCCGGGCCTCGTCCTTGATGTGCAGCGCGAAGACGCGTTTTCCGAGCTCGCGGACGGCGCGGACGGGGTCCTCCTTGCTTCGCAGGAAATGGCCCGTGTCGATGCAGGCGCCGATCCACTTATGCCGTTTTTCGACCGCGCGCGTGACGCTTTCGATCGAATCGTAGAGCGCGCCGGGGCCATGGTTGTGGATCGCGATCCGAATGTCAAACTCGGCCACAAGCCGTTCGAGACTCTCGAACGAATCGGGTTGCGGGTTCGCCGTGATGTTCCGGACGCCGGCCCGTCGAGCCTGCTCGAACATCCGCCGATTCGCCTCGTGGTCGCGGGTGAATTCGACGACGCCATAACCGGCGAGTTGGATTTGGGCTTTCTTGAGGATCGCCTGATTGTCGCGGAGGACGTCATCGGCCGCGTCGATCGGGAAATGCCGCGGGAAGCACTCGACGAAGTGGATCCCCATGCCCTGGATATGGCGGACCGCTTCCACGAACGGGAATTCCCGAAGCGAATAGGTCTGCACGCCCAACGGCCACCCGCCGAAGGGGTCGTCCGGAGCGAATCCGGCGCGGGCCAAGACGGCCGGCGCATCGAAAAACGCGGCGCCGCACGCGGAGGCGCCGGCGAGAGCGAGCCAGCGGCGACGATGCATCGAGGGGATCGACATGGCGGCAATTCTCCGTCCAAGCGGGATGGAAACAACAGGCGACGATCGCGGACCCTTCCGTGCCGCGAGCCCGTATTATGCCCAACGGCGACGCGGGAAAACAGGTGCCGCGCGCGGCGAGCCGGTCAGGCGTCGCCCTGGAACCGGCGGACGTCCTCGGCGGGGGCCGGCGCGTATTCGAGCGGTTCCATCGACGCGCCGGCTCGCCCCTGGCTCAGACTCCGCATCGCGCTCGAATACCCGAACAGCTCCTTGAGCGGCGCGCGGGCGGTGATGGTCACCGTCCGGCCGCGGATGTCGGTCTTGTCGATGACCGCCCGCCGCTGCCGCAGGTCGCCGACGAATTCGCCAAGAAAGTCCTCCGGCGTCGTGATGACGAGCCGCATGATCGGTTCGAGCAGGACCATGCCCGCCGCCTCGAGGCCCTTTTCGAAGGCGTCGTGCGCCGCGATGCGGAACGCCACGTCCGTGCTGTGCTCGTTCGCCTCCGCGCCAAGCACGGTCACGCGGATGTTCATGAGCGGCGATCCCGAGATGCGTCCGCCCCCCTCGCCGCACGTCTTGAGCTCGTCGGCGGCGAGCGAAACAAGCTCGGCGGGCGCGGCGTCGAACGGACACTGATTGAGCACAAGGACCGGGCCGCCCTCGACGCGATACGGCTCGACACGCAGCCTGATCTTCGCGAACAGTTGCTGTCCGCCGAGCTGCCGATGGCATTCGCCCACCGCCTCCGCCGCGCCCTGGATGGTCTCGCGGTAACTGACCTGGGGTTTCCGGAATTTCACGTTCAAATGGAAGTCGCGGAGCAACCGGTTGCGGACGATTTCGAGATGCAGTTCGCCCATTCCGCTGATGAGCGTCTGACCGGTTTCCTCGACGCGCACGCCGAGCGTCGGGTCCTGGCGTTTGAGCATGTCGAGCACATCGGCGAGCTTTCCCCGCTCGGTCGAGTTCTCGGGCTCGATCGACATCGAGATCACCGTCTCGGGGAATTGGATCTTTTCGAGCAGAACCGGATGCTTGGGATCGCAGAGCGTATCGCCCGTGATCGAATGACGCGGGCCGATCACGCCGACGATGTCCCCCGTCGAAACGGCGTCCACCTGGCCATCCCGCTGTTTCTTCGTCGCATGGATCTGCCAGAGCTGGGCGATGTTCTCCTTCTTGTCGCGACCCGGATTGAGGACGCGCGAGTTCGCCCTGAGTTCGCCCGAATAGACGCGCACCCACGACAAGTCGCCGGTCTTCGCCGGCAACACCTTGAACACAAGCCCGCAGAACGGCTCCGATGCGTCCGGCCGTCGGACCTCCTTCCAGGGTGATCTTGGATCGAGCGAAATTCCGTCGACGGGCGGAAGATCCCGAGGACTCGGCAGGTACTCGACGACCGCATCCAGCACCGGCTGGACTCCGATTCCGTGGAGGGCCGAGCCGCACAGAACGGGTTGAACCTGGTGCGCGATGACGCACCGCCGCAGAACGCGTCGGATCACCCCGGGCGGGATCGGTTTCTCCTGGAGGGCGAACTCCATCATCTCGTCGCTGTAGTTGTAGAGCGTTTCGAGCAGGGACGTTCTCCAGATCTCGGCGTCCTCGCGAAGATCCCCGGGTATTTCGGACGCGCGGATCGTCCTCCCTTCCGACTCGCGATCGAACGTCAACATCCGCATGTCGATCAGGTCGATCACTCCGCGAAACGGGTCGGGAGCGTGCGCGGGCCCGATTCCGACCGGCATCTGCAGCGCGACGGGGTTTGCCTGGAGCCGTTCGCGGATCTCGTCGAACACCGTCTGGAAGTCGGCCCCTTCGCGATCGAGCTTGTTGATGAAGGCGACTCGCGGAACGCGGTAGTGGTCGGCCTGGCGCCAAACCGTTTCGCTCTGAGCCTCGACGCCCTCCCGCGCGCTGAAGACGACGACGGCGCCGTCGAGCACGCGCAGGCATCGCTCGACCTCGGCCGTGAAATCGACGTGGCCCGGCGTATCGATCAGATTGATGTGCGTTTCGCGCCACAGGAACGTCACGCACGCGGCGTAGATCGTGATCCCCCGTTCCTGCTCCTCGGGATCCTCATCGGTCTCGGTGGTCCCCTGGTCCACCGAGCCGACCCGGTGTTTGGCGCCGCTGTAGAACAGCATGCGCTCGGTCACCGTCGTCTTTCCCGCGTCGATATGGGCGATCACTCCGATGTTCCGGAGCTGTTCGGTTTGACGAGCCATCCTCGGGGATCCTGGATTGGTCGGGGTGGTCGGTGCCGGCCGGCGACGGGCGGGCGTCGAGCGTGAACGGGCGCCGTCGTTCGCAACCGCGCAAAAAAAGGCCGCGCCCATGCCGTGCCGAGGCATGTCGCGGCGACCTGTGGACGAACCGAACGCGGCCCTACCACGCGAAGTGGGCGAACGCCTTGTTGGCGTCGGCCATGCGATGCACGTTCTCGCGCCGCGTCATCGCCGCGCCTTCCCGATTGTACGCCGCGATGAACTCGTCCGCCATTTTCAAATGGGTGGGACGCCCTTTCTTCTCGCGGATGGCGATGAGCAACCACCGGATGGCGAGCGATTGTTGGCGGTTGCGGTTGACCTGCATCGGAACCTGATACGCCGCTCCACCGACGCGCTTCGACCGGACCTCGATGTGCGGTTTCACATTCTCGACGGCCTGATGGAACACGTCGATCGGCTCCCGGTCGGGCATGCGCCGCCTGATTTCCTCGAGCGCGTCGTAAAAGACGCCGAGCGCGATCGACTTCTTGCCCGAGTCCATCAGGCAATTCACGAACTTGCTGGCGAGCACCGATCCGTATCGGGAATCGGGCTTCAACTGAATGCGGCTCGAAGTGATGCGTCCCATGGTCCGGGGGTTCCGTCAAAGGTCGGTCGGGTGTTCGAAATCGTGAAGGAGGTCGTGATCGTATCCGATCGGCCGAGTTCCAGTGGTTGTCGCGCGGGTCCCGGGCGGTTCCCGTTCGGCCTACGAACTCTTCGCGCCGTACCGGCTTCGCGATTGCTTGCGGCCGTCGACACCCAGCGTGTCGCGCGAACCGCGCACCACCTGATACCGCACGCCCGGAAGGTCGCGAACGCGGCCGCCGCGCACCAGGACGATCGAGTGCTCTTGCAGGTTGTGGCCCTCGCCCGGAATGTAAACGGTCACTTCCTTATGGTTCGACAACCGCACCCGCGTGATTTTTCGAAGGGCCGAATTGGGCTTCTTCGGAGTCATCGTCCGGACCTGCAGGCAGACGCCCTGTTTCTGGGGGCATTTCGCGAGTACGGGCGATTTGCTGAACTTCCGTTTTTGGCGGCGAGGTCGCTTTACCAACTGGTTGATCGTGGGCATGGAACGTCCGTTCTTCTCCATCGGGACCGGCCGCCGACGAATCCTCCGTCCGCGGATCGGTTTGCAAGGCGAAATCGAGCCCTTTAGCGTATCGGTTCCGAGGGAATTGTCAACGGGCACCGGCCCGCGCCCCCCCCGTCCACACGGTTCCTATTCGCCTCGAAGCAAATGGTCCAACGCACCGCCTTCGCCGGATGCGACCGCCGGACCGGTCGGGACGGCCGGCGCCGGCCGTCCGTCGCCTTCGGAGCTGAGCAGCGGGAAGCTCGTTTCGAGCGCGCGTTCGGCCTGCTGGGCCATCGCCTTCAGCGCCTCGGGCCGGTATCGGACTTCGGCTTCCTGGAATACGTGGAATCCGGTTCCGGCCGGGATCAAATGGCCGAGGATGACGTTTTCCTTCAGCCCCACGAGCGAGTCGGTCTTTCCCGACAGGGCGGCCTCGGTGAGCACCTTCGTGGTTTCCTGGAAACTGGCGGCCGAAATGAAACTGGAGCTCTGCACCGACGCCTTGGTGATTCCGAGGAGCTGGGTACTGGCGGTGGACGGCTTCGGCCGCGTGCACTTGGCCGGTTCCCCGCCAAGGGCCTGGTTCTGCGCATTCCGCTGGTCGAAGGCCTCGCGCGGGACGATCTCGCCGAGCGGCAGATCGGTCGAACCCGTCTCGGTGACCTTGACGCACGATGCGAGCCGCTTGTTGACCTCGCGGAACTCGAACTTGTCCATTTCCAAGCCGGGCAAGAGGCTCGTGTCGCCCGGATTCTCGATCTTCACCTTGCGCAACATCCGCGCGACGATGATCTCGATGTGCTTGTCGTTGATGTCGACGCGCTGGCTCCGGTACACCTGCTGGATTTCGTGGAGCAGGTACTGCTGCACGGCCTCTTCGCCGGAGACCCTCAGGATGTCGTGGGGGACGAGCGGGCCGTCGACGAGCGCCTGACCGGCGCGGACGTAGTCTCCCGAATGGACCATGAACCGTTTGCCGTGCGGAACGAGGTGTTCGCGTTCGATACCGCTTTCGCTCCTCACCGTGATCGTCCGTTTGCCCCGTTTCTTCTCGCCCAGGATTTCGACCGTGCCGTCGATTTCGGCGATCACGGCGGGATCCTTCGGTTTGCGCGCTTCGAAGATTTCGGTCACGCGGGGCAAACCGCCCGTGATGTCGGTGATCCCCGACGCTTCGCGGGGCGTCTTGGCGAGAACGGCGCCGGCGCCGACGCGGTCCCCCTCCGCGACTTCGATATGCGCCTTCTCGGGGAGGTAATACACGTCGAGCGGCTTTCCGTCATCGTCTTCGAGCACGATCTGGGGATGGAGCTCACCCTTGTGATCGATGATCATGCGCCGAACGTAGCCGCTCGGATCCTTCTCCTCCCGCATCGTCTGGCCCTCGACCACGTCCTCATACCGGACCCGTCCGGCCACTTCCGCCAAGATCGGGATGCTGTGCGGATCCCATTGACAGAGCGGAGCGAGGGGAGCGACTTCCTGGTTTTCGTCGACGAGCAGGACGGAGCCGAGCGGCACGTCGAACTTCTCGATCTCGCGGCCTTTCGCGTCGAGGATGGCGATCTCGCCGTTTCGCGTCAGAACGACGTTGCGCCCTTCGTCGTTCCGCACGAACCGGATTCGAGTGAACTTGACGAATCCGCCCTTCTTCGCGACCGTCTCATGTTCTTCGAGCACGGTCTGGACCGAACCGCCGATGTGGAATGTCCGCATCGTCAACTGCGTTCCCGGCTCGCCGATGCTCTGCGCCGCGATGATGCCGACGGCCATCCCCTCCTCGACCATCGCCCCGGTCGACAGGTCCATGCCGTAGCATCGCCGGCAAACGCCCAGCGCGGCGTCGCACGTCATGGGGCTGCGCACCTGGATCTTTTCGAGGCCCAGGTCCTCGATCCGCCGCGCGATTTCACCGGTGATCATGTCGCCTTCCCCGACAATCACCTCGTCCGTGACCGGATTCACGATGTTCTGGCGGCTGACCCGCCCGTGGACCGCGTCGGCCAACCGAACCTCGACCTTCTCGCCGCGGTAGATGACCCCTTTCGTGATGCCCTGGGTCGTTCCGCAATCCTCCATCGTGACGACGACGTTCTGCGCGACGTCGGCCAGTTTACGGGTGAGGTAGCCGGAGTCGGCCGTCTTGAGGGCCGTATCGGCGAGCCCCTTCCGGGCGCCGTGCGTCGAGCTGAAGTATTCGAGTACGGTCAACCCCTCGCGGAAATTCGCCTTGATGGGCGTTTCGATGATCTCCCCGGTCGGCTTGGCCATCAGGCCGCGCATGCCGGCGAGCTGCCGGATCTGTTCGACGCCGCCCCGAGCGCCGGAGTGCGCCATGAGGTAGACCGGATTGACGTATCCGTTCCCCCCGCGATCGTCCCGCTCCATGCACGACATCATTTCGGTCGTGATCCGTTCGCGAGCGTGCGTCCATGTGTCGAGCACCTGGTTGTAGCGCTCCATTTCCGTGATCACGCCCCGCTCGTAGAGCTTCTTGTACTTGATGACCGTCTTCTCGGCCTCGGCGATGATCTTCGCCTTCGACGGCGGCGTGACGAGGTCGTCGGTCGCGAACGAAAGGCCCGACCGCGTGCTCTCGCGGAATCCAAGCCGCATCATGTTGTCGAGCAGGTCGATGGTGGCCCGGCGGCCGACCCGCTGGTAGCAGTCGGAAATCACGTTCGCCAGATCGCTGCTCTTGAGCGGCTGGTTGTAGAAATCCATTCCGGCCGGCAGCATCATGTTGAAGAGGACGCGGCCATGCGTCGTTTCGATCAATTGGCCCGGCAACGATTCCTCTTCGTCCGCCTTGACCCGGCGATCGTTCGGCAGGCGGACCGAAATCCGCGCGTGCAGATCGATCACTCCAAGCGCGTAGGCCAGATCGCATTCCTCGAGCGACGAGAATTTCATGCCGTCGCCCTTTCGGCCGGGCAACATCAACGTGATGTAGTTGCAGCCCATGACCATGTCCTGCGAGGGGCTCATGATCGGGCGGCCGTTCGAAGGAGCGAAGATGTTGTTCGTCGACATCATCAGCGTGTGCGCCTCGACCTGCGCCTCGATCGACAGCGGCAGGTGGACCGCCATCTGGTCGCCGTCGAAGTCGGCGTTGAACCCCTTGCACACGAGCGGATGCAGGTGGATGGCGTTCCCCTCGACGAGGTTCGGTTCGAACGCCTGAATGCCCATCCGGTGCAGGGTCGGCGCGCGATTGAGAAGGACCGGATGGTTTCGGATCACCTGTTCGAGGATATCCCAGACCTCCTCGTCCTTCCGTTCGAGCATCTTCTTGGCGCTTTTGATCGTGTCGGCGTGGTTGAGCTCCTTGAGCTTGCGGATGATGAACGGCTGGTAGAGTTCGAGTGCGATCTTCTTGGGTAGCCCGCATTGGTGGAGCTTCAGCGTGGGGCCGACGACGATCACGCTGCGCGCCGAGTAGTCGACCCGTTTTCCGAGCAGGTTCTCGCGGAACCGCCCCTGCTTGCCCTTGATCATGTCGGTGAGCGACTTGAGCGGCCGGTTGCTGCTTCCGAGCACGGGTCGTTTGCAGCGGCTGTTGTCGAACAGCGCGTCGACCGACTGCTGCAGCATGCGTTTCTCGTTCCGGATGATGACCTCGGGAGCGTTCAGATCGACGAGCTTGCGGAGCCGGTTGTTGCGGTTGATGATCCGCCGGTACAGATCGTTCAGATCGCTCGTCGCGAAGTTTCCCGAGTCGAGCAGGACGAGCGGGCGGAGGTCGGGAGGGATCACGGGGATCACATCGAGCACCATCCATTCGGGGCGGTTGTCGCTGTCCCGAATCGACTCGACCAGCTTCAGGCGGCTGATGAGATCCTTGCGGCGCTGTTTCGAGTTGGTCGTGACGAGTTCCTTGCGGAGTTCCTGGGAGAGCGTGACGAGATCGAGCTGATTGAGGAGCTTGCGGATCGCCTCGGCGCCCATGTCCGCCTCGAACGACGCTTCGCCGTACTGCTCCTTCGCGGCGCGGTACTCCTCCTCGGTCAGCAACTGCTGCGGATCCAGTTCGGTCGCGCCCTTGTTGACGACCACGTAGTCCTGGAAATAGATCACCTTTTCGAGACTCGATGTCTTCATATCGAGCAGCGTGCCAAGCCGGCTCGGCATCGCCTTGAAGAACCAGATATGGACGACGGGCGCGGCCAGTTCGATATGTCCCATCCGTTTGCGGCGGACCCGCGAATGGGTGACCTTGACGCCGCACCGGTCGCAGATCATGCCCTTATACTTCATGCCCCGGTATTTGCCGCAGGCGCATTCCCAGTCCTTCTCGGGACCGAAAATCCGTTCGCAGAACAGGCCGTCCTTCTCCGGACGATAGGTGCGGTAGTTGATCGTCTCGGGCTTCTTGACCTCGCCGAACGACCAGCTGCGGATGTCCTGGGGCCTGGCGAGGCTGATTTTCACCGAGGCGTAGTCGTTGATGCGGTCGTACGAGCCTTCGCCGATTGTCATCTGCCCGTGCTCCTAAAAAAGGGGTCCGCAACGATGCGAGTGGATTGCGCGAGGCGACCGGCGTCCGATTCCGGCGTAGGCCGCCGTCAAGACGGGCTCCCGCTAGACCCGCCGCTTCTCGAGCTGCATGTTGAGCGCCAAGCCCCGGATTTCATTGGTCAAGACGTCGAAGCTCGCGGGCGTTCCCGCTTCGAGCGTATTCTCGCCCTTCACCATCGATTCATAGATCTTGGTCCGACCCTCGACGTCGTCGCTCTTGACGGTGAGCAGTTCCTGGAGGATGAACGCCGCTCCGTACGCCTCGAGCGCCCAGACCTCCATTTCCCCGAACCGCTGGCCGCCGAACCGGGCCTTGCCGCCGAGCGGTTGCTGGGTGATCAACGAATAGGGCCCGGTGCTCCGCGCGTGGACCTTGTCGTCGACGAGGTGATGGAGCTTCAGCATGTAGATGTAGCCGACGGTCGTTTCCTGTTCGAGCGGATCGCCCGTACGGCCGTCGTAGAGTTTCGCCTTGCCGCTGCGAGGTAGCCCGGCCTGATCGAGGCAGTCGTTGATGACTTTCTCCGACGCGCCTTCGAATACCGGCGTCACGGCCTGGAAGCCGAGCTTGGCGCCGGCCCAGCCCAGGTGCGTTTCGAGGATTTGACCGACGTTCATGCGGCTGGGCACGCCGAGCGGATTGAGCAGGATCTGCAGGGGCGTGCCGTCGGCCAGATACGGCATGTCCTCGACCGGCAGGATCTTGGCGACGACGCCCTTGTTCCCGTGCCGGCCCGCCATCTTGTCGCCGACCGAGATCGGCCGCTTGGTCGCGATGTACACCTTGACCATCTGCAGCACGCCGCTCCGCAATTCATCGCCGCGTTTCATGCTGTTGAGCCTGCGGTCGCGCGCGTCGATCGCCGCCTCGACCTCCGGCCAACGCGCTTTTTGAATCTGTTCCAAGTCCCCCTTGCGCTCCTCGCTGCGCATCCGGGCGGTGACCAGATCGAGCCGGAATTGGGCGGCCTGCTCGGCGATGAATTTCGGATCCTGGTCGCGCGTGAGGGGCGTGCCGTCCTCGTCGGTGAGCGCCCTTCCGATGATCTTCTCCATTTCGGCCGTCATCGCGCCGAACTTGTCGGCGATCGCCGCGTTCCCTTCCGATTCGGCTTCCTTGAGCTCCTTCTCGAACCGCTTCCGTTCCTCTTCGCCCAGACTCATCCGGCGCGAGAACTTCTGCGTGTTGATCACGATTCCGTCGATGCCGGAGGGAACGTCGAGCGAGTCGTTCTTGACGTCCTCGCCGGCGCGGCCGAAGATCGCGTGCAACAGTTTTTCCTCGGGCGTCAGTTCGGTCTTCGACTTGGGTGAAACCTTGCCGACCAGGATGTCGCCGGGCTTCACAAACGTGCCGACCCGCACGATCCCGTTCTCATCGAGATTGCGGAGCGCCTTTTCGCTGACGTTGGGGATGTCCCGAGTGAACTCCTCGCGGCCCAACTTCGTCTCGCGGATCTCGACGTCGAATTCCTCGATGTGGATCGACGTGTACACGTCCTGCTTCACCAGCTCCTCGCTGATGATGATCGCGTCCTCGAAGTTGAATCCGTCGAACGACATGAAACCGACGAGCACGTTGCGACCGAGGGCCAGTTCGCCCTGGTAGGTCGCCGCGCCGTCCGCGATGACGTCGCCCGTATCGACCTTATCCCCGAGACGCACGATCGGGCGCTGGTTCAGGCACGTGCGTTCATTCAGTCCGACGAACTTCTTGAGTTCATAGACATCCGAACCGATCTCGATGCGGCTCGCGTCGACGGCCGTGATCTTGCCTCCCCGGCTCGCCCGCACCACCATGCTCGAGTTGGTCGCGACGACCTTTTCGAGTCCCGTGGCGACGATCGGCGGCTCCGATACGAGAAGGGGCACCGCCTGCCGCTGCATATTCGAGCCCATGAGGGCCCGGTTCGCGTCGTCGTGCTCCAGGAACGGGATCAAACCCGCCGAAACGCCGACCATCTGGCTCGGCGCCACATCGATGTAGTTCACCTGGTCGGGGTTCACGATCTCGAAATCCGATCGATGCCGCGCGATCAGGTGCGGACCGGGAACCAGCTTGTTGTTCTGGATCGGCGTATCGGCCGGCGCGACGTATGCCTCGCCTTCCTCGTCCGCGCGCAGCGAAACGATTTCGTCGGTGACCGCGCCGTGCTTGACCACGCGGTAGGGAGCGCTCAGGAAGCCGTACTGGTCGACGCCGGCATAGATCGCCAAGCTCGAAATCAGACCGATGTTCGTGCCTTCGGGCGTTTCGATCGGGCAGATGCGGCCGTAGTGCGAAATATGCACGTCGCGCACCTCGAAACCGGCCCGCTTGCGATTGAGCCCGCCCGGACCGAGGGCCGAAAGCCGCCGCTCATGCGTCAGTTGCGAAAGGGGGTTCGTCTGGTCCACGACCTGCGACAGTTCACCCCTCCCGAAGAAATACTCGATCGCCGCCGACACGCTCTTGGGATTGACCAGACTGCGCGGCGTCATGTCCTCGACGTCCTTCAGGCTCATCCGCTCCTGCACCGTCCGCCGGAGCTTCAAAAACCCCTTGCGCAGCTCCTCGCACGCAAGCTCGTCGATCGTGCGCAGCCGCCGGTTGCAGAGGTGGTCGATGTCGTCGATCTGGGCGTTGTCTCCCTGACTGGCGAGCTCGATCAGATACCGGATCGCCTCGATCAGGTCCTCGGGCCGAAGCGACATCTCGCGCTCGGGGACGGAAAGGCCGAGTTTCCGGTTGATTCGGAACCGACCGACACGGCCAAGACGATAGCGATTGATGTCGTAGAACTTCTCGTGGAAGAGGCTCTTGGCCTTTTCGAGCTGCGGAGGATTGCCGGGGCGCAAACGCTGGTAGATCCGCAGCAAAGCCTCCTCGTGGCTCGACGTCACGTCCTCCACGAGCGTGTTGACGATCAGCACGCTGCGGGGCGGCGGCGCGACTTCGACCTTCTTGATTCCGGCCGTGCAAATCGTCTCGGCCGCCGCCCGCGTGATCTTCTTGCCCGCCTCGACGATAATCTCCCCCGCCCGCTCGCTCGACGACGGATACACGATGTCGTCGATGGCGATCTTGCCTTCGAGCTTCGTCACGCTGCGGCCGTCCACGATCTTCTCGACCGTCGAGTCGCAAAATACGCGCAGCAGATCGGACGCGGCGCTGAACTTGGGGTCCATGGCCCTCAGCAGGGTCATCGCCGAGAACCGGCCGCTCTGGTCGATGCGGACCGCGATCGAGTCCTTCTTGGTGATGTTCAGCTCGATCCAACTGCCGCGCTCCGGAATGATCCGGCAACTGGGCATGCGCCGTTCGGCGAGCGTATCCTGGTCGAGCACGAAATCGACGCCCGGGCTCCGGTGAAGCTGATTGACGACAACCCGCTCGGCGCCGTTGATGATGAACTCGCCCCCGCCCAGCATGATCGGAATGTCGCCGAGATAAACCTCCTCCTCGATCGACTCCTCCTTCTTCTTCAGTCGGAGCCAGATCTTGAACGGACGGCCGTACGTCAGGCGAAGCTGGCGGCATTCGTCGGGCGTATACCGGGGCTTTCCCAGTTCATACCGCGCGTATTCGAGCACGACCTGTTTGTCGTAGCTCTCCACGGGGAAGATTTCGCGGAGCACGCCTTCGAGCCCGACATCCTTGCGTTTTTCGGAATCGATCCCCTCCTGCAGGAAAGCCCGGTAGCTTGCCGTCTGGATCTGCGTCAGATCGGGCACCCGGTAATCGCGGCCGCTGCCGAACCGGCGAACTTCACGGGGAGCCAGACGTCGCTGGGCTGAGGTGGCCATAGGCGTGGATTGCTCCTGATGTCCTAAGGGATGTCCCGAGGGCATGTCCTTGGGGAGAAACTCCCGGATCGACCGGACCCGTACGGCGCCGCGCCCCGCGCCCGGCTCGGAATCCGAACGGAAGGTGGCTCGGCGCGCACCACGACCCGGGATGCATCGCGCGACAAGACGGCGCAGCCGAACAACCAGCGGGAGACGCTCTTGTGCATGCAACCGACGCCGCCCCTCGAGGGTCCTCTCGCGGGGCGGCGCATCCTAAGCGGGAAAACGATCGAGACTACTTGAGTTCGACGGTGGCTCCGGCCTCCATGAGCTGAGCCTTGACTTTTTCGGCGTCCTCCTTCGAGATCTTCTCCTTGATCTTCGCGGGAACCGCCTCAACAAGCTTCTTGGCGTCCATCAGCGAGGCGCCGGTCAGGTTCTTCACGACCTTGACAACGTCGAGCTTCTTGTCGCCGAAGCTGGTCATCACGACATCGAATTCCGTCTGAACGGCCTCCGCGGCGGGCCCCGCGTCGCCCGAAGGCGCGGCCATCATGACCGCGCCGCCGGCCGCCGGCTCGATCTTGTAAACATCCTTGAGGTAGTCACTCAGTTCCTTCGCCTGCTTCAGCGTCAGGTTCGCGATCTTATCGCCGAGTTCCTTGGTACCGGCCGAGAACTCCATGGTCGCTGCTTCACTCATGACGTACAAAACCCTTTCACACTGGCCGCCGCCGTGGGCCATCGTATGGGTAAATGTACCCGGCGGCATGAACTGTTGGATACGGCAATTCCCAATAATTCGCATTCGCCCCGCGCCGATCCGCCGCGTGACGTCGTGCTCCCCAATCCAAACCCGAACCTCCAACCCCCGACGATCCAATCCCCCATCATCCGGAAGAGCCAAGCGCCGACCCGTCCGTTTCCGCGCCCTCCCCACAAACGGAAGCCCGCGCCGCCCTACCCGCCCGAACCCTCTCCGAACGGCTCCGCGCCCGCCGCCGGCTCCGCGCCCGCCGCCGGCTCCGCGCCCGCCGCCGGCTCCGCGCCCGCCGCCGGCTCG
>Ga0194120_10000743_pt1 | contig 61039 bp, 40 predicted proteins | sample TA2MahCa65mmetaG_FD_148642 | JGI IMG/M metagenome (GOLD analysis project Ga0194120, IMG submission 148642) | Freshwater microbial communities from Lake Tanganyika, Tanzania - TA2015019 Mahale Deep Cast 65m | ecosystem: Environmental > Aquatic > Freshwater > Lake | place: Tanzania: Lake... | reverse complement strand
GGCCGCGGCTGCGGCCGGACGCGGGGGTGAGCGCGCATGGGCGCGCGAGGGGGCTGCGAGCCCCCTTCACGCAACGAGCAGCTAGTAGGCGAAACCGATTGAGGAATTGTTGTGGCATCACGGCCCGCATTCCGGTGCGAATTTGGGGTTTCGCCTACTAGGATTCCCGCTCGCTGCGCGCCCCGGGCGCAGTCCGGTGCAGACGCAGGTCGGTGCCCGACAGGTCCAGGCCCGAGTCGCCGGCCGTCTCGCTGTACAGGAGCACCCGGCGGTGGCCAGAGGCGCGGGCGACGTCCAGCGCGATCTCGGCACGCGTGTACAACTCGAATCCGTCGTTGGCGTCATCGGGAAAAACGGCCACGCCTGCCGTGAACGTGGGCGCAATCGCCGTGCCGCCCAGCACTTCCAGGGTTGCGGGTTCCAGTGTGAACGAGCGCCAGATCTTGTAGAGCAGGCGCCGCGCCTCCAGTCCGTTGATGTGGTGCAGGATGAGGCCGAACCGGTCGTCGCCCAGCCGCGCCACCGTGTCGCTGCGGCGCAGCGCCCGTTGCAAGTGGTGGGCAATGTCGACCAGCACGGCGCGGACCGCCGGCCGCCCCGCCGTCCGCTCGAAGGCGCGAAAGCCGTCCATGTCGAGCACGGCCACGGCCATCGGCATCGCTGAACGCGAACTGAGCCGCACCATCGGGTCCAGACGGGTGAAGAACACCTGCTGCGACGGCAAGCCCGTCAGCGGGTCGACCAGAGCCAGCGACGCCTTGACAGCGCGCGCGCGCACCCGGGCCGCCAGCCGCGCCGCGCCGAGCGCCGGGTCGTCGCCCCGGACCAGGGCATCGTCGAACCCGGTCGCAATCCACACGCCGACCTCGGTCTTGCAGGACCCAGACAACACGACGGTTGCCGAAGGCGCGTTGGCGCCGGCGCGCTCGGTCATGGCGAGCCACGTCGCCTCGGGGGAGGCGCTGTCATCGGGCGCCAGCACCAGGCCGGCCGCGCCGCGCTCAAAGCTGCGCCACAGCGCGCCGTCGGGCGCAACGGCCTCGACGTCGATGCCCTGGGCGGCAAGGGCTGCGGAAAACTGCGCGGTCCAGTCATCGCCCGGGTCGGCGACCACGACGAGGTTGGGCTGGGCGGGCGGCGAGCGCAGATCCATGGGTCGACTCCGTGGTGGGCGCCAAGTGCGGGCGACAGGGGGATGGGGCAGTTAGGGACTGGAAAACAATAAGTCGATCACTCTCACATCAGGACGGAGCCGCGAGTCGGACCCTTGGTCCGCGACCTGGCGACCCACGGAGCAAGCAAACGGGCCCAAGAAATGATTGAGTAAATCATTTCCGGGCCCTTAGAGGGTGTATGGAAAAGAACGCCGACTGCGGCTCAGGATGCATCCCGGCATGCATTGTTGCTCCTTGCGCCCTCCCTGCGGCGTGCCCGCAGCACGCCTCAGTCGGTCGCCGCGTCGCGCCTCGCCTTCCGGGCGCCTCCTGACCCTCGTATCCGACATACTTTGAATACACCCTCTTATTGGCACACGTTCGGGCCGTTGGGCGTCGCGTGGTCCACCGACACGCACTTCTTGCAGGTCACGCCGGGGGTGCCGCAGTCGTCGATTTCCAAGCAGGCCTCCACCGCCAGCGGGCAGGGCTTGTTGGCGCACGACTCTAGCGACGATCCCGAGGGGCTCTTGTCGTACAGCAGGCCGTACGCGCACGCCGACGGCGCGGCCATCCAGCAGTCCATGGTGTCGTTGAGCTTGGTGTCCAGGCAGCCGTCCTTGGTCATCATCGAGAACCCGCTGCCGATCGGCCAGCTGACGTCGTAGTCCACGCTGTCGATGGTGGTGCCCAGCGGGTTGACCAGGGTGACCGAGTCCTTGCCGTTGGACAACACAAAACTGCCGCCGCCGGCCACGCCCGGGTCGCCGAACGCGTACAGCACGCGAATGCCGTTGTTGACGACCGGGTTGCTCTGGCGGCCGAGTACCGCGTAGTCGCCGGGCTTGATGACGTAGACGTCCAAGCCGGGTTGCAGGGGCGACGTCTCGGGCAGCAGCTTGCCGCCCTGGGCACAATACGGACCGCTCGCGTTGCCGTTGGCCGCGGTCGCCCAACTGGCCGCCACGGCGCCGGCATTGTGCTTGTTGGCACTGCCGTCCTTGAGCGCGGTGCCGTTGCCCTCGTCCACTTGCAGGGCCAGCACGTCGCCCTTGGGCAGGCCGTTCCACTTGGCGACCGGTCCAAACGTCCGATAGAACACCGGGAAATCTACCTTTGCGCCGTAGCTCGGGTTGCTGATGGCCGTGCCCGCCAGGTTGACCTGCTGGCCCGAGTGCACGTGGAATGCGCCGATCTTGCCCTTGAGCAGGTGACCGAGCACGCCCGACGCCGAATCCTGCTGACCACCGATCGACACGAACTCGGCCTTGACGCCGGCCACCGGCCAGCCGCTGACCGCGGCCTTGCCCATCAGCCGACCGTTGACGTAGCCGCGCATCTCTTTGCCGCCGTTCTCGAACGTCAGCGCGATGTGGGTCCACTTGCCGAGCACGGCGGGCGCCAGTTCCAGGTGGACGTCGCCGGCATAGGCCACCAGTTTGCCGCCGGTCGAGCGCACCCCCAGGTTGAACTTGCCCTGCTGGCCGTAGCTGAACAGGTCGCTGCACGCCACGTCCTTGCCGGCGATGGTGCAGGTCCCGCCCGCGGTCAGGGTGTCGAGCAGGAACCAACCGTGCAGGGTGAGCGCCGGGTAGAACTGCAGCGGCACGGCCGCGCCATTGGCACCAGTGACGCCGACGTAAGCGGTCTTGCCGTCGAGCAGCAGGCTCAAACACTGGCCCTCGACGTTGCAGTTGCTCGCGCAGCCGTCGCCGTTGAGCGTGTTGCCGTCGTCGCACTGCTCGGTGGCCTCGACAAAGCCGTTGCCGCACGTGACCTTGATTTCGTGGTCGTCGCCGCCGCCCTTGAGGTGCCAACCGCTGATGTCGATGCCGGCCTTGGTCGGGTTGTAGACCTCGAACCACTCACCCTCGACGTCGCTGAGCGCCTTGGGGTCGACCAGCACCTCGCTGACCACCAGGGTGCCGGGCGGCGCAGGGGGCGGTTCGATCTTGCACTTGGGGTCGCACCCATCGCCGGGAATCAGGTTGCCGTCGTCGCACAGCTCGTTGTTCTCAGCTTCGAGCTTGCCATTGCCGCAGGCGGGCACGTCGACACACTCGCCCGACTTGCACCACTGGGCATCGCCACATGGGGTCTTGTCGGGCTTGTTGCTGACCTTGTCCGGTTCCTTGCACGGGTTGGCGCACGGCGGGTTGGCGGCGCCCGGCGAACCGAAGTCTCCCGCGCTGCCGAGCCAAAGCTTCTTTCCCGAGCACCAGTTGGCCGCGCTGTCGTTGAGTTTGGCGTCCAGGATCGGGCCGTCCAAGGCCACCGACTGGCCGTCGTTGATGGTGAAGCCCTCGGCAACCACGGCCTTGCTGGTGTAGGCGACCTCGTCGATGACCTTGCCGTTCCAGACCAGGATGACGCTGTCGCCGAGGTTCGAGAGCGTGAAGTTGCCGTACACGTATGCAGGCTTGACGCCGCCGTTCTGCTTGACGTCGCCGTTGATGCCGAGCAGCACATAGGTCTTGGGCGGTACGAGCAGACCGCCGGGTGCGTTGATCTTGTGGCTGTTGGTGCCGTTGTCCTTGAGGGTCCAGCCGTTCAGGTCCACGGTGTTGGTGGTGTTGTTGTACAGCTCGACCCACTCGCCCAGCGACTCGTTGACGGCCTTGGGCTTGACCAGGAATTCGGTGATGACCATGGATCCGGGCAGGATCACCTCGACCTGGCAGTTGGGAGTACAGCCGTCGCCAGCGTCGATGTTGCCGTCGTCGCACTCCTCAAAGGCGTCGACCTTGCCGTTGCCACAGGTCAGCGAGTCGCAGAAGTCGCCAAACCCATCGCCGTCGCTGTCTTTTTGGTCCGCGTTGGGGTACTTGGGGCAGTTGTCGCACACTTCGCCGACGCCGTCGCCGTCCAGGTCCTGCTGGTCCTTGTTGGCCACCGCCTTGCAGTTGTCGCAGGCGTCGCCAAAGCTATCCTTGTCGGCGTCGGCCTGGCTGGCGTTGCTCAAGAACGGGCAATTGTCCTTTTCGTTGGCGATGCCGTCCAAGTCCTTGTCCTTGCCCGGCGGCACGCAGGTCGGGTTGGCCTTGCCCGGTGTGCCGGTGTCACCTCCATAGGGCAATGGCGTATCGGCGTAGCACCAGTGCAGCGCTTGGTCGTTGAGCGACACGCTGAGCTTGGTCGGATCCAACTGCAGCGCCAGGCCAGTCTCCACTTTGGGCGTGTTCTTGCCGTATTCGACCTTGTCGATGAGCAGGTTGCTGTTGTACAGCTCGACCGAGCCCTGCGCCGGATCCATGACCACGCCCTTGGTCCACTCGACGTCCGGGCTCAGTCCGCCGTTGAGCAGCTTGTTCTTGCTGGCGGCGACCACCAGGTACTTGCCGGGTTGCATGGTCAGCGGCGGACTGGCCGGCAGCAGCGTCTCGCCCTTGCCGGCGAAGGCCAGCTTCCACCCCCCGACGACGACGGGCTTGCTGTCGCCATTGTAGAGCTCGACCCATTGGCCATAGGCGTCGTCCAGTTGGCCGGTGTGGGCAAAGATCTCCGAAATCACGATCTTGGCGGCGACGATGGCGGCGATCTTGCAGTCGGGCGTGCAGCCATCGTTGTCGACCTTGTTGCCGTCGTCGCAGCCCTCGCCAGCGTCGAGTTCACTGTCGCCGCACACCGCGGGATCGCACGCATCTCCCGTGGCGTCGCCGTCGGCGTTCTTTTGGTCGGGGTTGGCGACGTCGGGGCAGTTGTCGCACACGTCGCCGACCTTGTCCTTGTCCTTGTCGGCCTGGTCGGGGTTGGCGATGGCGAGGCAGTTGTCCTTGGCGTTGGGCAGGCCATCCTTGTCGTCGTCGGGCGGCTTGGGGCATTCCAGGTTCGAAAACCCGGGCGACCCAAGGTCGCCAGCGGAACCGGGCCACTGCGATCCGGCCTGGCACCACCAATCGGGGTTGTCGTTGTCGGTCGCGGAGAAGTGGTTGGGATCGAGCGTGATCGACTTGCCCTTGACGTTGGCGATCGGCCAATCGGCGTTCCAGGCCACCTCGTCGAGCACGACGCCATTGCCGACGAGCTTGATCTTGTCGGCGGAGTCGTTCAGTTCGAAGCTGTCGTAGACGTAGTCCGCCGGCACGCCGCCGTTCTGGGCTTTGTCGCCCCATCGCGCCAGGGTGAAGGCGCCCTTGGGCGGCACGATGGCCGTGCACGACAACACCGTCGTCTCGTCGGCCTTGTCGTCGGTGATGATGAGTCCGTACAGTGGAATCACCTGGTCGGTGGTGTTGTAGATCTCGAACCACTCGCCGACAGCGTCGTCGACCTTGCCCGACGACATCATGATCTCGCTGACGATGAGCGCCCCCGCGGCGAGCCCCTTGGGCAGCTTGGCGCACGTGCCGTCCGGGATGTCGTAGTCCACTTCGGGCTTGGGCGGCAGTTCGACTGGCACGTCCGGCTCAGCGACGCTGGTGTCGGCGTCGTTCACCGCGTCGGTCAGGCCGTCTTCGACATCCCCGATGTCGGGCTCCACATCCGGTTCGGTTTCTGGTTCGGCGTCGACTTGGTCCTTTCCCCCGTCGAAAAGGTCGGGCTTGGCATCCGTGTCTGGTTTGGCGTCGCCGCCGGCCTTGGTGTCGGTCGTTTCGGCCTTGGCATCGGGCACGTCGGGCTGGACGTCGGCGACATCGGGTACGTCGGTGGCGTCCGGCGCTTCGGTGTCCGGGGTCTCGGCAACCTCTTGGACCACGCCTTCGCCGTCGACGTCGCTCTTGGCTGCGCCCGCATCGGGCGTCCCCGCATCCTCGCCGCATGCCGCAACCGCGCCAGCCCATGCGACAACCACGCTGCGCAGCAACCAGCGGCACAACCGACAAACCTCGGACCGTACCATGTCAACCTCAGTGTGCCCGGCGACCCCGACATGGGGCGCCGATCCGTTCTGGCGGCGGCCAGCCCAAACGAGCGGCCAAAGCGCGCAGATTACGCAGTCGGCGGATCTTGTGCAACGGCAGGGCCCGCAGGCTCGGTCCAGCGGGCACGACCGCCCCTTGCACTTCGCGGCCGTTGGCGCAACGATACGCGGCGGTTCGCGACGCCACCGGCGCCGCCCAGCGGTAGCGCGCAGCGGGAGCACAAACGATGTATCTGGAGTGGCGCGACGTCAACGGCAAGATGATGCACCTGCAGTTGGCGCCCGACATCGAACCCGTCACCATCGGCCGCAAACCCAACGTCAGCCGCATCTTCTCCAACGAGACCACGGTTTCGCGCGATCACGGGCGCATCGGCTACGACGAGGCCGAGCGCAGCTACTACATCAAGGACATCGGATCGGCCAACGGTACCTTTGTCAACGGCAAGCAGGTCAAGCGCGCCAGCATCGACAAGGGCGACGTTGTGCGCTGCGGCGAGCGCTTCGAGATCTTCTTGCGGGACGGCAGCGCCCCGGGCGAGCGCCAGCCCACCGGCCAGACCGGCCAGCAGAACGTCGTCGACCGGCCGCGCATGGCAGGACCGACGATGCACCACGTCGGCGGCCTGGACAACCTGCGCGATCAGGTCAACCGTCAGGGCGGGGTGCCGGAGTTGCAGCGTCCGGCACAGCGGCCCGAGCCGGCGCGCCCAGAACCGCGCCCAGAGCCCCGGCCAGAACTGCGACCCGAGGCGCGACCCGAACCGCGCGCGGAACCTCGCTACGACGACCGGGCCGCGCCGCATGCGCAGACCAATCGGCCCTCGGCGCAGGTTCCAGCTGTCAGCAGCGTCGAGATCGACACGCTGCGACGGCGCATCGCCGAGTTGGAGACCGACAACGGCCGGCTGATGAGCCGGGCAACGCAAGCGGAGAACCGGGTCAAGGAGGTCGAGCGCAGCAACGTGGCCGACGAGGGCCTGTACGACAAGTACGCCCAACTCAAGGAACACGCGCAGACGCTGAGCCGCCAACTGGAACGCACCCGCGAGGAACTGGCCCAGGAGCAGAACCGCGCCCTGGAAGCCGACGCCCGCGCCCGCGAGTTGGAACGGCGGGTCAAGGAGACCGAGGACAAGGGCGCCGATGCCCAGGAGCGCATTGCCGGCCTCAAGGTCCGCGTGACGCAAAAAGATCGCCAGATTGAAGAGTTGCAGCGCCAGTACGACCAACTGGACTACGAGGCGCGGGCGCTCAAGGACCAGGTGCTCGCGCTCGAGGCGCACATCAACGACGGCCACTTCAGCAACAATGCGTATGAACGCAAGATCAACATGTTGCAGGAGATCATCCAGGAGAAAGAAGAACTCATCCAGGAAAAGAAGGCGGAACTGCGCGCCAAAGAAGTCGAACTGCGGCAGGCGCAGATGGGCGTCGGCCTGTCGGACCTCGAGAGCGAGAAGCGCAAGCTCTTGGAAGATTTCCACAACTCGATCAAGCGCAACGACGAGATGAACGAGCGGGTCAGCCAACTGAACCGGCAGATCGACGGGCTCAAGGGCGAGTTGGAAGCGGCCAAGCAGGCCGCGGATCGCAAGCCCAAGGAAATCGACGTCAACGAGCACCCCGACTTCAAGGCCAAGGTCCGCGAAATCGAACGCCATCGCGAAGAGTTGCAGCAGGCCCAGCGCGACTTGGCCAAGGCCGAGTTCAGGCTCGAACAAGTCGCCGCCGAGGGGGCGAGCGCCAAGGGGCTGCAGCAGGACCTCGAACGCCTGCGCAGCCGCAACGAGTCGTTGGAGGATCAGTTGCGCGAAACCGAGGCGCGCGTCGCTGAATTGCTCGAACGTGCGCCTGCGCCTGCCAAGGGAGCGCCGATCACCCCGGAACTGGAGGCGGCGCTGGAGGACCTCGTGGAGGCCGTGATCGCCGCAAAGCGCAACGCGCTGCTCGCCCGCGACACCGCCGACAAGCTCAACCGCCAGCGCACCAAGACCGGCGACCTCGCCGACACCGTCGAGTTGGTGTTCGACGCCACCGTAGTGCTCGCCCAGGATCTCGGCATGCAGGAGCGCATGGTCAAGGCGCTCAAGCAGGACCTGGGCCTGACCTGAGGCACCGCCAGGCACAGCCGCCGACCGCGTTTTGCCGCCCCTTCCCGCCCGCCTGAACCGTTGCCACCAGGAGCCGTACGCATGGCCAGTCATCCCATCGCCGACGCCGCTGCCGCCTCGCCCAACCGCCCGGTGCCGCCGGCCGTGGACGAACTGCACTACCTCATCCGTGCCCAATACAACCTGGTCTATGTCGTGTCGGCCGAGGAGGAACGCGTCGAGAAGTGGGTGCGCGACCTCGCGGTGCTCGACTCGCAGACGCTGCGCGAGCGCTGGGATGTCGGCCAGTGGCAGCCGCGTCAGTTCATCAAGTGGTCGTGCTCGCAGGGGTTCAAATGCGACACCGCCGACGTGCCGGGCGACATCCGCGACCCCATCCGCGCCTTGGATTGGGTCAGCAACAACCTGACCCGCGACGCCGTGGTGGTGCTGCGCGACTTCCACCCGTTTTTCAACGACCCCATGGTGGCGCGGCGGGTCCGCGACTTGCAGTACAAGAATCCAGAGTCGCAGGCCAAGCGTACGGTCATCTTCCTGAGTTCCATCGTCAAGATTCCCATGGAGATGGAAAAGGACGTGATCGTCGTCGATTTCGATTTGCCGGACCGGCCGATCATGGAGGACATCGTTCGCGAGATGGCGTTCAACGGCGCCAAGAGCCAGCGCTTCGGCAAGAACTTTGCCAAGGTGCTCGAATCGCCGGACCTGCAGCGCGAGGTCGCCGAGGCCGCGCTGGGTCTGACCGAGGCCGAGGCGCGCCAAGTGTTCGCCAAGACCAGCGTGCGCGACAAGGGCTTCAATCTCAAGACAATTCTGGCCGAGAAGAAGCACATCATCCGCAAGTCGGGCATCTTGGAGTTCTACGAGACCACGCTCGGCATGGAATCGGTGGGGGGCCTGGTGCACCTCAAGGACTGGCTGAACAAGCGCCGCCACGCCTTTACGCCAGCGGCCCAGGAGTTCGGGTTGCCGGCGCCCAAGGGCATTTTGCTGCTCGGCGTTCCCGGGTGCGGCAAGTCGCTGGCGGCAAAGGCGATTTCGCAAGCGTGGCAGATGCCACTTTTGCGCCTGGACGTCGGCAAGGTGTTCGGTTCGCTGGTCGGTTCTTCCGAGGAGAACATGCGCCGCGCCATCAAGACCGCCGAAGCCGTGGCACCGGCGATTCTGTGGCTCGACGAACTCGAAAAGGGCTTCAGCGGCACCAAAAGTTCGGGCCAGAGCGACGGCGGCACCACCGCACGCGTCTTCGCCACCTTCCTGACCTGGCTGCAAGAGAAGACCTCGCCGGTCTTCGTCATCGCCACCGCCAACGACGTGTCGATGTTGCCCCCGGAGCTGCTGCGCAAAGGACGCTTCGACGAAATCTTCTTCGTCGACCTGCCCAACCGCGGCGAGCGCGAAGAGATCCTGGCGATCCAGCTCAAGAAGCGCCACCGCGACCCGGTGGTGTTCGACATGAAGCGCCTGGTGGACACGACGGCGGGATTTTCGGGTTCGGAACTCGAAGAGAGCGTGGTCGGCGCGCTCTACGACACCTTCGACGACGGCCACGGCACGACGGACATCGACACCCAGGCGCTCGTCGGCGCCATCAAGGAGGTCATCCCACTATCGCAGACCATGCGCGAGCGGCTGGCCGAGATGCGCGAATGGTCCAAATCGCGGGCGCGCCGGGCCTCTCCGCCGGACGACAGCCCGGTGGTGGCCGACATGGCGCAACCGCGCCTGGAAATGTAGGCCGCGGCCGCACCGACCACCGTCCGGGTCGCGACCGCAGCGACCCCGCCCGAACGCCGCAGGATTGCACCGGATGAGTCACTTCACCACCGTCCAGACCAAGATCAACAACCTGCTGCGCCTCGAACTCGTGCTCAAGGAGTTGGGGTTCAACTACACCAAGGCCGAAGAGGGGCAGCTGGTGCACGTCAAGGGCTACCTCGGCCAGAAGACCCAGGCCAAGATGGTCATCCACGCCAGCAAGTCGTACGAGATTGGCGTCAACGTCGACGCCGAGACCGGCAACGTCACCTTTGTCGCCGACTGGGAATTCGTCGAGATGACTGCCGGCTACAGCCAGGACGAGTTCACCCGCAAGGTCGTGCAGCGCTATGCCTACCACACGGTCAAGGAAGAGGTGACCAAGCGCGGCTACACCCTCGAAGAGGAAAAGGTGGACGAAAAACAACAGATCCACATCAAGGTCTCGAGCTGGGGCGACTGATCGCCACCTACCGCCCACCCTCGGAGCACGACCATGGCCACCCGCCGCGAGATCCAGTTCACCATCGACGACCACGGTGAGGTGTCGATCCAAGTGCTCGGCGTCAAGGGCGCCGAATGCGAGCGCATCACCCGCGAAATCGAGCTCGCGCTGGGCATGGTGTCGAGCCGGCAGCACACCAGCGAGTACTACCAGCAGGCCGAGACCGGCCAGACGGTGGGTACCGGCGACGATCCGGGCGCATAGGCGGGCCGCGCCGTGACCCCGCCCGCCCAGACCGATGCCCCCGTCGACGAGGCCCGCGCACGCGATCTGCTGGCGCAACCGCTGGCCTGGCCGCTGGTCAAGCGACGCAGGGCCGGCGAGAAGTGGGCACAGCGCTTTGGCCTTTTCGACTACCTGTACCGAAAGGACGGGTTCCTCATCTGGGTCGCCCACGATTTCCAGCCCGACCGGCTGAGCGCCTGGGTCACCGAGCGCAACGCCTTCCAGAACACCTACGCGCGCCCCATCCGCGAGGCCCGCGACTCGGAGCTCGACGACAAGACCGCGGATGCCATCCGGACCGATGTGATGCCCCAGTTCAACCTGCGCAACATCGGCCGCTATGAAAAGCCGGTGGACGTTGAAGCCCGCTTGCCCTTCGAGCTGAAACGGGGCCTCGGCGGCGAGAGCGGTCGCGAGCTCGACGAAGTGCGCGCGGCCCGCTTGCAACCTCCGGCGCCCATCCAGATTTGGAGCGTGGACTACACCAGGCGACTGCGCGCCCAGTTGCGCCGGCTGGTCCAGGAAGACCCGTGGGACATGAAGTACGGCCCCGAGGCCACCAGCGTCCACAATGGCCTGGGGCGCAACTTTGTCGTCGACGGCACCCACCCGGACGACCAGCCTGGCGCGGACTTCGCACCGGCCTTGATTGCACGGCCGCGCAATTGGCTGGCACCGCCGCCCGGCACCCCGATCGACGAGCGACCATTCGACATCTCGGTGGACGCCGCGCGCATGGACGACAAGACCGGCGACAAATTCGAGCTATGATCGACCGAGCGACCTCGCCAGCGCGATCGCCAGCGCCACGCCGACGTTGAGCGACTCGACCGCGTCCGTCCCTTCAATGCGGACCGCGCGGGTGCAAGCGTCGCGTACCTGGGGCCGGATTCCTGTTTCCTCGGCCCCCGCCACCAAGACCACGGCGCCGCGCGCAGGGCGCACCCACGCCGACAGCAGACCGGCATCGCGCACGTCGAGCGCAATCACCTCGGCGCCGGCGACGCGCAGCAAACCCATCGCTTGCGCGAGTGAACCGACCTGCCACACCGGCAGCGATTCCAGTGCGCCTTCCGCAGTGCGATAGGCGGCCGCCGAGGCGTGGGCCGACGCTTGCCCGCGCTCGACCAGCAAGCCGGCCGCACCCAGGAAGGCGGCGGTGCGGGCGATGGCTCCCAGGTTGTGGGGATTGCCGACGCAGTCGAGCGCAACCCACACCTTGTCTTGGGCCGCGAAGCTGCGCAGTTGGGTCGGTCCGGCCAGGTGCACGCGCGGCGCACGGAAGACGGCCACCAGCCCCTGGTGCGCGCGGCTGCCGCAAATCCGCTCGAGTTCGTCGCTGCCGGCCTGGCGATAGGGCACCCGTCGCGCAGCCGCTCGCCGCAGGTGCGAGCGCAGGATCTCGCTGTGCTCGGGGGCGCAGTCGGCGGCAAAGAACAACCGCTCCAGGTCGTCGGGCCGGTGGCGCAAGGCCGCCAAAACGGCGCGAGCGCCGCACAGGGTCTGCGTCTCCCTGGCGGCGCCCGCGATCGGACCCTTGGTCGTCAACGGGGCCTACAAGCCGAGCACCGCCTTGACCCAGGCATAGAAGCCGAACTTGGCCGTGTACTTCTGGCCCGCGGCCTCGCCGACAACCTGGCTGCCGCCAACGAACGCGCGGGTTGCGTAGGCCTGGCCCTTTCCGCTGACCGTGGCCGAACCCATGCGCGCCGAGAAGGCGGTGGGCTTGCAGCCCTCGTCGGTGGTGCCATTGCAGGTGTCGTCGACGCCGTCGCACAGTTCCTTGGGGGTCGGCACCACTTCGCCCTGGCATTTGCTGTCGATCTTGCCGGCGGCGCACGCCTGGAAGCCCGCCTTGCAGGTGCCCTTGCCCTTGGTCGCCGGGTCGCCGCTGTAGCACCCCTGGACCTTGATGGTGTCGTCGGGCTTGTTCACGCAGCCGGACTTGCTGTCGCAGGTGTCGGCGGTGCACGGATTGCTGTCGTCGCAGGTCGGGCCGGCGCCGGGCACGCACTTGCCGCCAGCGCACTTGTCGCCGATGGTGCAGTTGTTGCCGTCTTCGCAGGGCGTGGTCAGCGCGTCGTACACGCACTTGCCGTCGGCCGCGGTGCAACTGTCCTTGGTGCACTCCTCTTTGTCGTCGCAGGTCTTCTTGGCGCCCGCGATGCACGAACCGCCCTTGCAGATATCGCCCACCGTGCACTCGCTGTCGTCGGCGTTGCACGGGTCGGTGTTGTAGTCGAACACGCACCCCTTGGTGGCATCGCAGGAATCCTTGGTGCACGGGTTCTTGTCGTCGCAGACGATGCTCTTGCCGGCGACGCACTTGCCGTCGGCGCAGGCGTCCTTGTCGGTGCACACGGTCTTGTCGGCGTCGCAGTCTTGGCCGTTGGTCTTGTTGGTCGTCACACACTGGCCGTTCGAGGGGTCACAGGTGGTCGATTTGCACTGGCCGTCGTTGGCGGTGCTGCACTCGACGATCGTCACCGGGTTGACCTTGCACTGGTAGGGCGTCGCCGATTTGTCGCAGAAGAGCGTGCCGTTGCACAGGTTGCCGTCTTCCTTGCTCTTGCAGTCGCTGTCGGCCGTGCAGGCGCAAATGTTGGTGCCCGCCTTGCAGGTGCCGACTGCACACACATCGCCCTGGGTGCACGGGTTGCCGTCATCGCACTTCTCGAAGTTGTCGGGCTTGTTCTGGCAACCGACCGCCGGGTTGCACAGGTCGGTCGTGCAGGGGTTGTCGTCGTTGCAGCCGCCGAAGCCCTTGGGCTTGGTCGGGTCGAGCGCCGTGCCGACGCACACGCCCTTGGCGCAGGTGTCCTTGGTGGTGCACGCATCGTCGTCGTTGCAGGGCGTGGTCAAGGTGGGGTCGTGCTGGCAGCCCTTGAGCGGGTCGCAACTGTCCGCGGTGCACGGCTTCTGGTCGTCGCACACCGTCACCGTGCCGAAGCAGTCGCCCTTGCCCTGATCGCACTTGTCCGACTCGGTGCACAAGTTGCCGTCGTTGCACGGGAACGTGGCCTGGAACGTGTACTTGCACGCGCCAGGGTTCGATCCGGTCGGCTCGCACTTGCCCTTGGTGCACTGGTCGCTGCTTGTGCACGCCTTGTCCGGTCCGCTGACGCACTTGCCGGCCTTGTCGCAGGCGTCGTTGACCGTGCACGGGTTGTCGTCGGCGTTGCACGACTTGCCTTCGTCGGGCGCGTATTTGCAGCCGTCTTTCGGGTCGCAGCTATCCTTGGTGCACTCGTTCTTGTCGTCGCAGATCTGCACGGCGCCGGCCTTGCACTCGCCGTTGACGCACTGGTCGTCCTTGGTGCAGACGGTGCCGTCGGCGTCGCACACGCCCGACTTGGCCGGGTTGTCGCAGCCGCCTGCACCCTTGCACAAATCGTCGGTGCACACCTTGTTGTCGATGCAGGTCGCTTCGTCGGTCTGGCCGTTGCAGTCGTTGTCCTTGCCGTCGCACTGCTCGGGCGTCGGGTCGGGCGCATAGCAACTGGAGAGGCCACCGCCCTTGGGCGCGTTGGGCTTGCCGTCCGCCAGGCAGGTGCGCTTGCCCTGACACTTGGCGGTTCCGGCTTGTTTGAAGCACGAGGTCGAAAGCTCAAGGGCGATGGCGTACTCGCTGCAGGTGCACGCCGCGCCACCCTTGACGATGCACTGGGTGCTGGTCGCCCCGGTCACGTCCTTGGTGTCCTTGCACTCGTAGCCGCTCGGACAATCGCCGTCGACTTTGCACGAACTGCCGCAGAAGGCACCTTTCTCGCCTTGATCGACGCAGCGCGCGCCCGGGTCGAGTTTCTCGCACTCCTGGTTGGAGTTGCACGGGTTGCAGACCGAGCCCCATTTGGGCACGCAGATGTCGACCGGCTCGCCACCGCCCGAGCTGATGCACTTCTCATCGGCGCCGCAGGCGCTCGTCGAACACAGCTTGGCGCACTTGAGGCCCTTGGGCGTCGCGATGCACTTTTGCGAGTCGGTGCAGTCGCTGTTCTGCTGGCACGCGCAGCCGGCGCCGCCCGGGCACGGGTTGACGGTCGCGTCGGCATCGGCGCTGGCGTCGGCGTCGCCCGCGGTGGTCTCGCCGTTGGCGTCGCTGCCGGCCGTGTCCGATCCGAGGTCAAGCGTAGGTGCGGTGTCCGACCCGGGGGTGGTGTCGACCGGCGACGTGTCGTCGGTGCCGCCGATCGCGGTGTCGCCCACGCCACCCGGGGTATCCGCGGTCACGCCGCCATCGGTGTCCACACCCACTTCTTGGCCACAGGCCGTCGCCAGGGCCAGGGCCGTGAGCGCCGTGAACACTGCCGCCGCGAAGTGACCTCCGCGCGCCGAGGCACTGGGATCCTTCAGTTGTTCTGCAACGTTGTGCATTGCGTTCTCCAAGCTGCTCCGCGGTGCACCGCGAAGGCTATTTGACGGGGTTCGCCCGGGCAAGTCAAGCGCGGGCCGGAAGAATCCAGCGGGTTTGCCTAGTAGGTGCAACAGGCATAGCCGTATTGCGAGTTGGGCGGATGGTCGTCGCCAGCGTTGCCGACGCCGACACTGGCGTTGCCGCCGTCGTTGTCCGAATACGATGCGGTCCAACTCGCGCTCGAAGTCACGACGCCAGCGCTGCGCAGCGCCGCAGTCTGGGAAATCGAGCAAAGGCGCGACTTGAGCTTGCTGCACTCATTCGATGCGGTCGACCAGTCGGCGAGCACCGAGTTCTCGACTTTGGTCGTGCACACGCCAGCGTACTCTTTTGCGGGCGCTTGGCACTCAAACGACGTCCGCTGGCTTGCGCAGCATGCGAAACTGTAGTGCTGGCCCATGTTGGTATCGTCGCTCGTCGGGCCGTGACCCTTTGCATAACCGGTGTTGTCGTTGTCCGAGTGGTCCGAAGTCCAATAGCCCCAGCCATTGTTCACGAGCTTATTGTTTTCGCGCAGGATTTGGTACTCGGTCTTGGTGCACAGGTCGGCACCCAGACCCGCGCACCAGACGGCGGCCTGCCGGAAGTACACGTTCGAGTTGTCGTGCATGTACACAAGGCGCACGCCACCGATCTGCTGATCTGTGCTGCGCGGCGGCGTCCAATTGTAGCAGCACTGCGCGGTCCAGCCGCTTCCGCTGCTGTGATCGTCCCCAGTGCCGCCATTGACTTCGCTCCACTGGCCCGCGTCATTGTCGGAGAATGAGTTGGTCCACAGTGCGTTACTGACAAGCATACGGGTATAGTTCAGCACAAAGCTCTGGCTGTCGGAGCAAAGGTCTGCTTTCCTTGCTGCACAGTACTTGGAGCTGTCCATGAAGTTGCAGTTGCCGCAGCCGGTCGGCCCGGTGCAGATGCCCTGAATGACCGGACCGGGGCAGACGCTCGTGCCCATCGGCACCCAGGTGCCAAACTGGCATACCTGCACTTGACCTGCGGTATAGCGAAGTGCACCGATCTTGGTTGCGTCGCAAGGGGCAGCGTCGGCGCCGAGCTTGACACTGCCGTCTGCGATCACGTTGCCCTTGATCTGAATCTTCTTGGTCGACAGCGTCTGGATCGACACCGCCCAGCTGTAGTAGCCATCGGTCGTCGCCGGCGGCATCTGGTTCTTGAGCGGATCCTTGACGGTCAGCGACCACGTGCCCTTGGGATTCTTACCGATCCAGTCCTTGTTCATGTCGCCCTGGGCGATCGCGGTGTCCTTGTTGAACGAGACCTTGAGCGTGTTGCCGGTCTTGCTCTTGCTGTACAGGATGTACGGGTTGGCCATGCCGGGGCCGTACAGCTCAATGGTCATCGCCGACAGGTCCGAGGTGAACACGTCGACATCGACCCAAATCGCCTGGGCCAAGCCGATGTCGGGGAAATCCAGCGACGTCGAAATGCCGGCGCCGTTGCCGTCGGGAATGGGCGTCTTGTCGGGGCCCTTGGTGGTGTCGACAAACTGGTTCCAAATCAGGCCATTGGAGATTTCGTCGATGTTGTCGGGCGCCACCGCGCCGGGGCCGCAGTCCAGCGAGCCGTCGGCCTTGAAGCCGATGAGCACCATGCCGGTGCCGCACGCCGCGCCGACCTTGGGTACCACGGGCTTGCCGGTCAGGTCCGCGTAGGCGCCAGTTTTGCCCGCGTCGCTGATTTGCGGCTTGTCTTTCAGATCGTTGTAGCTGCCGCTGCCGGCCACCGTGGCCAGCGACGCCGCCTTGACGTAGTTGGCGAGTTCGGTGTTCTTGGCGTAGTTGCCGAGGTCGGTGGCCTTGGCATACGCCGAAAGGTCGCTGGCCTTGGCGTAGGCGCCGAGATCCGCGGCCTTGGCGTAGCTTTGCAGGATCGCCGGGTCCAGCGCCCCGGCCTTGATGCAGCCGGAACACGCCACGTTTTCGGCCAGGGCGGCGCGCAGCGCGTACAGCGAGGCTCCGGCGGGCTGGCGCGGCAGTTCGGGGTCGGAGCCGATTTGCAGACCCAGCCACGCCGTCGACAGGTCGAGTCCGATGGCGCTGAGTGCCTGTTTGCTGCCCAGTTGCCAGGTGAACTGGCCGGCCTTGGCCGACACGGTGCCTTGCTCGCTCCACACGGCGTTGCCGCCGCTTTGCTGCGGGTAGATGGCGAAGGTGATCTGGTACTGGCCGTCCGCAGCGGGACCGCCACCGGCCGACATCAGCACGCCCTCGAGCGTGGCGGTGGAGGGGACTGCGGCTTGGCCCGTGCCTGCGGCAACGAGCGTTGCCGCGGCCAATGCCAGGACGCCGATGCGCCGCTTGGTGGAGGAGAGTTCGAACATGGATCCTCGCGTTGCCGCCTGTCGCGGCGGTTTGGGTTGTTGGCGCTGCGGCCTACTTGAAGTAGAACTCGTAGGTGCCGCCATCTTCGTCGTAGTTACCGTGGTTTCCGCCGGGCGACTTGTCGGTGCCGATGAGGTGTTGTTGGCGGCCCCACGCGCCGCCGTAGTTGTAGTCGTGGTGGATGATCAGCATGTGGTAGCCTGGGCTGGCGCACACCATCATCCACATCCACCCGATGCAGAGGTTGTCGGACCAGCGGTGCTCGCCCCAAAGGTGGCGGCCGTTGTTGCTGTCCCAGGATTTGCAGTTGGAATTCGGCAGGATTTTCGCGCTGTCTATGCGCCCCGTGTCCGCGTAGCGGTGAGAGTTCGTGCTCAAATTGTAGGTATTGCGGAAGAACGTGAACGCCCGACCCTGGTAGCCGGCGTTGACGACCATCGACCACGCGTTGTGGTACGCCGAGCCGGCATGTGAACTCTCCGCCGGATCCAGGAAGGTTTTGACCATCCATTGCTTGATGCCGCCGGCAGCCGCGAATGAAATGGCGTCGTCCCAATCTTCCTGGTGCTCGCCGGTGACGCCGTCCGGGTCGGAGAAGTGCCAAAACCGGGTCCAACCGCCGCCATCGGTGGTCATGTCGCACCAAACGGTCTTGGCCGGATACGCGCCCTTGCCGTCCAGGTCGATGGTGTACCAGCCGCTTTGGGCCTTGGCATCAGCCGCCAAGATGGCCGCGCAGTCCTTGAGCGCAGCCTTCGCGTCGCAGTCGCGGCTGCAACCGTCGCTGTCCATGGCGTTGCCGTCGTCACAAGTTTCGCCCTTCTCAAGGACGCCGTTGCCACAAATGCTGGTGCCCCAGATCTTGCCGTCGACAATGAGGTTGCCCTTGACCTGCACCTTCTTGGTCGACAGGGTCTGGATGCTGATCGCCCAACTGAATTCGCCGTCGACGTCGCTGTTGTTCTGGTTGTCCACCGGGTCCTTGACCGTCAGCGACCAGGTGCCCTGGATGTTCTTGCCGATCCAGTCCTTGTTCATGTCACCTTGGGCGATTGCGGTGTCCTTGTTGAACGACACCTTGAGCTTGTTGCCGGTCTTGCTCTTGCTGTACAGGATGTACGGCGTCGACATGCCCGGGCCGAACAGCTCAATGGAGATGTGCGAGACGTCGGAGTGGAACACATCGACGTCGACCCAGATTGCCTGCGCGAGACCGATGTCTGGGAAGTTCACGCTGGTCGCGACGCCGGCACCTTGACCGTCCGGGATCGGCGTCTTGGCCTTGCCGGGCACCGTATCGACAAACTGGTTCCAAATCAAGCCGTTGGAGATTTCGTCGATGTAGTCCGGCGGCACTTGCAGCGGGCCGCAGTCGAGCGAACCGTCGGCCTTGAGGCCGTTGAGCACCAGGCCACTGCCGCAGGCCGATCCCAGCTTGGGCAGCACCGGCTTGCCGGCGAGGTCGCCGTAGTTGCCCGTCTTGGCGACGTCGGCCAGGGCCGGTGGGTCCTTGAGATCCTTGTAGCTGCCGCTGCCGGCGACTGCGGCAAGCGACGCCACTTTGGCGTAGTCGGCGAGATCGGCGGCCTTTGCATAGTTGCCGAGGTCGGTCGCCTTGGCATAGGCGCTCAAATCAGCCGTCTTGGCGTAGGCGCCCAGGTCGGCGGCCTTGGCGTAGGGCTGAAGGACTGCTCCATCGATGGCGGTGCCCTTGATGCAGCCGGAGCAGTCCAGGTTCTCGGCGACGGCTGCGCGCAGTGCGAACAGCGACGAACCGACGGTCTGGCGTGGCAGTTCCGGGTCCGCGCCGATGGCCACGCCGAGCCAAACCGCCTGTGAATTGAGCGCAGCGGCCGAGAGCGGCGTCTTGCTGCCCATCGGGTAGGAGAACTGGCCGGCTTTGGCGGCGACCGACCCGGTCTCTGTCCACAGCGCGGTGCCGCCGGTCTGCTGCGTGTAGAGGCTGAACACGACGGAGTAGTTGCCGTCGGCCGCCGGGCCGCCGCCGGCGGACAGCAGGACGCCCTCGACGTTGGCGATGGTGGGAATGGCCGCCTGTGCGGGCCAAGCCGATGCGGCGGCGACGAATGCGCCAGCCGCGGCAAGCCAACGGGCCCGAGAGAGTTTGGTCGCCAACTTTACTCCTGGTGCCGCCCGCAGCGCGAACGGCGCAAAAGGGTTCACAGTCCGATGATCTTGCGAATCCACGCAAAGAATCCGAGGTTTGCCGTGGTCTGCTGGTTGCCGCCGGTCGCGCCGGCCGCCACCGACCCGCCCACCATGACGCGCACGTTGGTCTTGCCGGCGCTGCCCGCAACAACGCCGTTGGCGACACGTCCGGCGAACGCCACTGGCGCGCAGCCCTCGTCGGTCACGGCGTCGCAGTTGTCGTCGATGCCGTTGCACAGTTCCTTGGCCGCGGGCAGGACCTCGCCAGAGCACTTGCCGAGTTGGCCCTGCGCGTCACACGCCTGCTTGCCAGCCTTGCACGCGCCCTTGCCCTCGGTGCCCGAGGGACCGGAATAGCACGGCGCGGTCACCGATGAATCGACCGTGTACTGGCAACCCTTCAGCGCGTCGCACAGGTCGATGGTGCAGGGGTTCTTGTCGTCGCACACGATCGGCTTGCCCGCCAGGCAGGTGTAGGCGCCCGATTTGGCCGCTCCACAGGTGTCGCCGCTCGTGCACACGTTGTTGTCGCTGCACGTGGTCTGGATCGGCGTGTAGAGGCAGGTGCCGCTCTTGGCGTCGCAGCCATCCTGCGTACAGGGCTCGCTGTCGTCGCACTTCTTGGCGACGCCGGCGCCGCACGAGCCGCTGGCGCACTTGTCGTTCTGCGTGCAGGCATTGTTGTCGGCGTCGCAAGGCGCCGTGTTGTTGGCGAACTTGCAACCGGCTGCAGGGTCGCAACTGTCGTCGGTGCAGACGTTCTTGTCGTCGCACGCCTTGAGCGCGCCGGCCGTGCACTTGCCCGTCTTGCAGGTGTCGTTGTCGGTGCACGCGTTCTTGTCGGCGTCGCACGGTGCGCCGTCGGGGCTGTTGGTCACCACGCACTTGCCCAGCGCGGGATCGCAGGCGACCTTGCTGCACTGGGTGTTGAGCGCGTCGTCGCAGGCGATGATGGAATCCGTCTTGATCTTGCACTGATACGGGACCTTGGCCTTGTCGCAGAAGAGCACTCCGTTGCACAGGTTGCCGTCGTCCTTGCAGTCGGCGTCGTTCTGGCACGAGCAGGTGTTGGTGCCTGGCGCGCACTGGCCCTTGTCGCAGGTGTCGTTCTGGGTACAGGTATTGCCGTCGTCGCATGGGCCGCCCGATTGGGGCTTGAACGTGCAACCCGTCGCGGCATCGCAGCCGTCGAGGGTGCAGACGTTGTCGTCGTTGCAGGTCTTGGCGATGTCGACGGGCGCGCCTGCGCACTTGCCGTCCTTGCAGCCGTCGCTGGTCGTGCACTTGTCGCCGTCGTCGCAACTGGCGGGCACCGGGTTGTGCACGCAGCCGGTCTTGTTGTCGCAGGCGTCGCCGGTGCACGGGTTCTTGTCGTCGCAGTTGGCCGCGGTCCCCGTGCACAGGTCGTCCTTGCACGCGTCGTTGAGGGTACACGGGTTGCTGTCGTTGCACGGCGCGCCGTTGGCCGGCTTGTAGTTGCATTTGCCGTCGATGATCGAGCACTTGCCGGTGATGCAGGCGTCGCCGCTGTCGCAGGACTTGGCCTTGCCGGCGACGCAGGCGCCGAGCGCGCACGCATCGTTTTCGGTGCACAAGTTGTCGTCGGCGTTGCAGGGTGTGGTGTTGGGCTTGAACACACAGCCCTTCTTGGCGTCGCACGAGTCGTCGGTGCACGGGTTCTTGTCGTCGCAGGACTGTACCGTGCCTGGCTTGCACTTGCCGTCGCCGCACACGTCACCGACCGTGCACAGGCTGTCGTCGGCGTTGCACGGCAGAAAGTCGGGCTTCTTTGTGAATCCGCACTTGCCGGTCGCCGGATCGCACTGGTTGGTCTGGCACTCGCCGTTCAAGCTGGTGTCGCAGTTGACAATCGTCGTGTCCTTGACCTTGCACACGAAGGGTTGCTTGCTCTTGTCGCAGTAGAGCGTGCCGTTGCACAGGTTGCCGTCGTCCTTGCAGTCGCTGTCCGCCTGGCATGCGCAGTTGTTGATGTCGCTGTTGCACTTTCCGTCCTTGCACGCGTCCTGTTCGGTGCAAGGGTTGCCGTCGTCGCACTTGGCGCCCGTTGCGGCCGTCGCCTGGCAGCCCTTGGCTGCGTCGCAACTGTCGGTCGTGCACGGGTTCTTGTCGTCGCAGAACGCGGCCACATCGACCGCGGCCCCCTTGCACTTGCCGTCGGCGCAGACGTCCTTGTCGGTGCACTTGTCGCCGTCGTCGCAGGCGCCTGAAACGTTGACGTGCGTGCACCCCGTCTTGGGGTCGCAACTGTCCGATGTGCAGGTGTTCTTGTCGTCGCACGAAACCGTCTCGCCCTTGCAGGCATCGCTCGTGCACTTTTCGTTTTGCGTACAAGGGCTGCCATCGTTGCAAGGCGCGCTGTCCTGGAACTTGTACTTGCACGATCCGTCCGCGATGTCGCACTTGCCGAGCAGGCACGGATCTTCGTTGGTACACGCCTTGGCCGCGCCGGCCTGGCATTTGCCGGCCTTGCAGGTGTCGTTGAGCGTGCACGGGTTGTCGTCCGCGTTGCATGCGGCCGCGTCGTCGTCGCTGTACTGGCAGCCGGCTTTGGCGTCGCAACTGTCCTTGGTGCACGCGTTCTTGTCGTCGCAGGCGACCGCCTTGCCCGGCACGCACTTGCCGTCGGCACAGGCGTCGCCCTCGGTGCAGGCGGAATCGTCGCTGCACTTCCCGGTGTTGTTCGGGTTGCCGCAGCCGCCCGCGCCCTTGCAGATGTCGTCCGTACACGGGTTCTGATCCACGCAGGTGGCCTCGTCGGTCTGGCCGTCGCAGTCGTCGTCCTTGCCGTTGCACTCCTCGGGTTTGACGTCGGGCGCGAGGCAGGCCGTCAACCCGCCGCCGGTCGGGGCACCTGGGGTGCCTTCGGGCAAACAGGTGCGCTTGCCTTCGCACTTGCCGTCGCCGGTGGGCACGAAACATTTGGTGGCCAACTGCTGGGCGATGGCGTAGGGACTGCACGCGCACGCCGCGCCGCTCTTGGGAACGCACTGCTTGGTCGCCGCGCCCGACACGTCCTTGACGTCGCTGCACGCGTACCCTTGCGCGCAGTCCGCATCGGCCGCGCAGCCTGTGCCGCAAAACGCACCGTTGTTGCCGCTGTCGACGCAGCGAGCGTCCGGGCTGGCCTGATTCTGGCACTGGGCGTTGGTGGAGCAGGGATTGCACAACAGGGCGGTCTTGGGCACGCAGATGTTGACGACGTCGGTCGTGCCGGCCAGCACGCATTTTTCGTCTGCGGCGCATTCGGTCGACGAGCACTTCTTGGCGCAGACCTGGCCCTTGGCGGTCACGATGCAGAAGCCGCCGTCGCAGTCCTTCGCTTCCTTGCAGGCGCAACCTGGCGCGCCGGGACAGGCCGCCGCCGTATCGCCAGTGGTCAGGTCGGGCAGCACCGGGGCGTCGCTGCCACCGGTCATGGTGTCCGGGGTCGGGCTCGCCTCAAAGATCTGCGCGTCCGGTTCGGTGGTCGCGCCCACGTCGGTGCCGGCGCCGCTGGCGGTTGTGTCTTCACCGCAGGCCGCGAGCAGGCCCACCGTCATGGACACGGCCCACAACAGCGCGCGCGCGCTGGAGCAACGCGGCAACCCGACCGCAGAGCAAGCGTAATTGTGCAACGGAACCCCCTCGGGCGACCGACCCCGCTGCGGCGCGGTCGTTGTGGCCTGCGCGGCGCGACCGAGCGACCTCCGATGGCCGCCCGTCCGTCCGTTGGGGTGGCGTAGCCACACCACAGACCGCGCAAGTGTGGCACAGCCCCTGCCGCGATCGCAAATTGCTGGAGTCCGCCAAACGATGCACGCAACGGCAAGGACCGACCAAGAGGCCTGCGCGGCGATTCCAGACCGCATCCAGGACGCGCCGATGCAGGGGCGGCTACGCGCGCGCCGCCAGGGTGTGCGCCGTCACCGCGGCGACAGCCATGATCGTGTGCTGCGGGTTGATTCCGAGCGTCGTCGGCAGCGCTGCGGCGTCCACCACGTGCAAATCGCGCACCCCAAAAACGTGCAGGTCGGGGCCGACCACGGCCGTCTGCGGGTTGGCACCGAGGACCGCGCCGCCAAACAGGTGCGACAAGACCCAGGTCCACGCGCGGTTGTCGAGGGGCGCGGCGTCGATGCGGTCGACGTCGTCCTTGCACAGTTCCGCGGGCAGCCCGGCGATGCCAGGCCACACCTTGTCCGCGCCCATTTCGAAGTGGGCGCGCGCCAGGAGCTTGGTGCCAAACCGCAGCCGCTCCAGGTCGCGGCGGGTCGGCACGTAGTGCAGCGATCGGCCGCCCCACCACGTCTGGCGGATGACGCCTTGGGCTTCGGCGCGCACCGCAGTCACCCACATGGCGCAGTTGCGCACATCTGCCAGCTTGTCCATCAACGCCGGGCCCGCCCCGCCCACGCGCGCCGCAAACAGCTCCAGCGGCAACGACAGCGATTCGAGCTTGATGCCCTGGTCGAGCCGGTGGTGCATCGACGCGGCGGCCTGGCTAGGCCCCGTGTGCATGTCGATGGCGTGCGGATAGACGCCCACAACGCCCGCGCCAGGATGGCCGCGGAAAAATCGGCCGAGCGCTGGCAGGCGCAGCCCAGAGCGCTGGAGCAGCGGTGCCGTACCGGTCGCCGACGCAGCCAGAACGACGCCGCGGCGCGCCCGCACCGAAAACGCCGCGCCAGCCGCCCGGGTGGCAGGATGGCGAAACCGGCCGGCGACGCCCACGGCCCGACCGCCGCTCAGGTGGACGCGGTCGACCGGGGCGCACGACAGCACCGTACCGGCGCGCTCGTGCACCAGTTCGCGCATCCACAGCAGGTTGGCGGTCTGCTTGCTGCGGTTGCGGCAACCCTGCAAGCACTGCATCGCGCCCTTGCAGCGGGCGACGTTGCGCGTGATCGGATGCGCTTCGATCGACATCCGCCGCAGGCCCTGCAGCATGAAATCCGCGGCCTTGCCGGCGATGCGCCAGTCCGTCTCCTGGATGCTCAGTTCGCGCTCGATCTGGTCCTGGGCGTCGCCGATGGCCCGCTCGTCAAAGGTGTCGCCCAGGCCGTGGTCGTCGCGCCACGATCGCAGCACGTCGCCGGGGGTGCGCACGACGATTGCGCTGTTGATCACAGGCGTTCCACCGACAAGGCTGGCTTGCACCACGGGGATGATCGAATCGCCGGTGGCGACCAACGTCCCCCAATCGTGGAACATGTCGCGCATCGTGCCCAACATGGTCCACGGGTAGTCCTCGGGGTCGCGCCACGGACCGGCCTCGACGACGACCACGCGCAACCCGGCCCGGGCCAACTCGATCGCCGCCATCGCCCCGCCAGCGCCGCTGCCGACCACCGCATAGTCGCAGTCCAGTTCGACGGCAGGCCCCGCGCGAAACGCAAGGTGTTGGCCCTGGCTCACGGCGTCCCCTGGGACTGCGGCCAGATGGCGCGGCCGGCGAGTTCCTCGTCGCGAACGGTCGCCGGGTCGGTGCCATACAACGGCAGGCCGAGTGCAGTGCGGACCTCCGGCGCGGCGCCCCAATACAGGCCGCCGACGGTCTTGATCATGACCATCGCCATGCGCACCAGATAGAGGCCATGGCCCGACATGGCGTTGGCGTGGCGGTCGCGCGCCGCGGCAGGCAACATCGCCGCAGGCACCGGCCAGCCGATGGTCAACACCGGCGTCACCTGCCAGGCGATTGCGCTGCCCACTGCGCCGAACCACAGGGTCCAAGGCGCCTGCCGCAGCAGTTGCCGCAGGAACGGTCGACTGTCCAGGCGGTCAAGGCCGGGTACGCGCGCGGTAGATGGAAACGCCGCGCGCACCGCGTCGTGCAGAAGGGCCACCCACACGGTCGCTCCTGGCAGGCGCGCGCGCACCGCGCACGCCAGACACCACTGGCGCGCCGCCGCGTTTTGCCGTATGCAGCCGCCGCGGCGCGACCGCACCTTATTTTGGAGGCATCCACCGTGTCAACCAACCCCGCCGCACAAGCCAGTAGCGCCGTTGCGCGCGCCCGCGCCGCCCAACCGGCGTGGGCAGCCCTTGCCGTCACGGAACGGGCCAAGCGGTTGCGGGCCGCAGGTCTGGCAATCCTGCTGCGCGCCGAAGAACTCGCGCAGTTGATTGTCACCGAAACGCACAAGCCACTCGCTGAGGCCTACAGCAGCGAGGTCCTGGGGGTTGGCGATCTCGTCGCCTATTGGTGCAAGCACGGTCCGGGTCAGCTCGCGCCGCGCAAGGGCCTGGTGCCTGCGCTGGAACTTCCCGGCAAGAAGGCGGTCGTCCACCGCGTGCCTCGCGGCGTCGTGGCGTGCATCTCGCCGTGGAACTATCCGGTTTCGTTGCCAATGCGGACGATCGTGCCGGCGCTGCTCGGCGGCAACGCGGTGGTGCTCAAGCCGAGCGAAATCACGCCGCGCAGTGGCGCATGGCTGGTGCAGGCGCTGCACGCGAGGCTGGGCGACGTGGTGACCCTGCTCGAGGGCGATGGCGCGGCAGGGGCGGCCTTGGTGGAGGCTGGTCCCGATCTGGTGGTGTTCACGGGGTCGACGCGCACCGGTCGCAAGGTGGCGGTGGCGTGCGCCGAACGGGGCATCCCGTGCGAGTTGGAGCTGGGCGGAAAGGATTGCGCAATCGTGCTCGACGACTGCGCGGTGGACCGCACGGCGCAGGGTGTCGCGTGGGGCATCCTGACCAACGCGGGCCAAAACTGCAGCGGCATCGAGCGCGTGGCGGTCCACCAGGGGATTGCCCACGTGTTCGTCCCCAAACTGGTCGCAGCGATGGAAAAGGCCGCGCGCGACGTGCCCGAGTTGGTCACTCCGGCGCAGCGGGCGATCGTCGAGCGCCACGTGCAGGACGCGCTCGGTCGCGGTGCAGTGTTGCTCACCGGCCGCATCGATGCCACCGACCGGCCACTGCCGCCGCTGTTGCTCGCCCGCGTGCCGGCCGACGCGCCCGCGTGGTGCGACGAGTCGTTCGGCCCCGTCGCCGTGCTGGTGCAGGGTGCCGATGACGCCGAATTGGTCGCGCTGGCCAACGACAGCCGCTATGGGCTGGGCGCCTCGGTGTGGAGCGGCAACGCGGACCGCGCCGACGCCCTGGCCGCCCAATTGCGCTGCGGCATGGTCTGGATCAACAACCACAGTTTCAGCGGCGCCCTGCCGGACCTACCCTGGACCGGCGTCGGCGATTCCGGCACCGGCGTGACCAACTCGCCCGACGCGCTCGCCCACATGACCCGTCCGCGGCTGGTGGTTGCGGACGGCAACCGCAAGCCTGAGCCATGGTGGTACCCATACGGCGACAAACTCGTGGAGTTGATGCGGGTCCTGGTCGCGCGCCAGCAGTCCGGGGGCGTTGGCGCCACGGTCAAGACGCTGCGCGCGCTCCGTGCCCGCATGGCGGAGTTGTCCAAGTAGCTGTCGCCGGTCCGTTCGCTCACCGTCCTTTCCACCAAGGGAACCCATGCCCACATTCACGTGTGCCACCTGCAACAAACCGTTTGAGGTGGTCCAGGAGACCCTGGACAAGTACCCCGGCTGGACTCCGCGGTTCTGCATCCAGCACCGCAAGAACGCCAGCCGCGGCTCGTTTTCGTCGTTCTCGCGCCACAAGGGTCAGCCGCCCCCTGTCCCCGCCGCCGTTGAACCGCCGCCCGCGACCCCAGGCGGCCCCGTGGTCCCACGCCGCCTGCCGCCCGGGTACGCCGCCGGCAGCCGAACATTCGGCCGTGGCATGCCGATCAAGGAAGTCCTGACGCCCGACGAGGCCTTGGAACGCTACACCGGCGGGCCCCAGACTGGCGTATTCACCGACGGCGGCTGCGATCCGAACCCGGGTCCGGGCGGGTGGGCGTTCGTGCACGTGCGGGACGGCGAGATCCTGCACAAGGCCTATGGGGGCGACCGCGACACGACCAACAACCGCATGGAGATGACCGCGATCATCCGGGCGCTCGACTACCTGCCCGCGGACTCAAGCGCAACCCTTTATGCAGACAGTGAATTGTGCGTCAAGACCCTGACCGAGTGGGCCAAGGGCTGGAAGGCCAAAGGCTGGCAGCGCAAAGGCGGAGCGCCCATCGCCAACCTGGACCTGGTGATGGCGGCGTACGAGGCCAAACACGACCGGCCAAACGTCACGATCACCTGGCTGCGCGGCCACGACGGCAGCCGCTGGAACGAATACGCCGACGCCCTGGCCACGGTCGGACTGCGCGCGGAGGGTTCGCGCAAGCCGCCGCCCAAGCCATAGGGGTCAGGCCGTGAGGTTGCGGTCAGGATCGCCGTACAGGTAGCGGCTGCAGTGCGGGCATTGCACCAGACTCGACGCCCGCAGCACCATTTCGGCAAAGCGCGGCTGCAGGGCCATGTTGCACCCGGTGCACGTTTCGTTCTGCATTTCGACCACGCCGCGGCCGCCGCGCGCATCGGCGATTTTCTGGTAGCGCGACACGACGGTGCGCTCGACCTGGGCGGAGATGGCCTTGCGGCGCTGGTCCACCTCGGCAATCTTTCCGTCCATGCTGTCGAGGCTGGCCTGGTTGTCGCGCTCGGCCTGGTCGGCTTCGGAGCGCCAGTCGCGGAACTTGTCTTCTTCCTTGGCGATGGCCGCCCGAAACTCGTCGATGGCCACGACGAGCTTGGCCACCTCGTCTTCCTTGGTCGAGATGTTCTTGCGGATGATGTCCAGTTCCTTGTTGACGGCCACGTATTCGCGCGAACGTGTGACGCCGCTCAACTTGGACTTGCTTTTGGCGAGGCGATCCTTGTCGGCCTCAAGTTCGGCGGACTTGGTCTTGTGCCACGTCTCGGCCTCGGTCAGCTTGCCGCGTTTGTCGTCGATCTCCCGCTGCATGTGCGCGATGACCTTGCGCAGGCGCTCCAGGTGTTCGAGGCGTTCGCTGCGGCGGTTGCGGATCTCGCGCGTCTCGTCGTCCAGCGCTTGCAGCTTGCGCAAGACGTTGATGATCTCCTGCGGGCTGGTCGCGATCGCCGGATTGGCTTGCATGGTTGTCCTCGATCGGGCCCGCCCGGCCAGACGGCCCTGGTGGGCCCACCTGGATTCGAACCAGGAACCAGCCGGTTATGAGCCGGCAGCTCTGACCGTTGAGCTATGGGCCCTTGTGGACGCGCCGGCCGCGCCGCAAAGGCGGGCCGAAGCGCGGCGCAATAGGATGACCGGCATCTGCTGGGGCGTCAAGCACACCTGCGCGGCGCTTGTCGCCATTTGCGACCCAGCCGGTCCGGCGGCACGCCGTGGAATCAATGGGCGGGCCGCGGGGTTGCGCAACCGGGGGCTCCTTGCTTGGCCGCCCTGGCGATTTTCGACTAGACTGCCGCCCCCCGTGGCCACGGCGCCGCGACGAGAAGGCCGCAACCGACTGCGCGGCGCGGCCACCCTCTTCTTCCAAGGTTGATGATGCGATTGCCCCTGATTGGCCAAACGCGGTGCGCGGCGCGCGTGATCCCTTTGGCGCTGGCCGCCGCCGCGCTGGTGTCGCTCGCGCTCTCGGCGGCCGGTTGCAGAAAAAAGGACGGGCCGGCCGTGGAACCGGTGTCGACCGGCAGCAAGCCCCCGGTCATCAAGCGCAATCCCAGGGACGCCCAGGCCACGGAGGCCCCGACGGTCGCTGCAGGTCCAACTGCGCCGACCCCGGTTGCTGCACCTGAACCTGGCGCCCGTCCCGCGCCGCCGTCACCAGAGGCCGCGCCCGGCGCACCCGAGGCCGCGACAGCCACCGAGGCTGCCGCCGTCGTTCCGGCGCACCCAGCACCCGAACCCGTGCCAGCGCCGCCCTCGGCTCCGCCGGGTGCGCCGGTTCCTTCGGAGTTTGCCGCCAACCCGGCCGGCATGCCGCCGCGCGCAGGCCCCAATCCGCTCGGCGGTGCAGATCCGGGCGTCGCCGCACCCGCGCTGCCCGATCGCCCCCAACCGGTCCCGGAGCCTGCGCCGCGCATGCCCGATCCGGTCGCCGCGCCCGCAGCCGAGCCAGCGCCCACGGTACGCGAACCGGGCGAACCGGCGCTGGACATCACGGGGTACCTCAGTGCCGCAGACCTGGAACGCGTGCTTGGCGCCAGGGCCAGGCTGCGCCGCAGCGACCTGCCGGGCACCGCGCCTTCTGCGGGCTACAACGCCATCTACTTTGCCGCAGAGAAGGGCGACGGATTCGGCATCGCCTTGCAGGTGTGGCGCGACGCGAACCTGGCCGAGAGCCGCACCCGGTTCAACACCATGCGCAACACCTACAGCAACGTGGCGCCCACCAACAAGGTCGCCGAGCAGGGCTTTCGCGCCTACTTCAACGGCGTGGTCACGCTGGTGTTCGCCAACGTGCGGCGCCCACTGGTCGCAGCGCTGTCGTGCTCGACCAAGGTGTGCACCGCCGACCAGATCATCGAACTGGCCAACCGCGCCAACGAACGGTTGCAGTAGCCGGCGCAGTCGTCGCAGCCGGCGGTCGGGCTGCGAGGTATCAAAAAAAATCACCTACACGTCCAGGTCCCCCGTTGACCGTGCCACCGCCCCGACGGCGTTGACCACGACCTGGGCCGACCGCAACAGGCGCCCCGCGTGCAGGTATCCCCGCGCGGCTTGGCGCAGCACGGTCGCGTCCGGATGCATCGGGTCGGCGACGCGGGCAATGATCTCGTGGCGCTGCGGGTCGAAGGGCATTCCCAGGGCGTCGAACGGCTCCAACTGGATGCGCTGCAAGGCGCGCCGCCACTCGGCATTGAGCATCTCGACCGCTTGGCGACCGTGGTCGGTCAGCGGCTCGTGCAGCATCAGGTATTCGGATACCGTGGTCAGGTGGTCGAGCGCGGGCAGCAAGCCATCGAGCAGCCGCCGCGCGGTCTGCTGAGGCAAGTCCTGCTCGGTGCGCGCAATCATGCGCCGCAGGCTGGCGAGGTCGGCTTGGGCATGCGCCGCTTCGCTGCTGGCGCGGCCATAGGACCGGCGCAGTTCCTCGTTGTCGGCGCGCGCCCGCTCCAGCTCGTGCTGGGCGATGGCCAACTGGGCGGCGAGCGCTGCGGGCACCGGCCTTTCCGACGGCTGGACCGGCTCAGCCGGCGAATCCGCGGCAGCGGCGGGCGCCGCGTGTGGGCTCGAATCGGGCCTGCCCTCGGCTCTTGGCTCGCGTTTTTCGATCGCCGCAAGCGCGTCTTCGAAGGCGGCCGAGAGGTCGAGCAGGCCGCCGGGAACCGTGACCGCTGGCACGGCGGGGTCGCTGGGCGGCGGTGGAACGGGCAGGTCAGATTGGGTCATTTTCATTCCCGCCTAGGCATACGTCGAGTGGCGCGTCAGGATAGCGTCAATCGCCATTCCAGACAAGATCGCGGAACGACACGGCTGTTTGCAGACGTCCATCGGCGCCCAGGCGCAGGGTCGCCGCGGACAGAACCCAAGCCTTGGTGCCCAACTGCACGAGATCGGGCGAGAACCCTGCCATGTCGGTCGCTTCGGCCACGGCCCTGCCACCGACCACGCCCGGCTTGGGAACGCGCTGCAACAGCAGGTCCGCGCGCCGGGTATCCTGGTGCGCGATCAGCAGACCGCCAAATGGATGGCGCACTGCCGCGACGTCCGCGCCCACCCGGTGCAACCCGTCCGGCCGCGCGCCGTCGTCCACCACGTCGCCCTGCCAGCCCTTGTCGGTCTGGCGGATCACCAGGAGGCGACCGTGCTCGCCGTCTTCGCACGCCAGCCAAAGGGCGCCGGCATCGCCAGGCACGATCTTGACGAACCTGCCGAAATCCTTTGGGCCTCCTGCAACGGAGGTGCGCGGCACCGGTGCCTTTTGCCAGTTGCCGGCCACGCGCCGATAGGTGTGCAGATCTCCCGCGTGGGCGCTGTACGCCGCGACCGCCAAGGTGCCGTCGGTCAGCAGCCGCAGATCGAGCGACGCGCCGCGTCCCCGCGGTCCGCGATCGAGGGGCGGGGTGGGCACGTGGACCTGCGCGCACGACCCAGCGACGCACACCTGGCCGGGCAGACAGCCTTTGCACCCTGGGCCGATGGTCGCACACGCCGCGTTGCCGGCGGGACCGGCGACACAGGCCTGGCCGGCCGGACAGTTTCCGCCGCAGGGCGCAGGCGGGGTGGGCACGGTTTCGCCGTCGAGTTCGGTCGCCACCCAGTCGCCGCTCGCCGTGGGGGTCGCCGTTTTCGCCGCGAACACGAAGACCTTGGCCGAGCGCGGCGGGCTCGCCTGGGGCGCCTCGGGGCTGAACGCCACCACCACCGGTTCACCGCCCGGAGCCAGGGCCAAAGCCAACGATTCGCCGATGCCGTTTCCCGCGGCCACGACGTGGCTGGCCACCGCAGCGGACGGCCCGGACACGCGGGCAAAGCGCACGCCGTCTCCCGTGTCGTCGCGGAACGCGAGATCGATGTCCCCGCCCTTGCGCGCGAGGGCCGCCAGGCGCCTGCCAAAATCCGGGCCTGGAGCGGCGATGCCCTGGCGCGGGCCGGCCGGGTCGCCCACCACCGGCGCGTCGGCGGGCAGTCCGGCCACCGCGCGCAGCGACTTGAGCCCGAACGGCGGCGCCGCCAGGTGTCGCGCCAGGACCACGTCGCCATAGGTGCGGTCGTAGCTGGCGTGGACCAGTTCTCCGGGCAGCGCCAGCAGTTGGCCGGGCATGCCGCGATCGCCCGCGGGCAGCGGCGGCAGTGCACGACAGACAATCTGGGCGGGGTGCGCCGCGCACCCCTCAGGCATGCGCTCGGTCTCGTTGCCGACGACCGCCAATTCGCCGGTCGGGCAAGCGGCGCCGGGCGCAGCGACGCACTTGTCGAGGATCGCGGCGCACGCTTGGCCAGCCGCGCACCACCCGCCGCAGGGCGTGGCTGCGAAACAGCGGCCCCACAGGCACGACCGCCCCTTGCCGCACGGCGGGCTGCCGCGACCGTCACACGGCCTGGCCGCGCACATGCCGTGGGTACAGATGTCGTCGGGATCGAGGCAGCCGACGCTGCTCGAACAGGCCTGGCGCGGGCGGCAGTGGCCGGCCAGGCAGCGCTCGGCGATGCAGCAGTGGTCGTCGTCGGTACACGGCTGGTCGGCGCGGCAGATGCCATCGGGCGCGCAGTGCCAGCCGCTGGGGCACTGCGAATGGGTCGCGCACGCCAGACGCGTCACCGGATCGGCCTCGCCACAGGCACCGGCGCACAGCACTGCGATCGTGGCGGCGAGGCGCACGGCGGTCATGGCTTGCCCCCGGCTTGGTCGAGACCGATGGCGACGAGCAGCCACGGCGGATCCCCTCCGACTGCTTGGACAGACAGCAGATCCGCGGACACCGGGAGGTTGACCAGCTTGGCCAGCAGCGCCTGGACGTCCACCTCGAACGCCAAAGGCTGCGAAAAAAGAAGCGAAACCGCGATCTGGGCCACCGCCGGCGCCAACTGGTGCCAATTGGCGCCTGGAGCGATCGGGTCGCCGACCACCTCGACCTGCGGAACGGCCAGGCTGCGCACCTGCAACGCAATCTCCGGTCCCTGGACCCGCAGCGCCGCGACGACCTCCGCGTCGACCTGCAACTCGACCACCGTGAGCCAGCGGCCGTGCACGAAAGCCTCGACCGCGACGCCCAGCCGCCGCAGGTGCAATGTCACCGCCGTCTCTGTCGCCTCTTGCTGCAGGTCGAGGTACGGAGCACCCTCAGGCCGCGCGTCGGGGCGGACGGTGATGCGCACCGGGGCGCCGGCGCGGGCCAGTTGACCCAACCCCGGCAGCGCGAGGTCGAGCGCACCCGCCGTCAGCAGGACCTTGCCGCCCGAAACGCCGTAGAGGGCGGCGCTGTCCACGGCGATGCACAGCAAGCCCCCGCGCAACAGCGACCATCCGGCCTGCTGCACGGCGCGCGGGCCCATCAAGACGCCCACGTCCACGGCCTTGGCCAAGGTCTGCCCCGTCGGCGTCCACACGGGCACGCTTGCAGGCAACACCGGCGGAGCGCCCTGAGGCAGGTTGGCGAACACCGTCGTCGCGTCCTGGCCGGGTTGCACGGCGCAGGGCGAGGCCGTTGCGAACACCGCGGCGTCCAGCCTGGCAAGCAGCGCCTTGTCTTGCACAGTGAACGCCTGCGGCGACGGCCGGGTGCGCAGGAGCAGCGGCCCGGCCGGCTGCCCCAACATGGCCGCCAGCTCCGGCGATGCGCCTGCGACCATCGCGTGCAGGTCGACGGGCACTTCCACGTCCAGGGGCTTGCCGTTCACGGTACCGGCCAGCAATTGCTGGATGATGAGGTTGCCCGCGAGTTGCAGCAGCTGCGTCAGGATTGGCCCGAGCAGGTCCTTGGCCGCGGCCGCGGCATCGCTCGCCAGTTGGCCGGTCGCGCACAGTTCGCATTCCAGGCACGGGGACTCCAGCAGGAATTGGTCGGTGCACTCCTGCAGCGCGCAGTCCTTGCCCAGCGCAAACCCGACGTCGTGCAGCACGGGCTTGCTGACCTGCACGGCGACTTGCAGCTTGCCAGCCACGTCGACGCCGAGCACCAGGTCCAACGCGCCGGAGAACGTCGCCAGGTGCGGCATCGACGTACCGGCCCCCAGGCCGTTCTTGAGGTGGCAAGCGGCATCCGAATCGAAGCCCGCGACCGAAGCCGCTCCGAAGATCACGCCTTTTTCTACGCCGATGCGCGCGTGGTCGAACGCGATGCGCACCCGCGCCGGGCTGCTGCCCTCGACCAAGGTGATCTCCGCCGCCTTGACATCGAAGGTCAGCACCAGGTCGCGCGCGCCCGCTTTGCCGTTGAAAAGCCCGAGGCCGCCCGAGAACTGCAGCGGCTGCGGCCCCAGCAACTTGGCCACGTCCAGGATGGCGACGTTGCCCGATCCGCCGAAGACCGCCTGCAGCAGTTGCACAAGGTTGGCCGCGACGAGATCGAAGCCGTGTTGGGTCAGGCGGGCCTGCAGGACGGCCGGAGTCACCTGTTCGACGGGCGTCTTGGGCTTGGGCGGCGAACTGCCGCACCCGGTGCACGACTGCCCGCCGCAACCGACCGACAGCAGCGTGCCAAGCAGGTGCGGGGCCACCCGCCGCCAGCGCGCCCGCCCCACCATGGTCGGCTACGCCACGACGCGATTGCGGCCTTCGCGTTTGGCGCGGTACAGATGGTCGTCGGCCGCGGCGACCAGTTCCTCGTAGCGGCCCATTTCAGACACCAGTTCCGCGACGCCCAGGCTGGCGGTCAGCTTGAGCGAAGTGCCTTCGAACTCAAACGCGTGCGCGGCGATGAGCCCCCGCAGCGTCTCGGCGAACGTCTTGGCTTTGTCGCGGTTCATCTCGGGCAGCACGATGCAGAATTCTTCGCCGCCGTAGCGGGCGAACATCTCTTCCTTGCGGATGCGCGATCCGATGATCTTGGCCAGCTCACGCAGAACAAAATCGCCCATCAGGTGGCCATAGCTGTCGTTGACGCGCTTGAAGTGGTCCAGGTCGACCATGATGACGCTCAGGTCGCGCTGGTAGCGCTTGGCGCGCGCAAACTCCTTGTCCAAGAACTCGTTCAATGCCCGCTTGTTGGCGATCTGGGTCAGGCTGTCCTCGATGGTCAGCCGGTAGATTTCTTCGTGGAAGGCGGCCTCGATGTTGTCGCCGCTCAGGTACTTGAGGATGGTGTCGCCCACCTGCACGTAGTCGCCGCTCGCCAGCGACGCGGAGCCATGCACCTGGTGCTGGTTGCGGTACGTGCCGTTGGTGCTCATGTTGTCGACCACACGGTGGCCGCCTTCGAATGGCTCGATGCGGGCGTGGTAGCGCGAGATGCTGTCGTGCTTGAGGGCGATCGTGCTCTCGGGGTCGCGGCCGATGGTGACGTTCTCGTCGTCGTTCAGCGTGATCCGGCGCCCCAACTCGGGGCCGCGGACCATGACCAGGAACGCATCCTTCGACGTCAGGCCGGCAACCAAGTCGCGCACCGAGGTGATGCGGGTCTGGCCGTCGACTCCGGTGGCTTGGCTGGCAGGATCCTGCGTCATCGGGCAACCCAACGGAAGGGCAGGGTAGGGGCGCCGGGGGCGGGCGCGGATCGGGTCAGGCGTATAGCAGTACTTGCAATGCGTGGCAACTTATGAAGGCGGTCCATGCGCGCCCCCGATCGGCCCACGTGCGCCATTTGTCGCTGCATCAGTCGTCGCGGTCGCGCAGCCAGGCGACCAGGTTGTCGACGTAGCTGGCGACGGGCGGGCAGCGCAGCGCACCGAGCAACTGGCGGGCCCGCGTCGCGTCGAAGCGCACGTCGCTCTCGAACCAATCGAGCAGTCCGTGGTCGTGGCGCGCCTGCTTGGACCACGCCGGCATGCGGGCCAGTGCGTGGCCCAAACGGCTTTGCAGGGTGACGACCGGCCGCGGTCGGCCCGCTGCATCCGCGACCGCATCGAAGAACGCCCGCGCGGTCAACGGGGCCTCGTCCACCACATGGAACGTGCCACCGATGCCGTCTGGGTGGCGGGTGAGCGCCACGGCTGCCTGCACAGCGAAGTCGACGGGGACCACGTGCAGCGGGTGCGCGCCAGGCACCGGCAGGCGCACCGGTTCGGCATGGTGCACGATCGAACTGGCTACGGAATACACGCCGTCGAGGCGACCGGCCTGACCTGTGCGACTGTCGCCGAGCAGGTTCGGCACGCGCACGACGGTGAGCGGCAAGCGAGCCATCGCCGACCGTGCCAGCGCCTCGGCTTGGGCCTTGGTGCGCTCGTACGGGTTGCGGAACTGCTGGCCTTTTTCGAGCTGGTGCTCGTACACCGTGCCCGTGCGGTTGCCCGCCACGAACACCGTGGACCAGACGCAGACGCGTTTGAGTTGCACCATGCCGAGCGACAACTCCAGGGCTTCGCGCAGGCCGTCGACGTTGACCTGGCGCATGCGCGGAGCGTCGATTCCCAGGTAATGGATGGCGGCGAGATGGTGCACCTCGCCCACTTCGGCATGGATCCGGCGCACGGTCGCGCCGTCGAGGCCAAGGTCGACGGCCAAGATGTCGCCGACGAGCACTTCGATGCGGCCCGGGGTGGTCGCCGCCGTGATCTCGGTCAACCGGCGCGCGTCCGGCACGAACTTGTCACGGGCGAGCAGCAACACCCGGTCGCCTTGGGCCGCCAGTTCGAGCGCCACGCGGCGCGCGGCGTCCAGGGGAAAGCCAGTGACCAGGCAGGTGCGGCAGGTGGCAGTCATTCGTCCCGTTCCGGCACGGCAAGGCCAAGCGCCCGCCGCGTCGAGAGGTCGCTCCACCAGCGGGCCACAGCCTGCGCAAACTCGCCCAGCGAACCATCGTTGTCAATCACCGCCGACGCGCGACGCCGCCACTGGGCCGCGGCCGGTTGGGCTGCCACGCGATCGCGGGCTTGCTGCTCGCTGAGGCCGCGCGCGGCCGCGATGCGCGCCACCTGCACGTCCTGGCGCGCGCTGATCGCCAAGGTCTCGTCACAGCGGCTGTCCAGCCCCATGTCGAACAACAGCGCCGCGTCGACGACGAACAGCGCGGGCGCGGCCGGCGCGCTCTGCCACGCCTCGATCTGCCCGTCGATCCGGGCGCACATCAGCGGGTGGAGCAGGGCGTTGAGGACTGCCAGCGCGGCAGGGTCGGAGAACACCAGCGCGCCCAGGACTTTGCGATCGACTGTGCCCGTCTTGTCCAGGATGGAAGGCCCGAAGCGCGCCGCGACCGCCTGCGCACCCGGCTCGCCTCGGCCGAGAACCTGGTGGCCGATGGCGTCAACGTCGCAGTGCAGGGCGCCCCACTGCTGCAGCCACCGTGCAGCGGTCGACTTGCCGCATCCGACGCCGCCGCACAGACCAACGACGCACCGGCCGGGTTGGCTCGCGGTGCCTGGCTGCAGTGGCCCGCCCGCCGCGGTCGCCAAGGCGATCAACTGCCTTTCTGGAAAATGTAGCTTTGGCTGAAGGTCTGCGGGCTCGGCAGGGTCGGCAGGCCGCGAATCGAGGTGAACTTGGCCTTGATGCACTCTTCGAACGCTCCCTGGGCCCCCGAGACGCTGACATCGGTGATTGTGCCGGCGGTCCCCACCGTGAAGGTGACCTTGACCTTGCCGCCGACATCGGGGTTTTCGCGCAACGCCTGCTCGTAGCAGCGCTGCACGGCAGAATTCTTGCGTTGGATGACGCGGGCGACCTCGGTCTTGCCTTCTCCGTCGCCGTCCATGCCGCCCGACTTGAGGACGACTTGGACCGCCTTCTCTTCTTTCTTGACCTCGGTCTTGGCCACGTCGGTGCTGCGGTCGCCGAACCCGCCCGGCTTGCCGCCCTGGACCTTTTCGACGGTGCCGCCACCTGCCCCGGAACCAGCAGCGAGCTTGACGCCCGTTCCCGGACCGCCCTCCTTGTCGGCGTCGGCCTCACCCGATCCACTGAACGTGCGCGCGACGACATCGCCCGTCTCGCCCTCGCCGGCCTCGGCAAAGAACTTGCTCGACTGCTTGAAGGCGCCCGCCACGGTCTCCTTGTCGACGCGCGCGCGGGCCTGCGCCTTGATTTCGTCGGGGTTGAGTTGGCGTCCCTGCGACTGCGGCTTGTCCTCCTTGGGCGTCTTGTCGGGCTTCTTCTTGTCTTCCTTGTTCTCTTTTTCCTGCTCGGCTTTGGCCTTGTCGCTCAAGATGTCGACTTCGGGCTTCTTTTCTTCCTTGGGTTCCTCTTTTTCCTCCACCTGGACGTCGTAGATGGCTTGATCGCGTTCCTCTTCGGCCTGGGCGCGCTGCAGGAACTTTTCGTGCGTCTCGTAGTAGATGCGCGCCTGCGCCACGATCGACCCGAAAAGCAGGAACGAGATCGCCAGCGACGCCGTCCAGGCCGAATCGGCCCACAGCGATCCGAAGAGCTGACCGGCCAAGCTTTTGCGCGGCATCGCCGGCACGGTGACCGACTGCCGGACCACCTGGAAGAGCAGCGTGTAAGGACCGAGCGATGCGCGACCGCGGGACTTGAGCGGCAGCTTGAGGTGCAGCAGTTCGCCCTGTTGGGTGACGTGCTTCTTGGCCACGAGCTCGGCCTGGTCCATCGGCACGCCGTCGATTGCGACCTTGAGCTGGCAGTCTTTGGGCAGCTTGACGTCAAAGTTCTGGGCGTTCTTGGGCCCGAAGAACCACGCCGAGGGCCCCTTGTACTCGACGTCGGGCAGGACCAGGGTGTCGCGCGCGGCAGCCCCAATGGTCACCGGCCTCCCAAGTTCGAAGATCTGGTCCGACAGCAGCCTGGCATCGTGGACCAAGCCGATGCGCAGCACGGTTCGTTCGCGCGTGACCGTCGGCACCGCATCGCCGCGCACGAACTGGAACATCACGATGACATCGCCCAACGTGAGCGAGCCGCCGTTGAAGGGTTCGGCGGGCACCGCCTTGATGCCCTTGACGGTGACCGCCTGCTGCTTGATGGCGTCGGACGCCCCGGCCGGGCCGCCGCGCAGGTTGATGCCGTGGGCCGGATCGGCAGGCACCACGACGTGATAGGCACCCTGGTGAACCAGGGCGACCGGCACATGGGCGGGAAACTCCGGGTAGTCCTTCGATGTCACTTGCACGGTGCAGTCGGCGCGGGTGCCCACCGACACGTCGACGCGCCGGTCCAACACGCGCTCAGCCACCACGTGGCCGCGGTAGACGACACCAATGCGCAGTACGCGGCTCGTGTCCAGGCCCATGTCCTCTCGCTCCCGGCGGTGCCGGCGGGCAGGTGCGTCGATGGCGGCGTTGTCTGCCGGCAGCGTTTCCAGATTTTGCTATATCTTCAAGAGCTTGGCGTCATCAGGGACACGGCGACCACCGCCGCAGCCCAGCATGGTAGATGCGCCCGCAGCGCGGTGTCAAACGCACACAGCGCCACCGAGACCCCTCGGAGCGCGCGCCGCCTGGCTTGCCGTTGCCCGAACGCACCGCGGCAGCGCGGCAGATTCGACGCGCGGCGGCGCAGGCTGGTTCGCGAAGGCCTGTGTAGCTCACAATCCCACACGAAACGGAACGCGCACGACGCGCCGGGACGTGACCGGATTGTGGCGGGCCCGGCACAACCCGCGAAAAATGCGACGGCGCGCCGGGAACCAGATCCGAGCGCGCCGCGCGGGGTCGGGTTGGCGGTGAGCTACTGGCTCTTGCTGAACACGTAGCTCTGGTTGAAGGTCTGCGGACTGGATAGCGTCGGCAGGCCGCGGATGCTCTCGAACTTGCTCTTGATGCAGTCCGCGAAGCCGCCGGTCGCGCCTGACACGCTGACGTCGGTGATGGTCCCTTCGGTACCGACCGTGAAGGTGACCTTGACCTTGCCGCCGACATCGGGATTGTCGCGCAGGGCCTGCTCGTAGCAGCGCTGAACCGCCGAGTTCTTGCGCGAGATGACCTTGGCGACCTCGGCCTTGTTTTCGCCCGATCCGCCGGTCTCGCCGCTCATCTTGATTACCACTGCGTCTTCCTTCTTTGCGACGACCGTCTTGGTGTCTTCGGTCGACCGCTTCTCGAAGCCGCCGGTCTTGCCTTTGGCGACCTTCTCGACCGTGCCGCCGGCCTTGGCGCCCGCGGCCAGCTTGACGCCGCCGCCGCCCGGACCCTTGTCGGACCCGTCGCCTGCATCGCCGGTGCCGCCGAAGTTCTTGGCGACCACATCGCCGGCCTCGCCCTCGCCCGCCTCCTGGAAGAACTTGGTCGATCCGCCCAGGCCCTTGAAAGCGCCGGCCACGGTCTTCTCCTCGACGGCCTTGGTGGCGCGGGCAGTCTTCTCGGTCGGGTCGATCTTTTCTCCCACCGACTGCGGCTTTTCGGCCTTGGCGGTGTCTGCTTTCTCGGCCTTGCGCTCGACTTTCTCGGGCTTCTTGTCCACCTTCTCCTTGACCTCTTTGGGCACGATCTCGGTCTCGACCTTTTTGGGCTCCTCTTCCTTCTTCTCCTCGACCTTGATCTCTTCTTTCATCTCCAGGATCTGCTCAAAGCTGCCGCGCGAAGCCTGTTCTTCCTGGCGGGCCTTGAGGAACTTGTTGGTGGTCTTCTCGAAGTAGTGCGCCTGGAAGATGACGCCCAGGATGAGCAGGAACGACACGCCAAATGAGATCCACCACGCCGGCTCGGCGAGCGCGCCCGCCACCACCTTTTCAGCCAGACCGCGGCTGGGCATGGCCGGAATGGTCACCGACTGCTTGACCACTTGGAAAAGCAGGGTGTGCTGGCCCATGGTGGCGCGGCCGCGGGTACCCAGGCTCAGGTGGCACACCATGTCGGTGCCTTCCTTGCGGGCCTTGCCCTTGGCTTCCAACTCCTTGATCTCCATCGGCGCGCCGTCGACGGCCAAACGGATCTTCATGCCCTCGGGGGCCCGCATCGAAATCGAACCGTCCTTGTGGTTCAGGAAGGTCAGGCTCGGCCCCTGGTAGTCCTCATCGGGCAGCACAATGGTGTTGGCGCGCTGGGTGCCGACCGACACCAGCTTGTCGTCGGGGAAGATGCGGTCGTCGATGAGCCGATCGTCGTAGACCAATCCCAAGCGCAGCACGGTGCGTTCGCGGGTGATCGTGGGCGTCGTGTCGCCGCGGACGAACTGGAACATCACCGTGACGTCGCCCGACACCAGCGAGCCGGCGGTGACGCCCTCGACAGGGATGGCCCGCCGGCCTTTGACGGTCTTGGGCTCGCCTGGATTGGCTGCGCCGCGCAGGCTGATCTTTGCGTTGGGATCGGCCGGCACCACGAGGTGGTACTGGTTGTTGTCGATGACCAAAAAGTCGACGAATTCCGGGAAATCGGGATGCGATTTGGGTGCGACGTGGATGGTCGAACCCGCCCGGCGGCCGATCGAGATGTCGATGCGGCGATCGATCAGCTCTTCGTGGATGATGCTGCCGCGATAGACGATGCCGAGGCGGAGATGGCGATTGGCAGTGCTCATGGCGACCTCAGGTTGTGGCGATGCGCAGGTTGGGCTGGCTTGCGGTGGCGCCACGAATCCGCGATCGACGCACGTCCGACCGCCCAACCGCCATCGCGACCGGCGTTGCCCCCGCGCTCGCGGTGGCGACCATCCGGCGATGCTGCGACGCACGGCGACTCGGTTTGGTCCGCGATGCCGCGCGCAGCCTGGCGACTGCCTGCGTCTTGCGTCCCTGCCGCGCCTCCGCGCCTGCCCGATCGACGTACCGCAAGCCCCCAAGCTCGCGCCGACGCCGACACGCATCGCGCTAAACCTATGCCAGGTTGCAGTCCGGTGTCAATCGCGCCCGCCGTCATCGCCAGGACGATTCACGCCGTCGGATTGGTCCATGGCCGTGGCGGTGCGGCTCGCCAAGTTCATCGTCTCTGCGGTCGCACGGACGGCCCGCGCTCGCAGACGGCCCGAACCCGAGCGGCACGCCAGCCGTCCAATCTTTGTGCGGGTGGGCGGCCCATGCTACCTTGTCGGGTCGCGCTCGCGCTGCCTCTGCCGTGGCGAAGGCGGCCGCGCGACGCACCACGGAGATCCGATCGGATGCGCGTCTGCCCCCGGTGCGCCAGCGAGACTGAAGAAGCCGTCTGCCCGGCGGATGGCACGGCGACGGTGGCCGTCCAGGCCGATCAGCGCACCTATCCGATCGGCACGCTGGTCGGCGGGCGGTACCGGGTCGACGACGTCATTGGCATCGGCGGCTTCGGCGCCGTGTATCGCTGCACCAACCTCGCCATGGAGCAGACGGTCGCCCTCAAGGTGCTGCGCACCGAGCACCTGTCCAGCGTCGAGCACGTCAAGCGGTTCAGCCGCGAGGCGCAAGCGGTCAGCCGCCTCAAGCACCCCAACACCATCCACACGTTCGATTTCGGCACCCACACCGACGGAGCGCTGTACCTGGCGATGGAGTACCTCGAAGGCGAAACGCTGGCCGACCGCATCGACCAGAACCGCTGCCTCTATTGGGAGACCGCCGTGCACATCGCAGTGCAGGCGTGCCATTCGCTGACGGAGGCCCACGCGCTCGGACTGGTGCACCGCGATCTGAAGCCCGAGAACTTCATGCTCATGCCGGTCGCTGGCGATCCCAATTTCGTCAAGGTGCTCGATTTCGGCATCGCCAAGCTGCAGAAAACCCCGACGGAGGCCCGGCAGTCCAACTTGACCGAATCCGGCATGATCATGGGCACGCCGACCTACATGTCGCCTGAACAGGCCAAGGGCGAAGCGATCGACGCGCGCAGCGACATCTATGCCATTGGCGTCATGCTCTACGAAATGCTGACGGGCCGCCCTCCGTTCGAGGACGAGACGGCCATGAAGATCCTGGTCGCCCACATCAACGCCCCGCCCAAGCCGTTTTTCCGTGCGGGGGGGCCCGACGACGTGCCGGTCGAGGTCGAGCGCGTCGTCATGCAGTGCCTCGAAAAGGACCCGACGCGACGACCACAGACGACGGTTCAGTTGGTGGACCGGTTGATGTCGGCGGCGCGCAAGGCCCGCGAACCGGCGGAGTCCCGCAGCCGCCCTGCCGATCTCGGGTTGCCGGGCCCGGGCGACGACCTCGCCGAAGGCGCGACCTTGCAGTTGCCCGACCCGGGGCTTGGCGCGCTGGGCAACGGCCGGAGTTCGCGGCCGAATTGGCCTGTGGCGGCGGACGCTGCCCTGGCTGGGGAACTGCCTGCGCCCCGCATGGCCGTGGCACCATTGCCCGACCGCACCGGCCTGTGGGTTGCGGTGGGCGCCCTGCTGGCGGTTGCGCTCGGTGTCGGCATCGCGCTGACCGTCGGTGCTCCGCCGCAGCGGCAGCCCGCCGCGCCGGCCGCGAGCCCTGCAACTCCCCCTGCGACGTCCGTGCCAGAACCTGCGCCCCAGCCGGTCGTGCGCGGCGCTGCGCCCATGGCGGCAAAAGCGGACCAGGCACAGCCGGCGACGCCGGTGGCGGTGGCGGCCGAGGCTGCGCCCAAACCGCCTGACCCACTGCCGACGGTGGCCGCGGACAATGGCGCCCCTGCCGGGGACGGCGGCGCCAAGGCGGCGTCCAAGACGATGCGGCCGGCGATCGGCGCGCCGCGACCGGGCAAGGGCGCGACAGTCGGTGCGCCCGCCGGACCTGCTCCACCTCAGCCGGACAAGGCCGCAGCGGAAAAGGCCGCGGTCGAGAAGGCCGCTGCAGAGAAGACCGCTGCAGAGAAGGCCGCCGCAGAGAAGGCCGCCGCGGAAAAAGCTGCCGCCGACAAGGCTGCGGCGGAACGCGCGGACAAGGAAAGGGCCGGCAAGGCGCAACCCAAAGCGGCCAGGGATGACTTCCGCCTGGACGACGAGTCGAAGTAGGGCCATGCACAACGCAATCGGTTGGGGCCGCCGCGCCCTGGTGTGGTGGGTGCGGCTTGCGCTGCTTTGCGCGGCTGTGCCAGCAGTCGCGCAAGCCCAGGAGCCCTTGAGCGCCGAGGAGGAGAAGGCCCGCGAAGAGTCGCGCGAACTGTTCAAGCTGGGCAAGAACGCCTTCAAGGCGGGCGACTACGACGCGGCGCGGGACTACTTCCAGAGGGCGTGGGCGCGCTACGACAAGGAACCGCTCATCGCGCTCGCGCTCGCCAAGGCGTTCGATCGGGCGGCGCAGCTCGAAAAGGCGCGGATCTACTACGAGCATTTCCTGCGGCTTGCGCCCATGACCAAGGACTACCTGCAGGATCGCGAGCAGACCGTGGCGCGCGTTGCCGCGATCAAGGACATCCTCAATTCCAGGCCGGGCGTGCTCAAGTTCAAGGGCCTGCCGAGCGGAGCACGGCTCGAGGTGGACGGAAAGCCGGCCGACGTCGATGCGGCGGGCGAGCTCAAAGTGACGGCCGGCACCCACAGTGTGCGTGTGACCCTGGAGAAACGGCTGCCGTTCGAGCGCGCCGCCGTGACGGTGGGTCCGGGCGAAATCAAGGACGTCGAGGTGGTCATGGTGGCGCCGGTCGATCCGGCGACGCTGCCGCGCGATCACACGTGGACGTGGCGGCTGGGCGTGGCCACGGCCGTGGGCGTCGGCGTCACCGCGCTATCGGGCGCGCTGTATTGGGCCAACTACGGCACCTACGCGGATCGTTTCGATCCGGCAACCGGCCAGCCGCTGGAGGCAACGCGCGCCAAGTATCTGAATTCGGACCGAAAACCTTGTCGCATCGGCTACATCGACGCCCTGACCAAGCAACAGGAGTGTGCAGCGGCACTGGCCGAAGGCACGCAACTCAAGTCGACGGTGAGCACCTGGACCGTCGTGACGGCCGCCGCCGGCGGGGCCACCGCCATGATCGGCATCGCGACCGGGCTGGCCGCACTGGCCGCCCCGGTCATCGACCCGTCGCAGTCGGGGGCGGCGACATCGGCCGTGCGGGTCGCGCCGATCTGGCGGCCCGACGGCGCATCGGTAATGGTTTCTTTGGATTTCTGACTAGTTGGCCTGCACCCAAGGGCTCTGCCGCAAGATGGCGGCCTGCTGGGCGGTGATCTTGGTGCTGTGCGGCTGCGGCGACCAGTACATCAGGTTGGCGGCGTCGTTCTCGCCGGTGTCGGGCAGTTGATCGTGCAGTTGTGTGCCGTCGGGCGCCGCTGGATCGCTGCTGTGGTAGAGCCCAAGAAAGTGACCGATCTCGTGGGCAATTGCCACACCAAGCCGATCGGGCTGGCCGGCGTCGAGGCGCAGCGCCACCACCACGCCCGCCTGGGCGGTCCCGGCCGCACCAAATGGACCCGGTACGCCGCCCGACAGCCCGATCATGGGCAGGGCGTGCCCATCGTCGGAATACGTCAACTCCTGCACCAGGAACACGTTGACACCGGCCGGAGCCCCCAGGGCGGACAGGAAAAGTGCTGAAATTTCGGCGTCATTGGTGTCGTGAACCACGAACTGCGGGCCCGGCACGTCCAAATAGTTGACCGCGATGTCGATGGCGACCGCGGCGAAGATCTCGCGCACGGTGGCGATGGCCTCGGCCAACCGCGCGTGCCTGCGGGCCAACGCAGCGGTGAGGCCGGCGGCGCCGGTCAAGCACACGTTGACGGCAAGTCGGCCCGACGCCAGGGGTTGGGCGTGCAGGACGTCGACGGTGACGGACACCTGGGCTGCGACCGGCTTGGGCGCCGCCGCACCGTCCCAGGCGAAGGCGTGCACGATCACCTCGTTCGTGCCGCCCAATTGCACCGGCAGCGGTGCGTTGGGCGCAAGCGACACCTGCTGCGCAGGACGCGCCGACTGCCGAAAGGTACAGCCCTGGGTGCAGAGCAGCGGGGCGTGCGGCCCGGACACCCAGCCGGGCACCACCAGCAACGGCCCGCCGCCCGACTGCCAGCGCGACAGTGCCAGATGCGCGCCGGCGGGTCCGGTCAGCGTCACCAGCGCGGCGCGCGCCGAACCAGGCAGCACGAACGTGACCGGCGGCGACAACCCGGTCTGGGCGGAAGTCTGGACCGTTCCGACGTCCATCCGCTGGTGTCGCTCGGCGGCATCTGGTTCTGCGAAGCCGTCCGCATCCAGCGCAGGGGCGTGCAGCTCGCCGTAGGCGGCATCGGACCAGGGCGGGGCGTCGGCCCCAGCGGCCGATACGCTACATCTCCCAAAAAGCGCAATGATCAAGGCCGGTGCGAGCAACGCGACGGTCAGACGGGGCAGGATGGCGCAGCACACGGCCGCGGTCGCGCAGGTCATGGCAACATAGGATCGCGCGCCGGGCGCGCTGGGCAAGCGGCAGACTACCGCAGCCGCGGGCCTTGGGAATAATCGAACTGCGCCGGGTCTTGTAGGGGCGTGCCCGGTCGGATCCTCCCTCCCTTCCGCCGGGCGCTTCGGTGCGTCTGCTGGGCCCGGTCGCCCGCCTCCCCCCGACCCACATGGGCGGTCGGGCCCCAGACGCCATCGCCCGAAAGCCCACCAGAACACACGCTGTACGCAACCTGTACGGCCGCTGCGGCAACCAAGGTGACCGCGCAAGGTTGCCGGCGCTGCAGCGCAGCCTACCTTGGGCGCCCTTGCGGCGGCAGGCAACGGAGCCGCCGCGTCCCGCGTCAGCCAGGTGAAAACGACGATGCGCAGCGACCTCCGGATGGCAACCGTGGCAATTGCCGCCGCGACGGCGTGGCCGCAGTTGGCCGCAGCGGGCGACTTTGAGCGCAACGAGGTGCTCGGCCGCGAGTTGGCCGCTGGCGTCGCCGTCGTGCCCGACGACATCGATTTTCGCGCGCCGGGTCCGTGTCCAGGCGCAACCAAGGTGCAGTGCCTGAACCAGTCGTTGGCGGTCGGACCCATCGTTCGCGGCGCGGCGCGCCGCCACCGCGGCAACTTGTACCTGGGCTCGGAAGTCGTGCTCGGCATGCGCGTACCGCTCGGAGAATTCTCAGCATTCCCGATCATCGGCGCTGGCGCGGCGATCGGGTGGGAAACCGCGGCGGACAGCTACAAGCGCTTGCGCGGCTACGGCGAGTTCGGCGCGAGTCTGGTGTACAGCGGGACACGGGCGAGCGATCTGCTCAAGTTCCACGTGGAGGCCGGACTGCGGTACCGGGTCAAAACCTACGAGCGCCCCCACTCGTACATCCACATCGGCGCCCGCGTCATCAACAACTTCGCACACTTCGGCGCTGCGCTGTTCTCCGGGATTGGTTGGGCTTTCGACTGAACCCGGCGCGCGCCCAAAGCAGTCGCCCGAGGCCCAGGCACGGCAGGGCGATCGAGGCCGCATGGACGCACGCGGCGAGGTGCCCAGGACCCTCGACCGCGCGGGACGGGATGTCGGCTACGCCGCCTCCGCCCGGTGACGCTCGGCCGAGGCGCGCAGCGCCATCAGCTGCGTGCGGGTCGCAATCGGGTGCACCTCGACGCCCGCTGCGCGCAGCGCCTCGCTGCCGCCTTCTTCGCGATCGACCAGTACGATCGCTCCCGTGACCTCGAATCCAGCCTGGCGGACGCGGTCGACGGCCAGCAGCGTCGATTTGCCCGTGGTCAGCACATCGTCCAACACGGCGACCCGGCAGCCCGCGGGCAGAGCGCCCTCGATCCACCGTGTGGTGCCGTGCCCCTTGGCCTCCTTGCGCACCACGAACGCCGCGAGCGGCGTCGACCGCGCAAAGCTGTGGTGGGCGATGGCGCAGGCGATGGGGTCGGCCCCCAGCGTCAGGCCGCCGATGGCCTGAGCGCCCAGATCGCGGGCGATCTCGTAGCCGAGGGCGCCGACCAGGGTCTGGCCTTCGGCCGACAGGATGACCGGCTTGCAGTCGATGTAGTACGGCGAGGTGGCCCCGCTCGACAACTGGAACGGGGGGTCGACCCGATAGGCAAACGCCTGGGTCAACAGCAGCTCGATGAGGCGTTGTTTGCGCACGTCCATGGGTCAGGCCTTGCGGGTGGGGCCTCAAAGGTAGCCGCAGCCGCCGCGTCTGTCACGCCGAGCCCGTTTGACGAACTGCGTGCCAGCGTGTAGCAAGGCGCTTCCGCCCGACCCCGGGCCCTCCAGCCCATGCCGCCGACCATCGCCGAATTGCTCACGTCCAAGCGGGTGCTGTTGTGCGTTGGCACGGGCGGGGTGGGCAAGACGACGTTGAGCGCTGCGTTGGGCATTGCCGCAGCCCGCCTGGGCCGGCGCACCCTGGTCCTGACGGTCGACCCGGCGCGGAGGCTCGCCAACGCATTGGGATTGCAGGCGTTTGACGAGCAGGTACAGCGCATCGCAGTGCCGCGCGGCGGGGCCCAGCAGCCGGCTACGTCCCTCGACGCGTCGATGCTCGACGTCAAGCGCACCTTCGATCGCGTCGTGACGAGGTACGCGCGGTCGCAGCAGAGCGCTCAGCGGATCCTTGGACACCCATTCTACGTGCAGGCTTCGACCGCGCTGGCCGGGTCGCAAGAGTACATGGCCACCGAACGGCTGTACGAATGCGCGACCTGCGGACAGTGGGACCTCGTGATCCTCGACACGCCGCCGGCCGAACACGCCTTGGACTTCCTGGACGCCCCGCGGCGGCTCATCGACCTTTTCGGGTCGCCGGCGTTCCGCAAAGTGATCGCGCCCAGCCGGCGGCTCAATTCGGGGGTTTTCCGAAGCGGGTCGATGGTGATGCGCGGGCTGCAGCGGTTCACGAGCGTCGAGATGTTCTCGAATCTGTTGGAGTTTTTTGGGGATCTCTCGGAGACGTTCGACGGCTTCGTGCAGCGTGCCGAGCAGGTGCAAGCCTTGGTGACTGGACCTGACGCCGCGTTCATCCTGGTCTCCGCCTGCGACCCGACCAGCAGCGATCAGGCGGCGTCGCTCGGCCGACAACTGCGCGCCCAGCGGATGCTGCCTGCGGCCTGGTTGGTCAACCGGGTGTTGGCGCTCGACCCGGCACTCGACACCGACCCGGTCGCCTTGACCGCGGCCCTCGCCCGCGAATGGCGCACCCTGGGCGACGCCCTGGGCCGCGACGTGCCGCACCTGGCCGAGCACGTGGCGCAGACCACCGCAGCACTGGGTCGGTTGGCGGCGGCCGACCTCGCGGTAGTCCAGCGCGTGCGCGACCAGGCCAGTGCGGACATGGCCGTGGTCCCGGTCGCGCGCCGCGACGACGAACCGCACGATTTGATCGGCCTCTCGGCCATCGCGCAAGCGCTGGTCGCGCCGACACAGGCCTAGTAGGCGAAACCCCAAATTCGCGTCGGGATATGGGCCGTGATTCCTCAACAAACCCTCAATCGGTTTCGCCTACTAGCTGCTTGTTGCGTGAAGGGGGCTCGCAGCCCCCTCGCGCGCCCATGCGCGCTCACCCCCGCGGCCGGCCGCCGCCGCGGCCGGAAGTACCTCAGCCCTGTTGCGCGCCGGAACCCGGCGCGAATTTCGGGCCTGAGGTACTAGTCCATGGCCACCCAAGCAAGCCCGAAAACGCCGATCAAGCGCACCGCGGTCCTGCCGCCGCCGGCGCAGCGGTCGGAGCACCCGTGGATCGCGCCCACCGTCGCGGCGCTGATCGCCTTGCCCGGCCTGCTGTCGTGGTCGTCCGGCGGGGTCTTCGTCGGCAACGGGACCGACCTGTTTTCGTACCAGTTGCCGTTGCGCCAGACCTTGGCCGCCATGTGGGCCGCAGGTGGCGTGCCCCTGTGGAACCCGTACCTGTTGGGGGGCGTGCCGACGCTGGCGGGCCTGCAACTGGGCGTGCTGTACCCGCCCAACCTGCTGGCGCTGTGGCTCAGCCCGGTCAGCGGCACAGAGGGGCTGTTGTGGCTGCACCTCGCTTGGTTGGCGGCTGGAGGGGCCGTTCTCGCGCGCGCGTGGCGTCCCGGCCTGCCAAAGTGGGCGTGCGCGGCGATCGGCGGGTGGCTCGCGCTGACCGGCCAAACCTGGGGTCACCTCTGGGCAGGCCACGCCAGTTTCGTGGCGGCATGGGCGTGGTGGCCGTGGGTGTGGGCCCTTGCCATCCGGTTCGTCGACGAGCGGCGCTGGCGGTTGGTCCTGGCATGGGGCGTGGCCCTCGCCCTGCAGGGGCTGGCCGGGCATCCCCAGGTGGCATTCCTGTGCGCGGTTGGACTCGTCGGTGTGCTCGCAGTGCGCGCGGCGACGGCGGACAGGACTCCGCCCGCCGGTGCCGCGCCGTGGATCGCTCGTCAGTTGCACGTTACCGCCGCGGCCGTGGGCGGGGGGGCCGCGGCTGCGGTGGCCGCCTTGCTGACGTTGCCGCAGTGGCTCGCGACGGCCGAAATCGCCCCTGCGCTAAACCGGACGCTTTCCACGCCTCAGGAAATCGCCACGGCCTACTCCGCGCCAGCCGACACCCTGTGGACCGCAATCAGGCCGGGTCCGGTCGGCGGCGCCGCCGGAGTGCCAGGCGACGTCGGCTACCACGAGACGCTGGCGTTCGTCGGGCCGGCCATGATCGCTCTGGCCGTGATCGCGGTCTTGCGATCGCGGGGCCGCGCTGTGGCGTTGCTGGCCGTGGCCGCTGTGTGCGTGGCGCTGTCGCTCGGGTCGCATGGGCCGCTGTTGCCGGCGCTTGCCGATGTCGTCCCTGGCCTTGGTGCCTTCCGGGTGCCGGCGCGCTGGCTGCTGGTGGCGACCGCCCTGCTGGCACTGCAGGGCGCCGACGCGTTGGCACCCGCGCAGGCCCCAGACGGGCGGGCGCTGCGCTGGCTGGGGCCGGCTCTGGCGACGTTGGCGGTGGGCCATGGCCTCGCATTCGCGCTGCCGCACCTGGCCGGCAAGGCTCGCCAGCCGATGGACCGCGTGCAATGGACTGCGGCGGATCGCCGGGCTCTGCGGCAACTGGTCCCGTCCGCCCACCGCCTCGCCACCGCGCCGGCGCTGCGCATGGGCAATTGGGGCGGCCTGGCCGATGTGCGCGTGGCCGGGGGCTATGAACCGGCGATCACGGCGGGCGCCAACCGCTTCGGCAATGCCCTGGCGGGCCGGTCCGTCGACGGGTACGCGGTGCTTTTCCAGACACGCAAGCCGGGTCCGTGGCTCGATCGCATGGCGACGTCGCACCTCTTGCTCGCGGCAAACGACGCCGCGGCGGCCCGATCGTTTGCGGCGTGGCCGGTGGTTGCGACCTTGCCCTCAGGCATGCAGGTGCGCGCCCATCCCGCGCCGCGCTCGCGTTTCGAGGTGGCGAACGCCGTCATCGTCGAACCCGATCCGGCCGCCGCGGTGCTCCGGCTGCGTGACGTGGCCGCGGACGTCGTCCTCACAGACCGGCCGCTGGCCACGGGCGCGGCAGGGAAAGCAAATCTCTCGGTGATCAAGGACGTTGCCGATCACGTCGAGCTTGCCGTCCGCGTCCCCGCGCCCGCTGTCGTGGTGGTGCGCGACGCGTGGGCGCCGGGGTGGACCGCAACCGTCGACGACCGCCCAGCGCCGACGGCCATCGCGGATGGGATGTTCCGGGCCATCGCAGTGCCCGCGGGCGACCACCGCGTCGTGTGGCACTACCAGCCGCTCGGCTGGCCATGGGCGTGCTTGGTTGCCCTCGGCGGTTGGGTGGCGGTCGCCGCTGGCGCGTGGCAGTTGCGGCGCAAGCGGGACCCTTGACCGCGATCGCCCCTGTGCTATCACGGCGCGATGCGGCGGACCAGCGACAAGACCCTGCACGACATTGAAGCCAAGGGGCCACGTTTTCTGCCTTGTCCAAAACGAAAGGACCACGCCGACATTGCGGTCGAGGTCTGCAAGGGTCGGTGTCCGCACCGTCGTCGCTGCCCGGTATTTCAACGGTGGCTTCGGCCGCAGCTACCGCTCGGGTGAAGGCGTCCATGCCGCAAAGCGCGGCCCCTGGCGTAGTTCCACACGGTCCGGGCGCAGGGTGACCGTCACGGCCCCGTTTGCGGTCGACCACAGGGCGACGCCTGCCTGCCGGTAGCGTGCGCGCACGTCGCCGTGCGGAAAAGCCAGTTGCCCCCATGGGCGCGCGCCGGCAACGGCGTGGTGTGGCCGGAGCGCCGCCAGCAGCGCGGGGGTGCTCGACGTGCGGCTGCCATGGTGCGGGACCTTGAGGACGTCCACGGGGCGCAGCACGCCGGACCGCACGAGGTCTGTTTCGGCGGTGGCTTCGATGTCGCCGCTCAACAGCAGCCGCGCCGAGCCGACGGCGAGTTCGAGAACCAAAGAGTTGTCGTTGTGGCCGCGGTCGGTCGCCCACGGCCACGCATCTCCCGAAGGCCACAGCACCCGCACGCACAGGGGGCCTTGGCAGAGTTGGCCAGGAGGCGCAGGCACCGCGGTTCGGCGATCGCCCCACAGCCGCAGCAGCGCCTTGTGCTCTGCGCCTGCGGCGTGCTGCCCGTTGAACCAAAACGCCCCGACCTGCAGTTCGCGCGCGACGGCCAGCATGCCGTTTTCGTGGTCCGGGTGGGCATGGCTCAGGACCGCGCGGTCGATGCGGTCGATGCCGAGGGCCCGCAAGGCCGGCACCAGCGCCAGGTCGCCCAGACGTCCGTCGTCGGCCAATTGGCCACCGCCATCGACGAGCCACACAGCGCCGTCGCCGGACTGGATGGCGATCGCATCGCCATGGCCCACGTCGAAAAACGTCAGGCGGGCACCTTCCGCGGGCGGATTCAGACCGTGTCGTTGCGCGGCTGAGAAGGCGACGACTGCAAGCGCGGCCCAGGCGGCGCGAACCGGCCAGCGGCCGCCGTGCAGCCAGGCGCCGCCCACGGCTACCGACCACCCGGCCAGTGCCACCGCCTCTGCGCCGTGGGTGCTGCCGACGGCGAAGCAGTCCGTCGTGGCGCGAACGGCCTGAACCCACGGCCACACCACCCAACCGCACGCCTGGACAGCCGCAGCCGTCGCCCAGGGCCAAGGCAGGATCACACCGACTGCGACGGCAAGGCATGCCGGCAACAGCAGCACGGCGTAGGGCGCCACCACCAGGTTGACCGGCGCGCTGCACCACGCGATCTGCCCCAGGCGCATGGCGCAGACAGGCGTCGTCGCGGCCCAGGCCCCCACGGAACAACGCACCGCCGACCGCGCCATCTGCCACCACGGCGCGGCGCTATCGGTCGCAGGACTGGCAGCCCACGCAAGTCCGGCGACTCCGGCGACCGACAACTGCACGCCCAGGTCGTCGGCCGCCATGGGGTCGCACACCAGGACGCAGACGGCGGCAAACCCCAACAGTTCCCACACGCTGGCGCGACGCGCCGTGGCTTCGGCCAGCACCGCTGCGCAGACCATCCACGCCGATCGCACGGTCGCTGGCGCAAAGCCTGTCAGGGCCGTGTAGCCCCACACGGCGATCAACAGCGGCCCCGCCGTCCACACCGGCAGCGGGCGGCGCCGCAACAAGCCCGGCGCGCACCGCCGCACCAGGGTCCGCAGCAGCCAACGCAGGCCGCCGACCACGATGGCCAGGTGGCTGCCGGACACCGCCAGCACGTGCGCAGTGCCGGTCTGGCGCATCCAGCGATCCAGCGCTGGCCAACGGGTGGACTGGTCGCCAAGGCTCATGGCGCCGACGATCGCGGCGTGTTCCGCTGGCAGCGCTGCCGCAAGGCGCAAGGCCCAAGCGCGGCGCGCCCGGGCGACGGCGTCCAGCGCTGCGTCCACCGCAGAACCACTGCGGGCCACGACGGCGATGCGGCCCGGATGCGCGATGTGCAGGCTGCCCCAGCGCTGTTGGCGGTGCCAGTCGGCGCGCAGATCGAACGCGCCTTCGTTGCCAAAGCCCGGCGGGGGCGCAACGAACGCTGCGATGCGCACCACGTCGCCGCGCCGCACGCGCACCTGACGGCCGGCCACGTGCACGCGGAGCTGGCCCCACATGGGCATGCACCCGTGGCGCGCCGGCGGCGGCGGGCAGCGCTGTTGCCAGTCCAACGTGAAGCGATGGCCGTGTTCGGACCAAGCCGGGTCGTCGGCGACGACGCCCTGCTGCACCGGCGGCGTGCGCTGCGGCATCGGCAAGTCCAGGGGCGGCGGTTCGCGCAGCGCTTCGGCGCCGAGTCCGAGGCCGGCGGCCAGCACGATCATGCCCGCGCCCCATCGCGCGGCGAGGTCCCGTCTGGCGCGCCGAGCCGCCACCACCAGCACCAGGCTGGCGATCGCCGCGGTGGCCAGCGAGGGCGCATGGACCGCGATCCGCAGGCCCGTCCACACTCCGCCGCCCAGCAGCACCGCCGCCGGCCCCCACCACGCGCCGCGCAGCGCGCGGGCAAGTCCTTGAAACGTCGAATTCTCTTGACGACGGACGCGCGCTTTCAACCGAACCTACCCACCGGGCCGCGACGAGCCCTAGCAGGTGATCGGTTTCTGGCGGGAAAAACCGCGGCGCCGGCCGAAAATAAATTCGCGGCGGGCTCGGCGGATCGATCCCCCGAATTGCTAGAAACGATACTGCGCCGACAGCAGTGCTTCGCGCTCTTGGATGGGGCTCGTCGGATCCTTGGCGTTGGCGGTTTCAGAGATGCGGACCAGCGCCGACACCAGGCCGATGTTGCGGTAGACGTACCAGTGCGCAGCCGTGCGGAACTGCCACTGATCGACCTGCTTGGTCAGCATCGGGTCCAAGTTCGCGGGCAGGTTCTTCATCTTTCCGGCCACGAGGTTGCCGTAGTCCGCCGCAAGCATGAGCTTCTTGGGCACCGCCAAAAAACCCAACTGCACGTTCCACGCGTACGTCAAGGCCTCAAAATCAAGCGACTTCTTTCCGTAGACCTCGGCCTGGCCATACAAGCGTCCGGTGCGCAGCACGATGTTGGCGTTGAACGCCGGATAGCGCTCTTGGGCGCGCTGATCGAATTTGGCGCCAATCGTGCCGCCGAGCGTGGTCGCAACGGGCGTGTACAAGAACGGCGAATCGAATCGGTTGAGTACGCCGATCGCGTTGATGCCCAACTGGCCGCCAACCGTGTAGGTGTAGTTGCGTTGATCGTCGACGTAATAGGTGCCGCCAATGACGCCGGTCGACCGGCCAGATCCTCCCGCAGCGAAGGCCCGGTAATGCAGTTTGTAGTCGGGCGTGATCGGTCCCAGAACCTCCATGGCGGCCCCGTTGGGCTGCTCGAAGCTCGACGTCATGTAGTACGCGGGATCGAGCAACAGCAGCTTGGAGGTTGAGGTGATGAGGGCGGTCGACAACCCGCCACCGCCGGAGTTGATGTTGATGAAGTGGCCGTGGCGGCCGATCGGAACCTGGAACATCGCGAACGTCGCCCGCATGTCGCGCTCGGCACGAATACTCAGCAGGTAGAAGGAGTTCTGGATGAGCGGCATCGGCCCGAAGGTGCGCAACTGCAACCGCGTAAACTGCGTGCCGTACTGCGTCTGGACCGATTTCTGATCGAATTCCTTCTTGCTGCCTTTGTCGACCATGTTGGTCTCAATGCCCGCCACCACCGAAAACCGCATCCCGGGGTTGCCACGGCACACCGTAACATCCGGGTCGAATCGGCACCCAAAATCCGCGCAGTCCACTCGACCGTCGTTGTCGTTGTCCACGCCGTCCGAGCACACCTCGTCGGACCGCTCGCCGTCCTTGTCGCTCCCTTTGCCGATCAAATCCTCGACCGACTGGCCAGGCCCGAGTTCCGGCAGGTCGTCTCCGCCCGACGCCGCTGGCCCCGTCGGCTCCGAACCTCTCCACGATCCCTTGCAGATCGTCACCCCGCCCGCCTCGCAGTCGGGGTCGTCGCAGTCAATCAGCCCGTCGCCGTCGTTGTCGAACCAGTCGCTGCAGCGCGCATTGGTGTTCTCGGGGCCGCTGCCGATCTTGCAGGCCTCGTCTTTGGCGCAGTCGGCGTCGGCGCAGTCGACCATGCCATCGCCGTCGTCGTCCTTGCGATCGGCGCAGTTGACCTCTTTGCCGGCAGGAGCCGCGGCCGCCCCGGCAGTTGGCACGGCCAGCGGAGGCGCATCGCCCGCGGGGACAGTCTCATCGGCCCATGCGGCGAGCGCGCACAGCAAACCACACACCACGACCAGCAGTTGCTTCATCGCGTTGTTCCCTGCGCGCTACTTGGGCGCGCACACTTTGGGCCCGTTGCAGACCGTGACGGCTGGGTTCCAGGCGCAGTCCCAGTCGTTGCAGTCCACCGAACCGTCCTGGTCGTTGTCCAATCCGTCCCTGCAACGATCGTCGGCCGTGTCGCCGCTCGGCCAGCTCTCCTGGCACGCCTGGCGCACCTTGGCGTCCTTGGCCAGTCGGCACGAATAGTCGGCGCAGTCGGCGTAGCCGTTGTTGTCGTTGTCGATGCCGTCCTTGCAGCGCTCAAACGTCACCTCGAGCACGGTGCCGCAGTACTCGGCCACGGTCTTGCCGGCCTGGCCAGTCCACGACTTGCCCGATTCGGCGCAAGAACGGTCCCCGCAATCTGCATACCCGTCGGCGTCGTCGTCGGCCTTGTTGGTGCATTTTTCGTAGGTGTCCTCGGCGATCGAGGCGCACCACGCTGCGGCGTCCTCCGGGGCGCCGTTCAAGGTGTCGCTGCACGACCGGTCGGCGCAATCCAGGTACCCGTCGCCGTCGTCGTCCACGCCGTTCTTGCAGGTGGCCAGGGTGTTCTCGACCTTGGACTTGCAGTAGTCCAAGATCGCCTGGTCCCCCGACTTGGTGCAGGAGAAGTCGTTGCAGTCCGTGTACTTGTTGCCGTCGTCGTCGATGCCGTTGCTGCACAGCGCGAGCGTCGTCTCCTTTTCGCCCGATCCCTTCGGCTTGCAGGCATTCGCCCCTTTGCAGTCGTCGTCCAAGCAGTCGATGATCTTGTCGCCGTCGTTGTCCTTGCCGTCGCTGCAGGCCTTGTCGTCCTCTTCGACGCAGACTGTGACGTAGATGCCACCGCGGCAGCCGAAATCCTGGCAGTCGACATAGCCGTTGCCGTCATTGTCCTTGCCGTCGCTGCACAGGGCGTTGCTGAATTCGCGGCTGCAGCACGCCTCCATCACGTTCTGGCAGTTGCGATCGTTGCAGTCGAACTGGCCGTCGTCATCGTTGTCGACGAAATCGTGGCACAGGGCTGGCGTGTTTTCGGGCGCGAACGTCTCCTGCAGCGGGATCCATTGCCCGCACAACGTCGAGGTCCACAGGCAGTCGCGATCCTCGCAGTCGACCAACCCGTCTTGATCGTTGTCCAGGCCATCTTTGCAGTATTGCTGGCCGGTTTCGTATCCGAGTACCGGAAACTCGGGCTTCTGGTAGCAGCCGGCCGCGACGGAGGCGGCGGCCACGACCAGGGCCCACCTGCGCCGCAGGCACGGTGTGGGTGCATGGGTCAGTGTCCGAGGCATGCCGCCCGCTGCTGCCCATAGCGCTTGCTGAAGTGCACGTGGACCATGCACGAACCGGTTTCGTGGCACACTTCCTGGCAATCCCTGTAGTTGTCCTTGTGCAGCCATTTGCGCGACGCGCCGGTGCGGGTAGACACCAGGCGGTTGTAAGTTGCGCCCGGGTAACCCTCGTCGTTGCTGTGGGTGCTGGTCAGGATGAATTCGGGGATGCCGTGGGCCCAAATCCCGCGGCGTTCGGCCTGCGCGGCCGCCATCGCCTCCAACTGGTCCTTGGGCGCCGGTTCTTCGGTCACGGTCATGGCGTGCGCGAGGCCCTTGCGGATCTGGTCGATGATCAAATCAGGGCAGGTCCACAAGATGCGACCGTAGCCGTCGCGGTTGAGCTCGGAGTGACAGTGCCACACGCCACGCCGGGCGTTCAGCGTCGCCATCTTGGCCGTGATGTAGAGCTCATGGGGCGACCAGTTGCCCCAGCGGTGCACCGGGCCAAAGCTCTCCAGGGTGTTGAAGCCGGCCAGCCGCGCTTTGGTGCCTTCGAGCGTGCCACCGAGCACAGTGAAGCTGTCGCCGTCGTTGAAGAACACAGGGGCGGGAACGCCGTTCAGGAACACGCGCGACATCGGCCGTGCGTGGCCCGAACTCGCTTGGAACAACAGCGCGGCAGCCAAGAAAACCAAACCCGCTTTCGCCGCGGCCACCCCCATCGGGCACGGCGCTGCAAAAGCGGGTTGGCAGGACATGGGGGCAGGATCGCCGCGGTGTGAACCTACTTGGCGACCGCTTCGTCGCCGCCCGGCGCGACCATGATGGCGAAGTTCGGTTCGCGGTACTCGTTGCGGCCGCAGGTGGCCATGACCATCTTGATGACGCTGAACGGCACCGTGCGGTCGGCCTGGATGATGATCTTGCGGTTGGTGCGCAAGGCCTTGGTCTTTTCGGGCGTGGGGCCGTTGAACTTCTGCTGATTGGCCCAGTTCTTCTTGAGCACTTCGGCCAACGGCTTGATGTCCCACGTCGGGTGCTTGACCTCGTTGATGTCCTTTTGGCTCAGCACCTTGTTGTTCTCGAAAAGCAGATCGCCGGGGGCGTCCTTGCTCTCCCAGCGGGTCAGCGCCACGATCGGCGCGCGATCGAGTTCCTTCTTGGCGCCGGCCTTGGGCATGGCCACGTTGGGGTTGACCATCATCAGTTCGCCGGATGCGCTGAACTGCATGATGAGAAAGATCACGAGCATCGTGAACAAGTCGATCATCGGCACGACGTTGAGCGTGGCGAAAAGGCTCTTGCCGCCGCCGTGCGCGACTGAGTTGCGGATGGTCTTGAGCGCTACGCCGGAGCCAGCGCGGGAACCAGGGTGGTGGACGGACATGCTACCTCAGTGCGGGAGTGTTCCAGGGGTGAGCCAGCGCGAGGCGGCCCGATCTACTCAAAGGAGGTGAAGCCCTCAGCGCGCAGCAGGTTGACGTCACCGACGCTCGGGCTGTTCAGGCAGGTTTCCTTCTTGTCCTTGTCCTTGCAGGCCAGCAGGATCTGATCCAGCGTGCGGATCAGGTGCAGGTACTGGACCGAATCGACGGCGGCGACCATGACCTTGGTGTTCTTGCCGCCGACCTTGTTGTCGGTCGGCAGTTGGCAGTCGCGCAGGTAGGTCTCCAGCTTTTCGCGGAGCTTGGCGTAGTCGTATTTCTTGAAGTTTTCTGCGGCGGCGCCGGTGCAATCGCCGCCCGCGCGGCCACGGCAGAGCTTGAAGTCCCCCGTGACCGGGATCTTGGACACCGTGACGTGCTCGGGGTGCGGGCTGGCGATCTTGTCGGCGTTCCACAGGTTGATGAGGTGGCCGGTAGGCGTGATCACGATGTTGATCTTGCCCTCTGGCGCTGGCGGCGTCGGCGGCGGCTTGGGCGAGGCCTTGGGCAGCGCCTGATCGACGTCGATACGCGCCATTTGCGTCCAAGCTGCTGAAATCAGCAAGAAGCAGATGATGCAGGCGAGCAGATCGATGAACGGCACGACGTTCAAGTTGGCGTCCGCGACGCCACCTTTTCCTGATGAACCACCACCCATCGGGTACTCCTTGCAGCCGGTCGACTCGTCGGTCCCGGCTTCGATTCGTGTGCCGCGCTCCCTTGGCATTGAGGCCACGGGGCGGCGCGCGGTATTGGTTGCGACCGCCGCGCGGCGGCGGGCTGGCGATCCAGCCCTGGCCCGCGCGGCCCAGATGGACGGTCAGACGTACCGACAGCATCCGTGGGTTGAGCGCGGAAGATGTGCAAGCGTGTGCACTGGACGCCCGCCCAGCAGCCTGGTCCGAGAACTTGGCCTGGTCCGAGAACTTGGCCTGGTCCGAGAACTTGGCCTGGTCCGAGAAGTTGGCCAGCGCGCGGCGGCCAAACGTGCCCGGATGCGCCACCGCACGCCTGCGACCCTGGGTCAGGCCGGCATGCGCGGGTTCGCCGCACCTTGTGAACGGGACTCCCGGGCGCACGGCCACCCGGCGGGGCGAACCCCAGGCCAGAGCGCCGTGCGCCCGAAAGCGCGACACTGCAGAAGCGGCAAGCGAAGCAATTGCGACCCTCTGCGCGAGCCTGCCGGGCAAACCGGCGGCGTTGCGCGGACGGCTGGACGTCTCAGGAACCTAGGCCGCAGCCTCTTCCTTGATGTCGCCCATCTTGTTGCGGTTGGCCACGATGAGGTTGAGCACGCGAACCGTGCCCTCGTCGATGTCGGCCTTGATTTCCTTGCCCTTGGAGGCGAGGACCGCGTAGAAAAGCACGCCGATGATGCCGGTGCCCAGACCGAACGCCGTGCAGTTCATGGCCTCGGAGATGCCCTTGGACAGCAGGGTCGAGCGCTGCGAGGCGTCGACGTCCGGCTTGCCGATGGCGCCGAAGGTGTGGATGAGGCCGAACACGGTGCCGAGCAGACCGGCCAAGGTGGCGGTGTTGCCGAGCAGGTTCAGGTAGTCCACGCGCTTCTCGATCTGCGGGATCTCGCGCAGGTAGGCTTCGTCCATCGCCGCCTGCACTTCCTCGTCGGAGCGCTTCACCTTGAGCACGCCCGCGTGCACGATGCGCGCCAGCGGATACTGGTAGGTGGAACACACCTTGAGCACGCGGTTCAGGTCGCCCTTGAGGATCGGCACCTGCAGCAGCTTGATGAACTCCTCCTTCTTCACGCTGGACCGAATGTAGAGCACGAAGATGCGCTCGAATGCGATCGCCAGGATGAAGATCAGGTGGACCAAAATGAAGTACATGCCGATGCCGCCTTCCTCGAAGGCGGTGGAAATCGATTGAAACATCGCTTGCCTGCTCCCTGCTTGCGGCCGGTGCCGCGTTGATTTCGCCTTGAGGCCCTGTGGCGGGCCCGGTGATTCGCGCCCTGATGTCCGGGGCAGGACCGCGCAGGTCCTGCCGCGGCGCGACCGCGCGGGTCGCGAATGTGCACCAACTGCGGGGCGAAGTCCAGCGTCGCTCGTCAACGTCGCAGCAACGGCACCAAGACCGAAGCACGCAGGCCGTTGCGACGACGCCAGGTCCCCCTGGCCAGTGCGCCTTGTGGACTCGGTGGCCCGCTGGCCGCCAAGCCCTGACCGCGGCTTGCACGCCTTGGCTCCGATGAGGAGGGTAGGCGCACCGCGACCGCCCGGCGGCGAAGCCGAACGGGGCCGGTTGTAGCACTGGGTTCGCGCAGCGGTCAAGCGGGCACCGACACCAGAATCCACCGCCCCGCGCCGGCCAGCCGCGGAGCGGCGGTGCCGGCGCCTTTTTTCGCCTCCACGCCGTGCCCGGCAGCGCCCGGCGGACCTTTTTTGCCCCCGGTTTTGCCGCCCCCCGCT
>Ga0194120_10000742_pt1 | contig 61049 bp, 68 predicted proteins | sample TA2MahCa65mmetaG_FD_148642 | JGI IMG/M metagenome (GOLD analysis project Ga0194120, IMG submission 148642) | Freshwater microbial communities from Lake Tanganyika, Tanzania - TA2015019 Mahale Deep Cast 65m | ecosystem: Environmental > Aquatic > Freshwater > Lake | place: Tanzania: Lake... | reverse complement strand
CTCCTGCGTGGGCTCTCTAGAGGTCTACTGTTCGGGCATAACGACTACCGGGGGGCTACTGACACACTCCATTCCAGGCTCTCTAAAGGTTAGAGGTCATATGAAAATGCGATCACTTCGAGGGGAAGCACTCACCACGACCAGTTCGAATGCCCAGCAGGCCGAAGACCAGTACATGACCGTACAGCAACTGGCGCAGCGCCTGCGGGTCACTCCGGACTACCTGTACAGCGACGTGCTGGGTCAACCCGACGGAATACCTGGAATCAGACTAGGGAAAGGGCGCCGTCCTCGGTGGCGCATCCATCCGAGCGATGTCGCGCAGTGGGAAGAGCGCCAGCGAAGGACCTATGATTCACCGCCGCCGTTAACGGCCAGCGCCAAGAAAGTACGTTCTGTTCCAAGACAAGTTGATTCCAAGGCCAGCTGATCGAGCTAACTCAGTTGAAGGGGATCCATGGGGAAAAGATCGGGAGGCGGCACGGTCACACGCATCGGGGAGAAGCGGTATCTTATTAAGTGGCACCAGGGCCGTGGCCGGCCCAATATCCGCAAGGTCATTCATGGCACGCGGGAGACAGCAGGCCGTGTGCTCCAGACATTGCGCGAACGCTTCTATGGGGGCCTCTTTGGCTGGCCGCAGCAAATGGAGACCAAGGTCAGAGAGCTGACCCAGCTCGTCGTTTCTGATTACAAGGCAAATAGCTACAAGTCCCTCAAGAATGCAGAACAGCTTCATGCCTTCTGGAGCGCTTTCGCGGGGAATATGCTCGCCGAGACAGTGAGTGCAACGGACCTTCGCAATTGGGCAACCGAGTGGCGCGAGAACGGATTGAGTCCGGCGCGTGTCAATAGACGGATGTCCTTCTTGCTTCGCGCGTACCGCTTGGGGCTTGCGGGGAAGCCGCCGCTCGTGACCTCGGTCCCACAGTGGACCAAATTGAAAGAGTCACCCCCGCGCTCTGGCTACCGCTCGTGGCAGGAATTTGTGAAGGTTAGAGCCTTGCTGCCGCCGCACGCTCGCATCCCGGTCACGATTGAGTATTGGCTGGGGACGCGCGAAGGTGAGACCATGAATCTCGAATGGCCTCAGGTATACATCGATCATCAGAAGCGGAACGTCGAGATCCGGCTTGCGTCAGAGACTACGAAGACGGAAGAAGAACGAGTCGCTGTGATGGGCGGGGACCTTTACGATGTCCTCGCCGCATGGTATAAGCACACTTCGGACCTGTATCCGGATTGCCGGTGGGTCTGTCACCTTAGCGGGAAAAAACTGGCTTCCATCAAGAGTTCATGGCGAACCGCCTGCGTCAAGGCTGGACTCGGGCGATTTGAAAATCCTAAGGGGCGTTTTGTTGGAAACCGGCGCTATCGTGGGGCGTTAATCCACGACTTCCGTCGAACAGCAGTCAGTAACATGGAGGATGCCGGGGTGCCAAGAAAGGTCGCGATGGCAATCAGTGGTCACAAGACCGATTCCGTCTACCGTCGGTACCACATCGTGAAGAGATCTGACCTCATTGAAGCCGGGCGCAGGCTCCAGGAACACCACGACCGGAAGCACGGTCACGGTGAACATTTGGTGAACAGTTCGGGGTCGGAGCGCTCGGCTGACAAGACCAAAGCCCCTTAGAAATCAATGACGTGGCGGTGTAGCTCAGTTGGTAGAGCAGCGGACTCATAAGCCGCGGGTCGGGGGTTCGATACCCTCCACCGCCACCATCCTACCCATCGCTTGCCCCAGACACTTCCACCACATGGCTGTACCCAACCCACGACCAGGGAATTCGAAGGGGGTGCGCACCCTTTGTGGGATCTCGCGCAACATGCACCAAGGTTGAGCCGGCAACGAAGTGGGTTCGATACCCCCACCGCCACTATGTCATGCTTGCTCAGCCGCTCACCTTTCCACCGGTGTGAGCGGAAGGATCTACGCCATTCCGCCCGGATCCAGTTCCGGCAAATATCGTAGCCAAATTGCTCCGATTTCCCGAGCATGCCAAGCTTTTCATATACTACGGTTGCATCTCTTCAAATCATGCGTCGCACTCAATATGCTCTGCAACCTGCATCGCCATCCGGATCAGCCTACTGCGCATGCTGTAGCGCGTGAGATGAGTTGACACTTCATGCCGATCCCTCACGGGATATATTCTCGGGTCATCATCACTCGCTTCCGGAAACGGCAGGCTATGGTGCTTGCCGCCGTCGTCGTTTTCCTGGCGCTCCTCGTCTACCACATGTGGAAGATATCTCTGGCGCCACTGCAAGCTCCATGGGAGATGAGCGTTCGCGATCGACTGACGATCTGCTTCATGGCATTCCTTGTGACCCTCTTCATTGCTTACACGACATACCGTTGTCCCAACTGTAACAGCCGGCCAATAGGGAAATACTGGCCTGGCTTAAACCCGACGCGATGCCCTTCCTGTAAAATTGGTTTTCGATAGCCTCGCCTTCCACCTCTCCATTGACACAGCCCTACACAGCCAGCCTGACAATCACTGCGTGCAATCTCATGAGTATTGAATATGAATGCACTATTATTTCACTGTAACTATATGAATAATTGCAATAATATTTATGTTGACAAAATGATTAAACATTTAATATTATTACTTCATAATTTAGATCGGAATTAAACTATGTGGTTACTCGAACGCCATCGCGCACTTCTTCAAGGGATTTTTCTAACGTTCATCCTCCATATCCCTGCCTGGCCACTTCAGTCTCTAGCATTCGATTGGACCCCCTCGGCAGAAGAGATCGCCAAGTACAGAAAGAGCTGGAATCCATTTTCCGAGGGGCCCCTGCTCCTTCAATCCGTAGACATCCATCCTCAAGGCCAGCTCTCCGTCCGTCCATTCTTGTTTTCCCAAATTTCCGAAAAGAGTTACGGCAACCGTCTCACGACGCCGGTCGATGCGAAAAACGGCCCGACGCACCTCTACTCCGTCGCACCACTCGTGACCGTCACCTACGGAATCACAGACCATGTGGAATTCGGCGCCGCCACCTCCTGGAATACCTTCTGGGCGCAAGACTCGGAAGGATTCAATAAGGGACGGGGTGGCCCCATGACCACGGACTCGGGCCTCGGCGACCTCTCATTGGTCATCAAGTATCGGCCCATCGTGCAAGATCCCGATAGTACGCGCCCCTCTATCACGCTCTATAATCAGATTATTCTTCCCACCAGCCGTTGGGCCGGCACAGAGCGGCCGCCCGGAGGCTTTGCCCCGCTGGGGCGCCTGCCCGCCACCCGATTCGGAGAACTGGGCATTACGGAAGGGCTGACCTTTCGAAAGAATGAGAAGCCGTATCGCCTGAGCGGCGGCGTGTATTACACCTATGCGGCACCCGGCAGCGACGGAGGCCAAACCACCTACGTGGGCGACATCATCAATACTCGTGTGGCGTTCGAGCATTTTCTAGACGATAAAAAGGGGCTGGCCTACAACATTGAGCTGGCCACGTATCATAGCCTCACCTGGCGCGCCGACGGCCACGCGCTCAATCGAGGAGCGCGCAGCGGCTCGACGGTCATCGGGATCGAGCCGGCCATTCAATGGCGGTTTTCCGACGCCTGGGTCGGCGCATTCGGCGTACTCTACACAGTCGCCGGACAGAACAGCCCCGATGCTTTCTACCCGAACTTCGCCATCCAGTGGTACTGGAACCAGGGCAAGCAAGTCATCATGCGCTGAACGATCCAGCCCCGGCACGACGCGGCACCAGATGAACGGCGCCGGCCTTGATCGCGGCCACGACGAATGCCCCGGTCGAGAGGCGCAGCTCTTCCAGAGCGGAGCGCGTCACAATGGCGGACAGCACAAACCCGCAGTCGATCTCCACTCGAACGAGCGCACCCATCGGAATAACCTCGCGCACGGTTCCGGTCAGCTGATTCCTTGCGCTTGTCGTGCCGGTCGAGGCCGCCTCCAAGAGGACATCTTCGGCGCGGATGCAGACAAAGACCTCGGCCCCAATGCCGTCGCCGCCGACCGCCACGAGCCGTCGCTGTTCGACCTCCACCGTGACCAGCCCGTGCGCTACCTCGATGACCCGACCCGGCATGACCGTTTCCATGCCGACGATCTTGGCCACCTCCGCATCCTGGGGACGATTAAATACCTGCTGCGGCGTTCCCTCCTGCAACACCAGCCCCTCTCGAAGGACCACCATCCGATCGCCCAATGCCAGGGCTTCTTCCCAATCGTGCGTCACCACAATGGAGGGAATGGCCAATTGTTTCAGCAACGATCGCAACTCGCCGCGCAGTCTGGAGCGGGTCGGCAGGTCGAGCGCAGACAGTGGTTCATCGAGCAGCAAGAGCCTAGGGCGACGCGCAAGGACACGGGCCAAGGCGACCCGCTGCTGCTGCCCCCCGGACAATTCGGCCGGCCGTGATGCTTCCGTCCCCTGCAACTGGAGCAACTCCACAACCTCTCGGATCCGTTGTTGTCGTTCGGCTTCCGGCAAGGTTCCCAATCCGTAGGCGATATTGCCGGCGACAGAATAGGTTGGGAACAAGGCATAGTCCTGAGACATGTACCCAATCTGGCGCTGTTGGGGATGCCGTCGGATGCAGGCGCCAGTCTCGACCCAGATTTCCGAGCCGAATCGGATGCTCCCCTGATCCGGCCATTCGAGCCCGGCCAGACAGCGCAACACCGTGGTCTTTCCGGAACCGGACGGCCCGAAGAGCACCAGGACTGAGGGCGGCTCTAGGTCCATGCGAAAGGACGCACGGACCGTCACGCGATCGGGGAAATTCTTGGTGATGTCGACGCTTACTTCTGCGGCCATATGGCCCAGACCTTCCGGTTTATCGCATAGACAGCCAACAGGACCGTATAGGACACGATCAGAAGAAACAACGCAGTCTTAGCAGCTCCCGCATAGTTGAGCGCCTGGACTTCGTCGTAGATATCGATCGAGACCGTCCGCGTCACACCTTCAATGTTGCCGCCCACCATCAGGACCACCCCAAATTCGCCGAGGGTATGGGCGAAACTCAACACTGCCCCGGTAATGATGCCTGCAGCGGAAAAGGGAACGATCAGCTTAAAAAAGGTCATCGGGCGGGAAACGCCCAAGGTCCAGGAGGCCTCGATCAGACGGCGATCCACTTGTTCGAAGGCCGCGGCAAACGGCTGGACGGCAAACGGAAGGCTGTAAAGGACAGAGGCCAGGAGCAGGCCTTCGAATGTAAAAGGCAACGGATGGCCGACGAGATCAATATAGAACTGCCCCAACGGGCTATGCGGCCCAATGGCGACGAGAATGTAGAACCCCAGGACAGTCGGCGGCAGCACCAGCGGAAGCGCCACCACCGACTCGACCAGGAACTTCCACCGCCATCGGGAGAAGGCCAGCCAATAGGCCAAGGGTAGGCCGATCAGGACCAGAATCAACGCGGTGAGAGTCGCCAGCTTCAGGGTGACCAGGATCGCCGTCCAGTTCACAGCGGCCAGCTTCTCATCATCGCGCCCCTCAATAGTGTGACACGATTCGTCATTTGCACCGAAATTGAAGCCCCCAGAACCGCTTGGTCGTCAACGGCTCATCCGCATCAAGCCCCGTCGTGCGCATCTCCGATTTCGTCTCCCCGTCTTTCGTGATCAAATAGGCTCCGTGACAATGCTGTTCGATCATCTTCAAGGCTTCCGCGCGAAACGGCGAGGCGTACACGCTCTCCCTGTCCTTCTTGAGCGGAAAAACCACCAAGCCTCCCTGTTCATCCACACGCACAAACCGGGCTCCCTCTGCGCAGCCGGCCAAGGCAGCCAACAACAGCAGCCCGGCTATGTGGAACCAACGAGGAGAACCAAGGGGAGACCCTGATAAGCGCACGATAGATCCCGTCCGGAGTTACTCGGTCAACACAAACCCGTAGCCGGCCATGACCTGCCGGCCCTCCGGCCCCCGCAAAAAGTCCAAGAAGGCCTTGGCCGCCTGTTGATGTTTAGTGCCCGCTACAATAACCGCACCCTGCTCCAGCGCAGGGTGAGCCGCAGTAGGAATTTCCCAATACTGGCCTGCTTCGTTCATCGCCGGCGCCAACGCCAACGACAGGGCGATGATTCCGATATCGGCCGCGCCGGATTCGACGAACTGGGCGGCCTGGGAGATGTTCTCGCCCAATACAAGCTTATCCTTGACGCGGTCGAAAATCTTGAAATGCTCCATCGAGGAAATCGCTGCTCGCCCGTACGGAGCATGCTTGGGGTTGGCAATGGCGATCTTTTGAATGGACGGGGCCAACAAGGCATCCATGCCCAGTTTTCCAACCGACACCGGAGACGATTTGGGTGTCCAGACCACGATCCGCCCGACGGCATACTTGTATAGGGAGCCGGGCACCGCATGGCCGGTTTGTTCCAGCTTCTGGGGGTAGCGAATATCCGCCGAGAAATAGAGATCGTACGGAGCCCCATGCTGAATCTGAGAGAAGAAATTGCCTGACGACCCAAAGGAAAGCCGCACATGGGTGCCCGTCGATGCCTCAAAGTCAGAGACGATCTTCTTAAACGCGAAATTCAAGTCCGACGCAGCGGCAATCGTCAACTCCTCGCCTGAGGCCGATGCCAGTCCTCCCATTCCCAGAACCATCATTCCGACCGCCACGACAACCCATGTAACGAGCAGAATGGGCGCCGCTTTTCTAACGATCATCATCGTTCCTCCACGTATCGACTTTCCTCAGGCCACGGTATTCGACCGGATGCCTCGTCGTGTACCGACCCGAACCACCGCCACTATACTGGCCGGCCGCTCGCCGCGCAAGGCTACGCCTCAGAAGAAAATCTGCAACTGCAGGCGGATCGTGTTGTCGATCAACGTTCCCCCCCTCGCATCCAAGGGCACCGTGCCCGAAGGATAGGATGACGCGCTATTCAACGGCCCGACGGCGGGCAGGGGCGCGCTACGCCCGATCGCATAGCCGCCGGTCCCCATCGCCTGGTTTGAATAGGTCAACATGACTTGATAGTCGTAGACCCCGAACGGGAAATAATTGACGGACGCATCCACTTGTTTGATCAGGTCGCCGCCGACGCTGGAATCCGGGTCCCAATAGGAATAGCGCGCGGCGAATTCGAGATAGCGGGGTATGAGATAATAGCCGGACTGGACATAAAATCCGCTCGCATTCCCCATCAGCGATGGGGCATAGGTCGTGCAGGCTGCGCCGGCCGACACGCGCTGCATGCAGGGCAAGCCTTTCTCATGGCGGGTGATGTTTTTGAAGTAGTACTCGCCCTGGATCGAGAAGCCTCGGTACTTGAAGATGGTGTCCAATCCCCACGTCGTATAGTCCACGATACCCCATCCGAGTTGTCGGCCGTTCCCAAATGTGGCGAGTGACCGGCGCCAGTTGAGATTGGCCAGGTCGATACCAATGAATGCGTTGTTGCTGCTTGTATTGATCCCAGGGTTGTAGGCGATGTTACCGCCCATCGCCCATTGCGGCGTTTCCGAATAGGCCAGATCCCCCTCGCCATACCCAGGTCGTCCCATGACGTTCCAATTGAAGCGCGCCGTATACATCAATTGATTGATTTGAGTCCGCAGGTTCGCGTTCAGGTTCCGCTGGGACGTGGGACAACTTGCAGGCGATGGAACCGGATTGCCGCTGGTTTGCCCACCCGGGCAGTTGGCCGTTGGCTGTTCGCTTTCATAGGCCCCGTAGCGGGTGAAGAGCGGGCCGCTGCCGTTGAAGATACCGAGGTAATAGTTCACCGGGTACAGTTCGTCGTCGTTCATGATCGTGATACCGATGTCCCGGCGATTCAACCCGCTGGCGGTAAAGGCGTCCTGGACCGGCGCCCGCTCCGCGAATTGCATGGAGGCCGTGTTGTTAATCTGCGACCGGTTGAAATAGACCTTGTACTGGCCGACCTGCACGTTGAACAGCGAGAAGTGGGTGCTGGTCACGTAGAAGTCGAGCAGGTTGGCCGCGCCGGGGGTCTGAGCGTTCTCCGCCGACTCAAACCCCATTTGGACAAAATACTTGAAATCGGGATTGAAGACGTGACCCGAAAACAACAGGCGCGCGCGCCGAAGATTAAAATAGCTAGCGTCATTCGTCGAGCGGTTCGCGCGGTAATCGCCGAACACCCCAAGGAGCTCGGGGAAATTCTTGGCATCGCCAGGGTTTCTCCAGGCATCGTTTCGGAATCGCGTCGTTTCCCGAAACATGGCTCGGCCTCGAATTTTGAGGAAGAATGCATTGTCGTTCGTGGAGATATTGAAGCCCCGATCGTACCAAAGCTTGAAGGGAATTTGGGTCTGGTACCGATGGGCCTCTGATTCCTTGAGGGCCTGCTCGTACTCGTCCTTGGTGATGATCCCCTTCTCAAAGGCCCGATCCATCAACAGCTGCAAAGAGGGATCCTGGCTTTCGACGAAGACGTACTGGCCGTCCTTCTCGATTAACCGTCCCGAATCCACAGCCAAAGCATCTAAGGGATCGGCCAACCGGCCGACCGCCACGGCGGTCAGAATGAACATCCCTATCAGCCAAGCCTTGGTCTGTGCTGCGCCGATCAACTGAGGCCATCGGTTCATGGCCGCCTCCATACATGCATGCCAATAAATGGTCTTGTCCGCTCAGGTGTGAGTCACTTGCCACCGGGAACAATCGCGGACTTGAGGAAGTCGCGGTACAACACACCTCGCTCGTTCGCCGCCGGATCGGTGCTCCAAAAGCGATTCGGCTCGAAATACAGCAGGAAGGTGCCTGGCTCAGGCGGAATCGCGGGGTAGCGCAGGTCCCACATCTCCTCCTTCCGAATCGAAAATTGCCCGTGGTAATGTTCGAGCGTGAGATGGAAGTAGGGGCCGCGAACGGCGATCCAGCCGTCCGTGGTGTCGCGCTCAAGCGCGGGGTTCATGCCGGGGGCCAAAACCGTAAAATGGATGCGCTCTTCTGGTCCCGCTTTCTGCAACGCTTCGGCAAGATAGGGCGTCAGCACCTCAAGCTCGTCTTGGCGGAACACTCTTTTGGGGGGAGCCTCCTCCGCAAACCAGCGGAGCGGCAGCTTCTGCTTTTCCCGAAACGAGAACGACCGGAGAATGGCACCGAGGTCCTGTGGACTGATCTGAACCGGATGGCTGTATCGGGCCGGTTCGACCTCCTGTTGGAGTGTAACGATCGCACGCTGGTCTTCATGGACTGTCTGAACTGTGTAGGGCAGCCGCGCACAGCCGAATAGTGATAACGTGCAGCCGGCCACGACTGCTCCGCTCACCGCGCAAAGGCGCCAATCTATTTTTCCTCGTATCATCTCGCGCCTCCTTCCACGACCAGGCCCATCATGGATTGCTGATTCCATATTTCTAAAAGACAAGTATACAAGTAATTAGTAATGTATCATGACATCCCAGGTGAAATTTTTTTACGGCCTCACCGGCGGTAGGTATCCCAAAGATTGCACAATAGCCTGCATATCGGGGGACTCCACAAAGGCTAGGAATTCCAGGCACAATGTCCGGTTTCGACAGTAGCGATGCATCGCCATTGAATGAAGGGAAGGTTCGAAATTCGCCCGATCCGCTTGGGCCACGATTCGGACCCGCTCCTGCTCCAGCACGGCATCCGGACCGAACAGAATGCCGACATCGGCCTGCCCCAGCAAAAGATGATCCAGCACGCCACGCGCATCCGAGGCGACATCCAGCCGTGCCCGCACGTGATCGGCAATGCCCAAGGCGCTGAAGAGTTCCCCGGTCTGCCGACCCAACTCCGTCAACGTCGGATCCGAGATCGCAATCCGGTATTTGCTTCCCCGACCCAGTTCATCGAACGACGCGGGTGCCTCCACGAGCGCCACCGGAACGACCATCACGAGTGGCACAGCCGCATAAGGACGAGTCGTGCCGGGCAGGACATAGTACTTCGCCTCTAAGCGCGTGATCAGCTCGTCGCCCCCCGGGGCGACAAGATCGATAGGGCCGCTTCCGAGAAAGAACCTGAGGTCGTTGCCCACCGCGGCCATCGTACGCCTCAGGTCCAGCCCGGAATCGTAATACACTTTAACCTTCACGTTCGGATGATGAACCTCAAACGCGCGGCCCAGCGCCTCAACCGGCCCCTTCATGCTGGGCGACGCGCCGATCACCAAGGTTTCGATGACTGGCTCGGCCATGGCCGCAACGCCCAGAGACAGCACGACGAACAGGCTGGCCGCCGGCAGCCAGACAACCCACGATCGACTCATTGCTCTCCCTCGCCGCCGCGCCACGATGTCGCGCGCCTCACAACGCCTGAACCTTTCCGGTTTCCCGCGTGTCATATCCACCCAATGCCTCGACTTCGGTACGGAAGGGGCGGCTCACGATCGTATCAAGCAAGGTGGATAGACCCGGATGATCGGTCAAATATTTCGAAGGGATGACCAGGTCGTACCGTTCTTCCTGCAGAGGCAGAAACTCCAGCCCTAACAAGCGAGCGGCCGACATCACGCCCATCCCCACATCCGCTTGCCCCTCGGCAATCACACGCGCCACTTCGAGATGGGAGGCCGCGCTTCGCTCATGTCCTTTAACCTGATTGGCCTTGATACCGGCCGCTGCCAGCTTTTGGTCCAGCAACAATCGCGCGCCGGCTCCCGCCTCCCGATTGATCAACACCAGATCTTTGCGCGCCAGGTCCTCCACTCCCCTGACGCTTTTGGGATTGCCCTGCTTGAACATCAGCCCCTGTTCCCAGGAAGCAAAGGTCACGACCTGCACCTCCTGCCCCTTCCAATGACGTCGCAGATAAGGCAGATTGGACTCGCCCGATTTTGGATCCACGATATGGAGACCGGCCACATGCACTTCTCCCCTCTTGAGGGCCTCTATGGCGGCAGAACTTCCCATGGTCCATTCGACGACCGAAGTCTGGTCCTGCCGGCGGCGGAGATACTCCCCGGCGAGGAAGATGGCCGGATCGCATCCAGCCACAACGATCTCTCCGTCCACGATCCGACGATCCCGCAGGAGTCTGACTCGCACGCGGTCTCCCTCCCGCACGGTCCGGCGTGACGCAGCGGCAGCCCCGAGAAGCAGACCGTCCGCCGGGACGGTAAAGTTCAATACTTCCCCCAATCCAGCCACAGGCCTGATCAACAAACGGCTCCCGACCCTCGCCACTTTGACGCGGGCATGGGCCAGATGGGCAGGAAGAGAGCCGACCAGTTCCCCTTCGACAATCTCCCCACCGGAGATCAGGCTAAATAGATCTTCGACCCGGCAGTCGAGGGCACCGGCCAGACGCAGCGCCACCGCCGTCGTGGGCAGGTACTGGTTGCCTTCGATGGCGTAGATGGCCTGCCTGGTGACCCCGGCCATCCCAGCCAAAGTCCCCTGTGAGAGCCCTTTGGCCGTACGCAAGCGACGGAGGCGGTTTTCAATGTTTCCGATCGGCTCAGCCTTGCTGTTCTTTCCCATAGGGCACCGACATATCAGATCACATGTCAATATGTCAACTATCATGACAGCAAGCACGATCGCACAGACTCCTAGGCCCTACAAGAAGGCCTAAAAGCCTACGAATTGCCGAGGCTAGAATGTCGAGTTGACGGGAAGGGCGAGGGTAAAGTACTTGCCGCGTTCGCCGTAGAGAATGCGCCTGGCGACCAGGATAGTCAACGCTTCTTGCAACGAGTGCAGATCAGCCACTGGCCCCCGTCCCACCTCTTCCATGGCGGCCTGGATCTGCTCCAGAGACTTGGGAGCTTCGTTGCACAGTTCGATGATAGAGGATGCCGGCCAATCATAGCGGGTTCGCGAGGGCGCATCGCTCGGGCGGCCATCATAGACCGTCACATAGCTCAAGGACTTGGCATAGTAGAGAAAGGGCTTATCCGACGACGCATGCCGCTGCTGCCAATCCCGGACCAGTTGTGTCAGCTCTTCATAGAGTCCGGGAGTCACTTTGTGGTCGATCTCGTATTCGAAGTCGTAGGCGATTTTTCGCAAATCCACCACTTTGGGATCATACACATAGTGGTAGGCTAATCCTGGTCCCGTAATGCGGATGCCGTACTGTTCCGGCCTGGTGAAATAGGGACTGAACCGCTCGAGCCAAAACTTCCCAACCCCCTGGGGCGGCTGCAGATGCAACAGAGCGGGAATCAGCTCGATCTGCTTCCGGTAGTCCTCATCCGTCTCTTGAGGAAAGCCCAACAGAATATTCCAGGAGATATCGACATGGTAGTACAAGCTCCACTTCAAGCACTGGACGTTTTGCATGGGGCTCACGCCCTTGTCCATCTCCCGGAGCTGAGCCTGGCTCAAACTCTCGATACCCGGTTGCATGCATTTCACCCCGCCCTGAGCCAGGGTCCGGATCTGCTTCCTGTGCAAATTACTCTTGGTTTCGATAAAGACATCTAGATCCAAGTGGTCCGCCGCAAACTTGCCAAACAACTCATCCACATATTTCATGTCGATGATGTTGTCCACCAACCGAAACCGGGTGGAATCGTAGCGGCTGGATAGGTAGTCCAGCTCCCGCGCCACTTGCTCAGGAGTTTTGGCCCTGAATTTCATGCTCTGGGCGTTCAAGCCGCAGAAGGTGCAATGATGCTTCTCACCCCACCAACAACCCCGGGACCCTTCGTAGAGCAGGATGCGGTCCAGGCCTCTCGATGGCTCCCCGCCGATTTCGGCCACCTGCCGAAAATAATCGTCGTAATCGGGAGGACCCGTCCGCTGAAATTCGGAAAAGAGTTTCGGATTCGGCTCAAAATAAATCCGCCCCTCCCTGCGATAGGCTACCCCGTTCGGAACTACCGTCTCGTTCCCATCAAGAATCTGCTTCACCAAGGAAGGAAACACCTCCTCCCCCTCCCCCACCACCACGTAATCGATCCAGGAAAAGGCACGGAGATGCTCGAGCCCCATGTCTCCATCGAAATTGGCTCCCCCGAACACGATCCTCACGCTCGGGTAGAGATCCTTGATAAGCTTGGCCAATGAGAGGCTGGCCACGTTCTGGTCGAACGTGGAGGTAAACCCGACGACCCGATATTGCCCCCAATCGATCGCCGTCATAGCCCAGGTGAGAAACTGCGGAGCTCCTCTGGCGGCCAGCTCTTCAAAATACGAGATGGGGTGCCCGCTTTCACGAGCCAGCTCTTCGAAGACGGGTTTGAAGGTGCGGGGATAGTCGGCATGCTTGGGGTTCTCGCGGAACAGCAAGTGAGAAAAGAGCCATTCTCCCAGCAGCGCGCGTTTCTCACACAGCAGCTCATACAGCGGCACGCCGATCTTGTGGGCGAAACGGAGGTTTAGGTAGTGGCTGGCGACGCCGATTCCCTGAGACTTCAGCAAGGCCGACAGCGTCCCCAATTGGATGGACGGGTACTTGGAATAGCCGAACGGCATATTCACAAGCGCGACTTTGATTTCGTCGCTCACAGCCTTCTCCCCACCGCCACCGAGGTCGGTTTAGGCTTCCGACACGGTCACGGTCATCTCGACCCGCTCGAGCGGATTGTCCCGACCATCCCGTTTCACCGCGACGATCTTATCCGCCAGGTCCATTCCGCTTACCACCTCGCCGAACGCCGTATACTGCCAATCCAAAAAATTGGCGTCGGCCACGCAAATAAAAAACTGCGAGCCGGCGCTGTCCGGATCGTTCGACCTGGCCATGGACAACACGCCCCGCTTGTGCGGTTTGCTGTTAAACTCCGCCTTCACCCGGTGGCCAGGCCCGCCCATTCCGTGCATGGAGCGGTCCGGCTGCTTGCTGTTGGGATCGCCGCCCTGGATCATGAACCCCGGGATCACTCGGTGAAACGTTGTCCTGTCGTAAAACTTTTCCTGGGCCAACGTGAGAAAGTTTTTCACGTGGCCCGGCGCCACGTCCGGATAAAACTTCAGCCCGATCTCGCCCAGCCGCTCCCCTTTCATCGTTACCGTAATCGTCGCGCGCGTCTTCTCGCTCGGCTCTATCATGGTTTTCCACTCCTTCCCAAATGATCCCATGGCGACTTTCCCGCCGACTCCTGCGCCGCTCCCAGCCCCTCGCTGATTCCGGCCCAGCTCTCTCCATCGTCGTCGCTTCGAAACACCCCCGCACTCGTCCCCGCATAGAGCACCCCGCCGCCAGGCGCGACAAGGGCTTGAACGGACAGCTCCGTCAGTCCTTTGTTCAGAGGCAGCCACTTCTGCCCTTGGCTCACCGTCTTAAATATTCCCCGTCCCGTCGCAACCACCAGCCCATGTTCGATCACCACGATGCCTCGGATTGAGTCATTCGGAAGGGATCGGCTGATCGGAAGCCAAGTCTCCCCTCTATCGACGCTCCGAAACACCCCTCCGTCGAAGGTGCCCGCATACAGCGCTTGCTCACGATCCAGCGCTAGCACACGGATGAAGTTCTCGACCAGGCCTTCATGGTCCTTCAGTCCCTTGGAAAGGCGAGTCCACTCCGCCCCGTTGAACTTTAACCGAAGCACCCCCTTCCCGGATGTGCCGGCAAAGAGAGTCCGATCCGCACCCAGCACCAAGGTGTGGATGAGCAGGTCGTCGAACCCCTTGGTCACGCGGGACCAGCGGGCGTCCCCTTCTCCCAGGCGGTAGACGCCGTCGCCGGTCCCGGCATAGAGGGCGCGGCCATCGGTCAGCAAGGTCTTGACCTCCAATCGCTTGAGCCCTTCGTTTACCGCCTCCCAACTCTTGCCCTCGTTGTCGCTCCGGAACACGCCGCCTCTGAGTGTGCCGACATAGATCCTTCCATTTTCGGCGATGGCCAACGACAGGATAAACCCATCGCTCAAGCCCTCGCTCACGGACACCCAGCTCTTTCCCTGGTCATGACTGCGAAACACCCCCTGGCCGAACGAGCCGGCATACAGAGCCCGATCCTTGCCCACCGCCAACGCTTGAATACTGGGGGCCGGGCTAACCGGGACCTGCTCCAACGGCGCTTCGTGGCGGCCCGGAGACCGTTGAGCCGCACACGGCTGGACCGCCCCGATGAACAAGGCGCAAGACACAAAGACCCAGGCGGCTTTGAACGTGGTCATCATTTCATCCTCTGGCCGGCCGTGCCCGTCGGCAGTACCGGGACAGGCCCGTTCCGATCCTGCCCTGGCTCTCCTTGCGGTAGGCGCCGGCCGAAGAGGCGGGTCCCCAAGATGCCGATCTCGTACAGGACCATGAGAGGCACCGCCATCAGGAGCATCGTGAACAGCGTGGCGTCGGGCGTGACGACTGCCGACAGGATCAAGGCCGCCATAATGGCATGCTTGCGGTAGTGGCTGAGCAAGGCCGGCGACACGACGCCGATGCGCGACAACAGCGTCAACACCAAGGGCAGCTCGAACGCGAATCCGAAGATCAGGAGAAACTTGACGTTGAAATCGACGTAAGTGCCGACGGCCAATTGAGGGACCAGCGCTCGATCCATGCCGAAACTGACGAAGAACTGGATGACCAGCGGCAGGATGACCAGGTTGCAGAAGACCATCCCCAGCGCAAACAATCCTGCCGCCAAGCAGAAGAGGGGAATGCCCCAACGTTGTTCCCTTGGGAGCAAGGCCGGCTCGATGAACTTCCAGCATTGATAGAGGATCACCGGCAGGCTTAGTACGATACCGGCCAGGATCGACACCTTCACGGACGCAAAAAGGGCTTCGGTGGGGCTGTAAAACACCAGCTCGTCCGAGAAAGGACGCTTGAACCATTGAATCAAATTCCCTGAATAGGCAAAGGTCAGGATGAAGGATGTAAGGACCGTTCCCGCAATCACGATCAGGCGTCGCTTGATGCTGGCCAGGTGGTTGGCCAGGGGCGGGAGCAGGGTAGCCATGGACTTGATGCCTGGAAATTCCATCTCGTCGGTCCGCGAATTGCCGGTGAGCGGGAGGCGGCGCCCTATCCGTTCTCCCGATAGAGCCGAATCAATTCCGCCATCCTATCTTTCTTGGCCAGCTTCTCTTTTTGGAGCTGTTTCTTGACCAGCTCCTCCTGGGGAGTCAACACGTGTCGTTTTTGCAATTCCGCCAGTTCCGCATCCAGCCGATGGTGCGTCAGTTCGAGTTCCTTGAATTCGGTGCTGGTCTCTCTCAACAACTCCGAGACGCGTGCGTCAGTCAGCATGCTCCACCTCCTGGCTCAGGGTTAGAACGCCCACCGACTCTCGCTGCATCAGAACGGCATCTTCGATGGGATCCGAATAGTACCGGACACGCAGGGCCACCTGCCGAAAACCTACCCCTTCATACAACCGCCGGGCCGCATGATTCGAGGCCCGCACCTCGAGCAACGCCCGTTCAGCGCCTCGGTCACGGGCCAGGGACAGGGCCTGGAGTACCAGGGCCTTGGCGATCCCTCGGCGTCGGCTCCCCGCTTCCACCGCCAAGTTCATGAGATGCAACTCTTCAAACACGATCCAAAAGCACAGGTAGCCGACGATGTCTCCCGTCCGTCCTTTCGACTTCCGTCGCACGGTGAGAAGCTGGCTGAAGGGATTCTGCAGCTCCGCCTCGAGCATCTTACGGGTCCAGGGAGCCGTGAACGAGCCCTGCTCGATCGCCACGAGGCGATCGAGGTCCTCCAATTGCGCCGGCTCAAACCGAAACAGAGAGGCAAGAGGATCTTGGTAATCGTGAACCACGCTGCGCTTATGACCGTCCATGACTGTCTTCGCCCCGGCCCTGGACGGAGGCAAGCGCCGGCGCCCGCCGCTCCCAAGCCACCTCCGCCTCGGCCCGCTGGACGTACAAAGGGGCTACCCCCTGGCCCGCCCGCTCGCCCCGCGTCAGCCGTTCCAGCCCGGCCAAGCCGACACTTACGGCTGAAACTGCCATCGCCTCCGGAGGCGCCGCCTCCACCTTCACCATCCGCTCTCCAAGCACCAGCTGCAATTCATCCTTGTTACCCTCCCAACCCTCACCCAACACGAGGGTCGAGTCTGTGATGGACTCGCCCAACGCCCGGATCGTCCCGGCTCGTTCTTCCGCAACACGAATCAGCACCGTGTCCGACGTCCAGCGATACAAGGCCCAATAGACCTCACCTGTTCTGGCCTGCAGGATCGGACAGACGATGCGCCCCACCTCCCGATGATTCCAGGCCATGGCTTCCAGGGTCGGAACCGTCGCCAAAGGAAGGTCGGCCACCGTTCGGAAGCCCATCATCGTAGCCAAGCCGACTCGCAAGCCGGTGAACGATCCAGGCCCAATAGAAACGGCCAATCCGTCCAGACCGGCCAGAGCCACACCGGTTTGAGCCAAGAGCCGATCAATGGTCGGCACCAACCGGCGCGCATGGGCCCCCTGGGCATCTTCATCCGAACGTGCCAATACCTTTGTCCCATCCAGGATCGCCACGCTTTGGCGCCTCGTCGCCGTTTCCACGGCCAAAACTTTCACGACCTCGTCTCCATTGTGTTGAAAACCGTTCGCGCCATCGGGTGCTCGGGCCGGCGAATCCCTTTATCCTCTTTCCGGACCACACCCAAGTCTTCCGGTTTCAGGATTGGATTCGGCACGATCTCATGAAACGTAAGTTGCAGGGCGCCAGCCCCTTGTCCGTCTTGGATCGTGACCTTAAAGGGCTTCAGGAGAGGGCCGGCCTCGCCGGGCAAGGGCGACTGGACGGCTCGAAAATCCTCAAACCGGACCGTCGCTTCCAATTGACCGGACTGGCTCAGACGGTCTTCCTGCACCACCTGAAGCGACTGACGATCAAACCAGATACGGCGCAGAGCTTTGGCGCGATCGGCGGGACCGTCTGAGGACGCCATCACATCCAACCGATACCGATCCCCATCCTCGACCAGGACCACGCTGAACCCCTCGTCCACGGAAGCAGTCCCGACGGCGCCGCTCATGGCCAAGACGCTCAACTGGATGGGCTTGCTGATAGCGCCCAGGTCCTGAAGATCACCCAATCGTCCCGTATAGGTCTTCCCCGAAGCCAGCAGGCGTAGCCGGTACAAGTCTTCCGCCACGACAAAGTCGAACAGGGGCCCGCCGATCTGATTGAAGCCTTGCATCCGGAGCGTATTCGGCCGCCGGTAATACATGGCTCCTTCCATGCGCTGGACTAAGAAGCTGCCGACTCCCTTCACTTGGGCTCTGAAGAGGCCCTTCACCGTTTGGATCGCCGCCTCCCGGTCCTTTAGCAGCTGCGTCAGTTGCAAAGCCGTCGTCTCCGGGACTGTCGGCCCTTCCGGCTTGGACCACAGGGCGCAGCCGGACAGCAATGCCAATTGAAAAATTAAAAGTGCCAAAATTGACTGTTGCATTTTGCCTTTGACCTTGCGCATTGCTGCTCAGGCAAACGCCGCATCCAATGCGTCTCCGATCTCCCGGATTCCCACGAGTTCCATCCCGTCGACCGGCTCCAGCTTGGCCAGATTCCGTTCCGGCAACAGGCCGCGTCGGAACCCCATTTTGGCCGCCTCGCGCAAGCGGAGATCCGCCTGGCTGATGGCGCGCACCTCTCCACCGAGGCCCATCTCGCCCAAGACAACCGTGCGGTGATCGATGGGACGCTCGCGGAGGCTGGATGTGATGGCCAGCGCAATCCCCACGTCCACCGCCGGCTCCTCGATTTGGAGACCGCCCACGACGTTCACATAGACATCCTGTCCGGAAAAGTGCAACCCGAGCCGTTTCTCCATTACGGCCAGCAGCAGGGAGACTCGATTCAGCTCCACCCCGTTCGCCATGCGCTTCGGCATGGCATAGCTCGTTGAAGACACCAGTGCCTGCAACTCGACCAAAATGGGCCGGGACCCCTCAAGGCTGGAAACGACCACCGAGCCGGTGCTCCGTTCGGGCCGCTCGGCCAGGAACAGTTCCGAAGGATTGCCGACTTCTTCGAGCCCCGCGTCCTTCATGGTAAAGACCCCGATCTCGTTCGTGGATCCGAATCGATTCTTCACTGCGCGCAAGATTCGATACGCATGGCCCCGATCGCCCTCGAAATACAGTACCGTATCCACGATGTGCTCCAGGAGCCGGGGGCCGGCAATCGCCCCTTCCTTGGTCACATGGCCGATGATGAACACCGGCACGCCGCTCCGCTTGGCAAACCCCATCAACTGCCCCGCCACCTCCTGCACCTGACTGATGCTGCCTGGCGCGGAGGTGATCTGATCGGTATAGACCGTCTGGATGGAGTCCACCACCACGACCGTCGGCTGTAACTCGTGGATCGATTTGAAGATGGTTTCGAGGGACGTTTCGGCCAGGATAAAGAGGGCCGGATCTTCGACAGCCAGCCGCTGCGCCCTCATCTTGATCTGCCGCGGAGACTCTTCCCCCGACACGTACAGGACTTTTTCACCGGCCATCGCCAGTTTCGGCAGGGCTTGGAGCAGCAAGGTAGTCTTTCCGATGCCGGGGTCGCCGCCGATGAGGATTACCGACCCTGGAATGACGCCGCCCCCCAATACACGATCCAGCTCGCCGATTCCAGTCTGCAGCCGATCTTCGCCGATGATCTCGATCTCGTTGATGGGCGTCGCCTTTGAACCGGCCACGCCGGGATTCCCCGAACGACCAGGACCGGTCGCAGGAAGCCGCTCCTCCTTCAGGCTGTTCCAGCGACCGCAATCGGGGCATCGCCCCAGCCACCGGGGAGCCTGGTGTCCGCACGCCTGGCAGGAAAAGCTGGTTTTAACTCGCATCGTCAGAAGTATCTTCGTCACGCCGGCCCGGTTCTGGAGTGTCAGACGGTTGCATCTTAAAGCAACCGGGCACAAAACACAAAATGTTCATGGTCCAGAAAAAGTCCTTAACTCCGCAGCTTCTTTCGGATTTCCATCCAGTTTTTCATAATCTGCGCCTTCTTCGGCACTTCCTCGTCGCGGGAGCCGGCAGGCAGGATCACCGTGTCGATTCGATGCGCCACCAAGGTCTCGGCAAACTCCCTCGTCCGCCCGATTCCCACCTTGACGTTGTCCCACCCTTCGGCTTTTAGTCGATCCAGCAACGCACTCAAGCCGGCCTGCCCAGGCGTCGCCGTCGCCAACAATCCGGTTGGGAATTGCGCCTGTTGCAGCCAGGTCCGCGCATCCGACTCCCTTGGCCAGACCGCAGGTTGCGACCAGGATAGATAGATGACGTTATAAAAATAATCGGTCAGCCGCTTCAGCTCCGCCGCCGCCTCTGTGATGGGTTCCGGCGCCGCGCTTCCTACTGGAAGCGACAGGCCTGGCGGCATCGCGAAAGGAGTCTTGGACTCTTCGGCCAGCGCCGCAAGGTCCACCAGCAGAATGGGACGGCGGCGCTCCCAGCAGGCAAGCGTGCCGGTTGCGTCCGGACTGTCGACTCTCGGACTGCCGGCCACTCTGACGGTGACCACGTACGTCCCACGCATCCGGCAGGTCGCGTCAAAGAATGCCTGCCCGTCGCCACCCGTCATGGCCAGAACGGGCTTGTTTCCCCCAACCAGCAATTCCAATGGCTCGCCGCCCAGGCCCGGCTGACCCAGACCGCGGCGAACCAGTTTGGCCTCGATCCGGGCCGGTTTTCCCGGCGCCGTCAGCGCATCGCGCACCGACAGGTGTCCCTGGGCCTTCTCCGCCGCATCAGCTTGCCCCAAGACCGACCACCAGCAGGCAAGAGCCAGGAGACCGGCAGTCAGAAACCGACCAGGAACACGAGACGGAGATCGCAAGGTCCGACGTGCCAGGACCATGGCATTGGGCTCGGACAGAGCGATGCGGAGAGGGGGCTGGGTACGGCCGGCTCGCTCGGCCGGGCCGGAAATTGTTGCTGCTCGTCTGGCCACCGCGTACCTCCGTCGAGCCCGTCGAGCGGAACGCGGGAAATTTACATCAGGCCGTGGCCGCGTTTGGCGATAGAATAGGCATCCCCGCCGGAAAAGACGATCATACTTAAATAGAGGAGCTCTGCGGGAGCCCACAAGAGCCGAGAGATCAGAAACAGCGCGATCGCAAACGCCACAATGGCATACCCGCGCTTTTCACCCAGATATAAGTGCCCCAAACCAGGGATGAGGGACAACGAGGCAGCGCGCAGCCCATGCCAGGTTTTCTCTCGGTTGTCCATGCTAACCAGCGATGTGTGATGAGTGATGGGTGACGCGGCAGACGATATCGTCCATCCCGCGTTTCTCGCTCATCACCGATCACTCATCACCCCTCACCTTTGTCAGGGCCGCCAGCACCTCGTCCACATGGCCGTCCACCTTGACCTTGCGGAACAGGGCTGTGATAACACCCCGCCCATCGATGACAAACGTGCTCCGCTCGATACCCCAGTATTTCTTGCCGTACATATTTTTCTGCTTGTAGACCCCGTAGGCTTTGGACGCAGACGCATCCTCGTCGCAGAGCAGCGAAAACGGCAGGTCGAACTTGGCAATGAATTTCTTGTGCGATTCCGCTCCGTCGAGGCTGACGCCGAGGACGACCGCGCCCGCTTTCCGAAGACGTTGCTTGGAATCGCGAAAGTCACAGGCCTCCTTCGTGCACCCGGGCGTGTCGTCTTTGGGGTAAAAATAGAGCACGATGGGGGTTCCCTTCAGGCTCTTCAAGCTGATGGCCGCCCCCGCCTCGTTGGGAAGCGAAAACTCCGGCGCCTTGTCACCGACCGCTAAGTCTTGGCTCATTCCATCCCCCCCCTCGTCCCGTCAACCGGATGGCCCCGTTATCGCGTCATTCCCCCGGGAGGCACACCAAGGCCCGGTTTCTGGTTGGTATAATCTTGGGCGCCTTTCTTTTTCGGCAGCCTGGAATCCGGATTGCCGTATTGACGCAGAGCCGGGGAATCCCAGATCACCTTGTTGCCGGGAGCCAGATTCGCTGCTTCGATAAAATGATCACGGGCCGCGTCGTTGTCGCCCATCGCGAACAGTGCCAACCCAAGGTTGTAATGGGCTTCTCCAGAATCCGGCGCCGCCGCCACGGTTTGCTCGAACGAAACTTTCGCGATATCGAACTGGCGGCTTTGATAGGCTTTGGTGCCTTGCTCATTGGCCTGCACGGCCACCGTGGATGCGCTCATCGGAAGCGGCAGGGGAGCCCTCATTTTCGGCTTTTCCGGTTGCGACGAAGAACAAGCGGACGACCACACACCCACAAACAGCAGTAAGATAACGACCATGGGTTTCATAATTCCCTCGCAGACAAATAGACAACGTTCGATCTGGCACTAAGAGGAACGGTGTTTCCGCAGCTCCTCCTCCATCGCTTTCCGATACAGCACGTCCCACTCCTGGCTGCCCTCCGTAATGGGACGGGCATAAGAAGCCAGCCTGGCCCGAACCGTCCGCTCGACCGTCTCCTCCTGGATCAATTCCGAGGCCAGGACGCGCTTGATCTCACGCAGAGCCTGAGTCTCATCGCCCTTTAATTTTGCGGCCGGCGTCTTCTTCAGGAAGGCGAGAATCACATGCGACAGATGGGTAACCTTGTCGTCGCTCAGCAGCATGGCATAAACCCGTGAAGGGTGATCAGAGATGCGTGATGGGTTGCAGATGTACACCGCCTCTTCCCAAACTCATGACTCATCACTTCCGTTACAGCACCAACCCTCGATCCCGGACCAACTTGCCTTTGATCATCGTAAACATCTTCTGATAGTCCACTCGCCCCTGCTCGATCTCGGCCTCGTAGGCCTTCATGAGGCCGCGGATTTCCGCGTTCAAGCGATCCTCGACCATAAGTTCTTCCGTGATCGCCTGCTCCAGCGCCTCCGCCAGGGCTTTCGGCGTTCCGGTCAGATCCAGATGCCCCTGGGCCTGGAGCCGAGCGCCCAGGGTATGCGCTAGATGGGCCACCCGTTCTTTTGAGAGCTTCATCGGTCCCCCGCGATCCCGGAGTCATCCGGCCTATGTAGCACAACTCGGCTCATGCCTTGTCGACCCGGATGGTGGTCGCCCCTAAGGCCTGTCGCAACTGGGTTGCATCGCCCACGATTCGGCCGATTACATTGACCCGGTCGGCGGGCACAGGATCGGGCCCCATGCTCATCGGGGTTCGACCGAAGAAGATCGCGAGGACTTCGCCCACTCCCCAGAAGGCCACATCGCCGACTTTCACCTGCGTGGTCGCGATCTCCCGATGGTCCTTGACCCCCGGCATTTTGAAGAAGAACTCCTCGCCCCAGCTATTCACAGGGGCTTCGACCGGCAAGGCCGCATAAATCGCCTCCGTGGTCTTATTGTTCTTCAATTCCGCTTCCAGATTTACCCCGCCGATCTTGATCGTGATGCGTTTGGCTCCGTTGTCCGCCATGCCCGACCTTGCCCCCCCGTTTCGGTTCTGGTCCCACACCGGGCCCACACAATCTCTGCGGAATTTAACTTGTTTCCCTCCCTAAATCAAGGCTAGAATCCGCGCCACAGTCGCGGCAACTCTGTGAAATCGCATCACGATCATCATGCTGCAATCCACCTTCGTCCTCCTCAAAGGCGTGGGCGAATATACAGAACGACGCTGGTGGGACCACGGCATCCCCGACTGGCAGACGTTCCTGGATAATCCCTCGCCCAAAGGCCTCAGTCTCGGCCGCAAGACACTCTACGACCAGGACATCGCAACCGCCATCCGCCAGTTGGAGCAGGGCCGGGCGCGCTACTTCGCCCAATGTCTGAAACTGCGCGACCACTGGCGACTGTTCGAGACCTTCAAACCCAAGGCGGTATATCTGGACATCGAAACCACCGGCGAGCCGCCCGCCACCGGCGAGGTGACGGTGGTCGGGCTCTACGCCAACGGGCGCCTGACCCAACTCGTACAAGGCGACTCGCTCACCGAAGCGCGCTTGAGCAGGGAATTAGCCCCGTACGATCTCATCATCACTTTCTTTGGGAGCGTCTTCGACCTCCCCTACCTGCGCGCGAAATTTCCCGGCCTGATCCTCGATCAACCCCATATGGACCTGTGCTTCGCCGCCAGGCGACTGGGCGTGACAGGAGGGCTGAAACAAATCGAGGTGCAGATGGGCCTCGAACGTGCGGCCGATGTGCAAGGCCTGGATGGATGGGAAGCGGTGCGCCTGTGGAACGAGTGGCGGCAGGGCCGGGCGGCTTCTTTGGAACGCCTGCTCCACTATAACGCCGCCGATGTCCGCAATCTGGAGCCTCTGGCCATTACGTTTTACGACCGGTTGGCAGCCCGCTACCGAACTGCGGGAGCCTCCCGGACATGAGCCAATCGGCGGACGCCAGATGGTACGGAGCCGGCAGGACGGACGTCGGCCTGGTGCGCCGTGGCAACCAGGATGCGCTCCTTCTCCGGGACGAGCTTGGTGTGTGGATCATCGCCGACGGAATGGGCGGCCATCCGGGAGGCGATGTGGCCAGCAAGATGGCGGTGGAAACCACGGCGGCGCACATCGCCACCCTGGCCGAATCACGCGGGCGTCACGCAAGCGATCAAACGGAGGATCTGCGCCGTGCCGTGCTCCAAGCCAATGTGGCCCTCCATGCGGAGGGGGATGCGCGCCCCGAATACAAAGGTATGGGCACGACGCTCATCGCACTGCACATCGCCGAATTTCCCCAGGCCCAGGCGACATTGGCACATGTGGGAGACAGCCGAGCCTACCTCCACCGCGCCGGCTCCCTGAGCCAGCTCACGAGAGACCACTCCTGGGTGGAAGATCAGATCCGCGCAGGCCTCCTCTCGACGGAGGAGGCGACCACACACCCGCGGCGCCACATGCTCACCCGCGCCCTGGGCATCGACACAAGGGTGGAACCGGACATCCTGACCCTGCACCTGCGGACCGGGGACCGGATCCTCTTGTGCACCGACGGACTGACGAAAATGTTGAGCGATGGCGAGATCCTGGAAACCCTGGCGGCCTCTGGCAAGGATGCGCAGGCCGCCTGCGATGCTTTGGTGAGACAGGCCAACGAACGGGGCGGACAGGACAACGTGACCGTCTTGTTGGTCAGCGAACAGGGCGACAGGGCCTAACCAAGCCATATAAAAGAATGCACGGCACGCGGGCCTTATGCGACTGAGTGAGGCACCGCGGCCCGTACGGATCGTCGCGGCCGCGGCTTCGCAGATCGTGGCTGAATAGCGACCGTCAATCGGAACCCTAAGGCGTGGAGCAACGCATCCAGGCTCTGCCACTCGGGATTCCCGCGATCGGAGAGCATCCGATAGAGGCTCTCCCGATTCAGTTTGGCTTTGCCGGCTAGCTGCCCCATCCCGCCATGGACCTCCGCCACGTTGCGCAGAGCCAGCAGGAACAGCTTGGGATCGTCTTCCTCCAATGCGGCATTCAAATACGCCGCGGCCAGACGCGGCGCACGGAGCCGCTTCAGCAATTCCGGTTGATAGGGCTTACTCGCTCGCATGGCTGGTTCTCCTCTTATAATCCTTCCAACACGCTTTCGCCCGCCGAATGTCTCGAGCCTGTGTCCGCTTATCGCCGCCACAGAGGAGCAGGACGAGGGTAGCGCCGGCTTGGCCGACATAGACCCGGTACCCTGGGCCATAGTCGATCCGCAGTTCCTTGACGCCTTCGCCGACAGAAACGCAATCCCCGAAATTGCCGAGCCGCACGCGATCCAATCGGACCAGAATGCGGGCTTGCGCTCGTTCGTCCCGCAACACGTCGAGCCAGTCGGAAAAGGGAATGTCGCCGTCCTCGGTGACGTAGCTGCGTATCTCAATAAGGGCGCCATCCATCGGAGCGATTGTAGCTTATACACGACGCACGAGCAAGCGGCACGTCACCGGCCCAGCTTCAGCCAAATGCAGAGGACCGCACCAGGCCCCGACGACGAACGGTTCATCGAAACGAAGATGGGGTGACGAAGGGTGGCCGGCATAGTACACGACCACCCGGTCCTCTTTGCTCACCCGCTGGCGCAGCCTAGTGCGCAGCTCGGTGTTGATCGCCCGTTCGGTCGCTTGCTGATTGAGGAGTAGCGTGACCTGATACCCCCGGCGCTCCAGTTCCTTGGCCACCGCTTGGGCGTCCGCCACCGCATACTTGAGGCGTTTGATGCTCGGATCGCGGTATTCGTTGATCCCGATGACCACGGCCCAGGATTTCCCGGTCTGCTCGGCGACGTAGTCGGCCGGGGCCTTGCCACCGACCGTCACTCCGCGTTTCTCGGCCAGGGTTGGCGCAGCCCCGATCAGGAGGATCAATCCAGATAAGAGTAGGACCAGAGGAGTGAGACGTGCCATAGCAACCTCCGCGTGAAGCGGAAACCTGCGATACAGGCATGCTAGGCCAAAACACGGAGCGGGTCAATACGCCGGATGGCTTACGTAGGAATTTCCTGCTCTCGGAACTAACCTTCGCCGTCGGCCTCCCCGATCATTTCCGCCGCCGCCTCCCGCACATTCTTGGTGATGGCAAGGCCGCCCAGCATGCGCGCGACTTCTTCCTTCCGTCCGGCTTGGTCGAGCCGCCGCGCCTGGGTCACGGTGCGCTTTTTCATCACGGTCTTTACTACCACATAATGGGCCCCGGCCTGGGAGGCGATCTGGGGCAGATGCGTGATGCAAAAGACCTGGTGATAGGCAGCCAGGGCTTTGAGCCGCTTGCCCATCACCGCCGCCACCGCGCCCCCGACGCCCTGATCCACTTCGTCAAAAATCAGCACGGGCACACCGTCGCTCTCCGCCAACACGGTCTTGAGCGCCAGCATGATCCGCGAGAGCTCGCCCCCCGACGCAACCTTCGCCATCGGCTGCAGCGGTTCGCCGGGATTCGCAGAAAGCAGGAATTCCACCCGATCGCAACCGGTCGGACCCAGGGCCCCTTCGTTCGGATCCGATGAGACGACGATCTGGAACTGGGTCTGTCCCATGCGCAGCGCCGATAGTTCCGTCTTGACCCTGGTCTCCAGTTGTTTGGCCGATTTTTTCCGCCCCTCCGAGAGCCGTTCGGCCAAGGCCAGAGCGTCCCTCTCCGCCCGTATCACCTTCTCGCGCAAGTCGGCCAGGAGCGATTCGCTCTGGTTCAGCCCGTCTAACTCTCCCTGTAACAGTTCCAGTTTCTCGATCAACCGAGCGATCGTGACGGATGCCTCCGCCGCCCCATATTTCTTTTTCAGCCGCTGGAGCTTGTCCAGCCTCTCTTCGATCAGCGCCAGCCGATCCGGATCGTGCTCCAAGCCTTGCTTGTAATCGCGCAGCCGCCCGGCCAGCTCGCGCAGCTCGACGGTGGCACTCTCACAGAGTCCGGTCCATTCGACTGCCTCCGGGTCGATCCCCGCTAACTCTTTCAAACGCTGGGCGACCGCTCCCAGAGAGGCCAACGACGACGATTCCGCTCCGTACAGCAGCTCGTAAGCCTCGTCGCTCAGCTGCCCCAGCCGTTGCGCATGGCTCAGCCGGCGGCGCTCCGCATCCAAGGCCTCTTCTTCCCCGGAGCGCAGCTCCGCGTCCGCCAGTTCGTTGTACTGGAACCGAATGAAGTCTTCCTTCGCCTGCCGCTCGGCGGCCAGCCGGACCGCCTCATCGTACGCTTGCCGTTGAGCGCGCCAGGCTTCGAACCGCGCGGCATAGGCCCGGCGGGCCTCCCGCAACTGCCCGAAGGCGTCCAGGGCGTCCAACTGCGCCTGCGCCGCCAGCAAGGATTGCTGCTCATGCTGTCCGTGAATGTCAATGAGGGTGCCGGCCAAGCTTTGGACCTGATGGAGCGGGGTGAGCCGGCCGTTGAGGTAGACCCGGTTCCGGCCCGATCGGGAGAGGATGCGCCGGACGATCAGTTCGGTTTCGTCGGGAGCCAAGACCCCGCAATCCCGAAGACTGGCGATGAGGGGGCTCTTGGCCGGGATGGAAAAGGAGGCCTGAAGTTCGGCCTCTTCGGACTCGGCCCTGATCTGCTCGTTCGAGGCCCGGCCCCCGACCAGAAGGGCCAGGGCATCCACGAGGATGGACTTGCCGGCGCCGGTCTCTCCGGTGAGAACCTGGAACCCGCCGGCAAACTCAAGATGGAGTTGCTCGATGACCGCGAAGTTGGCGATGCGCAGCTCGGTGAGCATACGAGCCGCAACCTCAATAGAGCAGGATGGTCAAAATGGCCTCTCGTCAAGGCCGCAGCGAGTGAAGGCCCGAGGCGTACAGTTGCTGTACGTTGAGGGCCTGAGCGATGCGAGAACGCAGTCGGAGGACTTTTTCACCATCCTGCTAAGCGGAGGGGGTCGTCTGAGCTAATAGAGAGTCGATTGTTTCCTTAAACTGCCGCTTGGGTCTGGCGCCGACGAGCTTCTCCACCGGCTGCCCGTTCTTGAAGAAGAGAATCGTCGGAATGCTCATCACCTGATATCGGCCGGCCACTTCGGGATTCTCGTCGGTGTTCAGCTTCATGACTTTGACTTTGCCCGCATACTCGGTTGCCAATTCTTCGATGATCGGCGCGACCATCTGGCAGGGCCCGCACCAGACGGCCCAGAAATCCACCATCACCAGGCCGGGCTCTTTCATCACTTGGGCATCCCAACTGCTGTCGCTCACCTGCAACGCCTGTCCTGCCACAGATCGCCTCCTTCGAATGACGTTTCCCGAATGGTAGGAGCGCATCGTATCCTACCGCCGTTTGGGCTGTCAACCGAACTATCTTCCTCCCTATACGTTGAAACTATGGGCGATCATTACCAATTCCACTCTTGAGGCACGCCGCTCCACCAGTCGTCCGGATGGGCCGCGCGCCAGGCCGTCTGCTGCGTCCAGAGCCGTTCGGTCGTGGCCTTATCCAGGCGCGTGGCCATGGCCGCGGTCACGTCCGACTGCCGCCTGACGCTTTCCTGGATCAACTCTTTGGCAATCCGCGCCAGCACGTCCGGCGGGTCCGTCAGATCTACCGTGTCATGCGTGGCCAGGTTCAAGTACAGCTGCTCCACCGCCACCCAGCGGTCAGCCTTGGCCATGGCCTCCAGGTAGCCGTCGATCGCCTGATAGACATAGGTGAGGGAGACGTAACTGTGCGCCGAGGGCGCCTCCTCGACCTCATGTTGACAGGCCTCGACCGCATGGCGGTAATCCCCCGCGGCCAGAAAGACCTTGGCCCGATGCAGATTCGTTTGAGACGGTTCCGAGGAAGCCATCGGTGCCAGGGCCATCGGCAGCAGGAGTGCCAGGCACAACATCGCGCCCTTCATCGCGCCCCTCCTTGCATGTTCACCGTCCCGTGCCCGGCTGCCCTTGTTGCGACATTCCCGACGACGAAGACATCCGTTTCGGCGAGGTCGGCCAGGGCAGGCCCTTCTCGTCTTTCAGCAAGGGGTTCAGAATGGCTTTCATCAACTGGGTGCCGAACCCTTCCGTCGCGCCGATCCCGGTCAAGCTGATGAGAAAATTGTACTGCACCCGGTCTGGAAACTGAATGTAAAAGAGCCCTAGCGACCAACACTTGCAGGGATTCTGGTAGACCCCCACCAGATCCGTCTCCGGCCGCTGGCCGGTATTCATGTCGTAATAGGTTTTAGCGCCCAACGTCCACCCCAGCGGCGCCCGAAAGGCCACGGTCCCGGTGGCATAGTGGACGGCCTCGGTGGGGGCATAGACCTCGTTGAAGGAAATAGGGTTCCAGATGTCGCCGCGCCGGACCCGATTGCCCTCGTTCGTGTATCGCTGTCCCAGCTCGACATACCACTGGTCGCGATCCTGATAGCGGACGTCCGTGTTCCACTGGCTCAGGCTCCGTCTATAGGGGTCGAAGAAGGCGTCCACGGTCAGCGACATGGGATTCATGATGGCCGGCGTGCCGACATTGTTGCCGACCACGCCGCGGAGCCAGAGGTCCGAGAATTTCTTGCCCTCCACGGCAACCATCGTCGGCTGGAGGGGTTGGGCCGTGGACGAATAGAGGGGGCTGCTGGAAAACGGAAAGAAGCGGGCCTGGCTCTGGGCGCTGCCCACGTGATAACTCTGCGCCAATGTCAGGTCCAGCCAGTTGGTGCTGTTGCCGTCCGGCCCCATCTCCAGGAGCCGGCTGCGCAAGGAATAGGTCAGCAGATTTTTCTTGGGCAGGTCGTCCACCGCGTCGACCTGGACGATTTGGGACTGATTGCTGGGCGGCACATACTCGTAAATGATGTCCGGCTCGATCGTGTGGACGAGGCTCTTCCCGCCCTCTTTCGAAAAACTCCTGGAGAGCCGCGATGTGGCATCCACGCTCGCCCAGAAGGTCTCCCGGTGCACCGTCTGCTCGGTCGTCACCCCCCGCGTGTAATAGACCTCCCGCAGCTTCAGCTGCGGCGTGATCCCCACGACATGCCCCACGTTGATCACGTCCGTGGAGAGCGTGGGCATGAGGTCCACCCGATTGAGCTGGAAACCCTGGTCGCGGTAAAAATTGACGAAGGTATTCTCCATTCCGAGGAGCGCCGGGCCGCCGAAGGGCGCCACATTAAACAGGTTGAACCCGATTTCGGGCAAGCGTTGGAATGTGTTCGGACTGCCGGCCCCGACCGGCTGCAGGAACTGCCCCAGTAAGTAGATATTGCCGAGCGCATAGCGTTGGTTGAGGATGAAGTCCGATTCCTGGCTGGGCGCCGCCCGCAGCGACCCGGAGTTGCTCAAGTTGTTCAGAATGGTCCGGTCGGACAGCAAACTCGACTTGATGTGCAGCGAGAGGTCGTCGTTGAATTGCTGCGCATGGGTCCCGATAGCTTGAGCTCGTGACGTGTGGGTCACATTGTCCTGGATATAGCTCAACAGCCACTGCCCGCGGGATTGGCGGTTCAGCACATACTTGTACTCCAAATCGCCGCCGTAGCCACGCTGGCTCAGGTAGTCTGGCGTGATCAGAAGATCCTGGCTGGGCGACACCGCCCAGAAAAAGCTCTGCCGGTAATGGGCGCCGAACCGGTTGTCGTAGCCGAATTCCGGCACCAAGGCGCCGCTCTTGCGCGCCGTCTGGACGGGATAGGTCATGGCCGGCAGCGGGACCAACGGCACGTCGTTAATACAGAACCACAGGTCCTTGCCATAAAAACTCTGCCCCGCATTCAGATCCATGTCCTTGAAGGTAAACCGCCAGGCCGGAATCTCGCCGTTCTTGGCATCGCAGTTGGTGAACGATCCTTCCTTGGCCCGGTAATGGTCCTCCGAGAATCGCTGCAAGAGACGACCGGTCACCAAGGTATTGGAGTCCTTCATGTAGAGGGTCCCGTCGACGATCAAGCCCGCATCCGTATTGATGTCCAGATCCAACTGCTCGGCCTTGAGTTCGGACGTCGGGTCCGTCAGGTGGGCGTGTCCCTTCGCCGTGAGCTTTCCGGACAACATACTGATCCAAACCCGATCCGCAGTCAGACGCATCATACCTTGGAGGATCACCACCGATCCGACGGCCTCATAGACCTCAGTGTCGTTATGAAAGGTCAGCTGGTCGGCAAACGCCTGGATCGGCTGAGTCTGGATGTTCTGAGTTGAGAGGGGGGGCTGCTTGGAACCGGCGGGCTTGGCCTCTGCGGCCCATCCGGAGCCGGTCCCGGCCGCCGCCATCGCCGCAAGCGCGAGGCAGAACAGACGGCGCGGCAGGACCGAACGGCGGCAGCGATCGCCCATCCTCACCCCCGGATGGGAGACGTGGCACAGCCGCGAAGGAGGGCCTTGACGTCGCCCACCAGCATCAGGGATCCCGTGACGCAGATCAGGTCGTCGATGACGGCCATGCGTCTGGCCAAAGCCAGGGCTTCCGCCGGATGCGGAGCCAGGTGCGCGCCGGCCGCCCGCGCGCCGAGAACCGACGCCAGTTCATGGACGGACGCCGCGCGCGCAAGTTGCGCCTGAGTCAGGACCAGTTCGTCGGCCAGGGGCGCTAGGAGCCCGCAGAACCCGGCCAAGTCCTTGTCGCGCATCATCCCGAGCACCACGATGACCCGCGAGCCGGGACGGGCCACACGATGGGAGGCCAGATACGCGGCCAGGGCGGTCCCCGCCTCCGGGTTATGCGCCCCGTCCAGCAGCAACAGGGGATCACGCTCGACCATTTCCAGCCGGCCCTCCCAGGCGGTCTGGCGCAACCCGGTGCGGACTGCCTGATCGGACACGCGCAGCCCGCGCTCCGAGACCAACTCCATCAAGGCCAGAGCGCAGGCGGCATTGTCCAACTGATGGACGCCGGCGAGCGGGCACGTCAGGTCTTCCTGCAGACCCCGAATCCCTCTGTACGTGAACCCCGTCACGATATCCCCCTGGACCTCGAATTCGCGAGCCAACCGGTAGAGCGGCGCATGCCGCTCCTTTGCTGTCCGTGCCACGACGTCCGCCGCCGGAGGCCTCAGCCGACCGGTGACGACCGGCACGTGTGGCTTCACAATACCTGCTTTCTCAGAGGCAATCGCGTCCACGCTGAAGCCCAGGTACTCCTGATGGTCCAAGGCAACGGTCGTGATCGCCGAGGCCAACGGCACGATCATATTCGTCGCGTCGAACCGCCCCCCCAACCCCACTTCCACCACCGCCACGTCGACACGCGTTTCGGCAAAGTATTGAAACGCCAGCGCCGTCGTAAATTCGAAGAAAGTGGGCTGAGGCCCCTGCCCCACCAGATGGGCCACGCGCTCGGTCGAGGCCGCCACGGCTTCTTCCGGGATCATCGTGCCGTTCACCCGAATACGCTCCCGGAACTCGACGAGATGGGGGGACGTATAGAGCCCGACCCGGTACCCGGCGGCTTGCAGCATCGCCGCCGCCATCGCTGCCGTGGACCCCTTCCCGTTCGTCCCGCCGATATGCAGCGTGGGGTACGCCCCCTGGGGCCGGCCCAGCCCATCGAGCAATCGCGCAATGGTGTCCAGGCCCGGCTTGATGCCGTGCTTCTGGAGCCCAAAGAGGTACTCAAGCGACGCAGAATAGGTCATGGGGGTGGTGGTAACGGCGGACTTACAGGTGGCCGATGAGCGTGCCCAGCGTCTCCTTGAGACGCCGGCGCTCCACAATCATATCCACGATGCCGTGCTCCAAGAGGAACTCGGCGCGCTGGAATTCATCGGGCAACTGCTGCTTGATCGTTTGTTCGATCACCCGCGGCCCGGCAAACCCGATCAGCGCCTTGGGCTCCGCGATAATTACGTCTCCCAGCATCGCCACGCTGGCCGTGACGCCCCCGAACGTGGGGTCGGCCAGGATCGTGATAAACGGCAGCCGGGCCTCTCCCAGCTTGGCGACCGCGGCGGAAGTTTTGGCCATCTGCATCAGGGACAGAATTCCCTCTTGCATCCGCGCGCCGCCCGAGGTACAGACCAGGACAACCGGCAGACGCATTGTGACAGCCCGTTCGATGGCGCGGCACAATTTCTCCCCGACTACGGACCCCATGCTGCCGCCCATAAAACTGAAATCGAACACCGCCAGCGCGAGCCGGCGGCCGTTGACCGCTCCTTCGCCGGTCACGAGGGCATCCTTGCGCCCGGTCTTGTCCTGCTGGACCTTCAGCCGATCCGGATAGGTGCGGCTGTCGGCAAACCCCAGCGGATCCTGCGGAGCCAGATCGGCGTCCCATTCCCGAAACGTCCCGAGGTCCGCGAGCAACGCAATGCGCTCGGCCACCGAGATCGGGAAATGGTAATCACATTTGGGGCAGACCTTGTTGTTGCGGTCCACCTCCTTGCGATAGACGATCTCACGGCAGTGGCTGCACTTGAGCCACATGCCCTCGACGACCTTGGGCCGCTTCGACGGCTCGGCGCTCGGCGTTGTCTCTTTTTTAAACCAGGCCATAGCTCAGCAGAAACGACAAACGCGGAATGATGGATGCTGAATAGGGAACGTGGTCCGGCGGTTCAGCGTTCATCGTTACGCATTCAACGGTCGGTTAGACGACGATCTCTTGGCCTTCTTCCAACACGGTCAGGTTCGGGAGCCGGAACCGGGCGAGTTGCCGTGCGATATCGTCGCGGAAGCGCGGCTTGACGTGATACACGTAGACCGGCAAGTCCGGCCGCTTGATCTTCTGAAGCGCTCGGACCAGGAGCGTGGGCGTCAAATGCTTGCTGACCCTTGCCAGCTCCGACAGCTCATCCGGAAACGACGCCTCGATGAAGACCGCCTTCAGGGTCGGCTCGCGGGCCGCGATTTTCCAGATTTGCTCGGTTTCGTGCGTATCCCCGCTGTACAAGAAAGAGGACGCGCCTTCGCGCACCAGGAATCCCACGGTCGGCACCAGATGGTTCACACGGATGGGCGTGACGCGCAGCGCCCCCACCTCGATTTCCTGGCCCGGCTTGAACGTGCGCGTCTTGAAAATAGGACGTTTGGGATGGGGCAAGGCCATGAAATTCGGATAGACCTTGTCGTTGAACAAGTACCGCCGGAGTCCGCCGATCACCTGCACGGTGCCGATCAATTCCACCGAATCCGCCGCGTCATCCACCAGGTTATCGGCCAGGGTCGGGAGCCCCTGCACGTGATCGAAGTGCAGATGCGAAAGCAGGATGTGGCGGATTCGCCGCTGCTCGTCCAACCGCAGCGCCCCCCCGATGGTGCCGGCATCCACCATCACCGTCCCGTTGATGAGGAACCCGCAAGTCCGACATTGGTGGTGCCCCTGCGACTTGTCCAGGAGTTGGTCCGATCCGTGGCAACCCAGAACTCGAATTTTCACCCTATGGCTCCCGGTCGGCCTAGCGCCGGATCACTGAAAGGCCTCAAAAGGGGGTCAGAATACCACAGCCACCTGGGTTCCGCATCAAGAATCACGATTCACCCAAGCCCTGCGTCCGGTTGCCAAGCGCTCAAATCTACGTACACATATTGAAGATGATTTCTTGTAGTCGACGGGAGAAAAGACCGCCCGTGAGGTCAAAAAGAAGGCGATCCCAGGGCGATCCGCGCCACCATCGTCAGCCCGAGCCCGATGCTCCCGAGGCTGGCCAGTCCCTGAACGGCCACCTGAGCACGATGCCCCCACGAAGCCGACAGGACCAGGGGGACGCTGATCAGCATCCCCAAGACGACCATCCCGACGATCGAACCGACCCCGAACACCAGAATATAGACGACGCCCTCCCACACTGAACGGACCGCCGCAAGCACCAGCAGCATCAAGGCCGCCGAACCGGCCAGCCCATGCACCATCCCGACCAGAACCGGCCGGAGCGACGAGGGCAGCCAATGCTCATGCCCGTGGTCCCGTTGCAGTTGGTGACTGTGCAAGTGCACGTGGGCCGATCCTTCGTGCTGATGGACATGCACGTGCCACCGCTCCCGAACCAGGGTCGCCGCCAGAGAGCCGCCCAGGAAGATCAGCATCAGGCCCACGCCCACTTCAAGCCCTTGCGCGACCGGTTCGGAGATCGTGACCTTGAACGTAATGACTAGGAGGCCGACCAGCAGCAGCGTCGCCGTGTGTCCGAAGCCCCAGCAAAACCCAATGAGTCCGGAGGTCCGCCAGGCCGGACGATCAGCGAGCAGAGTGGAGACTGCCGCCACATGGTCGGCGTCGAGGGCGTGTTTGGCACCGAGCAGAAACCCCAGGCCGAGGATGCTCAGGAAGGACGTGTCAGGCATAAGGCAAAGGGCCGGCGAAGCACCCGGACGCGGGGCGTTGCCGACTCCTCTCATCCCCCTCTGGCATGCATTTCGAGGTGCGGGTCCTCGCGCAACTTTTGGATCTCGATCAACCGCGACTCACGGAGCCCGACCTGCTCGAGATTTTTGCGCTCTTCGGCGCCGCGATCCTTGCGGGCTTCCCATCGCGACCGGACCAGAGCCGTGAGCTCGTCCCTCGAGACGCCCGTCCGCAAGGGCTCGCGCAAATCCAGCCCCTCCTTGGCGTACAGGCAGAGGTACCACAAACCGTCCGCGGTGAGCCGGCTCCGGTCGCAGGTGGCGCAGAACGGACTGGTCGTCGAGGCAATAATCCCGAAGATCGTTCCATCCGGAAAGCGGTACCGCTGCGCCGGCGCAGAGCCCGCCTCGACGATCGGCTCGACCGGCCCATACCGCCGCCCCAGCGATTTCAGGATGGCGTCACGCGAGAGCACCTTGGCCAACGACCAATCCGTGGCCCCGCCGACATCCATGTACTCGATGAACCGCACCTCGGCCCCGACCCGCTTGCCGTACTCGATCAGATCCGCCAGCTCGTCGTCGTTGAACCCCTTCATCGCGACGGTATCCAGTTTGAGGCCGGTGAAACCGACCCGCAGGCTGGCCTCGATGCCCTCCAGCACTTGGGCATGCGTATCGCGCCGCGTCAGCGATCGGAACCGGTCCGGCTTCAACGTGTCCAGGCTCACGGTCACCCGGTGCAAACCCGCGTCATAGAGCGCTTCTGCCTGCTCCGCCAGCAGAATGCCGTTGGTGGTCAGGGCGATTTCCATGATCCGGCGGTTATCCCGCAACATCCGGATCAAGGTCGGCAGGTTGCGGCGCAACAGCGGCTCGCCGCCGGTCAAACGCACCTTGTCCACGCCCAGTGTGGTGAACAGATCGGTCAGGGCGTAGATTTCCTCGAAGCTCAGAAGGGTTTCCCGCGGCAGCCAGCCGTATTCCTCCTCCGGCATGCAATACTTGCAGCGGAGATTGCACCGGTCCGTCACCGACAGACGCAGGCTCTTGAGCGGCCGCCCGAAGGTATCGCCGACTATCGCTGGTTTGGAACGTTCCACGTTCATGGGCTCAAGCTCTCACGGAATGTTCAAAAAGGTCTTTCAGCAAAGCCGCAGGATGCACGGCGACTGCGGCGTACGTTGTTGGTACGCCGCAGGGAGACGGGCGACCGAGAACGCAGCGAGAGGCCTTTTTCAACATTCCGCTACGGGTGCTCCTCCACCCAGACCTCCCCTTCCGGCGTCTGCTCGAGCTTCCAGATGGGCGTGATCTGCTTCAGCTCGTCGATGCACCACTTGCAGGCCCGGAAGGCCTCGGCCCGATGTTCGGCGCCGACGATGATCAGCACGATGTTTTCGCCGATCTCGATCCGGCCATACCGGTGCAGGATCAGTACCTCGATCACGTCGAAGTCCTTGAGCGCCCGTTCGCGGATTTCCCGGAGCTTCTTCTGAGCCATGCCTTCGTAATGCTCGAACGTAATGCCGCTGACATCGCGGCCTTTCGAGCGATCCCGGGCTGTGCCCAGAAACACGGCGATTCCGCCGATGCGTGAAGACCGCTTACGCACCCGATCGAGTTCGGCATCGATCGAAAAATTCTCCCGCTGGACGCGCACCAACATCGCGTCGTCCGTGGACCGATCAGGCATCGTCGCACCGCCGGCAAAGGGGGGCAGCAAGGCCACCTCGTCGCCGTCCTTGATTTCCGTGTCTTCGTGGGCAATCTCCTGGTTGACCGACACCAGGACCTTCTTTTTGTGGATCAACTCGCCGATCTGCGGATGGCTGGCATCCAGGAGCCCCACCAGATCCTTGACGCACCGCCCGCCGTTCAGCGCCACGGAAAGCGTGCCCTGGTTGTTTGCCAACGTTTTGGTCAGGCCGAACAGGGTAATTGTGACCATGATGTCGCCCAATGCTAAAGGATAAACGATAAATTATGCATGAACCGCACAACCATCCGATCATTCATCTCGTCATGCATCTTGCCATGCGACAGACAGGTCACATGCCGGCCGGGCGCCTCACATACGTGCCGGACTTCCCCCCCGACTTGGACAGCAGACAGATGTCGCCGAAGCTCATGGCCTTGTCCACGGCCTTGCACATATCATAGATCGTCAGCGCCGCGACGGACACAGCCGTCATAGCTTCCATCTCGACGCCGGTTTGGCCCGTCGTCTTGGCCGTGGCGGTAATCGTAATCGCACAGCGTCCTTGCCGGTCCGGCTCAGCCTCCTCTGTGAACCCCACATCCACGCTGGTCAGCAAGAGCGGGTGACACATCGGAATCAGCTCGGGGGTCCGCTTGGCGCCCATCACCCCGGCTACTTGGGCCACGGCCAAGACATCTCCCTTGGCGATCTTTCCTCGTTGGATTTTTTCCAGCGTTTCCGGCGACATAAAGACTGTCGCCTGGGCCGTGGCAACCCGTTCCGTCGAGGTCTTGGCGCTGACATCGACCATTCGCGCCCGACCTGATTCGTTGAAATGCGTGAACTCGGCCATTTCTCTTGTGAAATCAGAGATTTTCAACAGAACTGCTCCAAGTGAGTGATTATAGAAGTCGTCGTGGAGATGAGTCAAGCATCATCCTTGACTCTCGCCGGGGCCATCCGGGAGAATGACGCGTATGGAAGATCGAGTCATGATCGAGCGTCTGGAGTTTCACGGCCATTGCGGCGTGACGCAGGAAGAACGGCAGACACCCCAGCCGATTGCCGTGGACCTGGAACTCACCTATCCCCCCGGCGCCTTGTCCCGAGCAGCGGAGACCGATGAGATAGGATGTGCCGTGGACTATGCCATGGTGGCGGAGCGAATCGTCCAACTCGGCCAGGCTCAGGCGTTTGCCCTGGTGGAAACCATGGCGGAACGCATCAGCTCAATGGTTTTTGCGGAGTTTCCCGTATCGGCCCTCCATCTATGGGTGCGGAAACTCGCCCCGCCCCTGAAGGACGTGCGCGGCTCGGTCGGCGTGAGGCTGGAGCGCACCCGTGCCTCGGCCCTCCCCGACCCGCGTCCGGCCCAATTTCTTCAGGAGCAGATATCTCGCATCCCGAAAGGCGTTGTCTTGGATCTGGCTTCAGGCCAGGGGCGAAATGCCCTATACGTGGCCGGCCTGGGGTACCGAGTGGAAGCGATAGATCTCGACCAGCTGGCGCTGGCCGCGCTGGCCGAGACAGCCGGCCGGCGCAACCTCTCGAATCTGACCACCACATACCTGGACTTGGAAGCCGATCCGACCCATCCGCCGGATCTGGGTACAGGGCGCTACGATGCGATCCTGGTCTTTTTCTATCTGCACCGCCCGCTGTTCCCCTCCCTGCTTCAGGCGCTGAAGCCGGGCGGTCTGCTGGTCTACGAGACCTTCCTCATCGACAACCATGAGCGCCGGCGTCATCCGCGGCGCAAGGAATTCTGCCTGGCCCACAACGAACTGCTACACCTCGCCGCCGGTTTGCGGGTCTTGCACTACGACGAAGGCGAGCGTGACAGCGGGCCCGAGACCTCCTTCACGGCTCAATTGGTTGCCCTACGCCCGAACTGATCAGCACAAGGACGAGACATGAGCCGCATCGATCTTCATCTCCATACGACCCACTCGGACGGCAGCCTCCCGCCGGCCGAGGTGCTGGCGCTGGCCCACAAGGCGGGCGTCACTGCACTGGCCATCACCGACCATGACATAACGGACGGCATCCCCGAAGCCATAAAGATAGGGGCTGACCTGGGCATCGAAGTGATTCCCGGCATCGAAATCAGCTCGCAATGGGAGGACGGCGAACTGCATATCCTCGGGTATTTCCTGGACTGGCAGAATCCGACGCTGAACCGGCATCTGGCTGGCTTACGCACCAGCCGCCACCGGCGCAATCCGCTTATGGTCCGGAAGCTGAACGAGTTGGGCCTGGAGCTGACGTATGAAGAAGTCAGGGCGCTGGCCGGCACCGAATCGGTAGGCCGCCCGCACATCGCCCGCCTGCTGATGGAGAAGGGTTACGTTCAATCCGCCAAAGAGGCCTTCGACCGATATCTGGGCAACGGCAAAACCGCTTATGTTGCACGGGAGCTGCCGGAACCGGCTGAAGCCATCGGCTGGATCAGGGCCGCCAAGGGCATCCCCGTCCTCGCCCACCCGACCTGGGTCCGGCTGGACGAAACCAGCCTGCTGAAGCTCTGCGAAACACTCAAAGCCGCGGGCCTAATGGGCATTGAGGTCCATTACAGCACCCACAAGCGGGCACAAACGGAGGAGTATCTCAACATCGCCAAACGTCTGGGCTTGTTGGTGACCGGCGGAAGCGACTTCCACGGACTCACGAAGCCGGACATCCAGGTAGGCGTGGGACGCGGAGGGCTTAAGGTGTCGAGCAAGCTCCTGGAACCGCTCCGTGCCGCCGCCGGCTAAGTGCCGGCCAAAAGCAGGGCATCGAACCTCCCCTCACGTGTCATCATTGAGGAGGGCCGGCTATGAAATCATTCGTGATCGCCGTCGTCATGATTTTGGAAACGGGATCAGCCTGGGCTTCCGGCATCAGCATGATTCAAGGGGATGACGGAACCAGCGGAACGCTTTACGATTTCGGCGGAGTGAAACTGTACAACGATTCGCGCGGGACGACCGGCACCGTCTACGACTTCGGAACCATTCAACGCTACCAGTTCAATCATTTTTCAGGCGACACTAGCTCCGGCACGATCTATCGCTTCCCCCAGCCGCAAGCCCATTCCACCTTGCCGGCTCCATCGGTGCCGGTCACGCCGTTGATTCCGGTCATTCCTTATGGCGGAGGGGTCAGCCCGCAGAGTCATCCCGGAGGTGGGCACTGGCGGGGCGGAACCGGCCGCTAGCTGAAGAAGGCAGAAGGCCGTCTGCAGAACGCAGCCAAGACTCCTCCCGCTTCCGCGTGCCGATTTTTGCCTTTTAGTTTTCCGGGGCTTCGACGATGTGGTTCTCGAACCGCGTGCAGCCTTCCGCCAGCAATCGGTTGGTGAGCATCTCGCCCGGCCATTCGATCGGGAGATCGGCCGTGAACACCCAGACGTCCGGCGAGGTCCAGACCGGGCCATGTTCTTCCGGCAATTCGGGATCGAACAGATCCGTCCAGACCGGCATGTAGACCCCGTTGCCGCATTGCGTGTGCAGGTGCACGATCGTGCGGCTGCGCACCGCCTGGTCCAACTCCCGCCAGACCGCCACGGTTTCGTCCGCCAGCCGGTGCAGCCGCACCGCGTTCTGCGCATCGAACATCGCATAGGCCGCATAGACCGGGGCTTCGATCATCTGCGGCGCCGGCGCCAGCTCGGGACATTGGGCCACCAGTCCGGCCAACAGCGCCTGGCGATCCTCGTCTTCCAGGGATTCCGGCAACCCGTGATCCGGCGAACCGATGAGTTCGAAGATCAGATAGGCCGTAGATTCCACCGGCGCGTGCAGGCGCGCCGCCATATACTGCCGGCGCTGCGACTCGGCCAACGCCGAGGTATGATCGTGCAAACCATGGAGGGTCAGCAATTCCAGCGTGGCATCGGTCAGGAGACGGGGTTCCGCCAGCACTACCGTGCCGGGAGGCAACCGCAGATACTTGTGCAGCAGGTCGGCGGTCGTGACCGGATTGATTTTCAATCCCAGCGGCGTGGGCAGATTCGCCTGCAACGGCAACTCCAGCGCCGCCATCACGGCATAGGTCGGTTTCTCGTCCGGCTCCCCTTCCATCATCACCGAGCAGGCGGCTTCCGCCAGGAGGTCGAACAGCCACTCGGCCATCTCCTCGTCCAGCGCAGCCATGACGGTGAGCAGATCTTGCTCGCGATCCTGCTCCAGAAACGCTTGCAGCGTGTCCACCGCGGCGTCGGCATCCCCGTGGTCGTGCCGCCGCGCATTGATGAGATGGATGAGATCGCGCGTTAAGGGATCGGGCCGGTTCCAGCTACTCATTCCCGCCTCCTGCGTCCTGCCTTGTCGCGATCACGGTCGGCTGACCCGAAGGCATCGATATTGAGTCATCCATGTTGCCAAACTTTCCCGACGGAGGCAAGCCCCACGAACAATGATAAAGTCAGAACGAGGAACCGGTGTCCCGTTCATCGTTCAGCATACCGGGTTCATCACTATTCCCCGATCACCTTGACCAGCACCCGCTTCCGGCGTCGCCCGTCGAATTCGCCGTAGAAGATTTGCTCCCAGGGGCCGAAGTCCAGCCGGCCCGCCGTGATCGCCACCAACACCTCCCGCCCCATGAGTTGCCGTTTGATGTGCGCATCGCCGTTATCTTCGCCGGTCTCGTTGTGTCGATAGGTCGCCTGCTGGGGCGCCATCCGATCCAGGAAGTCGTCATAGTCCTTCAGCAAGCCCGGCTCATCGTCGTTGATATAGACGCTGGCCGTGATGTGCATGGCATTGACGAGGACCAGCCCTTCCTTCACTCCGCTTTTCTTCACGGCGGCTTCCACGAGCGGCGTAATGTTCAGATAGGCCCGGCGCGTCTTCGTTTCGAACCAGAGTTCCTCGCGGTAGGATTTCATCGGGGGTTCACGCGTACGGTCACCGCCATTCTGCCTCAGGATTCGTGCCGGATGCAAGGCCGACGACGCGACCATAGTTCCCGTTCGGACTTTCGACTATAATGATTCGCAGCATGACTTGGGCTCGGTAAGTCCGGCAGCCTTGGTTTGTGAGGTCTCCGGTTCATGCGCCACACCTATCCTGCTTCTCGGCCCGCCCCGCGCCTGTCGGCCAACGCCCTGGCCGTGCTGCGCCGCCGATACCTGGCCAAAAATGCCGCCGGCACTCCCATCGAAACGCCGGCTCAAATGTTACGGCGCGTGGCCACCAATATCGCCGCGGCCGAAGCCCAATACGCCAAGAACCGTACCGGCCGACGGCGCGCGGCCCAAGACTTCGTCACGTTAATGCGCCGCCTCGACTTCCTGCCAAACTCCCCGACCCTCATGAACGCCGGCCGCACGCTGCAACAACTGTCCGCCTGCTTCGTCCTGCCGGTCGAAGATTCCCTGGAATCGATTTTCGACGCGGTGAAGGAACAGGCGCTTATTCACCAATCCGGGGGCGGGACCGGCTTTTCGTTCAGCCATCTGCGCCCGAAGCAGGATCGCGTGGCCTCCACCAGCGGCGTGGCCTCCGGGCCGGTCTCCTTCATGCGCGTTTTCAACATGGCCACCGAGGTCATCAAGCAGGGCGGCACCAGGCGCGGGGCCAACATGGGCATCCTGCGCGTGGACCATCCGGATATTCTGGAATTCGTCGCCGCCAAGCGTTCGCCGGGAGAACTGACGAACTTCAACCTCTCGGTCGGCATCACGGATGCCTTTATGCGCGCGCTGCAACGGAAGCAGCCCTACGCCATTATCAACCCGCGCACAGGCCGCCGCGTCGCGCAACGTCCGGCCGCGCAAGTGTTCGACTGTCTCGCGGAAGCCGCCTGGGAATCCGGCGAACCGGGCGTGGTCTTTCTGGACACGATCAACGCCGCCAACCCCACCCCGCACATCGGCCGCATCGAAGCGACGAACCCCTGCGTGACGGCGGATACCTGGGTCCATACAGCTGACGGACCACGACAAGTCAGGGCCCTGATCGGCAGGCCCTTTCTTGCTCAGGTTCATGGTGAGCCGCATGCGACCGGTCCGAATGGTTTTTTTCATACGGGCAGGCAGCCGGTCCTGCGTATTCAGACCGCCGAAGGCTACACCCTAAGACTGACCGCCGCCCACCTGATTCGTCGCGTCAGTCGAAAAACCCGCGACGTCGTTGAAAGTAAATGGCATCAGGCCGGCGACCTCATGCCGGGAGACTACGTACTACTCAACGATCACCGGGCCAACGTCGGCTGGAAGGGCAACTATACATTTGAGCAGGGCTACCTGCTCGGCCTCTTAGTCGGGGATGGCGTTCTCAAAAAAGACAAAGCCGTTCTGTCCGTCTGGCACACGGGCGGCAAAGGAACCGCGGGTATCATGAGTGAAGTCCTGCGTTGCGCCTATACCCTGCCTCATCGGAGCGATTTCAAGGGCTGGGTCCCTGTACCCGGACGCCATGAATGCCGGCTGGCTCTCGCCGCGCTTCGCCATCTTGCCCTCGCGTGTGGCATGCGTCCGGGCAACAAAGCGATCACCGCTCAGGCCGAGCAAGGATCGAGCGATTTTTGCAGAGGGTTTCTCCGCGGGTTCTTCGATGCGGACGGTTCGGTGCAGGGCAACCTCATTAAGGGAATCAGTGTGCGCCTTGGACAAAGCGACGTAGCCAGGCTGACCGCCGTCCAGAGGATGCTGCTTCGACTGGGCATTGCCTCCAGAATCTACATGAACCGAAGACGCCGAGGATCCAGCCGCCTGCCGGATGGGAAGGGCGGCTCCAAGGATTATGCAACCCGAAGCCAGCATGAACTGGTGGTGTCCGGAGACAATCTGCTTCGTTTCCAAGAATGCATCGGCTTTGCGGACACAGAAAAAGCCTCCAAATTAGCTCGTCACCTGCAGACTTACCGGCGCCGGCTCAACCGCGAACGCTTCGTGGCGCGCGTGACAAGCGTGCGCGCGGAAAGCGTCGAGGACGTGTTTGACGTGCAGGTGCCGGGGCCTCGTGCGTTCGATGCCAACGGATTCGTCGCGCACAACTGCGGCGAACAGCCGCTGCTGCCTTACGAATCCTGCACCCTGGGCTCGATCAACCTGGCACACTTCGTGACCGGGTCGCGCGGCCGCCCGCGCATCGACTTCGACCGTTTGGGGGCGATCATTCCACCGGCCGTGCGGTTCCTGGACGACGTGCTCGACATGAACCGTTATCCCCTGCCCGAGATCGAGGCCATTACGAAAGGCAACCGCAAGATCGGCCTCGGCGTGATGGGATTCGCCGATCTTTTGATCAAGCTGGAGATCCCCTACGATACGGACCGGGCGCTCGCCGTCGGCGAGCAGGTCATGAAATTCGTCTGGGAGCAGGCCAGGGCCGCCTCCGCCGCCCTGGCCCGCGAACGCGGCGTCTTTCCCAACTTCAAAGGCAGCCGCCTGGAAACCGACGGGCACCGGCTGCGCAATGCGACCGTGACGACCATTGCGCCCACGGGAACCCTCAGCATCATTGCCGACTGCTCGCCGGGAATCGAACCCTTGTACGGCGTGAGCTTCGTCCGAACCGTGATGGAGGACGTCCGACTGGTCACATTCCATCCGGAATTCATCCGGCGCGCCCGCGCCGCCGGTATCTATACGGCGGGATTGCGCAAGCGCGTGGCCGCCAACGAGTCCATCCAGGACCTCGCGGACATTCCCGCCGACTTGCGCCGGCTCTTCGTCACCGCCCACGACATTGCGCCGGAGCATCACGTCCGCATGCAAGCTCGCTTCCAACGCTACAGCGACAGTGGCGTCTCGAAGACCATCAACCTGCCGCGCACCGCGACCAAGGCCGATGTGGCCGCCGCCTTCCGACTGGCATATCAATTGGGCTGCAAGGGCATTACCGTCTTCCGCACGGGCAGCCGCGACAAACAAGTGATGTCATGCACGAGCATGCAGTACTGCTGAGGGGACGCTGTCAGCGATCAGCTTTCAGCGGATAGCCGTGAGCAGATGGGAGCAAAAGCCGGAGGCCACGCTGTGCCCGAACCGACGGCTGATGGCTGAACACTGATGGCTACGATTCGCCAGCCTGCCGTCGCAGGGCAGTTCTACAGCGCCGACGCGGACACTCTCGCCGCCGACGTCGCCCGATACACCGAATCCACCGCCGTGCCGACTCCCGCCATCGCCCTCGTCTGTCCCCATGCAGGGCTCATGTATTCCGGCCACGTGGCCGGCGCCGTCTACGGCCGCGTCGCCCTGCCGCAAACCGTTATCCTGCTCGGCCCCAATCATCGCGGCGTGGGACCGCCGTTGTCCGTCTATGCCCAGGGGACATGGCTGATGCCGGGCGGAGCTCTGGAGGTGGACGAGGCGCTCGCGGAAATCATTGTGGCTCGCGATCCGGAGGCGCAAGCCGACCGGACTGCGCACCAACATGAACATTGCCTGGAGGTTCAATTGCCGTTCCTGCGGCGGTTCCGGCCGGACGTACGGATCGTCCCGATCCTGCTCGGCCACCTGCCAGACCGGGCCTACGCGGACCTGGGCCGGCACCTGGGCGACATCCTACGCGAAGTGGCCGACCGCGAAGGCAAGGCACATCGGCCCTTGCTCGTGGCCAGCACCGACCTGACCCACTATGAGTCCGATACCGTGACCAGAGCCAAGGACCGCCATGCGATCGAGGCCATCCAAAATCTGAACCCGGAGGGATTGGGCACAGCCGTGCGCGCCCACCGCATCACCATGTGCGGCTATGGAGCCACCGTGGCCCTGCTCCATGCAGCACGCACCCTGGGCGCCGGCAGCGCCTCTCTCGTTCGTTATGCCACCTCCGGCGACATCACCGGAGACCACGACTCCGTCGTCGGCTACGCCGGGCTCCTGATCGCCTGACAGTGCGATCCCGCCGCTTGCCTTCACGATGGGAAGCGTTTGACAGGACTGCAGGACGATGGTAAGTACATGCTCTCTTAAGCGCGATGCAAGTCCCGTGAGGGAAGGAGGAGTCTAATGTTCACAGCGTCCGGCGGCCCAGCGGCCGTCAGCAGTCTTCCCGCCTGGAACATTCTATTCGCCCGCGAGCCGGAGCCGGATCTGGAAGTGGACGAGACCGTCGCAGACCTGGACGAGACCGCCCCAGCGGATGACGAAGGAGGCGATTCCCAGGGACCGGAGGACGACAAGAAACCAAAAATGATCAAGCTGGTGCTGCTGGCCGCCGTAGCAGGAGCCGGCCTCTACGTCGCGATAGACCCCGGTATTCTGATGGGTCCAGCGGAAGATCCGCCTCCGGCGTCCGCGCCCCCCGCCCCCCAAGCGGCGCACGCCCCGGCGACACTGCCCAATCCCGACGCGCCGCCGACCGCGATGGCTCCGCCAGCGGCAGCCCAGGCGCCTTCATCGGCCCTGCCTCCGCAGGCCCTGCCAACCGCGCCGAGCGCTCCGGCCCAGCCCAAGAGCCCCATGCCGGCCATGGCATCGGCCCCGTCTCCGGCAATGCCGAGCGCGATGTCTCCGGCTCCACCGAAACCGGCGCCGGCCGCTTCGACAGGCTTCTCGCCACTCTTCAGGGAGGGCCAGCCCGTGGTAATCTTGGCAGACCCGACAAAACCGACCGGGCCCGTTTCCCTGATGGCCGACCCGGGCAGCAGCCGCCCCGGACCTACGGTGGCGGCGAACACGGCCGCAACGGTGCAGGACGGCGAACTTCGAAACAACAGCTGGGTCTATTCAATCCGTACCACTCAGGGCGCAACGGGCTGGATCTCCGAAAAACAACTGCAGGCCAAGCCGTAACCCTAACTGGGTCCGAGCGGACTCGTCCGCTCCGCCCAATACGGCTCTAACCCTCCGGACGCCCATGCTATAATGCGGGCCGGTCGTTGCGAGGCCGGACAGTCGCCATGTCTGAGAGTTCTCACGTCGGCAATCTTTGCGGGTAACGACTGGTCAACTTTGCAGACTGTTCGACTTTACAGACCTTCCGACTTTGAGACACAAGCATGTTGCGAGCAATCATTTTCGATTTCGACGGAGTGGTGGCCGATAACGAGCCGATCCACTTCGCGATGTTCCGCCAGGTGCTGGCGGAAATCGGCCTGCCTCTCACGGAAGCCGACTATTACGCCAAGTACCTCGGATTCGACGACAAGGGCTGCTTCGCCGCGGTCCTGGCTGCGCACGGACGTCCCACCCCGCCCTCACTGATCCAGGACTTGGTCGCACGCAAAGCGAAGGCCTACCTGGCCTATATCCGGCACCACTTGGTGATCTTTCCCGGCGTGCGCGAACTGGTGCGGGAGGCGGCCACCCGGCACCGCCTGGCCATCGCCTCCGGCGCCCTCCGGCATGAAATCGAATATATCCTCGAGCAAGCCGGCATCCGGAAGGAATTCGAACACATCACCAGTTCGGAGGATGTCCGGCTTGGCAAGCCGAATCCCGAAGGCTTCCTCCATGCGCTGGCCGCCCTGAACCGCCGGACACAACCGGGGCAACAGCCCCTCGCCGCCGCGGACTGCCTGGTGATCGAAGACTCCATTCCCGGCATCCGGGCCGCTCACGCTGCGGGCATGAAAGTCCTGGCCGTGGTGAACACGCACAAGGTGGAGGAACTGCGGGAGGCGGATGCCCTCACCCATTCCCTGGCGGACGTGAACTTGGCCGAACTCGAAAGCCGGTTGTGGAAGAACGGAACCTAGCATGAGAATCTGCTCCCTTCTACCCGGCGCCACCGAAGTCGTGGCCGCCCTCGGCCTTGCGGACGACGTGGTTGGGGTCAGCCACGAATGCGACTATCCGCCAGCCATGCGCCAGAAACCGGTCCTGGTCACCCCGGCCATCGACGCGGAACGATCCGACAGTGCGGAGATCGACCGGCAGGTGCGGGACACCCTGGCAGAAGGGGAACGGCTCTATGCCCTCGACGAACGTCTGTTCGCCCAGGCGCAGCCGGACCTCGTCATCACCCAGGACCTCTGCCAGGTCTGCGCCGTAACACCAGGCCAATTGGAACAGGCCATTCAACAACTGCCCACACAGCCCCGCCTGCTCACGCTGAACCCGAGCAGCCTCACGGACGTCATCCATGACGTGGAACGCATCGGCGCGGCAACCGGGCAGGCGGGCAAGGGCGCCGCGTTCGCCGCCTCGCTGCAATCCCGCTTGCAAGCCATCCGCGAGCGAGTCTCCGCGGGCAAGACCAGGCCGAAAGTCGTCTGCTTGGAATGGCTCGACCCGCTCTACCTAGGCGGCCATTGGGTCCCCGAAATGGTGGACTGGGCCGGGGGCCGTGACATGCTCGGCACGGCCGGCAAACCATCCACCAGAGTGACCTGGGAGCAGGTGCAAACGGCCCAGCCAGAGGTCCTGATCATCATGGCTTGCGGCTTTTCCGTCGAACGGACCCTGCGCGAACTGGAAGCCCACCCGCCCCAAAACAGGTGGCCAGCCTGGCAGGACCTGCCGGCGGTTCGACAACATCGAGTCTACGCCGTGGACGCCGCCGCCTATTTCAGCCGTCCCGGCCCCCGCCTGGTCGACGGGGTCGCCATCCTCGCTTCCCTCTTGCACCCGGAACTCTTTCCGGACCGTGAACAACCAACCCCTGCGCAAGCCCAACGGTGGGCTCAACCGGCATAGCCTCGGTTCCCATGACTCCTACTGACGCCCAAGCCTATTGCACGGCCCTCACGAAACAGAGCGGGAGCAATTTCTATTACTCGTTCTTCTTCCTCCCCCAGGCGCGGCGCGAAGCCATGTACACGGTTTATGCCTTCTGCCGGGAAGTGGACAACGCCGTGGACGAGGCGCCGGCCGGGACCGACCCGCAGCAAACCATCGCCCGGTGGCGGGAAGAACTGGCCGCCGCCTATCGCGGCGCCCCCACCCATCCGGTGACGATCAGTTTGGCCCAACAGGTCAAGGCCCTGGCGATTCCGAAACAATACTTCGACGATCTTATCGCCGGCATGGAGATGGACCTAACCACCCTGCGCTACAAGACCTTCGACGACCTGGCGCGCTACTGCTACCGGGCGGCCTCCGTGGTGGGGCTCATCTGCCTGCACGTCTTCGGCACGCGATCCCCGCTCGCGCGCGACTATGCAATCGACCTCGGCATGGCTTTCCAGCTCACCAACATCCTCCGCGACCTGGGCACCGACGCGGACCGGGGCCGCATCTACCTGCCGCAAGACGAGCTGGCGCGATTCGGCTATCGGGAGGAAGAGATGCTGGGGAAGGAGTATTCGCCGGCGTTTCGAGAGCTGATGCAGTTTCAAACTGAGCGGGCCAAAAGCTACTATGACAAGGCCAGGCAGGCGATCCGGCAGATGCCCAAAGCCGACCGGCAAGCCCTAACGCCCGCCGAAATCATGCGCGGGGTGTATAGCCGCATCCTGGATCGAATCATTGCAAGCGACTACAAGGTCTTCGGCCCCCGCATCACCGTCGCCCCGGCGCACCGCCTCGCCCTCGCCGCCGGCATCTGGCTGCGCAGCCGGTTACTCTCGGCCTAGCTCTGCTGTGTTCAAGCCGGTTCCAGACAGGCTGGAGCATCGTGTCGGGGATTGTTGACGAGGAGGCTCACGGGGTAGGCCTCCATCCGGTCAGCGGGACAGGGTTGCAGGATCGGCTGGATGGCTTCCACCTGCTGCACGGTCGGATTGAGCCAGAGGTTATAGGCCTGGGGATCCACGATGACCGGCATCCGTTCGTGAATCGGCCTCAAAACGTCATTGGGGCCCGTCGTCAGGATGGTGCAGGATTCGACCGCTTCCCCTCCTTGAGGTTCCCACTTGTCCCAGAGCCCGGCGAAGGCGAAGGGGCCACGATCTTTGAGCCGGATGTAGAACGGCTGCTTCCGTTTCCCCTCTCGCTGCCATTCATAGAATCCGTCGGCCAGGATGAGGCACCGTCTATTTCGAAACGGCCCGCGAAAGGCGGGCTTCTCTGAGGCGGTCTCGGCTCTGGCGTTGATCATCTTGTAGCCGATAGCCGGGTCCTTGGCCCACGAAGGAATGAGCCCCCACCGAAGGAGCACGCACTCCCGCTTGCCTGATCCAAGGTGGGCACGGACGACGGCCACCGGTTGAGAGGGGGCGATGTTGTAACGGGGCTTGAGGAAGAGCGGAACGTCGTCGAGGCCGAACTGCTCAGCGACGACTTCCGGGGATGCTGTTTGAGAAAAGCGCCCGCACATGGCTAAGAGTCGGTTCTAGGCGTCACAAGAAAAAACTCACGGGCTAGCTGGCGCGGGCATCGAACAAGACCCAGATGCCGATGGCGACGAACCCTACCCCCGCCACGAGCTTCAGTACCCGCGGCGCGACATAGAGCGAGAGCTGCGAGCCCACCAGGACGGCGATCAGACTGGACAGCACGAGCGCCGCGGAGGCGGCGGCAAATACGCCGACCTTGCTGACGTGCCGATCCGCCGCAAACAAGAGCGTGGCGAGCTGGGTTTTATCCCCGAGTTCCGCCAGAAACACGGTCACGAAAATGGGCCACAGCGTCATCATTGCGAAGGTTCCTTCTACTACAAGAGGTCCGGAAGAAGAGGTGTCGTGCCTCGGCCAGATGCGAACATATCATAAAGGTAAGGTCATGGCACACCGCAGCACCATCGCCCCGACACTCCCTGGCGATCCCTCTACTCCACACACAGTTCTATTCTTCAAACCGATCACGACCGGACAAGCATGGCTAGTTGATCTTTCAAGCGTTTCAGCGCATGATTTTGCAACGTGTCGATGATGTGGTTCTGCCTCGCTTCGCGCTCCTTGCTGCGAGAGGGTGCGAAGCAACGCTGCGCACGAGCCTTGTCAGGAACAGCCTAAAAAAGGAGAGTACGGCATGCATCGAAATAGTTTTGGGTGGGGACTCGCTATCGGCGCATTCGTCACTTGCCTTCTCGGCCAGTTGGAGGTCTCTTCGGGAAGCAAGGTCATCGATCCACCCCATGGCATCCCCCCCGAAATGGTTGCCGAATATCTGCATGCCGTCATTCAGGCAGATCGAGCGGTGTACACCACGGAGGTGGTGGAGCGGATGCAGATGCGCGGTATTGTCTCGGCTGCAGAAAATTGGCGAGAGAGCGGACGGCTCCCCTTGCCGGCTCAATTTTTGATCGAGGCCGGCCGGTTGGTAGCGGAGCAGAGGACCGGTCTTCGATTTCGACTGATCAGCAATTGGCCCATCAACAAACGGAACAGCCCCAGGACCGACTTCGAGAAGGCCGGGCTGGCGGCAATCCAGGCCAATAGCGATCGCCCTTACACAGGCTTCACTACCGAGGGCAAAACGCGCTACTTCCAAGCCCTTTATGCCGATAAAGCGGTTTCTCAGAGCTGCATCGGCTGCCATAACGCCCATCCGGACAGTTCGAAGAAGGATTTCAAGCTCCAGAGCGTCATGGGCGGGCTGCTGCTGACGATCCCGCTCGCTCCATAGAAAGAGTCGGCGGACCAGGTGGGATGAGCCGCTCACACTTTATGCAAGCGGGGTCCAACAACAGATTTGGCCGAGCCTCAGATAAGGGAAGTTGGAAGGCGAGCGTTGTTTTAACTAGGCTCACACTTAGGCGTAGGCACTTTCGCGAAGCTCTGGCTGAGCAGGTGGTGCCGCTCCATCTCTTCTCGCGTGGCGCCCTTGCGTCCATGCACCTTCTTGCCCAACGCGATCCACTCCTCATAGTCCCGGCAATGTTGCAGGCGCAGGGCCTTCTTCTGCTCGACGAGCATCTGTCCAGGCGGGAGATCTCTGTCCGAGGCCGTCCCTCGATTGAGCCCAACTCTCGATCGACGGTTCTTGGAGGACTCGGCCATGCCAAATCCGCCCTTCGACTCCTGCTCCGACAGCGCCGAACAGCCTTCCTGGGGGTGATCGAGAAAGGTATTGGTGCCGGAACAGACATACACGGTCACGACCAGTACGATCTCAGGTCCCATGATCGTCTTCCTTATTAAAGTGAATGAACGCTCGCCACTAGGCACAGGCGCCCACCATGGCGCGCAGGTCACACGGTGGGAATTGTACCGTCACGGTCAAGGCTTGCCAATTCAAATGATCGGCATACCGAGGCTCCCGCTCAAGTCCGTTGAGAAACGGACATCGGGTGCGAGGGGTCGGGCGCGAAGACTGCCGATCCGGCTGCGCAGGCCATTTAAGTCCCGGCCCGATTCGGACGATAAGACCAAACCAGCGCAACAGTCGTTTACACAAGGACATTCCCGCCCATGACAGCAACGACCAGGAACGGGTTGCAACGACTCCTCTTAAGTCTGGGACTTTTGATTTCGTGGGCCTTTGCTCTCTCGGTCCCTTCGGTGGGCCAGGCCGCCCCCTCGCCGCGCGAGACCGATCAAGAGAATACGATCCGCATCTATAAGAAGGTGGCGCCGACCACCGTGTTCATTGCCGCCGCGTTTGCCAGCACGAACCCCGCGGCCGGACCGCCCGGCTCGTCCATCGGCGCCGGCTTGGTCTGGAGCGAGCAGGGTTTGATCTTGACGAACGCGCACGTGGTGGAGGGGGCAACCAGCATTCTGGTGCATCTCTATGGCGGCACGCGGTTGCCGGCCGAGGTCGTCGGCAGCGATGCGGCGACGGACCTGGCGCTGCTCCGGGTGGCGCTGCCCAAGGAGCACCGAGCCGCGGCCATCTTGGGCGACTCAGACCATCTGGAGATCGGGCAGAAGGTCCTCGCCATCGGCCATCCCTTCGGGCTCGGCTATGCCCTGACCACCGGCATTATCAGCGGGATGGGGGCCGGCCCCGAGAGCGCCGGCCCGATTCGCGACCCGGTGATCCAGACCAGCGCCCCGATCAATCCCGGCAACAGCGGCGGCCCCCTGGTGGACCAGGAAGGCCGCGTGATCGGCATCAACACGACGATCCTGGCCGGGGCGCAGAACATCGGCTTTGCGATCCCGATCAGTCTGGTGAAGGGCGTGGTGGGCGAATTGCAAGCCCGCGGCCGGGTGGTGCGTCCCTGGTTGGGCATTACCGGCAAGCTCCTGTCCGACGACATCATCGACCTGTTCGCCCTGCCCCTGGCCAAGGGGGTCCTGATCGCCGGGGTGGCCAAGGGTAGCCCGGCCGAGAAAGCCGGGTTGCGCGCCGGGGATCTGCCCATCGTCGTGAAGGGGGACCCCTTGGTGCTGGGAGGCGATATTCTGCTCGCCGTCAACGGGCAGGACCTGCGCACGCCGGAACAGTATGCGACCGTGTTCCGAAGCCTCAAGGTCGGCCAGACTATTTCGATGAAGATTCTGCGGGACGGCACCTACCGCACCGTGACCGCCACGCTGGAGGAACGGCCTTCCCAACCGGACCAGACCGCTCCGGCACGCGGCCCGGAAAAAATCGAGTTTCGCCCGCTGGACTGGCGCGGCCTCCCGCTCCGACTGGCCGGCCCCGAGACGATTTTCTGAGGCCTCCGGCCTTTGCCCCCGCTTACTCCTTGCTCGCCTCTTGCCGATCTTGCAGGCCGTTCTCTCCCGTCCGCTTCCTCGTTGACATCGCCTTCCCCGCCCCCTAAGATGCGGCCTGTTTCAGACACAGATCATCGACGCTCAACGCACTCACTCTATGACGCTGGTCGAACTCAAAGACTCGCTCCATAACTGCCAACGGTGCAAGCTGGCTAAGCTGGGACGCACCCAGGTGGTCTTCGGCGTCGGCAACCCCCAGGCCGCCATCATGTTCGTGGGGGAAGGGCCTGGCTTCTACGAAGACAAGCAAGGCGAGCCCTTCGTCGGGGCCGCCGGCAAACTGTTGAACGACCTACTCAAATCCATCGGCCTGTCCCGGCCCGATATCTACATCGCCAACGTGGTGAAGTGTCGGCCGCCCGACAACCGGGACCCGGAACCGGACGAAGTGGAGACCTGCAAGCCGTTCCTGCTCCAGCAAATCGAACTGATCAAGCCCAAGCTGGTCTGCACATTGGGGAAATGGGCGGCCCAGACCTTGCTGAACCGGCCCGTCAGCATTATGAAAATGCGCGGGCAGGCCATCCGCCTCGAACACTTCACCCTGTTTCCGCTCCTGCACCCGGCCGCCGCCCTGCATCAGGGCAATTTGCGCGGGTCGCTGGAGGAAGACTTCAAGAAGCTCAAGGCCTATTTGGATCAATTGGATAACCCTCCTCCTCCCACCCCGGCAGCGCCGACCGCCTCGACGCCCTCATCCCCTCCGGCCCAAATGAACCTGTTCTGAGCGCCGATCACCCGCTCCCAGCCGTGCCACGACCGGTCAAATCCGTATTGACACACCTAAGCCGTTTTGCTACTGTCCCCACGCTGACGACGAGCAGATCGAGAGGGCTGATCGATGCGCTCCGGAACGCGATCCATGTTCGGCCGACTCGGCAGCCTCCTCCTGTGCAGCCTGGCCTTCTGTTCCTGCGTCGCCCGGCACCCGGCCGGCATCGCCAGCTCCTCCGCCCCCGTTTCGCAAACCTACACGGTGCTTGGCCCGGTGGAAGAAACCGACTGCGCGTCCTGGGTGTTCGTCATCCCCCTGGGCGGCAAGGACCCCATCTATGAAATCATCGACCGGTTGGTCAGAGAGAAAGGCGCGGATGCTCTGATCGGCGTGACGGCGGAAGAGCGGCTGTGGGCATTTCCCCTCCCCCTGTTCGGACGGGACTGCACGATCGTCAAAGGCATCGCGGTTAAGAACACCAAATGAACGAGCGCGTCACCAGAGCGCCGCACGGCTGGGGGTTCCTGCGGAATCGCCTTGCGCTCGTCGGCGGCCTGTGCCTGGCGCTGTTGCCGGCGGCCTGCACCTCACCCGGCGCGATCGCCCCTTCGACGATTCCCGTCCCTGGGAAATATGTGGCCCTGGGGGGAATCGAAACCGCCTCCTCCTGCGGCGCGATGATTCTGGTCGTGCCCGTCAAACATCCCAAGCCGCTGGCCGACCTCATCGACGAATTGATCAAGGAAAAGGGCGGGGATGCGCTGATTGAAGTCTCGTCCCAATCCTCCTTTTTCACCGCACTCGTCTATACCCAGTCGTGCATCGAAGTTCGCGGCAAAGTCGTTAAGTTCGCCCGCTAAAAGAGAGTCAGGGAGACGCTCGTGAATCCCGGACGTAAGTCCCCGTCGCGCCGGTTCGTGTGGCTGTTGCTCGCCGCATGCACGATGACCGCTTGCGTGCCGGACATTTCGCCGCCGGCGCTCACCTTTCCGGTCAAGGAGCAGGAAGTCCCCGCCGTGCTGGCGATCGGCCCGATCGACACCTCGAAGGTCGTCTTCGAAGGCGCGCTCGTCGGCGAGAATATGGATCAGAGCCTCCAGGAATCCCTCAAGAACAACCTGGCACATACGCAGGTTTTCAAAGACGTGAGGATTCTCAAGCTGACGGACAAGATTAACGACGCGGAAAAAATCCTCTCCGCCGCCAGGGCCCAGAACGCCGATTTGCTGATCATTGGCGAGGTGAAGGAATACAGCGCGGACGTGCCGTCTATCTTCGGATCCCGGTACGAAGTCCGCATGACGGTCCAGGCCCGGCTTTATAACGTCCACAACGGCGCGCTGGTCTGGAAAAAAACGGACAAGGCGCACGTAATCAAGGAGGGGTCCGGCTTCAAGAAGCCGGAATCGCTGGACGTCATCACCCGCTATGTGGCTATGCCGCCGATCGCCGCCGGCATCCTGCCGCCCATGGTCGAGTACATGCAGACCGAGTATATGGCTAGCCTCAAGTCGCCGGCCAAGGGGGACATGGCCGAATCCTCCGAAGTCTTCGGCGGCGCCGAACTGGCCAGGATCGACGCCGATCTGGCCCCGCCCCAGACCAAGGCGCCCGCGAAGGACCATGCCTACGCCGTGGTGGTCGGCGTGGAAGACTACCACGACCTGCCCAAGGTGGATTACGCCAGGCGTGACGCGGAAATGGTCAAGCAGTACCTCATCAAGGCCCTGGGTTACCGGGAGCAGAACATCGTCATGCTGCTGAACGACCGGGTGACCCGCAGCCAGCTCGAAGCCCGCTTTGAAAAGTGGCTTCCCAAACAGGTGGGCCAGAACAAGGATGCCGAGGTCTTCGTCTATTACGGTGGGCACGGGGCGCCGGACCCGAATACGAACCAGGCCTTTCTCGTCCCCTACGACGGCGACCCGGCCTACCTGGAAACCACCGCGTACCCGTTGAAACGTCTCTACGACACGTTGGGCAAGTTGCCGGCCCGCAATGTGACCGTGGTTATGGACTCCTGCTTTTCCGGCGCCGGGGGCCGGTCGGTCATTTCCAAGGGCGCCAGGCCGATGCTGATCACGGTCGAAGACCCGCTCATGGCCACTCAGAATTTGGTCGTGCTCTCCGCCGCGGCCGGCAATCAGATCAGCTCCGCCTACCCGGAGAAACGGCACGGGCTCTTCACCTACTTTTTCCTGAAGGGACTGCAGGGGCAGGCGGACGCGAACAAGGACAAGTCCGTCAACGTGGAAGAACTCTACGTGTATATCAAGGAACAGGTCGAAACGGTGGCGCGGCGCATGCACACCGAGCAATCGCCGCAACTGCTGCCCGGCACAGAGGTGATGGGGGATCGCTCGAAAACCAGCGTGATCAAGCTGCAACCCTGAGCGGTCGCAGCCGGAGGGTCGGTCGGGGCGACGCCGTCAGGCGTCGCCCTTTTTCTTGCCTGCCGCGGCGGCGGGCGCCGTTTCTTCTGCCGGAGGGTCCGCGGCCGCTTCGCCGCCTTCCTGCCCGGCCTCTTGACCGCCTTGCCCTTCCTGCTCCGGCTCCTCGAACCAGGCCACGAGCATGTCGTCCCACCAGACCTGATCCACGTCCTGGCCCGGATCCTGACCGAGGAACCTGACATCCTCCTTGGTCAGCGAAGGCCCGACCGCTGCGGGATCGAACTTGGCCCGCTCGATGACTTCCTTGGTGGCATAGCCGCCCACGATCCAGGAGTCCGGGTCGGCGCGCCGGGATTTGTAGGCCTTGAGTCCGTGCTTGAGATAGAAAAAGATCGCGCGCTGGGTCTCGTCTCCCACGCCGGACACGGGCAGGCTGAGAGTCTTTTCGATTTTTTTCCGCCACTCCCGCTGGTCATAGCGGGAGGTGATGAGCTGCAACATACGCTTGCCATCGTTCACATCGAGCGGCATTCCTGTCCCTTCCTACGCGCCCAGGTGTTGTTTGAAAAATGCCAGCGCCCTGGTCCAGGCATCCCTGGCTTCGGCTTGCTTGTACACGTCCTTGCGGGTGTCGTTGAAGAAAGCATGGGGCGCGCCCGGATAGGTCTTGATCTCCCCCTGCTTGCCGTACTTCTTCAGCGCGCTGGCCAGGCGCTGCACGTCGGCCTTGGTGATCCACCCATCGTCTTCCCCGTAAATATAGAGGACCGGGCAGGCCAGGTCCTTGATCGGCGCATCGGGGTTGGGCACTTGGCCGTAAAACGGCGCCGCCGCCTTGATCGCCCGGCTCACACAGGGCAGCATGAGCGCATAGGTCCCGCCCATGCAAAAACCCGTCACGCCGATGCGCGCCGCATCGGCTTCCGGCAGGGTCTGGAGGTACGCGACCGTCGCCTGTAAATCTTTCAGGCCGTCTTCGAGTTTGAGCGCTCCCATCAGCCTGCCCGCTTCGTCCGGGTTGCTGTTCGGCACGACCTTGTTTCCCAAGCGCGAGTACAAATCCGGCACGATGGCGATGTAGCCTTCCTGTGCATACCGCCTGGCGATGTCTTTGATGTGGTCGTTCAGTCCCCACCATTCCTGGATGACGATGATGGCCGGACGCTTGGCCTTGCCCTGCGGACCCACCAGATAGGCCCTGACCGTCACCCCGTCGCCCGGAAACTGGACCATCACGTCCTTGAAATCAGCCATGGCGCCCTCCCGTAAATACCAAGAGCCTATGGCATATGGCTGATAGCAAGAATCCGCCGCCGAAAGAATGTTCTTGCCATATGCTATATGCCATTTGCTCTTATCCAGCTAGTTGCCGGCGATCGTCATTTCGCCGATCTTGACGGTGGGGCTGGCGATCCGGCTACGGAACTCCAGGTCGCTCCCGACCAGCTCGATATCGGCGAACATCCGCTTCAAATTTCCGGCAATGGTGATTTCCTCAACCGGATAGGCCAATTCCCCGTTTTCAATCCAAAATCCTGCGGCTCCCCGCGAATAATCACCAGTCACCATATTGACTCCAAAACCAATTAATTCAGTGACATAGAGCCCATTCTTCACTGATCCGATGATATCTGTCGGAGACTTTGCCCCAGGAACCAAGTAGAAATTGGTGGGTCCCACGGAGGGGCTCTCCCCGACCCCGCGGGACGCGTTTCCGGTGGAGGCTAGGCCGAGCTTCCGTCCGGAATAACTGTCCAGCAGGTAGCTGGCCAACCGACCCCGATCCATCACTGTCGTTTTCCTGGTTGACAGCCCTTCACCGTCGAAGGGACGCGATCCTAACCCGCCCGGAATCAAGCCATCGTCATACACGGTCACGAAGTCCGGGGCCAGCTTCTGCCCCAATTGCCCGATCAAAAACGAGGCGCCTTTGTAGAGTGCGTACCCCGAAGCTGCGCTGCAGAGATGGCCGAGAAGGCTCCCCGCCATCTCCTGATCGAAGACCACCGGCGCTTTGGTGGTCGGCACCTTCCGCGCGCCGAGGCGGCGCAGGGTCCGCCGCGCCGCTTCCTGCCCAACTGATTCGGGACTGTCCAACTTGGCGTACTTGCGCTGGACTGCATACCAGGATTCCCGCTGCATCCCGCCGGAGCCTGGGTCGGTCGCCACGGGAGATACGGACACCGAAAACGTCGAACTCCGGTAGTCTCCCAGAAACCCGTGACTATTCGCCAGGACCACCCGGCCCGAAGCGGAATTGAAATCTGCCCCTTCGGAGTTGGTGATGCGAGGATCCATGCTCAGCGCCGAGGCTTCCGCACGCCGCGCCAGTTCGATTTGCGTGTCGGTGGACAAGGTCATGGCGTCGTAGAGGTCCAAGTCGGGCAGGTCCTTGGCCATGGCCGTCGCGTCCGGCAGGCCGGAGACATCATCCGCGACTACCGCTGACGCCAGTGCGCAGGTGTCGGACACCAACCGATCCAAAGATTCCGTCGAGAAATCGGAGGTAGAGGCCGTCGCCGAGTGCTTGCCGATGAAGACCCGAAGCCCCAGTCGCTTCTCTCTGGCCTTGGTCAGCCGGTCCACCGCCGACAGCCGCACCTGGACCGAAAAAGTGTCCCCGTCCGCCACCACCACATCGGCCTGAGTCGCGCCCCGTTTCTTGGCACGGGCGAGAAGATCCGCCGCCAACTGCGATAAATCTTGCGTTGTCTGGAGCGTTCCGGACATCCTCGTTTCCTTTTCTCCCGAATCCGTTATTGCGTCCCGCCGACCGTAATCTCATCGATCTTGATCGTCGGCAACCCAACCCCCACCGGCACCGATTGCCCATCCTTCCCGCAAGTACCGATGCCCTCGTCCAGCTTCAGGTCATGCCCCACCATAGAAACTTTGGTGAGAATATCCGGGCCGCTGCCGATGAGGGTCGCCCCCTTGACCGGCCTGGTTACCTGCCCGTCTTCGATCAGATAGGCCTCGCTGGCGGAAAAGACGAATTTGCCGTTCGTAATATCCACCTGCCCGCCCCCGAACGACACGGCATAGAGGCCCCGCTTCACGGACCGGAGAATGTCCTGAGGCTCCGACTGTCCTGCCAGCATGAACGTGTTGGTCATCCGGGGCAGCGGCACGCTCTGGAAGCTTTCGCGCCGCCCGTTGCCCGTCAACGGAATCCCCATCAGCCGCGCATTGAGCCGGTCCGTGATGTAGCCACGCAGGATGCCCTTCTCGATGAGGACCGTTTTGCTCGTCGGAGTGCCTTCGTCGTCCATGTTCAACGAACCACGCCGGAAGGGGATCGTGCCGTCGTCCACGATCGTGCACACGTCCGACGCCACCCGCTTCCCAAGTAAGTTGGAAAAGGCGGAGGTCTTGCGGCGATTGAAATCCGCCTCCAACCCGTGGCCGATCGCTTCATGCAAGAGGATGCCCGGCCAGCCTCCGGCCAGGACCACGGGCATCACGCCGGCCGGCGCCTCGACGGCGCTCAAATTGAGAATCGCCTGCCGCGCCGCTTCCCTGGCATAGTGGACATAGCGGTTTTCCTCCTGGTAATAGGCAAACCCGACCCGTCCGCCCCCGCCGAATGATCCGATCTGCCGGTTGCCGTTTTCTTCCGCAATGCAAGTCACCTGCAAGCGGGTCAGCGGCTGCACATCTCCGATGAGCAGCCCGTCGGTCGTGGCCACGAGCACCCGCTTATATTCCATGTTGAAGGAGGCCATCACGTTGACGATCCGCGGATCGTAGCGCCGGGCCTCGGCATCGATCAGGTTCAACAGATGCACCCGTTCCGCCGTGGCAATATCGGTCACCGGCCGGTCCGCCGGGTAGAGGTCCCTCGCAGGCTTGGTCCGGCTGGCGACGGGCAAGGACTGGGCGCCTTGGGGCGAGTTGGCAATGTAGCGGGCCGTCTCGGCGGCCAAGGCCAGGTCTTTCGTGGACAGTTCATCGGAATAGGCGAACCCCGTTTTTTCGCCGGCTGTGGCGCGCACCCCCACTCCTTGCGAAACGCTTTTGGCGGCCCGCTTGACGATCCCCTCTTCCATGGACACCGACTCGGACTCCCGAGACTCGAAGTAGAGATCGGCATAGTCCACATCCCGCACCTTGATGGTTCCCAACGCCCGGCGGATATCCGGCTCGCTGAATCCGAATTGGGCGAGTTCCACTTCCTGTGTCGATGGCATAGATCGGTGCTCCTTCTTGCGCAATGGATGAGTATAGCTGATTGCTTTTTGCCCCCGCAACCGTTTGACTGTAATCCCAACATGAGAATGTCCGCTTTCGCCAAGATAGAAATGTCCTCTTCATTGCTAGACTGTCGGCTTTCACCAGGAGGGCCGGATGGTCGGAGAGGACAGAGTCACGATGAGTGGGAAGGAA
>Ga0194120_10000741_pt1 | contig 61087 bp, 49 predicted proteins | sample TA2MahCa65mmetaG_FD_148642 | JGI IMG/M metagenome (GOLD analysis project Ga0194120, IMG submission 148642) | Freshwater microbial communities from Lake Tanganyika, Tanzania - TA2015019 Mahale Deep Cast 65m | ecosystem: Environmental > Aquatic > Freshwater > Lake | place: Tanzania: Lake... | reverse complement strand
TCAGTTCGGATTGCACTCTGCAACTCGAGTGCATGAAGTCGGAATCGCTAGTAATCGCGGATCAGCACGCCGCGGTGAATACGTTCCCGGGCCTTGTACACACCGCCCGTCACACCATGGGAGTTGGCTTTACCTTAAGACGGTGCGCGAACCGCAAGGACGCAGCCGGCCACGGTAAGGTCAGCGACTGGGGTGAAGTCGTAACAAGGTAGCCGTAGGGGAACCTGCGGCTGGATCACCTCCTTTCAGAGAAACCCGGGTGTTCGCACCCGGGTCCAAAACCAAGCGGGCGTCTCGCGTGTATCGCGGGGTCGCCGCCTTCGCATCCCTTCCTGACCGTATGATGATCGAGATTGAGCCGACCCGATTCCGGGCCAGTAGCTCAGTTGGTTAGAGCGCGCGCTTGATAAGCGTGAGGTCGGAAGTTCAAATCTTCCCTGGCCCACCACGTTTTCCCGGGCCGGGAAGAGGCGATGACTGGGCGTCTCTAGGGGGGCCGTAGCTCAGTTGGGAGAGCGCCTGCTTTGCAAGCAGGAGGCCACCGGTTCGATTCCGGTCGGCTCCACCAGAGCCGAGCGCGATCGAACCGGCGAAGAATAAAGACAGGCCGGCGAGGCCGGCCGGGGGTTCGACTCCGTCTGGCTCCACCAATTTCGTGGCCACCAATTGCGTGGATCGTTTGGCCAAGCGGATGCGGGTATTCGTTAGCTTATTAGGGTTCTTGGACAGGTGAATAGGTCAACTGGCCTCCGGTGGGGCGATGCAAATCGTTCTGTCGGGGGAAGAAGAGTCTTCGAGAAACTTTGGCGTTTGCGGAGCATGGCTTCGGCCGCGCAATGCAGACATCGAATCTCGAAGACGCTGGCACAAACGCGGTCGCCGCGAGGCATATCTTCACGATCGGCAACGATCGAAAAGTGTGCGCGCGGCGAGCGAGCAAGCCGATAATCCGGGCGGACGGGTCAACCCCGTGCGCAAGGATTGAGGCTCTCAAGCATGAGAAGGGCATTTGGTGGATGCCTTGGCATCGAGAGGCGATGAAGGACGTGGCACTCTGCGAAAAGCTCCGGGGAGGTGAGAGCAACCTTTGATCCGGAGATATCCGAATGGGGCAACCCGGCGCTTATTGCGTCATCCCGCACCGAATCCATAGGTGCGGGGAGCAAACCCAGGGAACTGAAACATCAAAGTACCTGGTGGAAAGGACATCAAACCGAGACTCCGTCAGTAGTGGCGAGCGAAGGCGGACCAGGCCAGTGGCGTATGTTTAAGAACCGGAACCGTTTGGAAAGACGGGCCTGAGTGGGTGATAGCCCCGTACGGGTAGAAAGAACATGCGTCCTTGAGTAAGGCGGGACACGTGCAATCCTGTCTGAAGATGGGGGGACCCCCCTCCAAGCCTAAGTACTCCTCGATGACCGATAGTGAACAAGTACCGTGAGGGAAAGGTGAAAAGCACCCCGAGAGGGGAATGAAATAGACCTGAAACCGAATGCCTACAAGCAGTCGGAGGGAGCTTCGGCTCCTGACGGCGTACCTTTTGTATAATGGGTCAGCGACTTAATCTTACGAGCAAGCTTAAACCGGTAGGTGTAGGCGCAGCGAAAGCGAGTCTGAATAGGGCGTTCAGTTCGTAGGATTAGACCCGAACCCGAGTGATCTAGCCATGAGCAGGTTGAAGGTGGGGTAACACCCACTGGAGGACCGAACCCACGTCTGTTGAAAAAGACGGGGATGACTTGTGGCTAGGGGTGAAAGGCCAATCAAACTCGGAAATAGCTGGTTCTCCGCGAAATCTATTTAGGTAGAGCGTCGTGCGAACGCCATCGGGGGTAGAGCACCGGATGGGCTAGGGGATCCTACAGATCTACCAAACCTAACCGAACTCCGAATACCGATGAGCGCTACACGGCAGGCAGCCCCGGGGTGCTAAGGTCCCGGGACGAGAGGGAAAGATCCCAGACCGCCAGCTAAGGTCCCCAAGTCATGGCTAAGTGGTAAAGGATGTGGGAAGGCCAAGACAGCCAGGAGGTTGGCTTAGAAGCAGCCATCCTTTAAAGAAAGCGTAACAGCTCACTGGTCTAGTTAAGCCGTCCCGCGCCGAAAATGTAACGGGGCTCAAGCCATGCACCGAAGCTGCGGATGTCATCGCAAGATGACGTGGTAGCGGAGCGTTCCGTAAGTCTGTGAAGGCGCGTCGCGAGGCGCGCTGGAGATATCGGAAGTGCGAATGCTGACATGAGTAGCGACAAGGAGAGCGAGAAACTCTCCCGCCGAAAGTCCAAGGGTTCCTCAGCACGGTTAATCCGCTGAGGGTGAGCCGGTCCCTAAGGCGAGGCCGAGAGGCGTAGTCGATGGGAACCTGGTTAATATTCCAGGGCCAGCCGGGTGTGACGGACCTCGAACGTCGTCAGGGCTTATCGGATTGCCCTGGCGGCCTGGAGGTCCCAGGAAATAACCCCGGCATAGACCGTACCCCAAACCGACACAGGTGGACTGGTTGAGAATACCGAGGCGCTTGAGAGAACGATGTTGAAGGAACTCGGCAAATTGCCCTCGTAACTTCGGAAGAAGAGGGCCCCCAAGGCGGGCAACCGTTTTGGGGGGGCACAAGCCAGGGGGTGGCGACTGTTTACTAAAAACACAGGGCTCTGCGAAGTCTCGATGACGACGTATAGGGTCTGACGCCTGCCCGGTGCCGGAAGGTTAAGAGGAGAGGTGCAAGCCTTGAATCGAAGCCCCGGTAAACGGCGGCCGTAACTATAACGGTCCTAAGGTAGCGAAATTCCTTGTCGGGTAAGTTCCGACCTGCACGAATGGCGTAACGACTTCCCCACTGTCTCCAACATCGGCTCAGCGAAATTGAATTCTCCGTGAAGATGCGGAGTTCCCGCGGTTAGACGGAAAGACCCCGTGCACCTTTACTACAGCTTTGCAGTGGTATTAGGGGACTGATGTGTAGAATAGGTGGGAGGCGATGAAGTTCGGGCGCTAGCTCGGACGGAGCCGCAATGTGAAATACCACCCTTTGGTTCTCTGATATCTAACCGAGATCGGTTTATCCCGGTCCGGGACCCTGCATGGCGGGTAGTTTGACTGGGGCGGTCGCCTCCCAAAGAGTAACGGAGGCGCGCGATGGTGGGCTCAAGCTGGTCGGAAATCAGCTGTTGAGTGCAATGGCATAAGCCCGCCTGACTGCGAGACTGACACGTCGAGCAGAGACGAAAGTCGGCCATAGTGATCCGGTGGTTCTGCGTGGAAGGGCCATCGCTCAACGGATAAAAGGTACGCCGGGGATAACAGGCTGATGATTCCCAAGAGTCCATATCGACGGAATCGTTTGGCACCTCGATGTCGGCTCATCACATCCTGGGGCTGGAGCAGGTCCCAAGGGTTTGGCTGTTCGCCAATTAAAGTGGTACGTGAGCTGGGTTTAGAACGTCGCGAGACAGTTCGGTCCCTATCTGCCGTGGGTGTCGGAAACTTGAGAGGAGCTGTCCCTAGTACGAGAGGACCGGGATGGACGTACCTCTGGTGGACCTGTTGTCGCGCCAGCGGCAGTGCAGGGTAGCTATGTACGGACGGGATAACCGCTGAACGCATCTAAGCGGGAAGCCCCCCTCGAAACCAGGTTTCCCCGAAGAGCCGTGGTAGACCACCACGTTGATAGGCCGGATGTGTAAGCGCGGCAACGCGTTGAGCTAACCGGTCCTAATCGCTCGTTTGGCTTGAGAGCCTCAATTCCTGCGCGTTTCGCGCGGCGTCCCGAAGGGCGCGCCGCGCGGAACCGAGGATTTCGAGTATGCGCTTGCTTACGTTTGCGCCGGCGTCCGCGTTTCGCGGATTCTTCGTCTTCGTTTTTTACGACCTGGTGGCTATAGCGAGGGTGCCCCACCCGATCCATCCCGAACTCGGCCGTGAAACCCCTCCGCGCCGATGGTACTGCGTCTTAAGACGCGGAAGAGTAGGTCGCTGCCAGGTCTTAAAAAACGACGGCGACGCGTAGCGGCACGGAAGCGGCGCGAAGCAAAACAAAATATCTCTTCCCTAGGCCAGTGACCTTTTCGCTTGTTGCGCACTCCCGTTTTCCATTTTGAAAATCCAGGATTTATCGCGGGGTGGAGCAGCCCCGCCGAGCGCGAGCGAGGCAAGCCGATAAAGCCGGGCGACCCAGCCCGACATACGAAATCATCGCGGGGTGGAGCAGCCCGGTAGCTCGTCAGGCTCATAACCTGAAGGTCAGAGGTTCAAATCCTCTCCCCGCAACCAGATAAACGCCGCTAAGTCAAAGACTTAGCGGCGTTTTGCTTTTGCGGGCTCCAACGCCGTTCGGAGCCATGTCAACACTGTGTCAACAAAACCAATGTGCCTGATGACGGCGGGTGGCATCATTTGGGAATGAATTTCGGGGATGGGCGCCATGAAGAAACCGAACCTGCCCTACGTCGGCGACGCAGCCATGCGACGCTTCCTGGAACGGCACGGCTGCTCGAAGCCTTTCCACGTCGTGCGCATGCGATTCTGGGGCGAGATCGTCAGCCCTTCGCTCAAGGCTTCGCCCATCGCCACCATCCAGGGCCTTTGGCCCGGCGGCTTGCCCGAGTTCGAGAGCGAGCGCGAAGCGAACGATTTCTTCCAGACCATGCTCGGCCTGTGGAACCGCATGGCCAAGTTCCAGGACGGATCGCCCGGCGTGAAGCTGCAGAAGGTCGGGCGCTTGGACATGCGGGAGAGCTTGCATGATGCCGCTAACCTGCGCGTCGAGGAACTGCACGACGGGTTCCTCCACGGCTTCATGGGCGGTGGCGACCGGATCGACGTGCCGCCCGGCGTCGGCGAACTGCTCGGGCGTGTGGAGAAGGGGATCGAGCTTCTCGCCACGACGCGCAACACGTTCGCCAAGCCGCCCGGTCCCGACGACGCGCAAATGATGACCGAGCTTGCACGGGTGTTTCCCGAGGTCGATCATGCTATGCACGCCGATCTTAATGCCATTGCCGTCGAAGTGCGAAAATGGCGAATTGAGCGTGTGACCCCCGCCAAGATCAGTAAGTCAAGAGCGCATTGAAGGCAGACACGTTGTGCAGTCCAACCGCTGCTGAAGGCAGGTTATTGGGTGGCCGATTGGGAAATCAAAGAATCCATACGGGGGCTAGACAATGATGATTACTGATCGCGCAATCGACCAAGCTTATTCCGATTTGAGGGCTTCCTGCGGAGGGGTTCGCAACGACTACTTTGGTCTTCTCTATCTGGAACAAGAGTTTGGGTTAGGTCGCGGTCATGTGATACCGCAGGTGGCCTTCGGAGGGAATGATTACGGAGTGGATGGCTTTCATTTCGACAACGAGAAGCGCAACCTCTATCTCTTCCAATTCAAGTATTCGGACTCCCACGCTCAATTTAAGCAGTCGTTCAATCGGCTCACGGAGGTGGGCATTGAGCGCATTTTTGGCGCTCGGAGCCAGGATCAACATCAAAATCAGCTTCTGCAGCAGATCAAGAGTTGCCTCATCGAAAACGAGGCCGTGATCGATCGCGTTTTTATTCATTTTGTGTTTACAGGCGATCCGGCAGAGGCCGAGCGCAGTCAGGTGCTGGATAAGCTCCGCGAAGATCTAGAAAACAAGAAATATCTCATCGATCAGCATTTTGGCCGCCCGATCACGATGGTGATCGAATTTCGTTCGGCGCGGACACGCAAGGTCGGTTCCACGACTCACCTCCGGAAGACGCACACATATCCAGTCGATCTGGATAAAACTGTGACCCGCTCCGGGCCGAGCGGAGAGGCGATGACCATTGGATTCATTCGATTGGTCGATCTCCAGGACATGTACCGTGAAATGGGCCCACGTTTCTTTGAACGGAACATCCGGGCTGCGCTGCCAGAGGACAAAGCGGTAAATCGATCCATTCAGCAATCGATCAAGCGTATCGTTTTGGACGATACGGAAAATGCAGATGCCTTCGCCTTTAACCACAATGGTGTAACACTTTTTGCGGAAGCCTTGAGCGCAGTTGATGGTCAATTCAAGATCACCGAACCGCGCTTACTGAATGGCGCTCAGACCGTGACAACAATTGCAAGGTTCTTAAAGGCAAACGAGGGAAATAACAGGTTGGCAGAACGGCGAGCGGAATTAGAGAAAATCCATGTTTTGTGCAGGATTATTACCGACGCAACGCCGGAATTCGTGACCACCGTCACGATCAACAACAACCGGCAAAATCCTGTCGATCCATGGAATCTGCACGCGAACGATATGATCCAGCTCGAATTGCAGGACAAATTCCGGGATGACCTTGGGGTCTACTATGAACGGCAGGAGCGAGCTTTCGAGGGCCTTAGCGATGAAGACCTAGAGGAACAAGGAATCACACAATACAAAGCGGTTGAACTAGCTCGCCTCGCGCGAACGTATTTGGCCAGCGATGGTGAAATTGATAAGTTCTCGCGATTTCGCGAGGTCTTTGAGGACGACCGTATTTATAATCAGGTGTTCAACCAAAACCGGTTGAAGGCTGATTCCCGAAAGATTATCCTCTGTTACAAGATTCAGTTTCGGTTGCGCCGCCTCGTCAACGACATCGTCGACAAGGGCGCGAACAAATACGCCTATGTGCAACGTGCTAGGAATTTGTTGTGGGCGTTACTTTGTCAATCGATTTTGAATGATCCAAAACTTGAAGATCACGCCGAGCGCTTCGGTAAAGGGCTCAGCCTCGAAGCGCAGTATACCGATTGGTTATCCAACTTTGCGACGACGCGGTGCCGCTTCATATTGTCTGATCTCGTAGCCGACAAGCTATATGCAGCAAAGGCCGCCGAAGGAGACTTTAACTTTATGCGGACCAATGTTGCCTATAAGCGCTCAATGGAGATCGCGTACAAGCGCTGGCGCTGGGTGGAGAAGCGCCTGACAAGATGAATGTCAGTCGCATCTTGATTCCTACGGCTTTACACGAGCGCTAGATTTCTGGCTCATGCGGCTGCAGTGGCGATGCCATCCAGCCTGACGCGCACCGTGGTAGCGCCGTTGCCGACGGCCAGGACGGCGACGCCGATAGGATACAGCCCCGCGCCGGGCAGCACCACCTGCTTCGCCGCGTCGTCCCAGGCGACGCGCGCGCCTTGCGCGATCACGGTCGCCGGCGCCTTGGGCAGCTCGTAAACGCCGGTCGTCGCGATCTCGACGCTCTCGCCTTCGGCCGCCGCCTTGGCGGCGACGCCGAACAGGCTGCCGACGACGATGCCCTGGCCCGAGGCAATTCCGCCGGCAGGCGCCGTCACCGAGATCGTGTCGCCGTTCTGAATGAAGTTCTTCATCGTTCACGCTCCCTTCGTTGCGTTGATCCTGACCTGCGTCACGCGGCCGTGGATAACCGGCGGGGTTCGGTCGAAACGGTTGACGCCCTCCGCGTTCGTAGCTATATTTCTGTAGTTACACGGAGCCAACATTGCGCTGGTCGTGGGACCCGAATAAGGACCGGAGCAACCGGCGCAAGCACGGCATCGGCTTCGAAACCGCCCTGCGCGTGTTTTCCGATCCCTTCGCGATGAGCGAACAGGACCGGATCGAGGACGGCGAGGAGCGCTGGCGGACGGTCGGCTTGATCGAGGGCGCGGTAGTCGTGCTCGTCGCCCATACCTTCCGCGAGGACCCGGATGGAACCGTGTCGGTCCGCATCATCTCGGCGCGACGCGCCAGGAAAGGAGACGCTATGAGGAAGAAAGGCATCGTCACCGTTGACTTCGATCCGGCGCGGCCCCCGCCGCTGACCAGGAAGCAGAAGGTCAGGCTGAAGGCCCTTGCGGCCTTGTCCGACGAAGCGATCGACTATTCCGACATTCCGCCGACGGACGAGGCATTCTGGAAAACCGCGGAGCGGGGCAAGTTCTACCGGCCGGTCAAGCGGCAGCTCACGCTTCGTCTGGACGCCGACGTGGTGGCATGGTTCAAGCGCCATACCCGCGGCGGCCGGGGCTACCAAACGAACATCAACCGCGCCCTTCGCGAATACGTCCTCGGCCGGGAAAAGAAAGCGGGCTGACGGTCTCCCGGCGAGACGGCCTGGGATACCCCAGGCCGTTTTGCTTTAGAGTCGATCCCGACTCGATATCTCCATTCTGTCATTCCCGCGAATGCGGGAATCCAGTTTTTTCAAAATCCTGGACCCCCGCTGGCGCGGGGGTGACGATTTCGTTTAATCGGGACATGCCCTAGCGGAGCTCGAAGCGATCCCCCGGAGGGCAAGCCCCGCACTTCGAGCGCTTGCAGGGCTTTCGCTCGGCGGCGAACGCGCCCGTCAACTGAAATACAGATTGCGCACCACGCTGGAGGCGCGCAGCGCCTCGCAATGGTCGGCGGCGACGATCCTGCCGCGCGCCAGCACGTAGCCGCGGGCGGCGACGCGGAGCGCCATTTCCGCGTTCTGCTCGATCAGCAGCACCGTGGTGCCCTCGCGGTGGACCGTCCGCAGCACCTCGAAATACTCCCGGATCAGCTTGGGCGAAAGCCCGAGCGAGGGCTCGTCCATGATCACGAGCCTGGGCCGGCCGATCAGCGCGCGCGCCAGCGCCACCATCGATTGCTCGCCGCCCGAGAGCGTTCCCGCCATCTGGCCGAGCCGTTCGGCGACGCGCGGGAAAATCCGCCCGACCGCCGCCAGCCGTTCGTCGAGGTCGCCGCCGCCCGGCCGCACCGCGTCGTAGCCGAGCCGGATGTTCTCGGCGACCGTCAGCTGCGGAAACAGCCGCCGGCCTTCCGGCACGAAGCCGACGCCGAGGCGGGGAATGCGCTCGGTGCCGGTCCGGGCGACGTCGGCGTTCATGACACGCGCGGTCCCCGCGACCGGCGCGATCAGGCCGGCGAAAACCTTGAACAGGGTGGTCTTGCCCGCGCCGTTGGGGCCGAGCACGCAGACGATCTCGCCCTCGCCGACGCGGAGATCGATCTCGCGCAGCATCGGCACCGAACCGTAATTGGTCGAAACTCCGGCCAGTTCGACGCTCACGGCTGCGCGCTCCCGAGATAGGCTTCCTGGACGCGGCGGTTCTGCCGGACCTCGGCGAACGGCGCGTCCGCGATCTTGCGGCCGTAGTCGAACACCACCACCCGGCCGGGCAGCGTCGCCACCAGCCGCATGTCGTGTTCGACCACGATAATGGTCAGGTCCGGGCTTTCGCTTTTCACCTTGCGGATGTCGGCGATCAGCGCGTCGGTGTCGCGGTCGTCCATGCCGGCGGTCGGCTCGTCGAGCAGCAGCAACTTGGGTTCGGACGCCAGCGCGCGCGCGATCTCGAGCCGCCGCCGGTCGGCCTGGGCCAGTTCGCGGGCGTAGCGGAAACGCTGGTCGTACAAATCCCCGCCGACCCGTTTCAAGAGCCCGGTCGCGATCTCGGCGGCGCGGGCCAATTCGCGGCGCGAACGCGACGGCAGCAGCAACGCCTCGATCACCGAGGTGACGGTGCGGGTGTGCAGGCCGATGACCACGTTGTCGAGCACCGACAGGTCCGAAAACAACCGGCTCGCCTGGAACGTGCGCGCGACGCCGCGGGCGACGATATCGTGGGTCGGCCAGCCGGTAATGTCGTCGCCGTCGAATCGGATATGCCCCTCGGTCGGCCTGTAGATGCCGGTGACGACGTTGAACAGGGTCGACTTGCCGGCGCCGTTGGGGCCGATCACGGCGACGATCTCGCCGCGCTCGACCTCGATGTCGACCCGGTCGAGGGCGACGAGGCCGCCGAACCGGATGGTCAGTTCCCGGATGGACAACAGCGCGCCGCTCATCACCTGATCTCGTAATTGCGCAGCCGCTGCGGCAGCAGCCCCTGGGGACGGATCATCAGGAAGGCGATCACCACCACGCCGTAGAACAGCAGGCGATAGTCGGAATAGGCGCGCAGTTTTTCCGGCAGCAGGGTGAGCAGGAAGGCGCCGACGATCACGCCGACGATGTTGTCCATGCCGCCGACGATGACCATGGTCATCAAGGTCACCGACACCAGGAAGGTGAAATTATCGGGCGAGATGTAGCTGATGTAGAAGGCGTAAACGACGCCGGCGAACGCGGCCAGGAAGGCGTCGACCGCGAACGCCAGCACCTTGTACCAGACGACGTTGATGCCGACCGAGCGCGCCGCCACCTCGTCGGCGCGGAGCGCGTTCCACGCGAGCCCGATGCGCGAATGGTGGAGCCGGTTGGCGACGACGACGGCGAGCGCCAGCAGCGCCAGCGACAGGTAGTAGAAGTGGACCTGGAACGGCAGGGTGAAGCCGAAAATCCTCAGCGGCTGGGCGAAGCTGTAGCCGAACAGGCTCGGCGCCGGAATGCCGATCAATCCCTGGGCGCCGCCGGTCCATTCGAAATTGTTGAGCAGCTGATGGATGATGACGCCGCAGGCGATGGTCACCAGCGCGAGATACGCGTCGCGCGTGCGCATGGACGGCAGGCCGAGGACGAACCCGAACACGGTCGCCGCGAAGGCCGCGACCGGCAGCGTCAGCCAGAAGCTCCAGCCCCAATTGAGCGCGAGCAGGGCCGAGCAATAGGCGCCGATGCCGTAGGTGGCGCCGGTCGCGAAATTGGGAATGTTGGCGGAACCGAGTTGGAAGTTGAGGGCGATGCCGAGCACCGAATAGATCAGCGAGAGCACCAGCAGGTGCGAGTAGTAGGCGTTCTGGCCGAACAGGAACGGAAACAGCAGGACGATCGCCAGCCAGACGGCGGACGCGGTCCAGCGCGCCTGGCGGAACGAGTCGATCACCGCGGTTTCAAGTCGCGGAAAACGTTCCAGCGCCCAGAAGACGACGCCGAGGGCGGCCAGCAGGATCGCCACCAGGAACGGGTCGTTGGCCACCATGAACGCCCACAGGAACGCGGCGATTCCGAGGCTGACGGCGGCGACGAGGAGTTGCGCGCGCATGGGGGGTCACACTTTTTCCGGGACCGTCCGGCCGAGCAGCCCGGCGGGGCGGAAGACGAGAACCACGAGCACCAGCAGGAAGGCGACCACCAGGCGGTAGGCGGTGCCGTCGGGCATCACCGCCTGGACCAGGGTGTCGAGCGCGGCCAGCACCAGGCTGCCGACGATGGCGCCGGTCATGTTGCCGAGGCCGCCGATCACCGCCGCCGAAAAGCCGAGCAGCCCGGCGATGATGCCGAGATCGAACCGCATCAGGCCGATGTAACTGGCGTAAAAAACCCCGGCGACGGCGCCGGTCGCCGAGGCGATGAAGAACGTCGCCTGGAAAATGCGGTTGGGGTTGATGGCGAGCATGCGCGCCATGTCGAGGTCCTGCGACACGGCGCGGATATGCATGCCGAGGGTGGTGCGATGGAGAAAGAGGGTCAGCGCCGCGACCATCAGCACGGTCACGGCCAGCATCGACACCACCAGCCACGAGACGTTCACGCCGCCGATGACGGCCGCGTTGCCTTCGATCAGCACCGGAAAGGGATGGGGGTTCGAGCCGTCCGGATACACCAGCCGGATCAGTTCGCGCAGCACGATGCCGAGCGCGACGGTGGCGACCAGCGCCATCATCGGCGGCGCGGTGCGGAATCGTCGGATCATGACCCGGTCGAGCAGGATGCCGAGGACTCCGACGGCGAGTATCGAGATCAGGACGGCGACGAACAGGCCGGCCCCGGGCACCAGCGCCGACGCCGCCGACAGGCAGGCGATGGCGACGAACGGCGCCACCAGGCCGACGTCGCCGTGGGAAAACTGAATGACGTTGAGCACCCCGAACAGCAGGCTGAAACCGATGGCGAGCAGCGCGTAAATGGCGCCGAGCGCGAGCCAGTTGACGATCTGTTGGATGACCTGTTCCACCGGAAACTCCCGTTCGGATTCAACATTTTCCCGGGCGCGGGCGAGGGCCCGCGCCCGGGACTGTAGCGCGTCCGACGTCGTCTAGCGATGATCGCCGGTCACATCTTCGTCCACTTTCCGCCCTTGACGACGTAGAGCGAAATGGCGACCGACACCTCGGTCTGGCCGTTGGAATCGAACGTGGTCGTGCCCAGCACGCCGTCGTATTTGATGGCGCGGACGGCCTTGGCGATCGCCGCTTTGTCCGTGGTGCCGTGCTTTTTCATCACGTCGAGCAGGATGCCGATCGCGTCGTAGGCGAACGCCGTATAGTGCGAATGCGGCTCGGCGAACTTCTCCGCTTCGTAGGCCTTGATCATGGCGTCGTGTTTCGGGTTTTTCTGCGCCTCGCGCACGCCGGCGATGGTGCCTTCCGCGGCGTCGCCGGCGATCTCGATCACCTTCGGATCATAGATGCCGGAAATGCCGTACATCGGAACGTTCATGCCGACTTCCTTCATCTGCTTGCGCACGATGCCGGCCTCGGTGACGACCCCGCCGAAGTAGAGCCCTTGGGCGTTGGCGGCCTTGAGCTTGGTCAGCATCGGGCGGAAATCGGTGGTGCCGACCGGGGCCGCGTCGGCGGCGACGATTTTGCCGCCGGCTTTGCCAAACAGATCGGTGAACGAGACGGTGTTCTGCTTGCCGTAGTCGCTGGTATCGGACACGATCACCAGGGTCTTAACATTCAGATTCTTGGCGATCGTTTCGGCGAGGGGAGCGTTTTCGGCGGTCAGCGTCGGCGTGACCCGGGTGACGAAGGGCAGGTTCTGTTCGGTGACGCGCGGGCTGATGGCGCCCCAGACGATAAACGGCACGCCGGAGCGGTTGAACACCGGGGTGGTCGCCAGCGCGACCGGGCTGTTCCAGTGGCCGATGGCGGCGACCACGGCGGGGTCGTTCACCAGCTTGGTCGCCGCATTGACGCCGGTCGGCGGATCGGATGCGTCGTCGAGAATGACCGGCTCGATCTTGAACGGCAGGTTGGCGGCGTTGGCTTGGCGCACCGCGAGCTGGTAGCCATTGCGCGCGGCGAGCCCGTGGTGGGCATTGCCGCCGCTGAGCGGGCCGATGAACCCGATCTTGATGGTCTTTTGTTGGGCGTAGGAACCGGTGGGCAGGGCGAGGGCGCCGGCTGCGGCCGCGGCTGACAGAATTAACAACCTTCTACGGGCAATCATGAAGTCCTCCTCTGGTTGACGCGTTCAAGTGGATCGCTCTTCGGCGGGATTTCGTTCGTCAGGCGCCGCCGGCACCTTTTACGGCAAGCTAGATACCGTTCAGCGCCCGCACGATTTTTTCGGGCGTGATCGGCAGATCGAAAATCCTTTGGCCGATGGCGTCGGCGACCGCGTTGGCGATCGCGGGCGCGACCGGGGTCAGCGCCGGCTCGCCGATCCCCTTGGCGCCGAACGGGCCAAGGCCGCTCCGCGATTCCAGGATGATCGACTTGACCACCGGCACGTCCATGGCGGTCGGGATCAGGTATTCGCTGAAGGACGGCGTCATCAGCCGGCCGTCGCGGTAGATCATTTCCTCGGAGAGGGCGTAGCCCTGGCCCTGCGCCGCGCCGCCCTCGATCTGGCCTTCGACCGCGGCGGGGTTGATGCATTGGCCGACGTCGTGGCAGGCGACGCTTTTGAGCACGCTGACCTCGCCGGTTTCGGTGTCGACGGCAACCTCGATCGCATGCGCCCCGTAGGTAAAGTCGGGATAGGCCTGCCCCTGGCCGGTGACCGGATCCAGCCGGTCGGTGAAAGGCGCCCGGAAAATCGCCAGTTCGGAGCGTTGGATGCCTTCCGAGGCGCACAACCGCACCAGTTCGGCGAAGCCCATGGACTTGTCGGACCGGCTCGCGGCGGTAACCTTGTTGTCGGCCAGCACCACGTCCTCGGCCGCGACCCCGAAGGCTTTGGCGGCGCGCGCGGCGAGGCGATTGCGCACCGCCTCGGCCGCCACCCGCACGGCATTGCCGGTCATGTAGAGGGCGCGGGTCGCCGTGGTCGTGCCGGCGAGCGGCGTCACCGCCGAGTCGCTGTTGTAAACGACCACGTTGTCGAGCGTGACGCCGAGAATTTCGACCGCGATCTGGGCCAGCGCCGAAACCTGACCGGCGCCGATGTCGGTGACGCCGGAGCGAACCACGACGGTGCCGTCGACCTCGACCCCGACCCAGCCTTCCGAGGTGTCGTGCAGGAACGTGAGGCGGCCGTAGCTCTGCTGGTAGGCGGCAAGGCCGCGGCCGATGCGCACCGCGCCCTTGGCCTTGGTTTTTTCGCCCAGCGCCTGCCAGGCGAGATCGGCGCAGCGTTCGGTCCAGATCGCGCTCGGCGGCGGAAAGCCGGTGGCGGTCGGCTCGCCGGTCTTGAGGTAGTTGCGGCGGCGCAGTTCGAGCCGGTCGATGCCGAGGGTCTTGGCGATCTCGTCCATTTGCTGTTCGTAGGCGACGCAGGCCTGGGCCGAGCCGAACCCGCGAAAAGCGCTGGTATACATGTTGTTGGTGGCGACCGAGACGGCGTCGACCTTCAGATTCTCGATCAAATACGGCCCCGGCGCGGCAATGGTGCCGTAAAGCAGCACGTACGGGCTCAGGAACACGTAGGCGCCGGCGTCCGAAATCAAGCGTACCTCGAGCGCGGTGATCTTGCCGTCGCGCTTGACCCCGGTTTTGTAGCGCAGAATGAAGGGGTGGCGCTTGCCGTGCCCCATGAACGAATCCTCGCGCGTGAATTCGAGCCGCACGGGGCGGTGCGTAAATTTGGCGAGCAGCGCAAGATAGACCTCGACGGTGATGTCCTCCTTGCCGCCGAAGCCGCCGCCCACCAGCGCGCCCATGATGCGCACCTTGTTGTGGGGCACGCCGATGGCGTCGGCGATGAAGCGGAAATGCTCGATCACCTGGGTCGAGACCCGGATGTTGACGACGTCGTTCTCGTCGATCCAGGCAAGGCCGACCTCGGGCTCCAGGAACGCGTGCTCGATGAACTGGGTTCGGTAGGTGCGCTCGACCACCACGTCGGCGGCCGCGAACCCGGCGGCGACGTCGCCCTTGTTGATGGCGTGGCGGGCGACGACGTTGTCGGTGCCCTGCACGATCGGCGCGCCGGGACGCAAGGCTTCTTCGGGGTCGAACACCGCCGGCAGCGGCTCCAGCTTGTATTCGATCAGCTTCATCGCATGCTCGGCGATGTCCGGGCTTTCGGCGGCGATCAGGGCGAGCGGCTCGCCGTGGTAACGCACGCGCTCGCGCACCAGGATCTGCTGATCGGTCTTGAGTCGTGCCTGGCCGGTCTGGCCGGGAATGTCGGTGGGCGCCAGGCGGTCGGGCAATTCGCGCGCCGTCAGCACCGCGACCACGCCGGGCAGCGCCCGGGCCTTGCGCACGTCGAGCTTCACCAACCGCGCGCTCGGCAGCGGGCTGCGCAAAACCTTAGCGTGCAGCATGCCGGGCATGACGTAATCGCCGGCGTAGGGCGTGCGGCCGATCGCCTTGCCGGGCGCATCGGTGCGCGCCAGGGGCTTGCCTACTTGGCGGAAGGCAACGTTGGCCCGGGCCGTGGTCGGATCGAAGGATGTGCTCATCGCCGGCTCCTCTGGTTGCGCACTTCGGCGGCCGCCTCGCGCACCGCCTCGAACACCTTGGCGTAGCCGGTGCAGCGGCACAGGTTGCCGCTGAGGCCGACGCGAATATCCTCCTCGCTCGGGTTCGGTGTCATGCTGATCAACGATTGCGCGGCGACGATCAGGCCGGGCGTACAATAGCCGCATTGGATCGCGCCCTTCTCGACGAACGTCTTCTGCAGCGGGTGCATGTTTTCGTGGGTGCCGAGGCCGGCGGCGGTGACGATGTCGCGGCCTTCGACCGTCCATGCCAGCGTCAGGCAGGCATCGACCGCGACGCCGTCGATCAATACCGCGCAAGCGCCGCAATCGCCCTTTTCGCAACCGCGCTTGACGTCGACGAAGCCGGTGTCGCGCAGCGCCTCGAGCAGTGTGCGGTGGGGCGGGATCTCGACCTCGACGGTGCGGCCGTTGACCCGAAGCGCGAGGGCGCGGTCCTTGGGCATGGGTTTCCGGCTGGCTTTCTTTTTCGGCATGATGGCGGGTCTCCTCAGGATAACTGTTCCCACGCCTGCCCGAGCAGGCGGCGGACGAGCACGTGGACGCCGTGGCGGCGATAGGCGGCGGACGCGCGCACGTCGTCGATCGGGCGCGCGGCCGCGGCCGCGGCCTTGGCGGCGGATTCGATCAGCGCCGGGGTCAGGGTCTGGCCCTCGAGCATGGCCTCGGCCTCGCGCGCCCGGAACACGGTCGGCGCCACGGCGCCGAGGGCGATACGGGCCCGACGGCAGATGCCGCGCTCGATGTCCAGCGCCACGGCGACGCCGACCACGGTGATCGCGTCGCCCTTGCGCCGCGCAAGCTTGTAGAACAAGGCGCGCGAACGCGGCGGCGGCGCTTTCCACGAAATGCGGGTAATGAGTTCGCCCGGACGGCGGACGTCTTTCTTGTAGCCGGTGAAATAGGAAGCGATCGGCACCGTCCGTTGCCCGCGCGGCGACGCCAGGGTCAATTCGGCGTCGAGCGCGAACAGCGGCGGAACCAGATCGGCCGCGGGCGAGCCGCAGGCGATGTTGCCAGCGACGGTCGCGGTGTTGCGGACCATCTGTCCGGCGAACTGCCGCGCGGACTCGACCAGGGCAGGCGCGGTCTTGGCGATAATCGGCGAACGCAGCAGATCGGTGACCGTGGTGCGCCCGCCGATCGCGACCTTGCCGCCTGCCTGGCGGATGCCGCGCAAGGAGTCGAGCTTGTCGAGGGAAACCACCCGGCGGGGATTTTCCCGCCCGGCGCGCACGTCGACGATGAGATTGGTGCCGCCCGCCAGGGCGACCGCCCCCTTGGCCTTGAGCAAGGCAAGGGCGCCGGCGAGATCGCCGGGGCGGTCGAGATCGAAAGTCGCGTACATGTTCTCGCGTGCTCCTTTTAAATCTTAGCGGTGACGCACTTGACGCGGAAATAGCTGGTTAAGGCCGCCAGGCCCTTTTCCCGGCCGAAGCCGCTGTTCTTGACCCCGCCGAAGGGGGTCGAGACGCCGCCCGCGAAGTACTGGTTGATGAACACCTGACCGGCGTCGATGTCGCGCGCGAAGCGGAGCGCCTTGCCGATGTCGGCGGTGTAGATGCCGGCCACCAGGCCGTAGCGGGTGGAATTGCCGATGGCGACCGCTTCCTCGGGCGAATCGACCACCTGGACCGTCAGTACCGGTCCGAAGATTTCTTCCTGCGCCACTTCGTCGGTCGCTTTGACGTTATCGAAGATGGTCGGCGCGAAGAAGTAGCCGCCTTCGAGCCCGGCAACCGCCGCGGGCTTGCCGCCGGTCGCCACGGTGACGCCGCGCTTCTTCGCTTCGGCGACGAAACCGCTCACGCGCTTCAGTTGTTCGTCGGATACCAGGGGGCCGAGCGGCGCATCGTCGAGGCCGTGGCCGAGCACCAATTTTTCCGCGCGCGCCACCAAGCGTTCCATCATGGCGTTGTGCAGGCGGCGCTCGACCACCAGGCGCGAACCGGCCGAGCAGACCTGTCCGGCGTTGGTGTAGATCGCCTTCAAGGTGCCTTCGACGGCGGCGTCCAGATCGGCGTCGGCCAGCACCACCACCGGCGACTTGCCGCCGAGTTCGAGGGTGACCGAGGCGACATGGTCGGCGGCGGCCTTCATCACCGCCTTGCCGGTGGGCACCGAGCCGGTGAAGGTGACGTGCGCCACGTCGGGATGCGCGGTCAGGGGCGCGCCGGCGTCGGGACCGAAGCCGGTGACGACATTGTAGACTCCAGCCGGCAGCCCGGCCTCGGCGAGAAGATCGGCCAGTAGGATCGCGGTCAGCGGCGTTTGTTCGGCCGGCTTGACCACGGCGGTGTTACCGGCGGCAAGGGCGGGCGCGATGCCGCGCGCCGTCGTCACCAGGGGATAATTCCAAGGAATGATGTGGGCGGTGACGCCGACCGGCTCGTGCAGGGTGAAGGAAATAAAGTCGGGGCCGAGAGGAATGGTATCGCCCTGCAATTTGTCGGCGATGCCGGCGTAATACTCGAAATAGCCGGCGGCGGTTTCAATGTCGCCCAAGGATTCGCGCAAAGGCTTGCCGCAATCGAGAGTCTCGATCCGCGCGAGCTTCTCCTTGTCGCGGCGGATAAGGGCGGCGGTGCGGGTGAGAATCCGGCCGCGTTCGGCGGGCGACGTCTTGAACCACGGCCCCTTGAGGGCTTTCTTGGCGGCGGCGACCGCGCGATCGACATCCTCGGGTCCGCCGGCGGGAACCTCGGCGAAAGCGACCCCGGTCGCCGGATCGAGCGTGGCGAAGCGCTTGCCGCGAACGGCATCGACGCGTTCGCCGCCGATCACCATCTTGCTCGGCAATCCTTCGGGAATGGGCCGGCCGGAAATTTTATTCATGGCTGCCTCGCTTTCGGAAAAGGGGATACCTAGACGTCCCAACCGCCGTCGACGGCGAGTTCCTGGCCGGTGATATTGCGGCTTTCCTCGCTGCACATGAAGAGCACGGCGTTGGCGACGTCCTGGGGCGTGGTCACGCGCTTCAGCGCCATGTCTTGCACGTATTCTTCGTAGACCTGCTCGTAGGTCCATTCGCGCACGCGCGCCTTTTCCTGGCACAGCTTTTCCATGCGCGGCGTCTCGACGATGCCGGGGCAAACCACGTTGACGTTGATGTTGTGCTTGCCGACCTCGAGGGCGACGGTGCGGGTGATGCCGCGCACCGCCCATTTCGACGCGCTGTAGGATGTGCGCATGGGATAGCCGCGCAGGCCCGACGTGCCGCCGATGTTGACGATCTTGCCGCTTTTCTGGGCAATCATAGCCGGCACCACGTGCTTGATCGGCAGGAAGGTGCCGCGCACATTGGCGTGGATGACGTAGTCGAAATCCTCGACCTTGATGTCCTGGACCGGGGTTTCGATCGGGCCGGTAACGCCCGCGACATTGACCAGGATGTCGATACGGCCGCCGAACACCTCTTTCGCCTTCTGCGCCATCGCCGCGACCTGGCTTTCCACGGTCACGTCGCAGGCGACGATATGGGCTTTGCGGCCGAGCGCCTTGACTTCCTTCGCGACCTCTTCGAGCGCCTGAATGTCGCGCGCGGTGAGCAACAGATCGGCACCTTCGCGCGCGAGCGTCGTGGTGATGGCTGCGCCCATACCTTTGGCCGCGCCGGTCACGATCGCGTTCTTGTTGGCGAGTTTCATTGGGTCGGTTCCTCCTTGGATTTGCGATTCCGTTTCATCCGTCAATTACGCGCGCGGGACGGCGCCCCGTAGCCGCCGCCGCCGCAGCTGTCGACCACCACCACGTCGCCGGTGTTGAGGCGGATATTGGCTTTGCCGGGCATGTCCTCGGTCCGCCCGTCGGCGTAGGCGATGGTGACGCGGAAGGGCGCGCCCGCCTCGCCGCCGTGCATGCCGTAGGGCGGAATCAGCCGGCGTTCGAACATGGTGGTGACCGACATGTCCGGGCACATGACCCGGTATTCCCGGTGCAAGCCCTCGCCGCCGCGGTGCAAGCCGCGACCGCCGGAGCCGCGCCGGAGTTTCTGCGCTTCGATGCGAATGGGGTATTCGGCCTCGATCACCTCGGCCGGCGTGTTCATGACGTTGGACATGTGAACGCGGATCACCGGCCAGCCGTCGCGATCGAGCCGGGCGCCTTCGCCGCCGCCGTGCACTTCGTAAAGGGTGGTCCAGGCGCCGTCGGCGCGGCGGCCGCCGAACAGGACGAGGCCCGAGGTGGTCGGGCCGCCCGCGCTGGCGCGGCCGGGCAGCGCCGATTCCAGCGCGCGGAAAATGGCGTCGGCGACGCGCTGCGAGGTTTCGTGGTTGCCGCCGACCACCGGCTTGTCCGGGCCGGGTTCGAGCACCGAGCCGGGGCGGGTGACGATCTTGAGCGGGCGGTAGCAGCCGCCGCTCGGCTGGATGTCGGGGCCGAGCAGCGCCTTGGCGACGTAAAACACCGAGGCGGCGGTGATGAACGGCGTCGTGTTGACGGGCCCCGGCACCGCGTCGTCGCTCGCGGAGAAATCGAACGTCGCCTCGTCGCCCTTGACGTGGACCTTGACCCGGATCGCGATCCGTTCGCGCCCCGAACCGTCGTCGTCGAGCCAATCCTCGCCCATATAGGCGCCGTCGGGAACTTGGGCGATGGCGGCGCGCATCTGCGCCTCGGCGCGGTCGTGGATCGCGGCGATGGCGGCGAGAACGGTTTCGGTGCCGTGCTCGGCGAACAGCTGGGTCATGCGCAATTCGGCGGAGCGGGTCGCGGCCATTTGGGCCAGAATATCGCCCTCGCGCTCCTCGGCGCCGCGCACATTGGCGAGGATGAAATCGAGCTTTTCGCGATCCGGCCCGGCGGCGGTGAAGACGCGCAAGGGGGAAATGCGCAAGCCCTCCTGCCAGGCGTCGGTGGCGTGGGGCACGTAGCTGCCGGGAATCGCGCCGCCGGTGTCCGCCCAATGGGCAAGGTTGACGGCGAAGGCGCGCACGACGCCACCCTCGAAGATCGGGCGGATCGCCTTGACGTCGGGCAGGTGATTGCCGCCGACCTCGGGCAGGTTGAGAAACCAGACGTCGCCGGGGGCTAGGCGCTCCTTCGGCACGCGCTTCAGAAATTCGCGCACCGTGAAACTCATCACGCCGAGATGCATGGGTACGTCGCGGCCCTGGGCGACGAGAAAACCGTTGGCGTCGGTCACCGCCGACGACAGATCGCCCGCTTCGCGCAAAAGCGGCGAACGCGCCGAGCGCATGATGACCAGCGACATTTCCTCGGCGATCGCGGTCAGCGCGTTGCGGATCACCTCGAGGGTGACGGGATCGACGCCCGCGTTCGTGCCCGGGGTTCTCACGGCGCGCCTCCCACGTCGAGGAACAGGTGACCCCGTTCGTCCGGGGTGAGGGTCGCGTCGGGCGGCACCACCACGGTCGAGACCGCGTCCGCGATCACCGCCGGGCCGCGAATGGCCTTGCCGGGTTCCAAGTGGGCGCGGTCGTAGCGCGGCGTCGCCACCGGCCCCGAACGGTCGAACACGCAGGCTCCGGCGACCGGCGCGGACGTTTTTGAAGTCGCCGTGGGCGCCAGACCGAATGCGTCGTTGGTCCGCTGCGGGGCAAAAGCCCGGGTGCGGAGCGCGACCAGCTCCCACGGCTCGCCGGTGGCGAAGCCGTAGAGGCGCTCATGCCGGTCGCGGAAGCGCCGTCCCAGGTCGGCGGGATCGGCGAAGTCCGGATCGACAATCTCGACGGCGTAGCTTTGGCCGCCGTAGCGAACCGAGGCGACGTCCTCGAAGCGGATGTCGTCCGCGCGGTGGCCGGCCGCGAGCAGCGGCGCGGCGAGGCGCGCGCGGAGTTCCGTCCGGGCGGTCGCGATGCGGCCCGCGTCCCATGCGGCGAAGGGCATGCGCAGTGTGCGCTGCTGGGAATAGCTCATCTCGGCGGCGGCGCAACCGAGGGCGGAGAAAATGCTGGAGGCCGCCGGCACCACGACGCGCGCGATGCCGAAGGAGCGCGCCACCGCGGCCGCATGCATCGGGCCCGCGCCGCCGAAGGCGAGCAGGACGCAGCGCCGCCCGTCGACGCCGCGCTCGACCGTGATGCGCCGGAGCGCGCGAACCATCGTCTGGTTGGCGACGGCGACGACGCCGAGCGCGGTTTCGCGTGTGCCGAGCCCCGCGTCGGCGGCAAGCGCCGCGATGGCGCGGTCGGCGGCGGCGGGGTCGAGCCGCATGCCGCCGCCGAGCGGGCGGGCGGGATCGAGATAGCCGAGCGCGAGATTGGCGTCGCTGACCGTGGGTTTGGTACCGCCGCGGCCATAGCAGGCGGGCCCCGGTTCGGCCCCGGCGCTTTCGGGTCCCACGCACAACGCACCGTGGTCGACGTAGGCGATCGAACCGCCGCCGGCGCCGATCGATTCGACCGCAACCATCGGCTGGCGCAGCGGCCGCCCGGCCAAGGCGCGGTCGGTGGCGATTTCGGGGCGCCCGTCGTTGATCAGGCAAACGTCGGTGGTGGTACCGCCCATGTCGAAGCTGATGACGTGGTCGAGGGCGAGGTCGCGGGCGATGCGCGCGGCGGCGGCGACTCCGGCGGCGGGACCGGACATGGCCAGCGCCAGCGGCAGGTCGCGCAACGCTTCGGCGGACGCCATGCCGCCCGAGGAATGGAACAAGTGGATGCGCGTGCCGGCGGGCACGCGCCGGGTGAGATTGTCGAGATAACCGGCGGCGAGCGGCATCACGCTTGCGCTCAACGCCGTTGTCGCGGTCCGCTCGTACTCGCGCGCCTCGGGATTGACGCGGTTGGAAAGGGCGACGTAGGGGAAGCGGCGGCGCAAGCGCTCGCCGAGCCGTTCCTCGTGCGCGGGATTGGCATAGGCGTGAATCAACGACACGGCGACCGCCTCGGCGCCGCTCCGTTCGGAGCTTGCGATCGCCTTATCGGCGTCGGCGTCGCCGAGAGCCTTGAGGACATTGCCGTCGTGATCGAGCCGTTCGTCCACCTCGAAGCAGCGCTCGGGCGGCACCAGCGGGGGCAGCTTCGGCGTAACGTCGAGGCGGTAAAGCTCGCGCCGGTTTTGCCGGCCAATGGCGAGGGTGTCGGCGAAGCCCTTGGTCGTCACCAACGCGACCTTGGCGAGATGGCCCTCGATGATGGCGTTGGTGATCATGGTCGTTCCGTGGATCAGATCGCCGACGTCCTTCCAATCGAGCCCGACCGCCGCGAGCGCGTCGAACAAGCTATCGACCCGGTCGCCGGGGCGGGTCGGAACCTTGGCGATCCGGGTTTCGCCCGATGTCGTCGCGATCGCGACGACATCGGTGAACGTCCCGCCGATGTCCACGCCCACCCGCCAGCCGGCGGTGGCGGCTGCGGCCTTCTCAGCCACCGGCGAACGCCTTGGCCGCGTCGTCGAGCGCGCGTTCGAGGCGGTCGAACATCTCGTCGATCTGGGGCTCGGTGATGATCAAGGGCGGGCAAAGCGCGATGGTATCGTTGATCAAGGCGCGCACGATCAGACCGTGCTCGGCGGCCTTGTTCATGGTCCAGGCGCCCACTTTCCGGGCCGGATCGAAGTTGGTCCGGGTTTTCCTGTCGGCGACCAGCTCGATGCCGCCGATCAATCCGGCGGTGCGCACCTCGCCGACCAGCGGCCGGTCGGCGAGCGCCGCGAGCCGCTTTTGGAAGCGCGGGATCACGAAACGGACATGCGCGCCGATATCGCGTTCGTCGTAGACGCGCTGGGTTTCCAGCGCGACCGCCGACGGCACCGGATGGCCGGTGTAGGTGAAGCCGGTGCCGAAAATCCCGTAGCGGCGGCTGCCTTCGACCACCGCCTGGTAGATTTTCTCCGACAGCATCACCGCGCCGATCGGCTGGTAGCCCGAGGATAGCGCCTTGGCCAGCGTGATGAGGTCGGGTTTCAGACCGTAGGTCTCGGTCGCGAACATCCGGCCGGTGCGGTAGAAGCCGCTGATCACCTCGTCGACGATGAACAGGATGTCGTGCTTGGCGAGAATCGGCTGGATGCGCTCGAAATAGCCCTTCGGCGGCGGGATCACGCCTCCGGCGCCGAGGAACGGCTCGGCGATGAAGGCGGCGACGGTGTCGGGACCTTCCCGTTCGATCAGGGCTTCCAGGTTGGAGGCCAAGCGGGCGGCGAAGGCTTCCTCGGTCTCGCCCGGGTGGGCGTGATGATAAGCGTGCGGGCAATCGGTGTGCAGGATTTGCGCAATCGGCGTATCAAAGCCGTTGTGGGCGTAGGCAAGTCCGGTCAGGCAACCGGCGCCGACGGTGATGCCGTGATAAGCGCCGCGCCGTGCGATGATCTTTTTCTTGTTCGGGCGGTCGAGGACGTTGTTGTAGTACCACGCGAGCTTGATCTGGGTATCGTTGGCTTCCGAACCCGAGGAAGTGAAGAAGACCTTGGACATGGGCACCGGCGCGCGGCCGACCAGATAATCGGCAAGCTCGATCGCCGGCGACACCGCCTTGTGCGCGAAGTTGTGGTAGAATGGCAGAGTTTCCAATTGGCGCCGGGCGGCGTCGGCGAGGCGCTTTTCGCTGAAACCGAGCGACGTGCACCACAGCCCCGACAATCCCTCGATGTAGCGCTTGCCCCCTTCGTCGAAGACGTGGATGCCCTCGCCGCGGACAAAGATGTGCGGCCCGTTTTCTTGGTGGAGAGCGGCGTTGGTGAACGGATGCAGGTGCCGCCGAATGTCGCGCGCGTAGGGCGAATTGGGCTCGAGGCGCGAGGGGGCGGAAGACGCGGAGGACATGGGCGGGGGCCTTTCCGAAAGTTTCGAAATTCGGAACTTTGTTTTATTTAAAGAAAATGTTAAGATTTGTCCCAGGTCGAGTCAATACGGACAAAGTGGGATAACGCGAATGACGGTGGAAAAGGGGATTCTCGGTCGATACGCGCGCGTGCTCGATGCGGTTGCGGCGAGCCCGGGCGGACTGACGTTCGCCGAAATCATGCGCCGGACGGAACTGCCTCAGGGCACGGTTCATCGCCTGATCGGCGCATTGTTGCGTGTCGGCTATCTGGAGCCGAGCCAGAACCGGAAGATTTATGTCCTCGGCAGCCGCATTCTGCGCCTGTTGCATCTGCGCACGCCGCGCGAAGTGGTCGCCGATCTGGCTCGGCCGGTGCTCGAAAGCCTGGTCGAACGTTTCGCCGAAACGGCGTTCGTCGCCAAGCTCGAAGGCGAAAACGTGGAATCGATCGCCATGGTGTTGCCCGATAGCGAACGCCATTCCTACGTCCAGCCGGGACGGGTGATGCCGTTGCACGCCGCCGCTTCGGCCAAGGCGATCTTCGCGTTCCAGAACGATGAGTTTCTCGGCCGCGTGCTCGATCGGCCGCTGACGGCGTTCACGCCGAAATCGACCACCTCCAAGAAAAAAGTGCTGTCCGAACTGGCGGAGGTGCGCAAAGCCGGGTACGCCGCCTGCCTCGACGAACTGGATCCCGGCGTGTCGAGCTACGCTTGCCCGATTCATGTCCCCGGCGGCGTGTTCCATAGCGTCGGTCTGGTCGGTGTCTCGCAGCGCCTGGAACAAGTGCCCAGATCGACCATCGTCAATGCGCTGCGCGACGCGGCGCAAGCATTGCGGGAGCGCTTCGCGGGGCAGGCACTGGGGCAATGAGCGGGCGACGGGGTGATTCATGACGGCAAGCCTGCGCAGCTATCTGCGCTTACTCGAAAGTCGCGGCCAATTGCTGACGGTGCGCAAGGCAGTCGATCGGCGATTCGAGTTGAACGCCGTGGTGCGGAAGATTCAAATGGGCCCGAATTTGCCGGTCCTGTTCGAAAAGGTGCGCGGCACCCGCTATCCGGTGGTCAGCAATATCTTCGGCAACTATGGAATCATCGCTGAATTGCTCGGCGTCGACAAAAACAAGGTTGCCGCGCGGTGGAGCGAATTGACGACGACGGCGGAACCGATTTGCGACGAACATCCGACGGAAGGCGACGACTGGAAGGAGGTATCGCCTGCAGACGTTCCGCAGATCATCTTTTCGGAGAAAGACGCCGGACCGTACCTGACCGCAAGCGTCATCATCGCGCGCGATCCCGACAGCGGTGTCGTCAATCTTTCCTACCACCGCATGCAGATTATCGGCCCGGACGAACTGCGTTGCCGATTGAGCACCTCGGGCGATTTGTACCGGATCCAGCAGAAGATGGAGAAACGCGGCGCGCCGGTGCCCGCGGTGGTGGCCATCGGCATGCCGCCGGCGGCGATATTGGCCGGCGCAGCGACGATCGGGCCGACCGCCAGCGAATACGATTTGGCCGCGCGCATTTCCGGGCGGCGTTTCCCGATGCGACCGTCGCCGATCTCGGGCTTGCCGGTGCCGGCGACCACCGAATTTCTGATCGAAGGCGAAATCCTCCCCAACGTGCGGCGCCCGGAAGGCCCCTTCGGCGAATGGATGGATTATTACGTGCCGGTGATGGACAACCACGTGTTCACGGTGAAGCGCGCTTATGCCCGCAAGGACGCGGTTTTTTACGCGATCAGCTCCGGCTCGAGCGAGGAATTGGCGATGAGCGCGGTGCCGCTCGCGGGCGGAATTTACAACGGCATTCGCACCTGGGTGCCCGCCGTCCGCGACGTAACCTGTTTTCCGCTGTTGCAATTCTGCGCGGTGCAGATCGCCAAGACCGCGGACGGGCAAGCCCAACGGGCGATGTTGGCCGCCTTCGGCGCCGAAATGAACCGCATCCTTTATTGCGTGGTGGTGGACGAGGACGTCGATATCCACAATTGGAACGACGTGCTGTGGGCGATGGCGACCCGCTGCCGCCCCGATCGGGACATCATGCAAATTCCCGGCGTGCCGTCATTCGCCCGCGACCCTCATCGCATGCATTGGGGGCGCTTGGGAATCGACGCTACCAAGCCGCTCGAACACGTCGAGGCCTTCGAGCGGAAAAAAGCCCCGGGCCTTAACGAACTGAAACTCGAGGATTACATCAAGAACTGACCATCACGGATAACAGGGAGAACGATCATGTTGCGACGCACGATGAACGCAATAGGCCGGCGCCTTCTCGGGCTGGCCCTGGCGCTGGCGCCCGTTTCCGCCGGCGCCGCGGATAACGTCAGTTTCGCGCTCGATTGGGTAGTGAACGGGACCCACAGCGGCTACTTTACGGCGCGCGAGAAAGGATTTTACAAGGACGTCGGGTTGGAGGTGACGATCGCGCGCGGGTTCGGCTCGGGCGATACCATCAAGCGCGTCGCCGCGGGATCGGCGCTGATCGGCCTTGCCGATACCGGCGCGATTATCGCCGCCCGCGCCAACGACGACATTCCGGTCCGCATCGTCGCTATGATCTACGACCGGGCGACGCTCGGGCTGATCTATCTCGCGCAATCGGGGATCAAGGCGCCCAAGGACCTCGAAGGCCGGGCGATCGGTCGCTCCGCCTCGGGCGCGTCGGTCAACATGTTTCCGGCGTTTCTCAAGGTCAACGGCATCGATCGGAGCAAAATCCGCGAAGTGGTGGTGGATGGCGCCACCTTCCTGCCGCTGTTGATGTCGGGGCAGGTCGATGCGGTGCTCGAGCAAAGCATCAACATCGGCAAATTCCGCCGCGCCGCGGCGCAGCAGGGCAAGACCGCGCTCGGCATGCGTTATTCCGATTTCGGCCTCGAAGCCTACGGTAACGCCATTCTGGTGCGGACCTCGACCGCGCAGGAAAAATCCGACCTTGTCCGCCGGTTCGTGGCGGCGTCGCTGAAGGGCATCGCCTACGCCTTCGACCATCCCGACGAGGCGATCGCCATCCTGCGCAAACACCATCCGGAAGTCGATGCAAACGCGGCGATGGACGAACTCACGACCCTCAAGGAGATGCAAACGACCGCCGAACTCCGCCGCGTCGGACTTGGCCATATCGACCGCAATCGGATGGAAAAAACGCGCGACAACATTACGCCCGCGTTGTCGCTCAAGCGGACCGTCCCGGTCGAGGACATCTACCTGACCGGATATCTGCCCGCGATGCCCGTCGTGCCCGCCGGCAAATAGATCCGGAAGCGCCGCGATGGTCGTTATCGCGTCGCCGTCGGCGGTCGCGCCGCCGCTCGTGTCGCTCGCGCGCGTGGCGAAGCGCTTCGTCACGCGCGCCGGCGCCGACGTCGAGGCGCTGCGCGAGCTCACCCTGTCGATTCCGCGCGACCAGTTCGTGACGGTGGTGGGCCCGAGCGGGTGCGGCAAGAGTACGCTGATGAAGCTGATCGGCGGCATCACGCCGCCCACGCAAGGAGAGATTCGGCTCGACGGACAGATTCTCAGCCGGCCGTCGCGCAAGATCGGCATGGTGTTCCAGCAGCCGGTGCTGCTGCCGTGGCGCTCGGTGCTCGACAATGTTCTCTTTCCGATCGAAATGCTCGGCTGGCCGGTGACCGACTATCGCGACGAGGCGCGGCGCTTGATCGAACTGGTCGGCCTCGGCGGCTTCGAAGGCGCGTTGCCGAGCGAGTTGTCGGGCGGCATGCAGCAGCGGGTGTCGATCTGCCGCGCCCTGGTGTACGACCCGGAAATGTTGCTGATGGACGAGCCGTTCGGCGCGCTCGACGCCATGACGCGCGAAGACCTGAGTTTCGAACTGCTGCGCATCTGGAACGAACGGCGCAAGACCGTGGTGTTCGTCACCCATAGCATCGCCGAGGCCGTGTTGCTGGCCGATCGCGTCATCGTCATGACGGCGCGCCCCGGCCGGGTCGTGATGGACGTCCCCATTGACTTGCCGCGCCCGCGCGCCCCGAGCACCGAATTTACGCCCGAGTTCACCCAATACCTGCGGACGATCCGCAAGGCGATTTACGCCGAGCGGCGGGAGCGCTGACGCCGATGGCCTGGGTCCGATATCGCCGCTCGGCTGTCGAATACGCGCCCGCGATCCTGACTCTCGCCGGCCTGATCGTCGCGTGGGAAATTCTGTGCCGCGCGCTGGACGTGCCCAAGTGGCTGCTGCCGGCGCCGAGCCACATCGCGATCGAAACCTGGGAGATTCGCGCGGTTCTGCCGTTGCATTTCTTCGCGACCCTGACGGCCATCGTCGGCGGATTTTTCATCGCCATCGCCGTCGGTATTCCGCTCGCCATCCTGGTGGTTTATTCGCCGTTTCTGCGCCGGGTGATTTACCCGATCCTGTTGATGCTGCAATCGGTGCCCAAAGTCGCGCTCGCGCCGCTTTTGCTCCTGTGGATCGGGTACGGCATGACGTCGAACATGGTCGTCGCCGCGACGGTGGCATTTTTTCCGATCGTCATTAATACGGCCACCGGGCTGGAATCGGTGAATGCCGAATTGCTCGAGTTGACGCGCTCGTTCGATTCCAGCGCATGGCGCGTGTTCTGGCGCGTGCGGTTGCCGTGGGCGATGCCATACGTGTTTTCGAGCTTCAAGGTCGCCATCACACTTGCCGTCATTGGCGCGGTCGTGGCCGAATTCGTCGGCGCCGACAAAGGCCTCGGCTATCTGATCATATCGAGCGCCGGGGCGATGAAGACGTCGATCATGTTCGGGATGTTGGTCATTCTCTCGCTCACCGGGATCACGTGTTTCTATGTTGTGGCCTGGACCGAACGCTGGCTGTGCCCGTGGTATCTGCCGGCCGAAGTCGATCCCGCGAAAGGCTGACCCGCGCCCGCAAACGGCCCTGGCGGTCGAGTTCCGGATTGCGGAACAACGCATTGCATTCGCGCCGGAATGGTTGACGCCAAAAACCGTAGACGCTTAGATGTTTCGACAACCTCGCGGAGACGGGGTGGCGAATAATGGCAGCGGGAGAACGGCTTTTCGGGGCGAGGCGGTACGTGCCATCGAACGTCTTGAGCTTTCCGGTCGCTGAAAAATTCGCGGGAGCGCCCGCGAACGCCAATACCGCTGCGGCCGCTCTCATTCAACTCGACGGCGTCAGCAAGACGTTCCGTACCACCTCCGGGGGCACGGTCAAAGCTCTCGACCAGGTCAACCTGACCATCGGGTCCAGCGAATTCGTTTCCGTGGTCGGTCCGTCGGGCTGCGGCAAGACCACGCTTCTGCGCATCATTGCCGGCCTGGAAGGCGATCATGGCGGCACGTTCCGGCTGGCGGGCGAGACCGTGACCGGGCCGAGCCGCGACATCGGCATCGTGTTTCAGGACGCCACGTTGTTGCCGTGGCGCACGGTTCTCAACAATGTCCTGCTGCCCGCGCAGGTGCTGCGGTTGGAAAGCGCCTCGGCGTTGGCGACGGCCCGCCGGCTTCTCGAATTGGTCGGCCTCAAGGGCTTCGAGGACAAGTATCCGCATGAGCTGTCGGGCGGCATGCGCCAGCGCGTTTCGATCGCGCGCGCGTTGGTTCACGATCCGGCGGTGTTGCTGATGGACGAGCCGTTCGGCGCGCTCGACGCGCTGACGCGCGAAACCATGGGGTTGGAGCTGCTGAAAATCTGGGACACGGCGCGCAAGACCGTATTTCTCATCACCCACTCGATCACCGAGGCGGTATTCCTGAGCGACCGGGTGATCGTGCTGTCGCCGCGCCCGGGACGCATTCTCGCCGACGTGCCGATTGCGTTGCCGCGCCCGCGCAACCTCGACATGTTGAGCGACGAGACCTTCGGAACGTTCACCCGCCGCATCCGGCGGGTGCTCGATGCCAGCGCCGCGCCGCCGGCCTGAGAATGGAGCCGCCCGATGATGCAGCCCGCAAGCGATACCGCCACCGTGCCGTTGGAGCCGCAAGGCCGGTCATTCGGGTGGCACACCGTCCTCGCCAAGCCGGAATATTATCTCGCGCCCGCGTTCCTGGTTCTGCTGCTGGTGGTGTGGGAAGGCTCGGTCCACGCCTTCGGCGTCCCCGACTACATTCTGCCGCCGCCGACCAAGATCGCCGTGTCCCTGTTCGCCGGAATCAAGTCGGGATTGTTCCTCCATCATTTTCTGGTCACCGCCTTTCAGGCGCTCTGCGGATTCGCCTTGGCGTCGGTGTTGGGCATCGGCATCGGCGCCCTGGTCGCCCAATTCTGGATCGTCGAGAAAACCGTTTATCCCTATCTGGTCGCCCTGCAGACCCTGCCCAAGATCGCCATTGCCCCCTTGATCATCATCTGGGCCGGCTACGGCATCCAATCGAAGGTGGTGATCGCGGCGCTGGTGTCGTTCTTCCCGGTGCTGGTCAACACCATCGTCGGCCTCAAGACCTGCGACCAGGGCAAGCTCGACCTGATGCGTTCGCTCCGCGCCACGCGCTGGGAAACCTTCCGCATGGTCAAGCTGCCCAATGCGCTGCCGTTCGTGTTCGCCGGGCTCAATATCGCGCTGATCTTCAGCATCTTGGGCTCGATCGTCGGCGAATTCGTCGGTTCGAAATCCGGCCTCGGCAATCTCATTCTCGAGGCCAATTTCCAATTCAACATCGCCCAGGTATTTGCGATCCTCGTCATTCTCGGCGTTTTCGGGGTATCGTTGAACCTGATCATCCAGGCATTTCAGCGCCGTCTCGTGTTCTGGAGTCGCGGCGCCGACTTGCACACGGTCTAACCCAATCAACCAACGATCCCGGACGGCAACCGGGGCACGTCAACCCAAGGAGGTCAACATGTTCAGACATTCGATCATGCGCCTGGCGGCTCTGATTCTCGCCGCCGTTGTTATCGGCGGCACGGCGCACGCCCAACAAAAGACCAAGCTCGTTTTTGCTCCGACCACGACCAGCATTACGACCGGGCACGCGGCCCATTCCTCGATCCCGCTCTCGGCCGGTTTTTGGAAGGAGGAAGGCCTGGAGGTCGAGGTTATCGGCCTGCAAGGTTCGACCGCCGGTATCCAGCAGGTCGCCAGCGGCCAGGTTCACTTTTCGTCGGTCGGCGGCGAGGACGTGATGAAGGCGCGCGCCAAGGGCGTGCCGATCGTCGCGGTCTACACTTACGCCCGCAAGCCGATCTATCGTATCGTGTCGCTATCCGATACGCCGATCACCAAACCCGAGCACCTCAAGGGCAAGACCATCGGCGTGCCCAACATGGCGGTCGGCTCGGTTGCCTTCACCCGCGCGGCGCTCAAGACCGCGGGCATCGATCCGGACAAGGACGTGAAGTGGCTGGCGGTCGGCCTCGGTGCGCCGGCCCTGAACGCGCTCAAGAAGAAGGACATCGACGTATACGCCGTTTGGGACACGGAAGTCGCCTCCTTCGAGAACACCGGCGTCAAATTTAACTTAATCGTTCCGCCGTGGAATAACGAAATGCTCGGTAACGTCGTCATCACCCACGAGGACATCCTGAACAAGAATCCGGAGTGGGTCATCAAGATGGTGCGCGGGATCGCCAAGGCCAGCATCTACGGCCTTGCCAACCCCGACGCCTCGATCCGCAACCACTGGAAGGTCTATCCGCAAACCAAGCCGCAGGGTATGGACGAGGCCGAGGCGCTCAAGAAGGCGAAACACGTTTTCCTCTCGCGCTTCGATCTGATGCGGCTCGAGCCGGGCGTGAAATGGGGCCAGAATGTGGAGACAGTGTGGAAGCGGATGGCCGATCTTGCCATCCAGGAAAAACTCATTCCGGCGGACTTCAACGTCGCCGCCGCCTACACCAATCGCTTCATCGACGACATCAACCGCTTCGACGCCAAGAAAATCGAGGCGATGGCGAAGCAGTCGAAGTGGTAAGCCGACGTGGCCCGGGTTGATTTCCGTTTCCTGAACCGGGCCGAAGTCAGGTCGTTGTTGCCGCCAACCGGTGCGTTGCTCGAGATCGTCGCATCCGGGCTGGCGGCGCACGGCCGGCGCGAGGTGGTTCTCCCGCCCAAGGCGCACATCCAGCTCGACGACCGCTACAACGGCCATTTCAATATCCTGGTCGGGTGGGCGGGGCCGGTCGACACGGCGGGCGTCAAGGTGGTCGGCGACTACGTCGAGAATTACCGCCACGGTCTTCCGTCGGAAGTGGCGATGTTGACGCTGTATAACCCCCGCACCGGGGCGCCCAAGGCGCTGATGGACGCGACCGATCTCACCACCGCGCGCACCGGCGCGGTGACCGGGATCGGCGCCAAGCATCTGGCGCCGCCCGAACCCAAGATCGTCGGTCATGTCGGCGCGCGCGGCACGGCTTACGCCAATCTCGCGGCGCTGGCCGAACTCTACGATTTGGACGAAATTCGGATCACCAGCAAGCGTACCGCCACGCGCGAGGAACTGGCGCGCCGGGTGGAAACGACGCTCGGGGTCAAAGCGCGCGCCGTGGCGACGACGGAAGAGGCGGTGCGCGGCGCCGATATCGTCGTCGAGGCGACGCGGCTGGAACGGCCGGACATCCTGATCCGCGACGAATGGCTGAAGCCGAACGTCCTGCTGGTGACTTACGGCTGGATCATGGCGGTCGATCCGAAAACGGTGCGGGCCGCGGACAAGATCGTGGTCGACGATTGGGAACAATGCCGCAAGGGCGGCCAATTGTTCCCGATGATCGAAAGCGGCGAATTGACGCGCGCCAAGGTTCACGCCGAAATCGGCGAAATCGTCGCCGGGCGCAAGCCGGGCCGAACCGCCCCGGGCGAGCGGATCGTTTATTGGCACCGCGGCTTCGCCATCAGCGACATCATGCTCGGCGCCCATGTGTTGCGGCGCGCCGAGGAAGAAAAGATCGGTCAAATCATGACTCTCTTCGATCAGGAAGACGAATGACCGGAAAAGACAAGGCCCCCGATCTGCGGGGGTTTCTGGCCGAATTGGAGGCCGACGATCCGCACGGCATCCTGCGCATCGCCGAGCCGGTATCGCTCGATTACGACGTCACGGCCGTGGCGATGGAGCTTGAGCGTCAGGACCGCGCGCCGGTGCTGTGGTTCGAGCGGGTCGGCGACGGCCGTTTCCCCGTGGTCGCCAACGTGTTCGGCTCGCGCCGACGTTACGCCCGCGCGCTCGGCGTTGCCGAAGACAAGCTGATCGAGGCCTGGGCCGGTCTCGGCGACAAGCGCCTCCCGCCCAAGCTGGTGGACAAGGGGCCGATCCGCGACGTGGTGCTGACCGGCGACAGGGTCGACCTCGGCTACCTGCCGATCATGAATCACTTCAAGGAAGACGGCGGGCGCTACATCACCAACGGCATCGTCGTCGCCAAGGACCCGGAAACCGGCGTGCGCAACGCCAGCTTTCACCGCATGCAGGTCAAGGGGCGGACCCGGGTCGGCACCAGCCTGCACAGCCGCCGCCATCTCTGGAATTACGTCCAACGCGCCGAGGCCATGGGCTTGAAGCAGGTTCCGGTCGCGGTCATCGTCGGCGCGCATCCGATGTTCATTTTCGGCAGTGGCCTATGGAAGGGGCCGATCGACGCCGACGAATACGAAGTCGCCGGCGGTTTTCTCGGCCGGCCGCTGGAAATCGTTCCCGGCGTGACGGTGCCGGTCGAATCGCCGATTCACGCCGAGATCGTGCTCGAAGGCCATATTCTCTGCGGCGTGCGCGAACCGGAAGGCCCGTTCGCCGAATTCACCGGCTACGCCTCGGAACGTTCGACCCAGCAGGTGATCGAGTTCACCGCCATCACCCATCGCCGCGGCGCGATCTATCACGACATCATTCCCGGAATCTCGGACGAGCACATCGGCCTTTTGGCGGTGCCGCAGGAAGCGCGGCTCACGCGCGTGCTGCGCCAGAATTTCCCCAACGTCGTCGGCGTCGCCTATCCGAAATCCGGATGTTGCCGGTTTCACGCCTATATCGCGATGCGCGCGCCGGCGCCGGGCCAGGCCCGAAACGCGGCCGCCGCCGCGTTCGGCGACGATCTCAGCCTGAAATTGGTCGTGGTGGTGGACGACGACGTCGATATCCGGAGCGACCGGGACGTGATGTGGGCGATGGCGACGCGCTTTCAGGCCGACCGCGACGTCGACATTTTGCGCAACGCCATGGGCGCAATCCTCGACCCTTCCAACAACGCCGGCCTCACCGCCAAGATGATCGTCGATGCCACGCGGCCGAGCGCCGATTTCCCGCGCCGGCACACGCTGCCGGCGGACGCGGTCGGGCGCGCGCGGGCGTTGTTGACGGGGCGCTGACGGCGCCGTTCAGGGGCGCACGAGCAGGCTGTCCTCCGGCGCCCACCACACGGCGACGGGCTCGTCCGGCGCGAACGGCTGTTGGTGCGGCAGGCGCACATCGATTATGGCGCCGGACTCGAGCCGTACGCCGACGCGCTGGTGAGTACCGAGATAAGCGGCGTGCGCAATCCGTCCTTTCAGGATGTTGGTAACGTGGCTGTCCGGCGGCGCGCGGTCGAGTTGAATTTTTTCCGGCCGGATCGAGAAATAAACCGGGCCCGCGCCAGCCTCGACGCCGCCGCGCGCGGGAACCCGGACCGTCGCGTTACCGAAAAGCCGGCACACGATCATGCCGGCGTCGGCGCCAACGCGTTCGCCTTCGAAGATGTTGGACTTGCCGATGAAGGTGGCAACGAACCGGTCGAGCGGGCGTTGGTAGATGTCTTCCGGCGTGCCGACTTGGCGGATGACGCCGCGATCCATCACCACTACCTTGTCGGCAAGGGCAAGGGCTTCCTCCTGGTCGTGGGTCACGAACAGGGTCGTGATCTTGAAGCGGTGCTGCAACTGGCGCAGTTCGACCTGCATTTCCTCGCGCAGCTTCTTGTCGAGCGCGCTCAACGGCTCGTCCAACAAGAGGACCTTGGGGTCGATGGCGAGCGCGCGGGCGAGCGCCACCCGCTGGCGCTGGCCGCCGGAAAGTTCGCTCGGCAGGCGCCGCTCCAGCCCGTCGAGTTGCAGAAGGCGGATCAGATCGGCCGTGCGTCGCTCGATTTCGGCCGCGGGCTGGCGGCGCAGCCGCAGTCCGAAGGCGATGTTGTCGGCGACCGTGATGTGGGGAAAGAGCGCGTAATCCTGGAATACCAGCCCCATGTCGCGGCGGTGGGCGGGCACCGCGTCGTAGGGCTGACCACCGACGATCAACTCGCCCTTGTAATCGACGAACCCCGCGATGACCCGAAGCAGCGTCGTTTTGCCGCAACCGCTCGGGCCCAGGACGGCGACGAACTCGGCGGGAGCGAGATCGAGGGAGACTCCTTTCAGGATTTCGAGCCCCGCGATCTGTACGCGAATCTGGCGAAGTTCGACCTGCGCCATCAGTGCCCCCCCGGCGCGAACAGATGGCGCCCGACGACACGATTGAACGCGAGCACGAACAGGATGACGCCGAGCACCACCAGCGAGGAAACCGCCGCCCCGGTCGGATCGTTTTCGGTCTGGACGAAAAGATAAAGCTCGACCGGCAAGGTGGTGCGGTTCCAGACCAGGAACTGCGAGGCGGTGAAGTTCTCGAACGAGGTGACGAAGGCGAACACGCCGCCCGCGACGATACCCGGCCGCACCAGCGGCAGCGTCACCAGCATGAACGCCTTGGCCGGTGGCGCGCCGAGGGAGCGGGCGGCTTCCTCCAGCGTGCGCGAAGCACCCTCCAGCGCCGCCACCACCACCCGGGTCGCGAACGGTAAGGTGATGACCACGTGCAGGATGGCGAGCGAAACGACGGAACTGACGATGCCGAGGGAGGAGAGCGTCACCAGGAACGCCATGCCGACCACCACCTGGGGCACGATCAGGGGCGACAGCAGGAGGGTGAGAACGGCGTCGCGGCCGAAGAACCGGTAACGGACGAGGGCGATGCCGGCGAATGTCGCGATCACCACGCTGATGACGGCGGTCGCCGATGCCAGGATCATGGTCAAGACCGCGGCGTTGGCGAAGCCGTCACGGTTGGCGAGGTTGTAATACCAACGCAGCGAGAGCCCGGTCGGCGGGAAAATCTGCTCGACGCCGGGATTGAGCGATACGCCGAACAGGACGATCAACGGAAAGGCGAGCAAAAACAACAGCGTAATTCCCGCCAGCTTGACGCCGAAATGGCGCGATGTTCGGGCGCGCATGCTCATTGGCGCGGCGTCACCCGGCGAAAGAATTTCTGCAGCAGGTACACGGCCGCCAGCGATACCGCCAGCATCACCATCGCCGAAGCGGCGGCGAACGGATGGTCGAAGGACTGCATCGCCTTCGCGTAGATCAGGTTGGCCATCATGTCGACGTAGCCGCCGCCGAGGGCGCCGGGAACGATGTAGGAGGTCAGTTCGAACAGGTACACGATCACGATTCCGGCGGCGACTCCGGGCAGGGTCAAGGGAAAGATCACCTGCCAGAACGTGCGCAGCCGCCCGGCGCCGAGCGACATGGCGGCGATCTCCAGGTTGCGCGGCAGCGCCTGCAGGCTGTTGAAGATCGGAAACACCATGAACGGCAACGACACCAGCACCATGCCGATGGCGACGCCGGCTTCGGTGTAGAGCAACCGGAGCGGCGCGTCGACCAGGCCGAGGCCGAGCAGGGTCTTGTTGATGACGCCGTTCTTGCCGATCACCATCATCACCGCGTAGGTGCGGATGACGTAGGCGGTGAAGAACTGGACGATCAGAACGACGCCCGCGACCAGGCGCACGGCGGGCGACGAACGATACATGAAATAGGCGATCGTGTAGCCGAGCACCGCCGTGATGGCCGTGCAGTAAAGCGAAATCCACAGCGAGCGGAGCAGGAAGTCGAGATAAAAGGGAGACGCTAGGAACTTGGCGTAATTGTCGAGCGTGAACCCGTCGCCGACCAAGCCCGGACCGAGACTCGGCCGGACGCTGTAGTGGAGCATGATCGAGAGCGTGTAAAAGAAAAAGCCGACGACGATCCCGGAAGGAAGCAGGAACGTCGTCGGCCAAAGCCATCGGCGACCGGCCGTTACGGTCGACACCCGAAGCAAGGCACGCCCTCGATGGACGGACGATCCGGCGCGCCGTTCAGCGGCGCACTTGCACTTCCTGCATCCAGCGCTCCTCCCATTTGGCGTACTGGGCGTTCACGTGCGTCCAATCGACCGAGTAGACTTCCGGCACCGGCAGCGCGGGAATGATGGTTTTCAACTTTTCCGGAGCGGGCGATTTGGGGTTGGCCGGAATGGTGCCCGCGATTCCAGCCATGATGGTCTGCGATTCGGGGGTCAGCATCAGGTTGATGAACTGCTCCGCCGTCTTGGTCTGGGACGCGCTGCGTCCGGCGACCAGGGACACGGGAATGGTAGCGAGGAAGCGGGGCGCCGGCATCACGAACTCGTATTTGGAATCGGGGCCGAGGTGGCGATAGACGTTGGGCAGAATGCCCCAGCCCGCGACCGCGATTTCGCCGGTTTCCAGAAGCTTGATCGACTCGGGGTCGGTCTTGTAAATCGCGTGCAGGTTGTCTTTCAGGGCTTTGATCTTGGCGAAGCCCTTGTCGATGTCCTTTTCGCTGCCGCCGTTGAGCAGCGCGGCGAGGATCAGGAAATTGCCGCGATCGAGGGTGAAGGAAGTGCCGACCTTGCCCTTGAGCCGGGAATCCCACAGGTCTTCCCACTTGGTGATTTTGAACGGCACCAGGTCCTTGCGGTAGAAAATCCCGCGCGGCGAAAGCCAGATCGCGGCGCCCGTGTCGGTCTTCAAATTCGCCGGGATCGCCGCCAGGTTGGGAATTTTCTGCGGGTCGAGCTTGGCGAGCAAATCGGCCTTGGTTGCCGCGGCCACCGTGCTTTCGATCGATGTCCAGACGTCGATCTGGGGAGTGGCCTTTTGCGCGATCAGCTTGTTCATGCCGTCGCCGGCGCCGGTTTGCACCACGAATTCGACCTTGTGGCCGGTATCCTTCTCGAATTTTTCCGCGATCGGGCGGAAGATATCGAGCCAATGCCCGCCCCAGGTCATCAGGCGGATGGTTTCCGCGGACGCCGGTGTCGCCGTCCAGACGAACGCGGCCGCGACCGCGCCGGTGACGAAAGTCGATAACGCTCGTTGCTTAAGCATGGTGCGCTCCCTGATGAATCGTTGTGCCGTTTTCGTGGTCTTCAACATTCGGCGGAACGTTCGTTTTTCGGCCTCATGTCGTCGTTGAAACCGCTCGCGGCGGATGCTCGAATTTTTTCGCGATCAGTTCCCCTGCGTCCGTAATGTGCTCGGTCACCAGCCGCGTCGCGGCCGACACGTCGCGCCGGCGCAACGCGTCGACAATGGCGCGGTGCTCGGCTTGAGTCTTGTCGATCGCGTCGGAATCGTACAGCGGCTGAATGACATGGAAATAGTCCTGATAGTCGACCACCATCTTGGCCAGGCGGCGGTTGTGGGCGGCCCCGACCAGGGTTTCGTGGAAACGGCGGTTCAATTCGGCCCGGGGGGCGACGTCTTCGACCCTGAGAGCCTCCATGTTGTCGCAGATGTTTTCCAACCGGCGGAGGTCGTCGCCGTCGAAGCGCTCGATCGCCTTAGTCACCGCGTGGGTTTCGAGGGCGATGCGGATGTCGAGGATTTCGGTCAATTGCTGGCGCGGATCGGCGACAATGTAGCCGCCGTTCTCGATGGCGGAAACCAGGTCCTGGCCTTGCAGCAGAACCAACGCCTCGCGCACAGGCGTGCGGCTGACGCTCAGCTCGGCGGCGATGTCGGTTTCAATCAGGCGCGCCCCCCGGGGATATTCCCCGCGTAGGATCTTGTCGCGAAGATAGCGGTGGACCTGGGAAAAGACCCGTTCGCGCGCAATGACACGGTTCAACGGCCGTTCCTCCGAATAAGGTGAGTTACGGGCGAGCTTGCCAGGAATAATAATATCAAATACAGTATCCCGTATACAACAATCTAGCGGTCGTCTTTATGGTGGCGCCGGGGGAGGCTGTCCGTGGTTGAGGAAGTCGAAGTCGTCGAGACGGATGTCTTGGTGATCGGCGGCGGCGCGGCGGGCGCCAACGCCGCGGTCAAGGCCGCCGACCAAGGCGCGCGCGTGGTGCTGGTGGTGAAGGGGCTGCTCGGCAAGAGCGGCTGTTCGATCTTCGCCAGCCACATTCCCTACCACGACATCTCGACCGAACAGAAAAGCCGCGACCGGTTGGCCTACGCGATTCGCTATTACAATCACTACCTGACCGATCAGGAATACTGCAAACGGGCCAGCGTCTACATGCGCACCGAGTTCTTCGTCGAACTCGAGCGGCTCGGCATTTATTGGCGCCGCGACGGCGACAAGCTGAACGCCACCGCCGCGCGCACGCCGACGCTGGTCGCGCACAAGCAGGGCGCTTCCGGCGTCCTGATCATGGACAAGCGCCGCCGCCAGATCTTTGACCGTGCCATTCCGGTCTACGAGGAATGCGCGGTCACGTCGTTGTTGCAGGACAATGGGCGCGTGGTCGGGGCGACGGTGCTCGATCTCCAGCGCGGACGGTTCTTCGCCGTTTCGGCCAAGGCGGTGGTCCTCGCCGCCGGGCATTCGGATTACCTCTCGACCCGCTCCACCGGCACGCGCGAACAATCGGCCGATGGCGTGGCGATGGCGATCCGCGCCGGCGCCGAGGTCGCCAACCTCGAAATCCAGTGGTGGCACATCAGCGACGTGCTCGCGCCAAAATCGTGGATGCGCTACCACATCTATCCCAACCCGCTGATGGGAACGGAAGAAACCTCGCGCGTCTACAACTCCGACGGCGAGATGTTCTTCGAGCAGAAGACCCACAATCCCGGAACCTCGGCGCCCTATATCCACCAGCTCCGTCTGCTCGCGCAGCAGGTCAAGGCCGGCAAGGCGCGCTGGGACGGCGGCTATTATTCGGGCTTCACCCACATTCCCGCCGACACCGTGCTCAAGTACCAGCACCAGGCCAAGATCTGGGGCAAGCTCGGCCTCGACGTCGGCAAGGATCTGCTCGAATGCGGCATCACCTGGCACATGCGCCAGGGCGGCATCAACGTCTCGACCGAACGCATGGAATCGAACCTGCCCGGCCTGTTCATCGCGGGCGGGCTCGGCGCCCATTACTTGGGCGGGGTAGGACCATCGAGCTACGACGGCAAGGTTGCGGGAGAATCGGCGGCGGCGCTGGCGGCGGAATCGAGCAAGCCGGCCATGCCGCGCGCCATGCTGGATGCCGAACAGCGCCGCGTATTCGGCTTCCTCAAGGCGGATTCCGCGGGCGTGCGGCCGATGGCGGCCAAGCTCAGGATTCGCGAACTGATGTGGGAGCTCGGCTACGTCAAAAACGAGCAGAAGTTAAACGCCGCTCTCGACGGAATCGTCGCGGTGCGCGAACAAATGGTCCCCAAATTCGGCCTGCAAAGCGCCTCGCGCGCCTGGAACACCGGCTGGATGGACGCCCTCGACGCCTGTTCGATGATCGACGCGACCGAGGCGATGGTCCGTTCCGCTCTGCTGCGCAAGGAGAGCCGGGGCCCGTTCTACCGCGAGGATTATCCGTACGTCGACAACGAGAACTGGCTGCGCAAGATCATCCTGACGCGCGACGGAAACGAATGGAAATCGCGCACCGAACCTTATGCGTTGCCCTACCTCAAGCCGGAGAAAAGCCGTGAGCCCTTCTTCGAAGCCGACTTCTAGTTCCGGCACCATCCGGGTCCGCATCCGCCGTTTCGATCCGACCGTCGATGCGGTGCCGCGCTTCGAGCAATTCGAGGTGCCGGCCAAGCCGCTGATGCGGATCATCGACGTGCTCGATTGCGTGCACGAGGACCTGCAGGTCGATATCGGCTACCGCTGGCTGTGCACGTCGAAGAAATGCGGCACCTGCGCGGTCAAGGTCAACGGCACGCCCAAGCTCGCGTGCTGGGACGAGGCGCTGCCGGACATGACGGTCGAGCCGATCGACAACGTGCCGGTAGTGCGCGATTTGGTGACCTCGCGCGCCGAATATCAGGATATGCTGGCGCGCGTATCGCCCCTCCTGGTGCGCAAGCGCGACTACCCCGGCTTTCCCGAGCCGATCACCGAAACCCAGTTCGCGTCGACGGTGCACTTGCGCGATTGCATACAGTGCCTCGCCTGCCAGTCCGCGTGCCCGGTGTTCGCGCAAAAGGACAGCGGCTTCGCCGGCCCGGCGATCCTGGTGCAGTTGAGCGATCTGGCCCAGGACCCGCGCGACGACGCCGACCGGGCCGATCTCGCCGACCGCGTCGCTCAAGTGTTCAAGTGCGTTTCCTGCTACGAATGCGAACGGGTCTGCCCGACCGAAATCCCGATCGTCGGCGAAGCGATCGAGCCCTTGAAGCGTATCGCGCGCCGTTCGGGTGCCAGCTCGGGGGCCCGGCGCGCCCGTGCGTTCTGGGAAATCGCCCGCGACGAGGGCATGGTCAACGGCGCCAAAGTAGCGCTGCGCGCCGGCAAATCCGGCCTCGGCGCGCTCGCCCTCGGCTTCCGGCTATGGCGGCGGGGCAAGATCAGCTTCGCGTCGGTCTTCGGCAAGGGCGGCTCCGGTTCGGACGCCGTGCGCCGCGCCCATCAAGCTTCGGAGAAACGCCCATGAATCGCCGTTACGCCTATTTTCCCGGCTGCTCGGCCAAAGGCACCTGCCAGGAACTCGACGTCAGCACCGCCGCCGTCGCCAACCGCTTCGGGATCGAGCTGAGCCCGCTCGAAAATCCGGGCTGCACCGGCGCACGCGAATTCCGCGCCATCAGCGAACTGGTTCATTTGACCGCCAATGGCCGCATCATCGCCAAGGCGGAAAGGATGGGCCGCGACTTGGTCGTGGTCTGCGACACTTGCCTGCTCAACCTGGTGGAGGCAAACGCGAAGTTGAAAGCCGATGCGGAATGGCGCCGGGCGGTCAACGACGCGCTTTCCGCCGAAGGGCTCGAGTTCAAGGGCACGATCGCGGTCAAGCATTTCCTCTGGGTGCTGACCGACGACCTCGGCCCGGACGTGTTGCGCAAGAACATCGTCCGCCCCCTGCGCGGACTGAAAGTAGCGCCGTTCTACGGCTGCCACATTCAACGCCCGGTCGCTGCCCACGGCTCGCGCGCCGAGGAAAAGCCGGCGCTGGATCGGTTATGTGAACTGCTCGGCGCCACCGTCGTCCAATACGAAGGCGCCAGCCGCTGCTGCGGCTTCCACGTGGTCGCGGCCGAGGAAAAGATCGCGCTCAACATGAGCGGCTCGCACCTCGGCAACGCCAAGGACGGCGGCGCCCATTGCGTCGTCACGCCTTGCCCCCTCTGCCACACGGTGTTCGACGCCTATCAACCGGACATCGAGCGAGCCAAGAACCGTTCCCTGGGTCTGCCGATCCTGCACGTTTCGCAGATGGTCGGATTGGCGATCGGCCTTTCCGCCGAAGCGTTGGCGCTTTCCCGTCATGTGGTCGAATGCGGGGATATGCTCGCCCACATCCCTCAGGCCTCTGGTGCAGCTTAAACCCAGGCGTGACGGCGACTTCCTGATCCATCGAATGAGCCTTTGGCGGATTGCCCACCAAGGGCTTTTCCGTGCCTGGACCCAAACTGAAATAAGCCGACTTTCATATCTTTCGCATCAGGCTTTATGTGACTACATTAGATCACCCAATGCGTTCCACTTCACCTCCGGCTCCAGCGCGATCCCCCCGGGGCCCAGTTCAAACCTATCAGTATGTCGAGGCGATTCCCTTCGCGCTCGCGCACGTCGTCTGCCTCGGCGCAATCTGGACTGGCGTGCACGGGTCGGACGTGGCGATCGCGGCCGGGCTGTATGCGCTGCGCATGTTTGCGGTGACGGCGGGCTATCACCGTTATTTTTCGCACCGCGCGTTCAAGACGGGGCGGGCGTTTCAATTTGTCCTGGCGTTTCTCGCGCAAACCTCGGCCCAGCGCGGCGTTCTGTGGTGGGCGGCCAATCACCGTCATCATCACCGCTATTCGGACACGTCCAATGATACCCATTCGCCGGTCCGCGATGGATTCTGGCACGCCCATCTCGGCTGGTTCTTCACCAAACGGCATTCGCGCACGGACCTGGCCACGGTCCGGGACCTCGCCAAATACCCCGAGCTCCGGTGGCTTGACCGGCATCCGTACCTGCCCGCGATTCTGGCCGGATTCGCCGTCTGGCTGCTCGCCGGCTGGTCCGGCCTGGTCGTGGGCTTTTTCTGGTCCACGGTCGCCGTGTGGCACGCCACGTTCTCGATCAATTCGCTCGCCCACGTGATCGGTCGCCGGCGTTACGTGACCGGCGACCAGTCGCGCAACAACTGGTGGCTCGCCCTGCTGACCTTCGGCGAGGGCTGGCACAACAATCACCATCACTATCAGAGCGCGGCCCGCCAGGGGTTCCGCTGGTACGAGTTCGACGCCAGCTTTTACGTCCTGAAGACGCTCGCCGCCGTGGGACTGATCCGGGATTTGCGCATGCCGCCAGACCATGTTGTGCGCGGCGACCAGCCGTTGCGCCCGGCGGTCGTGGAAAAGGCCGCAAGCCTGCTGGCCGCGAGTTTTCCGATCGAACGCATCGCCGCCGACGTGCGCGCCCAGTTCGCCGGGCGAATCGAGGATTGGCGCCAACGGTTCGACGGCCGGGTGGCGATGGTGCGCCGCGACCTGGAGGAATTGGTCCGCACCGTGCAGCAGCCACCGATGCCGACCTTATCCGATCTTCACGCCCGCGCCGCCGACCTGTTCGCGCGCAGTTCGTCGATGAACGACATCGTCGGACGGGCGCGGCAAAAGTTGATCGAGAGCGTGTGCGAAGCCGTGCTCGGCGGTCACGCGGCGCTCGTTCCCACGCGGGCCTGATCGTTTGCCGAAGAAAAACGCCGCCGGCCCCGGACGGGGCGGCGGCGCATCTAATCCGAAGGGAGAGTTACTCGACCTTCAGGTTGGTCGCGACGGTTTTGCCCCGCTCGGTCGTCATATCGTAGCTGATCTTCTGGCCTTCGCGCAGGGTATCGAGTCCGGCGCGTTGCACGGCAGTGATGTGGACGAAAACGTCCTTACCGCCGTCGCTCGGCTGGATGAAGCCGTAGCCCTTGCTGGGGTTGAACCATTTGACGGTGCCGCTAGCCATATTTGGCCTCCTTTAAGCACGTGTTGAGACAAGCGCCCGCGCGGAACTCCACGCGGTCACGAACAATCCGGATTTGTGGGGAGTGACTTGAAGTGTGAGCCATTCGGTCGACGCACAGCGTCTCTCAAGGCGAGCTGCAAGGCAGGCCAAAATCGCGATTGCCGTGGGCAGAGGACACCATTTGTTCCACCAAGTCAAGCCACTCCAAACTCGCCGTTTCCGTTTAGAAAGAAATCGCTTTTTCTTTCAGATACTTGTCAGATGATGAGTGGGTTCAAACGGCGCGCGAATGGCGTGCCTTGCCGCTCCCGAGATAGGTGTCGAATACAGCCGCAATGGTGCGCATGAACGGCCGGCCGGTTTCGGTCACGCGCACGACCGGTCCCGTCAACTCGGCAAGACCGTCGTCGACCATGGGTTTGAGCGCTTCGGCGTCGGGGGTTAGCGCGTCTTCGGGAAATCCGTGGGAACGGCAAAGGGCCGCGAGATCGGCCCGCATGTCGCACATGACCCGCTCGATGACCGCTCGCCGCAATCGATCCTCCGGCGTCAGGACGATCCCGCGATGGACGGCGAGCCGGCCGGCCGTGATCGCCCCGTCGTATTCATGGAAAGGCACGGCGTTCTGAACGTAGCCCTGCGGGAACTGTCCGATGGCGGAGGTGCCGAATCCGATCAGAACGTCCGCCGGATCGTCGGTATAGCCCTGGAAGTTCCGCCTGAGTGTTCCGTCGTCGAGGGCGCGGGCCATCGCGTCGTCCGGTTTGGCGAAATGGTCAAGTCCAATCGGGCGGTAGCCGCGCGCCGCGAGCGTCTCGGCCACGGCCAGGGCTTGCGACAGGCGCTCGCGCGTGCCGGGGAGCGCGCTTTCGGGGATCATCTTCTGGTGGGATTTCATCCACGGCACATGCGCGTAACCGAAGACCGCGAGCCGGTCGGGCCGCAACGACGCGGCCAACTCCGCCGTGCGTCGCGCGTCGTTCACGCTCTGATAGGGAAGTCCGTACATCAAATCCATGTTGAGCGCGCCGATGCCGGCGCCGCGCAATCCATCGGCCGCTTCGGCCACCTTGGCGAAAGGCTGGATGCGGTTGATTGCTTTCTGGACATGGTCGTTGAAGTCCTGCACGCCCAAGCTTGCTCGCGTCACACCGGCCGCCGCCAGCGCGCCCACGCGCGCCGAGTCGAGCGTGCGCGGATCGGCCTCGACCGCGATCTCGGCGTCCGGCCGGATGTCAAAATGTCGCCGCAAGACGTCCATCAGGCGGAGAAAATCGTCGGCCGCGAGCTGCGTCGGCGTTCCGCCGCCCCAATGAACGTGCCCGACCGCGATCGCGCGCCCGGCGATCCCGGCGACGAGAGCGATTTCGCGCGCGAGCCTGGCGGCATAGTCGGCGATCGGGGTGTAGCGGGCGGCGACCTTGGTGTGGCAGCCGCAGTACCAGCACATCTCGGCGCAGAACGGCACGTGCAGATAAAGCGAGACGACCGCGTCCGCCGGCAGCGTCTCGATCCAGCGCCGGTAGCGGTCCGCGCCCACGTCGGCGTGGAAATGCGGCGCGGTCGGATAGCTGGTGTAGCGCGGCACCGGCCGGTCGTAGCGCTCGGACAAATAAGGGGAGGAATCCATGACGCCAATTTAGTCCGCGGTCCGATTTGGGCCTTGATGGGGGTCAAAACCCCGTGTTTCTCCGAACATGCGTCTTTACAGAAAGTTCAGCGATTTCAAATATCTAGTTTAATCGCAGGGTCCCGGTTCGTTTCTCGGGCGGGCCAATTGTACCTTAACCGCGTATAACCAAACATGTTCTAATTGACGCGCTTTTAATCATCATCGGGCGCACGCGCATATCGCGAAGGGGGCAACCTGACTGGGGAAATCACCTACGAGATCCAGGTCAGCAAGCAGGGACGCTGGAACGTCGCCGAGTTGTGCACCACCCGTGGCGAGGGCGTAAAGGTGGCCGAGGCTCTCCTCGCCGGCGGGAAAGCCGATGCCGTCCGCGTACTGGAAGAGCGCGAAGGGCGCAAGCCGAAAACCATTTTTGAGAAGGTCGGTGCCGGCCGCGCCGAAAAACCGATCTCCATCACCGCGATCGAGGATTCTCCGGTTTGTCGGGCGGTGTCCGGTTTCTTCGCGTTCGATGCCCGGCTGACCGTTGCGCGCTTGATGCGCCATTTTCTCGATGAATACGGGTTGACCGCCCTCGAACTTCTCTACGATTACGGACGGTTGCGCCAGATTTATCGCCACGAAACCCTTTATCCCCAGGCGCTTCACCGGCTCGCGAATATTCAGGCGCGCAAGATCGGGGAAAAGCCCGCCACTCGCGTTGACTTTCTGCACCGTGGCATGATGGAGCTGATGGACCGCGCCCGCGACGACAGCGATCTCGGCCGGTTTCACGCGATTCTCAAGGAAAAAGGCGCGCCGAGCATGGTCGCGGCCGTCGATCGGGAATTTAAAAACGATCAAGCCACCTATCTCAAGTGCGGCGCGGTAGCGAAGCTGCTCGGCGAGGACGCCGAGTGGAACGGCAAAGTCGCGCTATTGTGCGACGAATTGGAGCGCGGCGCGGATGGCGAGGCCTTGTCGGTTCTCGACGACTCGCTGGCTGAAATTCTCGATGGCGGTCAGGCCATTCAATCGATCTTCGGCGGGCAGTCGGACCTCGGCTCCGCGCTGCGCAACTTGACGCTTCTCAGCTACGGCGCTTGCACCGCGAAAGGTGGGCGCAATTCCTGCCTCCCTCGGCTCAACGCTGTTCTCGGCCGCGTCCGCCTCGGGCGCTCGTCCCAGATCGTCGTCGGGCGGGTGGAGCGCGCGCTGAAGGGAATTGCCCCGTTGACCAAGGAGAACCCGAAGGCCGACCGGGAAGCGTTCGTCGATCTGATCCGCATGCTTGTCGCTCCGGCCGGACTGATCGGCGGCCCCGGCATGAGCGAGGCGATCACGCAACGCGCGCGCATGAGCCTTGCCGCCGGCGGAGAGGACCTGACCCCGGAAAAGGCCATTGCCGAAATTCAGGCCATCCTGCCCGGGCGCGCGCCCCGGCTCGGCTATTTGCTCGATCTTGCGCGAAGTTCGTTCGGGCAAAAGAATCTGCCTCTGGTGGTCAAGGCGCTCGCGGAATTGATGGCCGAATTGCCCGATCTTGCCGCCCTGTTCCCGGCAGGCACCACGCGCCCGCAACAGACGGCGATCATTGCCGATCTCCGCCGCAGGCTGGCCGGCGAGGCGATTCCCAAGGAACTCCGCGAACAGCTCGCGCGGCGGCTCGAAAGTTTGGCCTCCGGCGAAAAAACCACGCCCGCCGGAACCGACGGTGAATCGCCGCCAACCTCGCCTCCCCCGATGGCGTCGGAAAAAGTCCGCGTCGATGGTCAGGATCTGCCGCGGCGCTCCGTGCCGGCGGGGGAATACCTGTTCCGCCAGGGCGATCCCGGCGACGAGGCGTATTTGGTGATGTCGGGTGAAATCGACATCCTGCTCGCGGAAAACGGCAAGGAACGGATTCTGTCGGTGGCGCGGCGCGGCGACGTGGTCGGCGAAATGGCGTTGCTTGCCCATGCGCCGCGCGTGGCCTCGGCGCGGGTGCGCGCGCCCGCGGAACTGATCGTCGTTCCCGAAGAAATGTTCCAGGCGCGCCTCGATCGGCTCGCGGAAACCGACCGCGTCCTGCGCCGCATCCTCGATGTCTATACTTCCCGGTTGCGGACGGCCGTGAGCGTCTGAGCCTCAGGATTGCAAGTCGAGCGTCACTTCGACCACGCCTTCCTCCGGGATCATGCGCTGGGCGAAGCCGAGGTTGCGGGCCAGCTCGCGCATTTTCGCGTTTTCGTTCATCACCTGGCCGACGATGGTGCGCGTGCCGCGTGCCCGGCAATAGGCGATCATCTTTTCCAGCAGGCGATGGCCGAGCCCCTGGCCGCCGAGGTCGGAACGCACCACGATCGCGAATTCGGCGCGTTGGTTGTCCGGGTCGGTCGCGGTGCGCACGACGCCCAGGGTTTCGCGCCCGCCGCCGTCGCGATCGGCCGAGGCGATGAAGGCCATTTCGCGGTCGTAGTCGATCTGGGTGAAGCGGGCCATTTCCGTGTGCGGCAACTGGCGCACCAGGCCGAAGAAACGGAAGCGGACGTCCTCGGGGCTGAGCTTGGCGATGAATTCGTAATGCTCCGGCTCGTCCTCGGGGCGGATCGGGCGCAGCAGCACGCGCCGTCCGGACGTCAGCGTGAACATCTCCTCCAGTTCGCGCGGGTAGGGGCGGATGCTGAGCCGGCCCGCGCCGTCGCTTTCGGCGGGGCGCACGCGGATGCGCGCGTCGAGCGCGAGCACCCCGTTCGCGTCCGCCAGCAACGGGTTGATGTCCATCTCGACGATCTCGGGGATGTCGACGATCATCTGCGCGACCCGCATCAAGGCGAGGTTGAGGGCCTCGGCGTTCGCCGGCGCCCGCCCGCGCGCGCTGCGCAGCAACCGCGCCACGCGCGTGCGCCCGACCAGTTCGCGAGCGAGGGTCATGTTGAGCGGCGGCAGTGCGATCGCCCGGTCGGCGATCGCCTCGACCGCGGTGCCGCCCTGGCCGAACAGCACGACCGGACCAAAGATCGGATCGGTGGCAATGCCGACGATCAACTCATGCGACCCGGGTCGCGCCGCCATCGGCTGCACGGTGAAGCCGACGACGCGCGCTTCGGGCGCGCGCGCGGCGACCAGGCGCAGCATGCGCTTCGCCGCCGCTTCCACGGTCGGCTCGGAGTCGAGAAACAGATCGACGCCGCCGACATCGGATTTGTGCGTGATGCCCTCGGCCAGGATCTTGAGGGCGACCGGAAAACCGATGCCGCGCGCCTTGAGGGCGGCCTCGGCCGGCGTGCGCGCGATATGGGTCTCGACCGTCGGGATGCCGTAGGCGGCGAGCACCGCCTTCGATTGCAGTTCGTCGAGCATGATGCCATCGGCGGCCTCGGGCGCGCGGGCGAGCGTTTCCTCGACCATCAGGCGTGCCGCGGTCGCCGACACGGTGAATTCGGACGGCACCGACGGCGGCGTTTCCATCAGCATGTCCTGGTTGCGCCGGTAACGGTCGAGGTGAAGGAAGGCGCGCACCGCCGCCTCGGGTGTGTCGAAGGTCGGAATTCCTTCGCGCGCGAACAAGGCCCGCGCCGGGGCGACCGTGTCGCCGCCGACCCAGTTGGTGAGCACCGTGGCTTTTTCGGCGCGAAAAACTTCGGCGACGGCGCGGGCGGCTTCGGTCGAGTCGGCGACCGCGGTCGGCGCGTGCATGACCAGCAGGGCGTCGATTTCCGGGGCGTGCGCCAGAATGCGGGCGGCCTCGGCGTAGCGGGCGCCGTTCGCGTCGCCGACGATATCGACGGGATTGCCGCGCGACCAGGTGGCGGGCAGGACGGCGTCGAGCGCGGCGACCGTCTCGGGCGAGAGCGCGGCAAGCCGCCCGCCGTCCTCGACCAATCGGTCGACGGCCATCACCCCGATGCCGCCGCCGTTGGTGAGAATGGCGAGGCGATCGCCCCCTGGACGGCGGATGCGGGCGAGCGTTTCGACGGCGGCGAACAGCTCCTCGACACTGAACACGCGCAGCATGCCGGCCCGGCGGATGGCGGCGTCGTAGACGTCGTCCGATCCGGCCAGCGCGCCGGTGTGGGAACGGGCCGCGCGCATGCCGTCGGCGAAGCGACCGGCCTTGACCACGAGCACCGGCTTGTTGCGCGCCGCCGCCCGCGCCGCCGACATGAAGTTGCGGCGCGCGCCGATCGATTCGATGTAGAGCAGGATGGCGCGGGTGTGGGGATCGCTGCCGAGGATGTCGAGCATGTCGCCGAAGCCGACGTCGGCGCTGTCGCCGAGGGAGACGAAGCACGAAAAACCGATGCCGCGCGCGCGCGCCCAATCGAGCACGGCAGTGCCGAGCGCACCCGATTGCGACACGAACGCGATCTCGCCGGGCAGCGCGGAGGTGTGCGCGAAACTGGCGTTCAATCCGATGCGCGGCACGATCGCGCCGAGACAATTGGGTCCAAGCAACCGAATGCCGTGGCGTTTGGCCGCGGCCAGCATCGTCACTTGGGCATTGGCGCCGTCGGCAAGGATTGTTTGCGCGAGACCGGCGGTGACGACGATGGCGGCGCGGACGCCCTTGGCGCCGAGGGCCTCGATCACGCCCGGTATCGTCGCGGGCGGCGTGCAGACGACGGCCAGGTCCGGCGTCTCGGGCAGGCTCGCCACGTCCGGATAAGCGAGCACTCCGGCGACCGCCTTGTGCTTGGGATTGACCGGCAGGATCGGCCCCGTGAATCCGCCCGCCAGCAGATTGTGCAGGGTCACGTGCCCGACGGTGCCGTCGTCGGCGGAAGCGCCGATTACGGCGACGGAGCGGGGCGAAAACAGTTTATCGAGGGCGCGGAGCGGCATGGAAGGATTGGCGCTTTTCCGGCCCGCGCCCTCCCCGCGCGGGCATGTGTCCGGTTATTTCGACTTCATCACGTAGACGCCGTCCCATTTCTCGGGCGGCTCGGTCTTGAGGTGTTCGCAGCGCTCGATGTAGATCTTGGACAGCTTGTCGTCGGGATTGGCCTTCAGGGCCTCCTGGAAACCGGCGATGGCCTTGTCCCAGTTGCCCGCGCGATACTGCTTGATGCCGGCGCGGAACTGGTTGATGACGTCCATCATGTTGGGGAAGCTGTCGTCGGTGTGGTAATCGAGCACCTCGTGAACCGCGACCGGCTGGGTCTTGCCTTTGACCACCACCAAGTCCACCTCGCGCGTGCGATAGGTGCCTTTCAGCTTCTTGTAGGTGTTCTCGCTGATCAAGATGTGCGCCGCGTACTGCTTGCAGGCGCTTTCCAGCCGCGAGGCGAGATTCACGCCGTCGCCGATCACGGTGTAGTCCATGCGCTTGGGCGATCCGATGTTGCCGGAAACTACCGTGTCGGTGTTGAGCCCGATGCCCATATCGATCGTGAGCAATCCCTTGGCGGCGCGGTCCACGTTCCAGGCGTTCATCTCCCGCATCATCGAAACCGCCGCGCGCACGGCACGGTCTTCATCGTCGTCGTGCGGAACCGGCAGGCCGAATTCCGCCATGATCGCGTCGCCGATGAACTTGTCGAGCATGCCGCCTTCGCGCGTGATGCAGTCGACCATGATCGTGAAGTATTCGTTGAGCACCGAGACGATGCCTTGCGGTCCGAGGTTTTCGGAAAGCGTCGTGAAACCGCGCACGTCCGAGAATAGCACGGTCGCCGGCACGCTGCGCCCGCCGAGCGCCTCGGCGCCGCTCGCCAGCAACTGGTCGGCGAGGCCCGGGTCCATGTAGCGGGCCATGGTCGATTTCATCCGCTTTTCCGAGCTGATGTCTTCGATCATGACCATCGAGCCGAGCTTCTTGTGTTCCGCGCTGACCAGCGGCTGGATCGTGACATTGGCCGAGCCTTTTTCTCCGCCGCAGGTAAGTTCGGCGTCCATGGCGATTTCGCCGATCTGGGTTTCATCGACCTTGGCGATTTTCTCCAGCAGCCAGGCGTTGTCGCCGGCGAAGTAATCTTTGGCTTTCTTGCCGACCACGTCCTTGACGGCGGCATGCAGAATGCGCGACGCGGCGGCGTTGCAGGTGACGATCACCCCGTCCTCGTTGAGGGTGATCACCCCGTTCGACATGCTTTGCAGCATCGATTCGTTGTAGTTTTTCATGTTCTGGACGTCGGCGAAGAGCTTGGCGTTCTCCAGGCCGATGGAAATCTGCGCGGTGAAGGCGCGCAGGCGCTGTTCGTCCTCGTCGGTGAAGGGACCGCCCTTCTTGTTGAGAACCTGGGTGACCCCGATCACCTTGCCCTGCTTGTTGATCACCGGCACGCACAGGATCGAGCGGGTGAAAAACCCCGTTTTCTTGTCGAACCCCGGATTGAAGCGCAGATCGGCGTAGGCGTGCGGGATATTGACCGACTTGCCGCTGGTGAACACGGCGCCGGCGATGCCGAGATGGTTGGGAAAACGGATTTGGGTGGCGCCGAGGCCTTCGCCGACCTGGGACCACAGTTCGTTGGTCTTTTCGTCGTTGAGGAACAGGGTCGAGCGTTCCGCCTGCAGCATCTTGGTGGCTTCGCCCATCACCTTCTTCAGCAGCGAGCCGAGATCGATGTCCGAAGTGACGTCGGCGACGACGTCGAGGAACTCCATCTCTTTTTCCCGGTTCTTCTTCATCCGCTCGATGAACTGGGAACTTTGCAGGGCGACGGTCGCCTGCGAGGTCATCGCCTCGAGGACGCGGAGATCCTCCTCGCCGAAGGAGCCTTCTTTCTTGTTCAGGCATTGGGCGACGCCGATGATCTCGCCCTTCACCGTCTTGACCGGCACGGCGATGATGTTGCGGGTGACGAAACCGGTTTGCTGGTCGACCTGCCGGTTGAAGTGCGGGTTGCTGTAGGGGTCGTCGACGATCAGGCTTTCGCCGGTCTGAAAGACGTGGCCGGCGATGCCCTGGGCGTTGAGGAAGCGGATTTCGCGCCGGAAATTTCCCTGGGCGAAGCGGGAATAAAGTTCCCCGGTCTGCGCGTCGTTGAGAAACAGCGTCGCGCGCTCGGCGCCCAGCTCCCACGACGTCATTTCCATCACCGTCTCGATGATTTCGTCGAGAGAATCGATTGCCGCCACCTTGCGCGACAGCGCCAGCAGCATCTCGGCGTTCTGCAGGCGCCGCCGCTCCTCGGCGGTGACTGTCGCCGCGCCGGTTTCGGCCGTCGCCCGCAGCGGCTCTTTCGCCGCCCGCGGCACCGCGGGCACAACCCGGCCGGAGGGCGGACGGGTAGGGTCGGCGGACATCAGGCGCGAGCCGGAGCGTCCCGATTTTGCCGGCGCGGCGCCGGAGGCGCCGGGCGCGGAAGCGGATTGCGGCGGGGCTTTGCCGTCGTTCATACGTTAGGTTCCCGGGGCGTGTTCGAGCTTGGCCGCGCGCGTCGGGTCGCTACGAGCGGCGCGCATGGCGACGCCGGAGCGTTGGGCATCTTCCAACCGATCGCGCAAATCCTGGATGGTGGCGCGCAGCTGCTTGATTTCGTCGTGTGCCTCGCGTTGAAACTGCTGGATGCGTTGATCGGCATCGTGCCGTACGCTGTCCATCTGGTCGCGCAGGGCCTGGACCGCGGCCTTGAGTTGCGCCACTTCGTCGGCGGTTGTCCGTACCGCGGTTTGCACGGCGTCGTCCTTGCTGGCGCGCACCGAATCCACCTGATCGCGCATGGCCGAAACGGTGGCCTTGAGCTGGACGATTTCGTCGTTGGCGACCGCCACGGCGGTTTGCACCGCCTGCTCGCGGGCGTACCGCTCGCTTTCGAGAGATTCGCGCAGCGCGGCGATCGTGCCCTTGAGATGGCGGATTTCCGTCTCCGCCGCCCGCAGGGCGTCCTGGGCGGCGTCGTTGTTCCCGTTGGTCGGGTTGCTCGCGCGGGGGCCGTTGGCCGGCATGACGGATTGCCCTCAAGACGTTTTGCGCCGGCAGGATACCCCGTCTCCGCCGGCTTCGCCATATGGCGGAGCCGCGAAAGCGCCGCCTACCATTCGCCCTTGGGGCACAGGCGGCGCTCCTTGGCATAGGCCTCGGGGGTGTCGAGGGCCGCGTTTTCCCGTTCCACGTCTTTATGCATGGCGTCGAAGATTGTTGCGAGGTCGTCATGCAGCATCTTGCGCAGCCGCTCGGCGCCCGCCTTGGGATCGGCGACGCGTACCGGCGGCAGGGCGGGCGCGGCTTCCCTCAGCCGCGCCTCGATCCGCGGCGCGTAGCGCTCGATCGCGGCACGGTGGACCTCGATGTGTTTTTCCTCGTGCGCGCGCACGACCTGGAAGGGGCACGATCCTTGGCGGTAGCCGCGCGCGACGTAGGCATCAAGGCGGGAAGACCCGAATTTGACGTCGGCCCAAATCAGGCGGGCGCAGAATTCGGGACCGGCGGCGCCGGAGCGCGCGCCACGGATCGGTGTTGCCTCGACGCGCACGTCGACGGCCAGGACGGTGGTGGCGAGCGTGAGGCCGATCGATTGCCAATTGGGGCCGACGGCGGCGACCTTGCCGCCCGACCGGGCGCGCAAGACGCGAATTTCTTCGTTGGTCTTATGGTAGTGCCAGTTGACGACGGGCGGTTGCAGGGTAAAAGAGATATCGGGAGTCTTGCCCCGTCCGCCCGGGCGGCATTCGTCGGCCGCCGCCGGACTTGCCAATGCCAGCGCAAAAACAAGTCCGGTTCGTAAACGCTTGATCGCGATCATGGTACGGGCATTATTATAGAAGAATAAAAACGGATACGCTTGCGGCTCTTGCCGGGCAGGCCATCGGAATCAAGGAGGACGCGCGCATGGGCGGTCAGGAAATCACGCTGAAAGCTAAGGATGGCGGCAGCTTCATGGGTTATCTCGCAAAACCCGAATCCGGCCGCGGGCCGGGGGTGGTGGTGATCCAGGAAATTTTCGGCGTCAACGCGGTCATGCGCGGCATTACCGACCAGTTCGCCCGGGACGGCTTTGTGGCGCTCTGCCCCGATCTCTTCTGGCGCCAGGAGCCGGGCATCCAGCTCACCGACCAGACCGACGCCGAATGGGCGCGCGCCTTCGAACTGTTCAAGGGCTTCGATCTGGCGAAGGGCATTGCCGATCTTGATGTGACCATCGAAGCGTTGCGGAAAATGCCGGGGTGCTCGGGCAAGGTCGGCACGGTCGGATTCTGCCTCGGCGGTCGGCTCGCTTATCTGACCGCAACCCGCACCAAGGCCAACGCCGCGGTCGGATACTACGGCGTCTATCTGACCGAACATCTCAACGAAATCATCCGCTGTCCGCTTATGCTCCATATTGCCGGCGCCGACGAATTCGTTCCGCCCGAGGCGCAGAAGCAGATTCACGCCGCCCTCGACCGGCATGCCAAGGCGACGCTGTACGATTATCCCGGCCTTGGCCACGCCTTCGCGCGCGAAGGCGGCAAGCATTGGGATGCGCAGGCAGCCAAGACGGCGAACGCCCGCACGCTGACGTTTTTCGGCAAGCACCTCGGCTGAACCATGTCCGCGCTCCGAACCGGCGCAGGATTGTTCGCGCTGCTGGCCATGCTGTCGGCGGCCGTGGCCGACGAGATCTCGGGCCCGGCCCGAGTGATCGATTCGAATACCATCGAGATCGACGGCCGGCGCGTGCGCCTGATCGGGGTCGACGCGCCCGATCTCGACCAGACATGCCCGACACGCAAGGGCGAAACATATCCTTGCGGCCGGGTGGCGGCGCAAACGCTGGTGCGTATCGTGAAGGACGGGTCGCTCGACTGCCGGGGCGAGCGCACCGACGCCGCCGGACGGCTGTTGGCGCGCTGCGCCATTCGCGGTTTCGACGTGGGCGAACAATACGTGCTCACCGGGCGCGCGTTCGCCGACCCGGAAACCGGCGGCGATTACCGTCGCGCGGAAGCGACGGCGGAAAAACTGCGCGAAGGCATGTGGCGGGGCGAATTCCAGAAGCCGTGGGATTGGCGCAAATTACGGGCGGCGGAGGCCGCCAAATAGCCCCGCCCCGTTGCGGCAAGCCCGCCGTCGCGCGGCCGGCAAAAAAAAGAGCGGCGAACCGCTCCGAAAGGTCGTTGTCGTTGAATTGTTGTTCTGCGCCCTGTTTGTCGATGCTTAGGTCGCGGTCTGACCGGGGTGATGCGCCTTCCAGGTCGTCCACCCGGCTAAGCCGACGACGAACACGCCGATGAAGACGAAGTTCCAGGTAGCGGAGTAAAGGGTTCCGACTTCGGTAGTGAACTTGGTAGTGGCGAAGCCGAGAACCCATGGCGACACAATCAGCCAAATTCCCAGCGCCATGCTCACCCACTCCTCCCACTCGTGGAACGCGATCAACGCCGCCGCAGCGGCGATAGCGATGATGGCGCCCAGGATGTAGGCGTTCCACATCGCGAGCTGGGTGTTTGTGTAGGCAAGCACCCATGGCGAGACGATCAGCCAAATACCCAGGAGCAGGTTACAGACGTCCGGCCACTGGCGTTTCGCGGTTTGCAATAAGGCGTTCATTGCTGCACTTCCTCCTTTCGAATCATTGCGTCCCTCGCGCGCGACCGGAGATGGCGCCCGGGGACGGGCTTCCATGTCCGGCCGGCTGGCGCAATTCGCTAAAAACGAGATAGAAACGCCCAACGAGTTCCGCAAGCTCGCACAAAGCCGCGGAAAGGGCCGAATTTGGCAGTAGCCCGCCTCGATAAAAACCATTTGTAAACTGTCAGTTTTCGCATGGTTCCGCACGACCCCAGCGGTAGGACTGGAACCCGCAACCCAACAGTTGACAGTTGCTCGTCTGGACAATGGGCAAGCAATGAAAACCGGTAATGGAAAGCCCGCCCTCGGGGCGTCCGAGGACGGGCTTTGGCGTCGATCGAAATGGCTCCGGCGGTAGGACTCGAACCTACGACCCAGCGGTTAACAGCCGCTTGCTCTACCGACTGAGCTACGCCGGAATATCGCGATAAAATATCACATCAGCGTTGGAGGCGCGGGCCGGAATCGAACCGGCATTCAAGGATTTGCAATCCTCTGCATCACCACTCTGCCACCGCGCCGAAACCCGGTCTCCGCGCGAGGGTGGGGACCTTAGAGGTACCCCCGACCCTCCGTCAAGGTAGCTCCGAAACGTTTCCAGAGCGATTTCGTTGAGGCCGCCAAGTTCGTCCGACAGGCCTGGAGGCGTGTATGCGCTAGAGGGTAATGGTAGGCTCTGCGCCACCCCAGTCAGACGCACCCGCCGGACGCAGGTTCTTGACGTCCGTTTGATTGAAGCGGCAATGGGCCTGTGATGAAAAAGAACCTTTTACTGGCGGTCGTCGCGACGATCTTCGCTTATATCCCGCTCGAAATCATATGGCGGCACGCGCTCGATCAGGTGCCCTTGACCCTTCACAAAGAATTGGGACGCCTGCAATGGCTCGCCCAGCCGTCGAAGACGAGCGTGATTCCAAATAATTATATTATGATCATCGGTGACTCATACGCGGAAGGACTTGGCGACTGGTTGATGCAGGTCATCGACAAGGGAAATCCCAAATTCAACGCGGCTCACGTACTGCACGACCAAACCGGGCGCGATGTCGTGACGTTCGGGTTTCGGGGCGGCTCGCCCAGTTGGACCGCCGTCTTTCAGGCACCCGCGGCGTTACATGGCATCAGGCTTTACCGGGGAATGAGCCTAGCCGACCCCGACTCCATTCTTGTTTTCTTCTATGCCGGAAACGATGTGAACGACGAAATGGCGCGATTGCAATTCCTCATGCCGCCGGATTTCGATCATGCGAGGGCCGATGATAGGAATTACGTGTATGCCTACCTGTCCGCGCTCGGCACTCACGCGGAAAACGCGAGCGCGGCCCGCTGGCACCCTTTGCGTAATGCGCACCTGTTTGACACGGCCACCAAATTGATCAAATTGCTCGCGAAGAATTGGGGTCATCGGCGCCCGTCCCTGGACGCGACCGATCCTTTATTTCGGGGCGGAGGCCAATATCGGGAAGACTGGAGCCGTTACGAGCAATCCCGGATTACCTTCGTCACCCGTGACGGCCTCAAGCGCTATCCCGCGTCCACCGTCGAGCCTTTCGCTTTCGATACGGATCGGGATATCCGAATCGCGGGACTCTGGCTTCAAGAGTCCCTGCGTGTTTTGAAAGAGAAATTCCCCAATTCGAATGTCGCGGTCGTCTACATTCCGAGTCCGGCGGGAGTCTACGATCTTCCCGATGGCACGATCTTGACGGATCGCATTCGCACGCCAACCTCGGAAACGCGCGGGCCAGAAACCCATTTCTCCGCGGCGGATCTGGAAGCCGCCGACGCGCGTGTCCGTAAGGAGATTCATCGGGCCGCAATCGAGGTCGATGTTGATTTCATCGATACCCGTCCATACTTGCGCCGCCGCGCTTTCGATTGGGGGCATTTGCATGGGCCGAATGACGCCGGGCATTTCAATGAGCGCGGTTATACCGCTCTTGCGGAGGCAATAGAGGCTGGAATGAGGGCAACGTCCTCGCGCACGGTTCGGTAACGGTTGAGTTTTCGGCCTTCTCCCGCTAGCCTGTCCGGCACCGCGCACGTCCGTTGAACATGGGCCGCTCCGATGGATTTCGCGACGCTCCGGCGCAACATGGTCGAAAGCCAAGTCCGTCCCAACCGGGTCACGGACGAACGCATTCTCGATGCGATGGGCACGATTCCGCGCGAATTGTTCGTACCCAAGGCCCGACGCGCGCTGGCCTATGCCGATGAAGCAGTGGAAATCGCCCCCGGTCGCTATCTGATGGAGCCGATGCTCGCCGCGCGCCTGATCGAGGCCGCCGCGATCCGGCCGACCGATGCTGTTCTGCTGATCGGCGCCGGGAGCGGCTACCTGGCGGCCGTACTGGCGCGGCTCGCGCCGGCGGTGGTGGCGTTGGAAAGCGATCCGGAACTCGTCAAGGAAGCCGGCCGGCGGTTGAGCGAGGTTGGCGCCGACACGGTCGCCGTGATCGAAGGCGCGCTGACGTTCGGGTACCCGCGTCAGGCACCTTACGACGTGATCGTGTTCGACGGCGCGGTCGCGGATATTCCGCAGGCCATCCTTTCCCAGCTCGCCGACGGCGGGCGTCTGGTGGCGATTGTCGCGCGCCCCGGGTCCGACACGCTGCGGGGCGGCAAGGCGGTGGTGATGACGCGGGTCGGCGACGCGTTCGCGCGCCGCGAGGCATTCGACGGCGGCACGCCCGTTCTCCTGGAATTCGCGCGCAAGCCGGCGTTCGTTTTTTAGTCGTGCCTCAAGCGGTCGATTCGGCGGATTTCCGGGCAGTTTCCCGGGGGCGAGACCGCTCCGGATTGTTAACGATATGAATAAAATGATATTTTTCAGGCCATTGACCGTCGGTAGGGGTTTCTGGTCCTTTTGTTAACCAAGGTGAAGTTGAATAATTCCCTCGAAGCCACAATATGTTGTGGCAAAAGGGGATTAAGGCTGTGCCGAACGCTTCGAGCCTCCGGCCAAGGCGGGTAATGACGTTGGCGAAATTCGCGAACAACCTGGCGACGGTCGGCTGCGCGCTTGCGTGCGCGGTCGCGGCGGGCGCCTTTCCGTTCGGCGCGCGCGCCCAGGGAATCGAGGACGCGTTGGCCGAAGCCTACCGCAACAACCCGCAATTGCTGGCACAGCGCGCGCGCGTTCGGGCCACCGACGAACAGGTGCCGCAGGCGCTCGCCGGCTGGCGTCCGACCGTGGACATGACCGCCGACGCGGGCACGTCGCGTTACGAAACGAATATCCCGTCATCATCGAGTCCGGCCCTGCAGCATCGCGAGCCGAAAAGCACCAAACTCGAACTCACGCAACCGCTCTATCGCGGCGGCCGCACCCGGGCGGCGACGTCGGAGGCGGAAAACAACGTCAAGGCCGAGCGGGCGCGTCTGGTCGCCGTCGAACAGCGGGTATTGCTCGATGCGGCGATCGCGTATCTCGATCTGTACCGGGAAATCGCGGTTCTCGATCTCAACGTCAACAACGAACAGGTTCTGCGCCGCCAGCTCGAAGCCACCCGCGACCGTTTCCAAGTCGGCGAAATCACCCGTACCGACGTCTTTCAGGCCGAGGCTCGCCTTGCTCGCGCCACCGCCGACCGGATCAAGGCCGAAGGCGACCTCGAAATCGCGCGCGCGTCCTTCGTCAAGGTGATCGGCGCCGCGCCACCGGCCGCCCCGGCCTTGCCCGCCTCGCCGGACCGCTTGCCCGAGGACAAGGACAAGGCAATCCGCGACGCGGCGGTCCAGAACCCGGCGGTGATCGCCGCCGAGTTCGACCAGAAAGCGGCGAAGGACCGGGTCGATGGCGCCGAGGGCGAATTGCTGCCCACGTTCCGCATCGTGGCGTCGGCCGGGAAGGATTGGGAATCCTCGAACGAAAGCTCGCGCATCTCCAATCTCGAAGCCAAGCTCAAGTTCTCGATGCCGCTCTACGAGGCGGGGGCGACTTACGCCAAGGTGCGCGGCGCCAAGCAGACGGCGGCCGAGCGCCAGAACCTGATCGACAAGGAACGCCGCGACGCGGTCCAGACCGCGACCCGCGCCTGGGATACCCTGCTGTCGGCCCGGGCCCGGGTCGATTCGTTCGATTCGCAGATCAAGGCGGCCACCGTCGCCCTCGAGGGGGTCGAGCGGGAAGCCGCCGTCGGCTCGCGCACCGTGCTCGATGTGCTCAACGCGGAACAGGAATTGCTCGACGCCAAGGTCAATCACGTCCGGGCTCAGCGCGACGAATTGGTGGCGGCATTTGAGCTTAAATCGGCGATCGGGCTGCTCACCGCCGAGCGCATGGGACTCAAGGTCGATCTCTACGATCCGGTCGTTAACTACGACGAATCGCGGGACAGGTGGTTCGGAACGTCCGTCAAGGGTGGCGCCGAATGACGGCTTGGGGTAAAAGAAACCGATGGGGACAAGGCGCGGGATCAGCGCGCCGCTAGGGTGAATCGTTGGGCGATCAGAGCGCACAAACCGGCCAAGAACCGTCGATGGAGGACATCCTTTCCTCCATCCGGAGGATCCTCTCCGACGACGAACAACAGGCTGCGCCGCCGCCGCCGAAAACCGAGGCTGCGCCGCCACCGCCACCGCCAAAACCTGCGGCTGCTCCACCGCCGCCGCCACCGCCTCCGCCGCCTCCG
>Ga0194120_10000740_pt1 | contig 61110 bp, 58 predicted proteins | sample TA2MahCa65mmetaG_FD_148642 | JGI IMG/M metagenome (GOLD analysis project Ga0194120, IMG submission 148642) | Freshwater microbial communities from Lake Tanganyika, Tanzania - TA2015019 Mahale Deep Cast 65m | ecosystem: Environmental > Aquatic > Freshwater > Lake | place: Tanzania: Lake... | reverse complement strand
TGGGATCACCAGCATCTCAAGCTCGCGGGCCTGGACGGTGCGCCCCTCGCCTTCAGGTTCCTATGACACTGGGTCGATCGTTATGGCATGTCGTCGCTGAAAGGCCCTGCGAAAATCGGTGCTAAGTAATCGTTTGCGGTACGAGCAACCATGAGGGTAGGATGCTCGCACCATGAGCGCGCTCCCTTCACCGACTAGCCCCTCCTCGCAGATCCCGTTCGGCGCCACCAGCAGGCGCGACAACTGGTGGGTGGAGCCGCTGCTCAACTTCATCGGCTTCACGACGTTCGTGATCTACTCGCTCTGGGTCACGTTCACCCCGGAACTCCCCGTCGGGGACCTGGGCCAGGTGATGACCTACAAGTGGCCGCCGGTGCCGGCCGGCGAGCACGGCTCCCACGGCTGGGTCTACCTGTCGCCGTTCTTCTCGCCGGAGTTCGGCGGCTCCTGGTGGAAGTACTCGCCGGCCATCCTGGTGCTGTGGATGCCGCTGGGTTTCCGGGCCACCTGCTACTACTACCGGAAGATGTACTACCGCACGTACTTCATGGATCCGCCCGGCTGCGCGGTCGGCGACCACAAGGGCCACAAGTACGCCGGCGAGACCGCCTTCCCCTGGATCCTGCAAAACGCGCACCGCTGGTTCCTGTACCTGGCCATTTACGTGGTCGCGGTGCTGTGGTTCGACGCCCTGCGCGCGCTGTGGATCCCGGCCGACGCCGCCGCGGCCATCAAGGCGGCCGGCGGCGAAGTGAGCGCCGGCTTCCACTTCGGCATCGGCAACGCGATCATGCTCCTCAACGCCGCGTTCCTGTCGTTCTACACCTTCGGGTGCCACGCCCTGCGCCATCTGGTGGGCGGCAACATCGACTGCTGGAGCTGCACGAAGTTCGGCAAGACGCGCCACAAGCTCTGGACGATCGTCACCCGGCTCAACGAGCACCACATGTTCTGGGCGTGGGTCAGCATGATCGTCGTCGGCCTCACCGACCTGTACGTGCGCATGCTCGTCCTGCTGAACGTGCCCTTCAAGCCCTGGCTCTAGGCCCCGGGCCCCTCGCATAGAAACCGCAGCAAGAAAATGGCCAACTACGATTACCAGACCTTCGAACACGACGTCGTCGTCATCGGCGCGGGCGGGGCGGGCCTCCGGGCCGCCATCGAGAGCAGCGCGCAGGGGTGCACCACCGCCCTCATCTGCAAGAGCCTGCTGGGCAAGGCCCACACTGTCATGGCCGAGGGCGGCGCGGCGGCCGCCATGGGCAACGTGGATCCCAACGACAACTGGCAGGTGCATTTCCGCGACACGATGCGCGGCGGCAAGTTCCTGAACAACTACCGGATGGCCGAGTTGCACGCCAAGGAGTCGCCGGACCGCATCCTGGAACTCGAGCGGTGGGGCGCGGTCTTCGATCGCACCAAGGACGGCCGCATCTTGCAGCGCAATTTCGGCGGGCACCGTTTTCCGCGCCTCGCGCACGTGGGCGACCGCACGGGCCTCGAAATCATCCGCACGCTCCAGGACAAGGGCGTCCACATGGGTATCGACGTCTACATGGAGCACACCGTCATCGGCCTGCTGAAGACGGACGGTCGGGTCGTGGGCTGCGTGGCCTACGACCGCGAGAAGGGCCGCTTCAAGGTCTACCGCGGCAAGGCGGTGGTCCTGGCCACCGGCGGCATCGGCAAGGCCTGGCGCATCACGTCGAATTCGTGGGAGTACACGGGGGACGGCCACGCGATGGCGTATCGCGCCGGCGCCGACCTGGTCGACATGGAGTTCGTGCAGTTCCACCCCACCGGCATGGTCTGGCCGCCCAGCGTGCGCGGCATCCTGGTGACCGAGTCGGTCCGCGGCGAGGGCGGCGTCCTGCGCAACAGCCAGGGCGAGCGCTTCATGTTCGAGTACATCCCGGAACTGTTCCGCAAGGAGACCTCCGACACCGAGGACGAGGCCAACCGCTGGCTGGTGGAGCAGTCGGCCGCGACGCGGCCGGACCCGGCCAAGGCGGCGCGGCGCCCGCCCGAGTTGCTGCCCCGCGACGAGGTCGCCCGCGCCATTCACGCCGAGGTCAAGGCCGGCCGTGGCAGCCCGCACGGCGGCGTCTTCCTCGACGTGGCCACTCGCCGCACCCCCGAGGAGATCAGGCGCAAGCTCCCGTCGATGTACCACCAGTTCAAGGAACTGGCCGGCGTGGACATCACGAGGGAGGCCATGGAGATCGGCCCCACGTGCCATTACGTGATGGGCGGCATCCGCGTCGACGCCGACACCCAGATGTCGTCGGTGCCCGGCCTGTTCGCCGCCGGCGAATGCGCCGGGGGCCTGCACGGCGCCAATCGCCTGGGCGGCAATTCCCTGTCGGATCTGCTGGTCTTCGGCCGGCGGGCGGGCCTGGGAGCGGCCGAGTACGCCAAGGCCTCTTCCGGCCAGGCGGCGCTGGATGCCGCGAAGGTCGACTCCCTCATCGCCGGTGCCCTGGCGTTCTTCGACCGGACCGACGGCCCGAGCCCCTACGACCTGGCCGCCAGGCTGCAAGCCTCGATGGAAGAAAACGTGGGCATCATCCGCGTCGCCGCGGATCTCGAGAAGGGCCTCTCCATCCTCGGGGAGATCGCGGCCGACTACCGGAAGGTCCGCGTCGTGGGCAACCGGGAGTTCAACCCCGGCTGGCACCTGGCCATCGACATGCAGAACATGCTCACCGTGTCCGAAGCCTGCGCCCGCGCGGCCCTCACCCGCGAGGAGAGCCGCGGCGGCCACACGCGCAACGATTTCCCCGCCACCGACAAGGATCACTGGGGCAAGGTCAACCTGGTCATCCGGCAAGGCTCCGACGGTCAGATGCAGGTCGTCGAGGAACCGCTGCCCGAAATGCCCCCCGAACTCGCCAGGCTCTTCGAGGACTGATAGATTCGATGAACAACGTCAAGTTCAAGGTCTTCATCGGCAACAACGAGGGCGGCGAATACCAAACCTTCTCGGTGCCGGTCACCGAGGGGTGGGTGGTGCTGGACGCCATCCACTGGATCCAGGCCAACGCGAAGAACGACCTGGCTTGCCGCTGGAACTGCAAGGCCGGCAAGTGCGGCTCGTGCAGCGCCGAAATCAACGGCCGGCCGCGCCTGATGTGCATGACGCGCCTCGAGGACGCGGTCGTGGACGGCCAGGTGCAGGTCGAGCCGATCCGCACCTTCCCGATCATCCGGGATCTGGTCACCGACGTGTCGTGGAATTTCGAGGTCAAGAAGCGCATCGCGCCCTTCAAGCCGAAGACCCCCGAGCCGGACGGCACCTTGCGCATGCAGCAGTACGACGCCGACCGCGTCCAGGAATTCCGCAAGTGCATCGAGTGCTACCTGTGCCAGGACGTCTGCCACGTGCTGCGCGACCACAAGGAATTCGCCTTCGCGGGGCCGCGCTTCATGATCCACGCGGCGCAACTCGAAATGAACCCCCTGGACACCGGAAACCGGCTCGAGGCCTTGAAAGGCGAGCTGGGCATCGGCTACTGCAACATCACCAAGTGCTGCACCGAGGTCTGCCCCGAGCACATCCACATCACCGACAACGGCATCATCCCGCTCAAGGAGCGGGTGGTCGGCGAGTACTACGATCCGCTGGCCAAGGTGCTAGGCGGGATGTTCGGCTGGAAGCGGGAACCGCAAACCTAGCCGGACCGGCCCCCGTGCCGGCCGCCGGTAAGCGACGACCGGTCTACGCGGTGGCGCGGGCCATCTGCGCCCGCAGCATGTTGCCGGCCTGCGCGGCGCGGGCGGCGTTCGCTCCGGCGGCATCCCGGTTGGCCTTCTCGACCTGGCTCTCCGAGGCGGCCTTGGCGGCGGCGGCCTGGCCCTTGCTGGAGATCTGCGCGACCGCGGCCGGCGCGGCCTGTGCGCTCGCCTTGGGCCCCGGATCGGCCTTCTGGGTAGCGGCCTTCGCCTGCGCAAGTCCGTCCTTGGCGTAGCTGGCGGCATGCGCCGCCGAATTCCCGATACGCATTTTTGAAGCCCCTCCGCTTCGTGCGGCTTTCCTGCCCTGGGGCCTTTCCTGGCCCGTAAGTAGGTTTTTCGCATACGGAGTTTGCTGGAGTATGTTCTCCGGATGGCTGGAGTGTCTCCCGTGGGTAGGTAGCCCTCGTGGCGGAGGGAAGGTTCCGGCTCCTGGCGATCCTGATCGGCTCGCTGCTGCTCGGTGCGTGCAGCGGTTCCCTGCCGGTGCCGCCGGCCGCGGAAGCGGTCCTGGCGCCGTCGCTGGCCGGCCGGGTCGATATGGCCGCCTACCGCATCCAGGACGCCGCCTCCGACCGGATGCAGGAAATAGCCAAGGGCGCCACCGTCAGCTTGATTCGCAGCGACAACGGCCAGACCGTGTCCAGCGCCGTCTCCAACGACAAGGGCGCGTTCAGCCTGCACTTCAGCGGGAGTTTCGCGCCGACGCCAGGCCAGCCCTACATCCTGGAAGCGGTCAAGGGCCTCAAGATGCGCGATGACGGCGATCCCAACGTGCCCGGCGCCGCCGCTGCCCGCCTGCGCACGCTCATCGTCTTTTCGACCGGCTGGACGAGCTTCCGCAACGCCTCTCCCGGGCCCATCAGCATCTCCATCGGCACGACCGCGCTGGCGATCATGGTGCGCGCCGCGGGAATGTCCGCCGCGGCGCAGGCCGGCCTGGTCGGGAGCCTCGGCGCCGGGGACGCCCTCTCGTTGCCGCCCGGAATGCCCGCGGGCATGACCGCGACCGCCTTCGACGAGGCGTGGGCGGCGGTGCGGGACGCCCTGGCGGCCGGCCAGGATCCGGTCGCCGCCGTGGCGTTGCCGGCCGCCTCGCAGGCGGGAGCAGTCCTTGGCCGCACGGGCCCGCCGCTGGCGGTCTCCCGCGCGGCGCCCGCATCGCTCGAACCCGGCGCCACCATCACCTTTTACGGGCGCGGCTTCTCGCGGACGGCCGCCGAGAACGTCTTGTGGGTGCAGCCGTTCACGACGGAACCCGCCGCATTGATCAGCTCCGAGGCGGTCGGCGCGGACGGCACCTGGGCGCGCTTCGCGGCTCCGGCCGGCCTGCCGGTACCCGGGCCGCTGGCGCGCTACGCGATCGAGGTGCGGCATCCGACCGGGACCGGCCAGACGCTGTACGAGGTGCCTGCGGCGATCGCGCGCCCGGCCGTCCGCAAGGGCGTGGTGGCGGTCCTCGCGGGGGACGCGGCCGCGGGGGGATCCTGGCGGGAGGGGCCGTTCGAGCGCGCCAAGTTCTACGGCCCGAGCGACGTCAAGGTCGATTCCTCGGGCAATGTCTTCGTCGCCGAGCACTGGTTCGGCAACCGGATCCGCATGCTGGCCAACCGCACCGGCACGTACTGGGGCCAGGCGGTCCAAGCGGGTAACGTCGCCACCGTCGTCGGGACCGGCTACGGCTGGGACCTGCCGCGGGCGTCGCGCTACAACGGCGACGGACTGGGCGTCCTCGAGACGAACCTGTCTTTGCCCTGGTCGATTGCGCTCGATCCCGCCGAGAACCTCTACATCACGGATTACGACGCCGGCGCCCTCTTCCGCGTCGCCGCCCGCGCGGACGGCAACCTGTACGGCACGGCGGTGGCCGCCAACAAGGTGACCACCCTGAACCTCCGCCGTGGCTCCTGGGGGGCGCGCGGCTTGACGTTCGATCCGCAGGGCAACCTCTACTACCTCGACTGGGGCGACCGGATCGCCCGCTTCGTCCCGAAGGCGTCGGGCACCTACTGGGGGCAGGCCATGACCGCCGGCACGGCCTACGACCTGACCGGCAACATCGGCAGCGCCAATACCTTCCACATCGACAAGGACGGCAACCTCCTGGTCGCGGTGGGTTGCCAGATCCAGATTCTGGCGCCGACCGCCGGCACCTTCTACGGGACCAGCATCCCGGCCAGGATTCTCACGCCGATCGTCGGGACGGGCCCGTGCACCTACGGCGGCGACGGCGGGCCGGCCGTGGCAGCCGGTCTCAACAACTACTCGGGCCTCGCGAACGATGCGGCCGGAAATCTGTGGCTTGCCGATGCGGTCAACCATCGGGTCCGCGTCGTCGCCGCCCAGGACGGGAGCATCCAGACCGACGTGCGAGGCGCGGCCGGCGCGGTCGTGACGGGCCCGAGTACCCGCAAGGGCTACGTCTACACCTTCCTCGGAACCGGAAATCCTGGCGCGGCCGCGCCGGGCCAGGCGGCGGGCACCGCCCCCCTCAACACGCCGTACAGCGTGGCCATGGACCCCGCCGGCGGCCTCTACGTGGCGGACTTCTACAACAACCGGGTGGTGTATGCCGCGACGCGCTAGCGCCTTCGCCCGCGCGCGCCGGGTGCCGGTCGCGGCGCTGGCCGCCCTGCTTGCTCCGCTCGCGCTGTCCTGCACGGGTGATCCCGGCACCGGCAGCCGCGCCGGCACGACCAGGAGCGCCGCCGCCAGCCGGACACCGGCGCCGACCGAAGGGACCACCAGTCCGGCCGCCAGCGCCAGCGCGCCGGCGGGCACGCCGTCGCCCGCCACCTCGACATCCGGCGACGTGACCGGTGGTCTCGACCTGGCGACCGACCGGCTTCCCACGCCCACGCCGCTGGGCACCGCGACCCCGCTGCCGACCGAGGTGCCTCGCAAGTACGGCGACAGCGACGGCGCCCCCATCGACTACGGCGTCGCCACCTCGCGGCTGGCATTCGCGGCCGCCGGGCGCGGCTACGCGATCCTGGCCAATGACAAGCTCGGCGAGTTCCCGTCGGTGGGTCCCGGCGGCGCGTTCACCTATGCGGCCGGAGTCACCGGCCTGGTGGCCCTTTCGCCCGACGCTGCCGGCGGCTTGTGGGTGGTCGGGGCGACCAGCCGGGATCTGCAGCGCCTGACGGGTGCGGCGCTCGCCGCCGGCACCAGGGTGGCGCTTGGCTTCCAGCCCGCCCTGCTCGCGGCGGACGCCACCCGGGCCTGGGTGGCGGGCACCGGCGGAGAGGGCCTGGCCTACACCCTTTCGGGAGGGGCCACCGCGAGCGTCGCCTTCGCCGAGAAGCCGGCCGGCCTGGCGGCGGACGGCGGAGCCGTGTGGGCCGCCGATGCCTCCGGGTCCATCCGCAAGTACGCCCCGCCGGCTTCCGCCCCGTCGGCGGCGATCGCCCTCGGTGGCGATCTCGGCGCGCTCGCGTCGGCCGACGGCGGCGGCGCGTGGGCGCTCGTGAAGGCCGCCACGCCACGGCTCATGCACGTGGCTCCCGGGGCGACGCGGTCGGTCGATCTGGGCGCCGGCGAAGTCGCCCACGCGGTGGCGAGCGGCGGACTCGGCAAGGCCTGGGCCCTCACCGACAAGGCCCTGTACCTGATCGAGACGATGCCCGGAGACGTCCTGCAGGCGAGGCGGTACCCGCGCACCGAGACCTGGGTGCCGGGCGGTCTGGCCACCGATCCTGACGATCGCCGCAAGGTCTTCGCGACCGACCCGGCCGGCAAGGCCGTGCGCCGGCTGTATACGGGGTCGTGACGATGGCGCGCCAGACACTCGCGATCGCCCTGGCCGGCCTGCTGGGCGTGGCCGGTTGTTTCCCGGCGGGCTTGCCGGCCGCGCGCCAGGAGGCCGCGCCGGCGCCCGGGGTGGCCGTGGCCGTCGGCGACCTCGCGGGGAGCGTGCGCTTCCCGACCTACAGGGTGCAGGCGACGATCGTGGACGACGTGGCGCCCGGCGCCACGGTGAGCCTCATCGAACCGGCCACCGGCTTCACGATCGCGAGCACCGTGACCGATGCGGGCGGCCGCTTCCTCCTGACGTTCAGCGGCGGCTTCGTGCCGTCTGCCGGCAAGGTATACATCCTCGAAGCCGTCAAGGGCCTCAAGGACGACGCCGGGTTCAACGCCCCGGGATCGGCGGTGGTGCGCGTGCGGACCTTCGCGCGGTTCGCCGGAACCTGGGGCGGCCTCACCAGCGACAGCAACGCCAACATCACGGCCGCCACGACCGCCGTGACGGCGCTCGCCGGTCTCAAGGGCCTCAAGGATGCCGACGCGGGGCAGCCCATCTCGAGCCTCTTCGGGAAGCTGGAGCAAGGTACGGCAGACGGCGACGTGGTGGTCGAGGGCCGGAGCGTCGCCGTCAATGCCCGTTTCACCGCGACGCCCGCCGTCTCGGTCGCCGAGTTCAGGCGGGTGTTCGGCCTGGTATCAGTCGCGCTGGCCGACGACGCCGATCCCATCGCGGCGGTGTTCCGCGATCCGGCCGGAGCCACCGCCGACGCGGCCTACCAGCGCTCGCCGGCGCCGACCGCGATCCTCGGGTTCGCCGAACCCAAGGCCGCCCGCGGCCAGCAGATCACCCTGGTCGGCCGCAACCTGTCGGGCGACGCGGAGGTCTGGTTCACCGCGTTTGCGGGGTCGGTGGACTCCGATATCGCGCGGGTGGGCGTCCTGGCGGCGACCGGCTCGCTCTCGGCCGATCGCCGGCGACTGCAGGTCACGGTCCCCGCCAGGGCGGCGTCGGGCGCGGTCGTGTATAGGCGCGGCCTAGAGACCTACCCGGTTTCGAACCTCTACGGCATCGTCGGGACGGTCGCCACCGTCGTTGGCACCGGCCGCACGTCCCAGAACGGCGACAGCCTCCCCGGCGACCGTACCAACCTCGGACTGCCGTACTTCCTGGCGGTGGACGCCCAGGACAACCCTTACTGGGGCGACCTCGGCCACAACCAGGTGCGGCGCTGGGAACGCCGCACGGGCGTGGTGCGCACCCTGGCCGGCAACGGCGGCGGCGGGCACGCCGGCGATGGCGGCTCCGCAACGGCCGCGCAGCTCTCCGGGCCCGTGGGCATCGACTACGATCCCCAGGGCAACCTGTGGATTGCCGAGTACGGCAGCAACTACATCCGCAAGGTCGACAAGAGCGGCGTGATCAGCACCGCGGCGGGCAACGGGACGCGCGGCCTGGGAGGCGACGGTGGCCTCGCGAAAAACGCGATCGTGGGCGGCCCTCATGGCTTGTCGGTCGATCGCAACGGCGTCGTCTACTTCTGCGATTACTACAACGGCCGTATCCGCAAGATAGACCCCACGACAGGCATCATCGACACGGTGGCGGTCGTGGGGTGCGTCGGCGTGCGCTTCGGCCCCGACGGGTACCTGTACATCGACAACGGCAGCATCGCCCGCCTCGATCCCGTCACGAAGCAGGTCACCACCTACGTCACCCACTCCCCGGCTCCGTGGCAGGACCTGTGGGTCGACGCGGCGGGCAACGTCTTCTTCCCCACCTGGGGGCCGGGATCGAACCAGATCTACCGCGTGGACGCCACCACCAAGGCGATCACCCTGGTCGCGGGGAGCGGCGCCGACGGCTTCTCGGGCGACGGCGGCGATCCCAAGGCGGCGGCGTTCTTCCGGACGAGCGGCGTGGCCGCCGATCGGGCCGGCAACCTGTTCATCGCGGACTACAGCAACTCGCGCATCCGCTACGTCGCACTCCCCTAGCAGAGGTCACGCATGCTCAACATCGCCATCCTGGGTGCTGGCGCGGTCGGTACGGCCGCGGCGCGCTTCGCCGCCAGGGCGGGGCACCGGGTGACGGTCTTCGAGCAGTTCGGCCTGGATCACGATCGCGGCAGCTCCCACGGGCCGTCGCGGATCATCCGCCGGACCTACCCCGATCGGCTCTACACGGAACTCATGGGCGAGGCCTACGCCCTCTGGGACGATCTCGAGGTCGAAGCGAACGCCGAGTTGCGCATCCGCACCGGCGGCATCTACTTCGGGCCGGCCGATCATCTCCACCTGGCGGGCACCCTGAAGGCCCTGGAAGACTGCGGCGTGCCCTACGACGTGCTGGCGCCGGCGGAGGCCACCGAACTGTTTCCGGCATTCGCCTTCAAGGACGACGATTGCGTCGTCTACCAGGACGATGCGGGCATCCTGCGGGCCTCCGAGTGCGTGCGGGCGCAGATGCGGGTGACACGCGCCCACGGGGCGCGCCTGTGCGAGGGCGCGCGGGTGCGCGAGGTGCGGCCGATCGAGGGCGGCCTGCGCGTCGTGGCGGAGGACGGGGAGCAGGGCAGCTTCGACCGGGTCCTGTTTGCCGCCGGCGCCTGGACCCCGCAATTGCTCGCCGACCTCGGCCTGCCGCTGCGCCCGACGTTGCAGCGCGTGATCTACGTGCGGCCCGCCTCGCGGCCGGGGCCGTCGCGCTTCGCCCTCGGTCGTTTCCCCGTGTGGATCGACGCCGTGCCGGCCATCGCCGGGCACGATCCGGAGCGGGCGATGTACGGCTTCCCGTCGCACCCCGGGGCGCCGGGCGTGAAAGTCGCCCTGCACGAGGCGGGTCCCGAAGTGGATCCCGACGCGCCCGATAGCGGCGGTCGAACGGCCTGGCGCCTCCAGGACGCAGGCACGGAGGCCTGCGCCACCGATGCAGCGAGTGGGGCCGGGGAGGCCGAGCACGTGGCGGCGCTCACGGGCTACCTGCGGCATCGCCTGCCGGACCTGGGCGCCGGGCAGATCGTCGCGCGGAGCACCTGCCTGTATACCATGACGCCCGACCATGACTTCGTGATCGACCGCGTGCCGCACCTGGCCGGCGCCTGGTTCGCCTCGGCCTGCTCCGGCCACGGCTTCAAGTTCAGCATCCTGGTGGGCAAGTTGCTGGTCGAACTCGCGGAAGCGGGCGGCACGGGCCGCGATCTCGCGAGGTTCGGCGCTTCGCGCTTCGCGGTGGGTAGGTCATCGCAGCCGATCCGGTGACAGGTGGCCATGGCGGATGCGCGCGGCGCGACCTAAAATGGCCGCATGTCCAATGACCCTTCCGTGGCGCCAGCCGACAAGCCGCGCCGCTCGCCAGTCATGCCCGTAGCGATCGGATTGGTGGCCCTGGTGGGTGCCGGCATCACATGGTTGATCGCTTCACCCAGCACGCCCGTCCGGACGGGGCCGCCCCAGGTGGGCGACGTCGCCCCGGACTTCACCCTGGAGAGCTCCGACGGGGCGCCCTTCCGGCTCGCGGATCACCGGGGCCGCGAGGTCATGCTGGTCTTCTTCCGTACCCACACCTGAGGGCATTGCCAGCATCATCTCACGCAGTTGCGTGATGCCCACCCGAAGATCCAGGCCCGCGGCGAGACCGTGGCCATCAGCTACGAGGACGCCATCACCCAGAAGCGCTTCAAGGACGAATTGCACCTCCCGTTCCCGTTGCTGGCCGATCCGCAGTACAAGGCGATCGATCGGTACGGAGGCCGCGAGAAGAACAACACGTACTCCAAGCCGGCGGCCTTCATCGTCGACAAGGTCGGCAAGATCCGCTTCGCGTACATCGGCAAGGACGCGAGCGACCGCCCGCCCGTGGATCTGCTCCTCAAGAGCTTCTGACGGTCACATCCCGAAGTAGCGGCCGAGTTGCGTCTCGGCCTGGGCCAGCATGACGCGCAGCGTCAGCACCTGGTCGTCGCTGAGGTCCTCGGCGCAGGCTTCCAGGAACTCATAGGTCGCGTCGACCGCGCCCACCAGGTCTATCTGCTCCCGATACCCGGCGCGGAGGGCTTCTTCGAGCGCTTTCCGGACTTCCTCGAAATTCACCATGAAAGTTTACTGGATCTCCCGACTATAAAGATTTAAAGTAGCGTTAGGATTCCCTTAATCTCGGGAGTGCGTATGCGGTCATTCGTGGGGCAGAGCGTCGCCTTGGCAACGGTGGTGACCGTCGTGGCTGGCTGCGGGGCGCTGGCGATCCCCGGCCTGCGCGGCGACGCGGGCGGGCCGCAGGCGGCAAGCGCCCTCAAGCCGCGCTACGTGGATCCGCCGCAGTGGGCCAAGGACGCGGTCTTCTACCAGATCTTCCCCGAGCGCTTCGCAAATGGCGACAAGCGCAACGATCCGCCCGGCAGCGAGCCCTGGGGCAGCAAGCCCACCTACGACAACTTCATGGGCGGCGATCTCAAGGGTATCCGCCAGAATCTCGACTACCTGCAGTCGCTGGGCGTGACGGCCCTCTACCTCAATCCCATCTTCGCGGCCAACTCCAACCACAAGTACGACACGCGCGACTACATGCAGATCGATCCCGGCTTCGGCACCATGCAGGATTTCCGCGATCTGGTCGCCGACCTCAAGAAGCGCAAGATGCGGTTGCTACTCGACGGCGTCTTCAACCACACCGGCGACGCGCACCACTGGTTCCAGGATGCCTCGGCGAGCGGCAAGGTCTCGCCCTACTGGCACCACTACAACATCTACGGCTACCCGGTCGTCTACAAGCCCAAGCCCAACTACGATTCCTGGTGGGGCTTCGGCTCGCTGCCCAAGCTGAATTTCAACAACCCCGCCGTCCCGAATTACGTGCTGGACAAGGTCGTGGACTTCTGGGGCCGCCAGGGCATCGACGGCTGGCGACTCGACGTGCCCAACGAGGTCAACCTGCCCGGCTTCTGGGAGCGCTTCCGCGCCAGGGTGCGGGCGATCAACCCGGAGGCCTACATCGTGGGCGAGATCTGGGACGATCCGAGCCCGTGGATCCAGGGCGACAAGTTCGACGCCACGATGAACTACCCGTTCCGCAAGGACATCCTCACCTACGTGGGCGAGCGGCGCATCAGCGTGGATCAGCTGGACACCTACCTGGCCGGCCAGCGCGGCAACCAGGGCACCGCGACCAACGGGATGTTCAACATCCTGGGCAGCCACGACGTGGAGCGCTTGCGCACCCTGGTAGGCAGCGGCGCCAACCAGCGCGTGGCGGCGCTCATCCAGATGACCTACCCGGGCGCCCCGGTCGTCTACTACGGCGACGAGGTGGGCATGGAAGGCGGCAAGGACCCCGACGACCGGCGTTGCTTCGACTGGTCGGGCTCCTCGTGGGATCGGCCGATGCTGGCCTGGTACCAGAAGTTGATCAACATCCGCAAGGCGCATCCCGCGCTGCGCGACGGCTGGTTCCACACCGTCATGCGCCACAACGACAAGCGCCTCTGGGCCTACTACCGCGAGCGCGACGGCGGCGACCGGGTGCTGGTGGTGATGAATGCAGGCTCCGGCGCCCAGGATGTCGCGGTCCCGCTCAAGGAGACCAAGTTCGCCGATGGCACCCGGCTGGTCGATCTGCTCTCGGGCAAGACCTACCAGGCTTCCGGCGGCCAGGTGGTCCTCGGAGGCGTGGCCCCGGGCGGCGCGATCCTGGTGGCCGATCCCGCCAAGGGAGGCAGGCGCTGATCTCCGGGCTTGCGGCCTGAAAGTGGCGTGATTTCGGCACTTTACAGGAGAATCCTCCCCGCCTAAGCTTGGCCCCATGAACTCATGGGAAGACCTGGATCCCTTCGAACGCGCACGGGCTCGTGCCTGGTCGGAAGGTCTCGCGTACCTGCCCCTGCGGGCCTACTGCACGCAGATGAACGCGCTGATAGACCTGGTGTACGCCTGGACGGCCCTGGAAGCCCCACGCCTGGCCCCGCAGGGCAAGGTGGTCCCGATCGTGCTCTACCGCTACCGCGCGCAGTTCGAGGGCAAGACCATCGGGTAGGGCCGGCCGGCCGGCCCTGCTTGTTAGAGCTTTCGTTCAGGCGCCCACCCCGTGTCGATCCCCGTCCGGACTGGATCAGCGGCCATGCAGCTCGTCTTCGCCGGCGAGGATTTAGTTAAGGACAGGTAAAGGATCGAGGAACCGGGTAGCCGGGGTTCTTCTCGGGGCAAGGCCAGCTGTTAACCGGCGGATAACCAAAGTATGTCTCGCCGCAATCTACTCCGTGCAAGCACGGCCGAGTTGCCTCGGCTCATCGATACGATCCTCGACGCGCGCGAACCCGTCGCGCGGCCTCACCAGGTCGGTACGTTCCGGCTGAAGCTACGGTTTCCCTGGCGGCCGGCGGAGGCTTCCAGCCAGGCCGAGCTGGCGGCCCCAAGAATCGCGTATCCGGTCAAGGCCTAGAGGGTCTTCAGCGCGCTCCGGCTCTCATTGCGCCGCTCCATTGACTTAGCTCCGGTAGCCGCAGTGCCGGAACCAGCCGCCTGCGTCGAAAGGGGTTATGGCATCGAGGATTACGCCTATGGCTGCGTCCAAGGCATCGCGGGTACGCGCCTTCGCTTCCTTCAGGAGCCGCTTGAGCTTGGCCCAAGCCAGCTCGATCGGGTTGAGGTCCGGGCTATAGGGTGGCAGGAAGCGGACCTCGACGTTTGCAGCTGCGAAGGTGTCAAGGACTGGCGCGGCCTTGTGGGCTCCCGCATTGTCCATGACCACGATGGCTCCTGGCGGAAGGGCGGGTATCAGCACCTGCTCGGCGAAAACTTGGAAGACCTCGGCGCTCGTGCCGCCAGCCACCGTCATCATGGCCGTGAGCCCTTGGAGCGAGAGCGCCCCAAGCATAGACGTGACGGTGCCGCGGTTTCGGGGAACTTTATCGTGCGCACGTTCCCCGCTTTCGGATCGCGCATAGTCCCGTGTCATCGAGATGTTCGACCCGGCCTCGTCCAGGAACACCAGCTTATCTGGATCCGCGCCTTCGACCCAGGCTGCAAACTCGTCCCGAAGCATCTGGATGCGCTCGTCATCCCTCTCCGACGCAGTCAGGGTCTTTTTTTTGTGTCAAATCCAGGCGGCGGACCTCCCGGCCCAACGTCTGCCGGCTGATCCTGGATTCTGGCGTGGCGCCACTGTTGTACGCATCAGTCAGCTCATCAAGCGTCGCATCAGGCCGGGCTTGCACCAACGACCGAATTCGATCCCGCCCAGCATCGTCCACGCGCCGGGGTGGTCTCCCCCTGTTCTTGGACGGTTCTACCGTACCGGTCTCTCGCTCCCGCAGGAGCAGCAGGGAGAGCGTTCTCCTGCCGATGTTGAACCGCTCAGCGACCTCACTAAGCGTACCTTCGCCGTTGTTGTAGGCTTCGACCGCCCGAATACGCAGATCCAAGGACCACGCTACACCTTGCGCCATTGGCCACCTCCTGCTTGGCAGGAGATCACCTGTCTCTTCTCCAGTCAAGAGAGGCAAGTCATCCGGGCTGCGCTCTCAGTCAGGAGGAAACCGAGGCGAGGTCCCTCGCCAAGGCCGGGACGTCCCGTGTGGCCGTGTCCCAAACCATTTCCCAGTCCACGGCGAAGTAGCCATGCACCAGGCGGTTTCTGAGCCGGATCGGTTCGCGCCACGAGATGTGCGAATTGTGGCCCTTGAAAGCATCCGATAGCGAGGTAGCGGCTTCCCCGATCACGATCAAGTTCAGCAACACCGCGTGCCGAATGATCTCCGACTCGAGGAAGCGGTACAGGTCTACACCGGTAAGAAATCGCTCGATAGCCCCGATGGCTTCCCGAATGTCCCCGAGGCCGAGGTGATCAGGCCGCTGCAATCACGACCTCGCGGCTCGCGAGTATCTCGTCCCGAATTTGCGGCCTGAGCGCTCGCTTCGGGACGACGTCCACGTTTCTTCCGAAGTGAACCGCCAGGTCGTCTTCGATGCGCGAGAGAGCGAAGTAGCCGATGCCCGCGTGCGCCTCGAACTCGACCAGGATGTCGATGTCGCTGTCCGGCCCGAAATCGTCTCGCAACGCCGAGCCGAACAACGAGAGCTCCGAAATCCGCCAGCGCTCGCAGAAGTCCGCCAGCCAGGCGGTGTCGAGAGGGACACGCGCTCGCATACGATCAAAATACCGCTGGGCACCGGCGATTCAATCCGGTCGCCCGGCCTCACCAGGCCAGCACGTTCCGGATGAAGCTCAGGTTGTCCTGGCGGCCGATGTCGGGGTCCAGCCAGGCCGAGGTGTCGCCGATGACCATCGCCAGCCCGGTCGAGATCTGACGCACCGCCGCGACAGCCAGGCCGCTGGAGCCAGCCGCCTGGACGCGGTAGCCGTCGGAGGGCGCCGTGAGGATGCGCGCGCCGGGCGGAGCCGCGAGGATCGAGCAGGCGCCCAGTAGCGCCACGGTCGGGTTGCCGATGGCCGCCGGCGTGGCCGCGGCCACGGCAGGATTGAACCATTCCGGCCGGCCCAGGAGGCTGCCGGGGACGCGGACGAGATCCGCGTTGACCTGCAGGCCCAGCGGCACCAGGAGGCGCTTGGCGGCCTCGGGGCTGTAGGCCGAAGCGCCGCCCCAGTCGGCCAGTACGAGCAGCTTGCCGCCCGCGGCCACGAAGGCCGCCGCATCCTTCGCCTGCGCGTCGCTGACCGCATTCGGGGCGGCCCAGATGCGGATCTGGGACGTGGCGTCGCGGTCGGCCACGGTCCAGCCCATGGCCCCTATCGCGCCCCGCAACGTCGCGAATGCGGTCTGGCTGGGCGAGCCGAACGGGTCGTTCTCGAACGAAACCCTCGGCGCGGCCCGGGTGAGCGCGGCGTCGCCGCCGGCGCTGGCCAGCGGCTGGAAGCCGGTCTTGACGATGGTGACGTCGCCGGCGTCCGCGGTGGCCAGCGAGTAGTCGCCCGCTCCGTCGGTGTACGTCCATGCCTTGCCCAGGGCCACGCGGGCATGCTGCACCGCGACCCCCGAAGAGTCGGTCACGTGGCCCACCACGGTGCGCGCGGCCTGCGCGAGTTCGGCCTTGACCTCCACGCGCGACCGCGGCACGGTGAGCTGCACCGTCCGGGCGAACACCACCCGCCCGTCGGCCTCCACGCGCAATTCGTAGGTGCCCAGGGGCAGGGGGCCCAGCGTGAGGTCGCCGGTCGCGCTGGCCGTCCCGAAACCCAGGCCCGGCCCGATGGCGCTGATCTCTGCTCCCGGCAGGGGCGCCCCGCCGCCGGCCGTACGGGCCTCCACGTAGAGGCGCGCCCCGCCCAGGGGATAGAACTCGCCGGGATTCGCCTGCGGCGTGCGGTCGACCCCGGGCGGCGCGGTGGCCGCCGGCCTGACGACGGGCCGCGTGACGCCGTCGTCCAGCGAGATGGGGCTTTCGGCCGGCGGGCAGCCGGCGAGCAGCATGACCAGGCCCAGCGCCAGGGGCCAGAGCGCTTTACGCGCGTTCATGGCGCGGCGTACCGGTGATCGCCCAGAGCCAAGGCGGCGGCGACGTCCAGGCGCCCCCAGCCGTGTTTCGTGTCGAAGCCGCGGGTGCCAAGGTCGGCGGCCGAGGCGTAGAGCCGTTCGCGCACCTGATCGGCCGTAAGCGAGGGTTCGCGCGACCAGATGAGCGCGGCGGCGCCGGCCACGAAGGGCGAGGCCTGCGAGGTGCCCGAGACCCGGGCGAAGCCGTGCTTCCCGGTCTTGTCCATCTCGGTGATATAGGTCGGAACGGTCGACAGGATCCCCTCGACGGTCTGGTTGATGGTGCCGCCCGGAGCGACCAGGGCCATCTCGGGCCCGATGTTCGAGAAGCTCTGGTAGACGTCGTCGCGATTGACCGCGCCCACCGCGATGACGCCCGGATAGGCCGCCGGGTAGAAGACCGGCGAACCGCTGCCGTTGCCGGCCGCCACGACGATCAGGGTGCCCTTGGCGATCGCGTAGCCGAGGGCATCCTCGAGCAGCGAACTGGGCTCGGGTCCGCCGATCGAGAGGTTCAGCACCCGGGCTCCCATGTCGGCGGCGGCCTTGATGCCGTAGGCGATGTTCCAGTCCTGCCCGTCGCCGCGGCAGTCCATCGTCTTGACCGGCAGGATCTGCGCCGCTGGCGCGACCCCGACGATGTTCTCGTAACCGTAGGCCGGATTGCCGGCCTGCGCGGCGATGATGCCCGCGACGTGGGTGCCGTGCCCGTGGCCGTCCGGCCCGAGGTGCGTGACGTCCCGGTATGCCGTGACCCAGTCGTAGTAGTAGCCGCGACAGACGTCGTAGCTGCTCGACGCGTCGCGCAGGACGTCCACGTAGAGCGGATTACCCTGCCCGTCCCTGGCGATGTTTGCCGAGAGGTCGGGGTGCCGAACGTCCACGCCCGAATCCACGACCGCCACCAGCACGCCCTTGCCGGGCGGATTATCGGCCGAGAAGTACGTGTCCCAGGCCTCGGGCGCCTTGATCTGCTCCAGCGCCCACAGGCCGGACGGGTAGATCGTCTTGAGTTCGGCGGCCCGGAAGCCCAGCACCCGGCGCACGTAGTTGCGCGTGGCGTACTTGATCTCGGGCTCTCCGGACACGACCGCCATCACCGCACCAGGGTCGCGCCCCTCGGGCAGACGCCATTTCTCGGTATCGGGCAGCGCTCCGGCCTCGGCGTCGGCCCCGAAGCGCATGCGCAGCGCCTGCCGGGCGGCGACGGGCGTCCCGTCCCGGAAGCGTACGATCAGCTCGCCGGGAAGCGCTTCCTGGCCCGTCGGAGCCACCACGCCCGGCGCGCAGCCGGCCATCGCGGCGATGGCGAGGCCAAGCAACACCTTTTCAAGCTGCATCCGGAAGCTGTATTCCCTGCTATCCAAGACTATAGCGGGGAACCGGTGGTTCCCCGCTAGTTCTATCGGCTCGATTCGTTGCGTCCGGATTGCCGGGAAATTTCGATCGTGCCCCCGCAGGACCAGCCAGCCACAGCACGCATCCGGTGAGAGTCCAGGCCGGTGCTGCAGGCGCCAGAGGCCTCGATCTCGATTCTGGTGGCACTTGCGGGCTGCCAGTTGACCGGCCCATACCAGGGGACCGCCGCTATGCTCGACGCAGTCGTTGCGATACGGGCCTGGGGCAGTTTCTCGTGTCGGCTGGCGTCGACATATTTGGCGGGGACAACTGGCGTCCCTTCCTGAACGGGCAGGCCGGCGGGATTCAGGAAGAAGCGCTTGACCAGGCCGCCGCAGCGATCGCGGCGCATCGCGCCTCTTCTCCCAGCGCCACGATCTGGGATCTCGTGAGTGCCGCGGCTGCCGACCAGCAGCTTGCCGCAAGTGCCGAAGCCATCGCCGCGCTGGTGGCGGCCGGCGCGACTGGGTACGAGATGTTGCGATGCCTGGCCCGCTGCCCGGGACGACGAGCATCGCTGGCAAAACGGTTCTCCGAATTTCGTCAAAACGGTTTCGTAAGGGGCGTCAGAATGGTACCCTGAGGACTGTGAGTGCGGCCGATCTCCAGCCCCAGGAATACATCCGCCGGGTCGTGGATGGCGAACTCGATGACCTGTTGCCGAGCCTTGCGGCCGTGGCCATCGAGGGGGCCAAGGCCGTCGGCAAGACCGCAACTGCGGCCGAGCGCGCACGGACCGTCTACCGGCTCGACCAAGACGAGCAGAGATTGTTGATCAAAGCTGACAGCTCTCGGCTGCTGCAAGGAGAACCGCCCATCCTCGTCGACGAGTGGCAGCGGATGCCGTCCTCGTGGGACGTGGTACGCCGGGCAGTCGACGATCGCCGGACGCCAGCGGGCTCTTTCATCCTGACGGGCTCCGCGTCGGCCGCGCCGGAGGCAAACCTGCACTCGGGTGCTGGCCGCATCGTCACCGTCCGGATGCGTCCGATGACACTGCTCGAGCGAGGCGTCGCCAGGCCGACCGTCAGCCTGGCCGGCCTCCTTCAAGGAGCGGGTCTCGAGATCGCCGGCCGCACGGCGGTGCGGCTCGCCGACTACGTCGACGAGATCCTGGCGTCGGGGTTCCCGGGACTTCGTGGGCTGACCGGTCGGCCGCTGCGGGCCCAGCTCGACGGCTACCTCGACCGGATCGTCGAGCGCGAGTTCCCGCAGCTCGGCGTGAACATCCGCAACCCCGCCGCACTGCGTCGCTGGCTCGCCGCGTATGCCGCAGCATCTTCGACGACGACCTCCTTCGAGAAGATCCGCGACGCCGCCAGCGCTGGCCAGGATGAGAAGCCGGCGAAGAAGACGGTCGGTGCCTACCGCGACGCGCTCGAGCGACTGTGGGTGCTCGATCCCTTACCCGCCTGGGCACCGACGCGCAGCCACCTGCGCCGGCTCTCGTACCCGCCGAAGCACCAGCTCGTCGACCCGGCGCTGGCCGCAAGGCTGCTGGGCGTCGGCGCGGGCGCGTTGCTGCAGCAAGAGCGCGTCCCCGTCCAGCCGCCGATTCAGCGCGGCGGCATGCTGCTCGGCGGGTTGTTCGAGTCGCTGGTGACGATCGATGTTCGGGTGTATGCCCAGGCTGCCGAGGCGCGTGTGGGGCATCTGCGCACCGCAAGCGGAGACCGCGAGATCGACCTGATCGTAGAGCGCGACGACGGCCGGATCGTGGCCATCGAGGTGAAGCTCTCCGCCGTGCCCGACGACCACGACGTACGGCACCTGCACTGGCTGAAGGACCGGCTCGGCGACGGCTTGCTCGACATGGTCGTGATTGGCACGGGCGCATACGCGTACCGGCGCGAAGACGGCGTTGCGGTCGTGCCGGCAGCATTGCTGGGGCCGTAGCGTCGAGAGCCGCGCGTCGCCGCCCGAGGCACTGCGACCCCGGGCGGCGGGACACTAGCTCTCTGACTGCCTACCGGTCGAGCTTGCGGAGCTCCGCGTTGTCCTTCTCGAGTTCCTGGCGCTTGCTCTTGAGCAGTTGCTGCTCGGCGTCGAGTTTCGCGAGGGCGTCGCGGATGACCTTCTGCTCGGCCAGGGCGGTGTCGATGTCCGACGCGGCCTTGCGGAGGTCGCGCTCGGTCTGGCGGAGTTCGCCTTCGGTGATCTCCTGGCTCTTGCGATCCTCGGTGATGTCCAGCTCGATTTCGGTGAGCTTGACCTTGGCCTTGTCGATGCGCCCGGTGGCATCCTTGATGTCGGCCATGCGCTTCTCGAGTTCCCTGGCCAGGGCGGCCCGCTTGGTGTTGGATTCCTGGATGCGCTTGGTCAGCTCGTCTATTTGCCCCGACAGGTCCGACCGGCCGGCCAGCCGCTTCTTGTCTGCCTCCGAGAGCTTCTCGGGCGGGAGCTGGGCGAGGGCTTCCAGGGCCTTCTGCTCCTCGAGAAGCTTGTAGCGCTCGTCGGACAGGCCGTTGCCGTGCCGCACCAGGAGCTGGTCCTTCTGGTTCATCGTGCCGATGTCGGCCTTGGCGGACGCCAGGTCTTTGGATGCGCCCGAGAGATCCGACTGTGCGATGTTCTTGTCGCGCATGAGCTTGGCCAGCCGCGCCTGCAACTCGGCCATGTCGCTCTCGAGCGCCTTCTTGCCGGCTTCGAGGATCTCGCGGTGGGCGATGGCCTCTTCCATGTCGCCCTGGGCGCCGAGCAGTTCCTTGCGCAGCCGGGCGGCATCCTTGTCGAGGCCGTCCAGTTGCTTGAGGATGCCGTCGATGTCCTTGTTGTTGGCATCCAGGGCGGCGTTGATCAGCGCCTTGCGCTTGGCCTCGAGCTTGTCGATCTCGCCATTGATGGACGAGATGCGGCTCTTGGCAGCCCGCAGCGCCCGCTCGTTGGCCTCGATCATGCCGAGTTGCGCCTGGGTCTTGGCAGCCAGGTCGCGGCTCTTGGAGTTGACGTCGGCCAGTTCCTTCTCGGCGGCCGCGAGCGCTTCCTTCTCGTCGGTGATGGTGCGCTGCGTGGCGGCGACGTCCTTGAGGACGGTGCCGGTCGCCCGGGCGTTGTCCTTGCGGGCGCCCTTGTTGGCGGCGATGTCCTTCTCGAGTTGCGACAGCAAGCCGCGGGCGGTCTGCGCCTCTTCGGACTTGGCCTGCTTCTCGGCCTTGGTTTTCTCGGCGTCGGGAACGGCGTCGCCGCCCAGCGACTCGAGGTACTTCAGATAATTCTCGGCGTCGGTGGCGGTGTCGAAGGTGCTGCGGTGCTTCTCGCCAAGCTGCTTCGACTCGGATTCCAGGCGCCGCGCCTCGGCCCGCAGGGCCGCGAGCTTGCCTTCGAGGGCGGCCAGCGTCGCCTCGTCCTTGGCTATCTCGGACTCGTACTTCTGGCGCACGTTTTCGAGCACGCCGCCGCGGGCTTCGAGTTCCGCGAGTTCTTTCTTCTTCTGCGCGACCGAGGCCTTCAGCTCGGTCTGCGTCGTTTCGAGCTTGCCTATCAAGGTGGTCACGGCCTTGATCTGGGCGCGCAATTCCGCCTGGTTGCGGTCGATGACCATGACCTGGTCCTTGACCACCTCGCCGCGGGCGCGGCCGGCGTTGGCGTCCACCTCGACGGTATCGGGCTTGATGACCGGAGGCGGCGTCGTGGGCTTGGGCGGCGCGACGGGCTGCTCGCCGGACGGCCGGGGTGCGGTCGGGACGCGCCGCAGCAACCGGACGGAAGCCTTTACGGGTTCAGCCATGACGTTGATCCTCCTCCTCGTACCTGCTCCGGGTTATCGCGAGAAGGCTGGGGAAAATTTCTTATAAGCCGGTAAAGGTTAGCTTAGAAGTTGTCTCCGGCAGGGGCGGTGGACAACTTCAGGCCGTTGCACTACCCTTTGGGGCGATGCAAGCCGCACGTTTCGCCGCATTCATCGTCGCTGGGGCCTTGCTCTCGGGGTGCGCCGCGCTGGGCAGCCTCCTCGCCGGCCCGGTCGAGGGCATGGGGGCCGCCTTCGAAGAGATGGGCGACTACGAGGCGGCGGCCCGCAAGGCGCCCGGCGACCTGTCGGGCCTCGACATGGCGATGGGCTTCGTGGGCGATCACGCCGACATGCACGCCATCGCGGCCAAGAATTTCGGCGGCTACGCATTCGGTTTCGTCGAGCCCGTGGCCGGTCCCCTGGATCCTCCCGACAAGGAGGCCGTCGCGAAGGCCAAGGCGTGGTACCGCAAGGGGCGCGAAGCGGGGCTGCGGGCGCTGCGCCGTCTCCCAGCGTTTGCCGCGGCGGAGGGCGCCGACATCGAGCAGTTCGGCGCCGCCCTGGGCGAATTCGGCAAGGACGACGTGCCCGGCCTCTTCTGGACCGCCTACAACTGGGGCCAGCTAGTCATGCTCTCCAAGGACGAGCCCGAACTGGTGGCCGAACTCCCGCGCGTCCTGGCCCTGATCGATCGCGTCAAGCAACTCGACGCCGGGTACTACCACGGCGGCGCCCATGCGTTCGAGATGGTCAACGCCGCGTCGCGGCCGCAATTGCTGGGCGGCCAGCCGGAGGTGGCCAGGGCCGCCCACGCGAAGGCGATCGCGGTGGACGGCCTCGTCGGCCCCGAGGGCCCCGCCAGGTTCATGACGCACGACGTGATGTTCGCGCAGTTCTACGCGGTGCAGGTCCAGGATGCCGACCTGTTCCGCAAGACCCTGACCAGGGTCCTGGAAACCCCGGCCGACGTGCTGCCCGCAGCGCGGCTGGCCAACGTCATCGCCAAGCGCCGGGCGCAGGTGCTGCTCGCCAAGATCACCGATTTCTTCCCGGATCTCGAGGAGGAGGACCAATAGCATGAAAGCCCTCAAGACCTTCGCCCTGGCCGCGGCGCTGTCGCTGGCGGTGGCGGCGCCGGCCATCGCGGCGACCCTCAAGATCGCGTTCCTTGCGCCCCCCGGCTCCAAGTGGGATCAGATCTTCCAGGACATGGCCAAGGAGGTCGGCGAGAAGACCGGCGGGAAGCTGCGCGTCCGCTTCATCGGCGGCGGCGTCATGGGCGACGAGCCCGACGAGGTGCGCAAGATGCGTGCCGGGCAGTTGCAGGGCGCCGCGCTCACCGGCATGGGCTTGGGCCTCATCGAGAAGGAGGTGCGGGTCCTGGAGGTTCCGCTCCTCTACAAGACGGACGCCGACGTGGACAAGGCCACCAGCCGGCTCGAGCCCCGCCTCAACAAGAAGCTAGGCGACGCCGGCTACGTGCTCCTCGGCTGGGCCGAGGTGGGCCCGGTGTACCTCTTCACCAACAAGCCCATCCGCACCATGGCCGACATGCAGGGCGTGAAGATGTGGATGTGGGAAGGCGACAAGCTGGCCGAGGCCATCTTCAAGGAGCTCAAGCTCATCCCGACGCCGCTGGCCATCACGCAGGTCCTCACCAGCCTGCAGACCGGCATGATCGACGGGGTCTACAACGCGCCCCAGGGCCTGCTCGCGCTGCAGTGGAACGGCAAGGTCAAGTACATGCTCGACCTGCGCATCACGCAGTCGATCGGCGCCTTGATCGTCACCAAGAAGGCGTGGGACAAGCTCGCGCCCGACGAGCAGACCGTGCTCAAGGCGGCCGGCGAGAAGTACAGCCGGCAAATCGTCGAAGAGGGGCGCAAGGACAACCAGCGGGCCCTCGCGGCGCTCCGCAAGCAGGGCATCGTGGTCACCGACATCTCGGCTCCCGAGCTCAAGAAGGTGAAGCACGCCGCTGACAAGGTGTCCGGCGAGCTGGTGGGCGAGCTCTTCTCCGGCGACGCCCTCAAGGAGGTGCGGGCAGGGGTTGGGCAATGAGAGTGGGGCCCACGAGTCGGCGCCGCTTGCAAGCCGACGAGGGCGACCCATCGAGAGTGGGGCCCACTAGGCGGCGCCGCTTGCAAGCCGACGAGGGCGACCCACGATGAGCACCGCTCCCATCCCGTCCCACCAGCCGACGCCCTCGGGTGAGCTGCAGGCGTTCGAGCAGCACGGCATCCCGGCCGAGGCGCCCCTGCTCGCACCGCTGCACGCGGTGGACAAGGCCATCGGCTTTGCCGAACGAGCGGTGCTGATCCTGCTCGTCTTCGCGATGATTCTTTTGGGCTCGTACCAGGTGATCATGCGCGAATTGTTCGACAAGGGCCTGCCCTGGGCGGATCCGCTGCTGCGCCACCTGGTGCTGGTGACGGGCATGGTCGGCGCGATGGTCGCCACCGAAGCCGGCCGGCACCTCAACATGGACGCCCTGGCCCGCGTCATGCCCGAGGGCGCCCGCCGCTGGGTGGATGTGATCGTCAATCTGGTCTCCGGGGCGACCTGCGTATACCTCACGGTGCTCGCGGTCCAGTTCGTGCGGGACGAGATGACCGCGCAGGGCCACGAGATCGCCTTCGGCCTCCAGGCCTGGCAAGTCCAGATCATCTTCCCGATCTCGTTCGGGGTGATGGCGTTCCGCTTCCTCCTGTTCTTCGTGGACGGCCTGCTCGGCACCCGCGAGGTGCCTTCTCACGAACCGAAGGCCCTATGACCGCAGCCATCACCGCCGGCATCACCGCCCTCACCCTGGTCGGCGCGCCGCTCTTCATCATCCTCGCGCTGATCACGATCATCGGCTTCCTGGCCACCGGCCAGGAAGCAGGCCTGATCTTCATGGGCGAGATGTACAAGATCGCCGAGCAGCCGATGTTCATCGCCATTCCGCTGTTCACCTTCGCCGGCTACCTGATGGCAGAGGCCAAGACGAGCACGCGCCTGATCAACCTGACACGGGCCCTGGTGGGCTGGATGCCGGGCGGCATCGCGGTGGTGGCCCTGCTGGCGTGCGCGTTCTTCACAGTGTTCACGGGCGTGTCGGGCGTGACCGTCATCGCCCTGGGCGGCCTCCTGTTGCCCGCCCTCATCAAGGAAGGCTACCCCGAGAAGTTCACGCTGGGCCTGCTGACCACCGGCGGCAGCCGCGGGATGCTCTTCCCGCCGTCGCTGCCCATCATCATCTACGGCGTCATCGCCCAGGTGGACATCAACAAGCTCTTCATCGCCGGCGTCATCCCGGGCGCACTCGACCTGCTCGTCACCATGGGCCTGTGCATCTGGCTGGGCAACAAGGCCAAGGTGCCACGCGTGCCCTTCGATCCCCGGGCCGCCTGGGTGGCGACCAAGGAGATGGCCTGGGAGCTGCCCATCCCCGTCATCATCTTCGGCGGCATCTACGGCGGCTTCCTCACGGCGGCCGACGCGGCCGTCGCGGTGGCCCTCTACGTCTTCATCGTCGAGGTCTTCATCTACCGCGATCTCAACCTGGTGCGCGACGTCCCGCGGGTGACCCGGGAAAGCATGATCCTGGTCGGCGGCATCTTCATCATCATCGGCGCGGCCCTGGGCCTCACCAATCTCCTGGTCGACCAGGAGATTCCCGACGCGATGTTCCGGGCCATGCAGCCGATCATCAAGGACAAGATCACCTTCCTGCTGCTGCTGAACGTCTTCTTGCTGGTCGCCGCGGCCCTGCTCGACGTGTTCTCGGCCATCCTGGTCGTGCTGCCGCTCATCCTGCCGATCGCCGCCCAGTACGACGTCAACCCGGTCCACCTGGGCATCATCTTCCTGATCAACCTGGAGATCGGCTACAGTCTGCCGCCGATGGGCCTGAACCTCTTCGTGGCCTCCTTCCGGTTCCAGAAACCCATCCTCTCGCTGTACAAGTCGACCTATCCGTTCCTGATCGCCACCGGGGTGGTCCTGCTCGCAGTGACCTACTACGACAAGCTGGCGCTCGGGCTGCTGGAAGTGCTGGGCATCCCCACCACGCCTGGCATGATTCCGTAACTTTTCTCTCCCACGGCAGGCTGGTTCCGGCGTCGCGACGTGATAACGTCGCGACATGACCGCGCCGGCGACTCCCGACGAGTTCGCGGTGGCCCTGCGCCTGCTGGAAGCCGCCAATGAAGCGTGTCCGGTCGGCATGTTGCTGCTGGACGTCGCGGGCCGGGTCGCGACCTGCAACCATCGCTTCCTGGAGTTGTGGGGGCTGTCGCGGCCGTGCACTGGCCTGCCGGCGGAGGTCGTCGGCCGCGTCACCGCGGTGTCGGAGGGCTCGGGCCGCACCGAGGGTACGGCCGAGATGGCCGTGCTGCCGGCCGGATCCGTCCATGACCGCCTCGAGCTGGTGGATGGGCGGGTGATCGACCGCTACAAGGCGCCACTGCGCTCGCCCGCGGGCGAGCGGCTCGGCGACGTCTACTACTTCAAGGACTCGACCGCGGAAGTCCGCTACCGGCGTCGCCTCAAGGCGCAGATCCAGGTCGCGCGGGTGCTGGGCGAGTTCCAGCTAGTGGACGCCGCGCTTCCGGCTTTGCTGGCTGCCATCGGCGAAAGTCTCGGTTGCGCGGTGGGCACGTTCTGGATCGTCAAGGGCTCCCATCTCAAGCTGCAGGCGGCGTGGCACTCCGCGGGCCGCGAGTACGCCCGGTTCCTGGGGCGGGCGCGCCGCCTGTCGGTGCAGCCGGGTTCCGGCTTCCTGGGAAAGGCCTGGCTGGCCGGGGCGCCGGTCTGGGCGCCCGATCTCGGCAAGGAGGGCGGTTTCCTCCGGGCGAAAGCCGCCCGCCAGGAGGGCCTGCATTCGGGTTTCGCCTTTCCGGTGATGAGCCATGGCCGGACATTCGGCATCATGGAGTTCTTCTTCACCTGGCATCTGGCTCCCGACGCGGAGACCACGGAGCTCGTGGCCGCCCTGGCAAGCCAGATCTCGCAGGCGATCGAACGCCAGCAAGCCAGGGAGGAAGCCGAGCTCCGTGGGGCCGAGGCCCGAAAGGCCCTCGCCGAACGCGTCGCGAGCCTTCAAGAAGTCGATCGCGTCAAGCGCGCCTTCCTGGACACCGCCTCCCACGAAATGCGCACGCCGCTCACGCGCATCATCTCGTTTGCCGAGTTCCTCGAAGATGGCCTGGCGGGGCCGCTCACGCCGGCGCAACTGGAGTTCCCGCACGAGATCCAGCAGGGGGCGCGCGATGTGACCCGCTTCGTGGACGACATGCTGGAACTCGCCAGGATCCAGGCGGGAAAGTTCCAGCTCGAACTGCGGGAGGCCGATCTCTCCGCCATCGCGCAATCGGTCATGGACGGCCTGGCGGGTGCCGCCCGCGCCGGCAACATCCGCTTGCGGGCCGCCTTCCCCCCCGATCCCGTGCGCCTCCTGATGGACGCCCCCCGCGTCGCGCAGGCCGTGGACGCCCTGGTGTCGAACGCCATCAAGTTCACGCCGGCCGGCGGGTGGGTGCGCGTGGCCTGCCGCGGCGGAGGCGAGCATGTCCGGTTCTCCGTGCGGGATTCCGGAATCGGTATCCCGGCGGATGTCCTGCCCCGCGTCTTCGACAAGTTCTTCCAGGTGGACTACGGGACCACCCGGGCCTTCGGCGGCACGGGCCTCGGCCTGGCGCTGGCGCGAGCCGTCGTGGAGGCGCACGGCGGCCGCATCGGCGCCCGGAGCGCCCTGGGCAAGGGCAGCCTCTTCTGGTTCACGCTGCCCCGCAGGCCGCGCCTTCGCGCGACGTTGCTTCCGGAGCCGCGGGCTAAGCACTCTCCGACCTGATAGCGGCGCTCAAATGACCTGGCGCCTATCGGACGCAGGCACGGAGGCCTGCGCCACCGATGCAACGGGTGGGGCCGGCCTCCGTGCCGGCCGCGATGCCGGAGCGAAGTCATCAGAGCCGCGCTATGAGGAGGGTTGTCATGTGGGCCATGGCCCGATTCCTGGGCTGGGGGCGCGGAGGTGCCCGTGGGCGGCGGTGCTGGCCGCTTGGCCCCGGCGGCGGCTGTATCCCGCCGCCTAGCCTACCACCAACCGATACCGCCCTTGTTGAGGAAGGCGATGGTGGCGGCGAGGGCGCGTTGCTGCGCGGTGAGGGTCGTGACCGGCGTCGAGTGCGAGCGCCAGTCGGCCTCGAACATGGCGACAAGGTCGGCGACCGCCTGCCCGCCCTCCACTTCGATGCCGGTCTCGCGGTAGTTCAGGAACGCGCGGGTGGTGAAGTTCGTCGAACCGACCACCGAGACCCGGTCGTCGAAAATCGCCATCTTGAGGTGCATCTCCTCGAACGGCAGCGACGGGTCGTACCAGTGGACGGGCAGGCCGGCGGCCAGGAAGTCGCGGACGGCGAGCCAGTTGGGGATGCCCGCGGGCGCCTTCTTTCCGGTGTACTTGTGGTCCATCTGGTGCCGGTCGAGCAGGATCCGCACCTGGGCGCCGCGCTTCTTGGCATTGATGAGTTCGGCCTTGAGGGTCTCGTCGTCGAGTTCGAAGACGCCGACGTCGATTTTCGCCGAGGTCTTGATGCGCGCCAGGAGCCGATCGTAGGTGCTGTGCTCGGTACGGTCGGTGCGGGTCAGGGCGACGCGAGAGTTGGCGCCGGCCGGCACGGCGGTCGCTGGCCGGTAGGTGGGCGCGGGCAGCGCCGGCGGGGCCTTGGCGGCCTTGCCGGTGCTCCAGATCGCCGGATACGTCGACTTGTCGAAGGTGGCGTCCACCCACTGGCTGATCTCGGCCGCGACCGGGCCGTGGATACGGAACATCAGGTCGTGATTCGTATCCGCCACGTCGATCAGGTTGGCGCCGCCGATGTAGGCCGTGTCGTCGGCGATGACGATCTTGTTGTGGTCGATGAGCGAGGCCTTGGCGAGGCCCTTGGGCGCGATCAGGGAATCGAGCGGAAACGTCCGCACGGGCATCTGGTGGTCGCGCAGGAACGTCGCGGTGCTCATGGCCTGCTGGTGCGCCGGGCCCATGGCGGCGAAGTGGCCGTCGAGCACGATACGGACATCGACGCCGGCCTGCCGGCGATCCTCGATCGCCTGCGCGAGACGGCTGCCGTACCGGCCGCCCAGCATGAACAGATCTAGCTGGATCCGCTTGCGCGCGCCGCGCACGCTCTCCTCGATCGCCGCGAAGATGCGATCCGCGTTGATCAGCGTGTCGACCGCGTTGACGGTCGCCTGCGCGGACGGCGGCAGCGTGAGCGGGCCGGCGCCCGGTTCGGCGCCCGGTTCCCCCCCGCCGGCCGGCAGCGCGGTGCGGCGCCTGGCGAGATCGGTGAGTTCGGCTTGCTGGCTCTCGATGTACGCCTCAAGGTCGCCGGCGTCGGCGCCCGTCTGGCGCGCGATGTCGGACGCTGCCGAGCGGGCGAATGCCTTGGCGTCCGTACCGGTCTGGATTCGCGCCGGCGGGGCCGCGACGCCGAGGCCGCAGCCCGCGAGCACCGTCGTTGCGACTGCGAGCTGGAGTATGAATCGACCGCGCTGTGCCATGCCTCCTCCGGTGGGACGAACCGACATGATTATCGTTGTGGGGAGGCCAGGATTGCTTGAAGGTTTGTTTAAGTCGGCCCGTGCGGTCTCATCACGCGCGAGTAGATGAAGCCGGCCAGCTTGCGCGTCAGGCCGCGCGGCGCGAGGCGCGAGGACGCGTACTGGAGGGCGTTGAGCGCGCCGGGTATCACGGTGACCTCGCCGCGCTCCACCGCGACCAGGGCGGTGTCCACGACCTCCTCGGGCGTCTGGTAGGCGAACTTGAACATCTCGCCATCCACGCCGGCGACGGAGTTGAACTCGGTCGAGGTCGCGCCGGGGCAAAGGACGGTGGCCGTCACGCCGGTGCCCGCCAGTTCCTCGGAGAGGCCCTCCGTGAAACTCAGGACGAAGGCCTTGGTGGCGGCATACGCCGAGAAGTACGGCACCGGCTGGAACCCGCCCATCGAAGCGACGTTCAGGATGTGGCCGCGGCGCCGCTCGAGCATACCCGGCAGGAAGGAGTGGGTGAGGCGCGTGACGGCGTCGACGTTGACCCGGAGCATCGACTCGATGCGCTGGTACTCGGTCGTCGCGAAGGCCCCGGAGATTCCGAAGCCCGCGTTGTTGACCAGGTAGTCGACCCGGAGGTCCAGTTCGGCCAGGCGCTTCGCTATCTGGTCCACCGCGGCGGGATCGGCCAGGTCGGCCTGGATCGCCTCGGCGCGCACCTGATACGTCTCGGCCAGGGCCGCGGCGATCGCCTCCAGGCGGTCGAGGCGCCTCGCGACCAGGACAACGTCCCAGTTGCGCCGCGCCAGGCCGCGGGCGAAGACCTCGCCGATGCCCGCGGATGCGCCGGTGACCAGTGCGGTGCCTTGTGCCATTGATTTTGCCTCCAGCCGGGGAATCTAATTTCTAGCATGAAAGGGACGAAGCCGACCCTCCCGCTCTTCGACGAGACGTTCGACCGCACCGACGTGGCGGACGGCCAGCGGTTCCTCAGGCTCATCCAGGAGCTGAAGGTGCGCGCGGCCAGCGAGGGGGTCTCGCACGGCATCCTCCTGCACAAGTGGCTGGATGCCAGCCGCATGCGGGTGGTGGTCTTCGAGGGGACGCCGGCGGGAAAGCTTGCGGCCGAGGACATGCTCGACGACGGCTTCGTGGAGGGGCCCTTCCTGGGCGAGACGGCCCGGTCGGATCTGTCGGACGTCGTCGCGAAGGCCCGCAGCGCGACCGCCCGGCTGGAACCGACCGCCGTGCCCGAATCGCCGCCGCCGGCGCCGCCCCCGCCGTCAGGGAAGAAGTCGAAGCTGCCTTGGAAGAAATGACCCGTCCGGCCGGGACGCTGCCAAAGCCGGCCGGGGCACCGGCCCTGCCGGGGGCATAGCCGTGCTCGTCGCATTCCAGGGCGAGCGGGGCGCCTACAGCGAGGACGCCGTCCGCGCCGCCTTCGGTGAGACTACCCAGGTACTACCGTGCGCGTCGTTCGCCGCGGCATTCGACGCCCTGGACCAGGAGGAAGCCGACATCGCGGTCCTGCCCATAGAGAACAGCCAGGCCGGCAGCGTGCTCGAAGTGTATGACCTCCTGATGGCGCGAGACGTGGAGGTCGTCGGCGAGGTGCGGGTGCCGGTCCAGCACTGCCTGCTGGCGTTGCCGGGGCAGTCCCTGGAGGACATCAAGGAAGTCCTGAGCCACCCGCAGGCCCTGGCGCAGTGCGGCAGCTTCGTGGACGATCTGGGCGCGGCGCCCGTGGCCGCCTACGATACCGCCGGTGCGGCCCGGATGGTTGCGGTGGAGAAACTGGTGGGCGTCGCGGCGATCGCCTCCGCCCGGGCCGGCGCCATCTACAAGCTGGAAGTGCTGGTCGAGGGCATCCAGACGGTCAAGGACAATTTCACGCGGTTTTTCGTGCTGAAGCGGCGCCATGCGACCTGGCCCGCGGGATTCGCCGAGCGGCGCCCGGACAAGACCAGCATCGTCTTCGGCCTGCCGCACGAGGCCGGCGCCCTCTTTCGCGCCCTGGGTGCCGTGGCCACCCGCGGGCTGAACATGACGAAGATCGAGTCCCGGCCCAGTCGCCAGACGCCCTGGGAATACGTCTTCTACCTGGATTTCGAGGGCGATCCCGAGGAAGCGCCCGTGCGCCGGGCCCTCGAGGACCTCGCGTTCCATTCGCGCTTCATGAAGGTCCTCGGCTCCTACGCCCGCGCCCTTGACTAGCGCCGGGGCTTGGGCTCGACCGGATGCGTCGGGCCATCCAGGATGACGGGCGGCGCGGCGTGGCCGACCAGGACCATCGCGGCAAACAGGAGAGCGAAGACGTTCGAGCGCATGGTTAGAGTATGAACCGGGCTCCCGGCCCCGGAAATGCCGATGTGGGCTCCCGGGCGGCCGCGCCTTTACGATTCGCAACAAACGCCCGAAACCGGCATGGCGGGCGATCCGTGCCCCCAAGGCCCCCGCGCTTAGGATTGCGTTACAAAAGCCCGGGAGTGTTAGGATGGAGTTAAGGTATTGTTGTCTCTTGTTAAAGAAGGTGCTATGGTAGGCCTACCTACGGGTGTGCGTGCTTGTTATTGATAGGTGCAAGACTTTGATCAAGCGGGCTTTGCTGGTGCTGGTGAGCGTGGTGGCGGTCGTCTCGGCCGTCGTCAACACGTGCCCCGACGGTACGCTCTTTAGCGGACCGACCCACCCGACAGAGCCAGGAGGCGGCAAGGGCCGGCCCGGCGCGCCGATCGTGAAGGCGTAGGGGGCAGGCCGGATGTCCGAGCTCAAACAATCCTGCTTGAGGTTGCTCGACGATCCCGAGCACTCCAAGGACGAGGTGGTCGCCCTGTTCGATCAGCTCGTCACCACGCGGAGCCTCGCCGAGATGGAGGCAGATCCCTGGTACTTCGTGCTGCGGATGCTCCTGTTCTCGCGCACGATGGGCCATGAGCTCTTCAACGAAGCTTCCCAGACCGCGCTGGATCTCTTCCGCGAGAGCCCAGAGGTCGCCGATTACCACCGCGTCGTGCTGGCCCTCGGGCGCGATCTCCTGCACAAGCGGCGCGACATCAAGTTCTTCGAACGCCTGCTGCCCACCATCCGCGAGGTCCGGCCGGCCGATCCCGAGCTTCGCCTGCTGCGGCTCCTGCTGCTGGGCGACTTCCATACCTACTACGACAAGCATCCCAAGCACGGGATTTCCTACTACCAGGCGATCCTCGACGAGCCCCTGCCAATGGCTCCCGAGAAGAGCGCTTACTATCGGTGGCACGCCCGTGCCAACCTGGCGAAGATCCACTACCTGCTCGGCAATCTCCGCAAGTCCGAGAGCCTCACCGCGCAGTGCCTGCGGGAGTTCGGCCAGCCCACGAACATGGCGTGGGACTACCTGATCCTCGCCGAGCACGTCGCGGCCAGCCTGCCCGGGCCCGAAGTCGAGCGGCACGTCGGCGACGAGACCTCGGCGCAGGATCGGCCGCTCGCGCTGGCGCAGCGCTGGTACCGCCGCGGTCTGTGGCACCTGTCCCGCGGCGAGAGGGCCGTCGCCGAGACGTTCTTCCGCAAGGCCGTCGATTTCGGCCTCGAGCAGGGCGGCCCCGAGTACACATACTTCGGGTACTACGGCCTGGCCAAGTGCTACGGCTCCGAGACCTATGCCACCGAGGCGCTCGCCTGCACCAACGACCCGCAGGAAATGGCCGAGGCGCTGCTCCTGATGGACGAGAAGCACCTCGTCATCGCCGCCGAGCTTGCCAAGGACCACGGCTTCCTCTTCCTCGAGGTGCGCGCCTGCCTCAAGCTCGTGGCGGTCGGCAGCAAGACCCGGCGACTGCGCTACGCGGCGCGGCTGGCCAAGCTGGTCGCCGGCTCGGCCGAATTGCTGGAATACGTCCGCGAGAGCGGCGATGCCCGCGACGTGCTCGAGCAACTGCTCGCGCTGTCCGACGAGGCGCGGGCGGAACTCCGGCCGGTGGTCGATTTCCTCTTCCCGGTAGAGCACCGCCGGGTCGAGGTGGTCTTCCACGACGACGACCTGGCGGATCTGCGCCTGATGATGGCCGGCGTGCGCATCCCCATCGCCTGGGGCCGCAACGGCGCCCGCATGCTCTTCCACTGCCTGGTCAGCCGCCGCGATGCGCTGCACAAGGAACGCATCATGGACGAACTCTGGCCCCGCAACGACATGAGCATGCTCTACAAGACGCTGGGCATCCTCAAGCGCTACCTGGATCCGCTCGATCAGGACGCCGGCGGCGCGTTCATCGTCACCGAGCACGGCGCGCTGCGGTGGGCCTGGGAGCGCACGGTCGAGACCAAGGATGCGAGCGGTCCGGTGATCACGTTCCTGCGGGAAGCGCCTGCCGCCAGCCCGGCGAAGGGCCGTACCAACCGCTAAGATAGCCGGGTGGTCCCTCCAGACCCCGGTCTCGATCCCCGGCTGTCCGGGGCGCTGATTGCCGCCCTGCGCGGCAAGCCGCGCATCGTGGCGCTGATCGGATCCCAGGATCGCCTGGATGTGGCCGCCGCCGCCATCCTCTCGGGAGCGCGCGATGCGGGCGCGACCGCCTGGTTCGTGCCGGGCGAGCCCACCGACCGCGACACCCCCTTCGCCGCCCTGGGGCGGCTGGCCGGGGCCGTCATGGGACTCCCGGGAGACCGCACCGACGCGGCGGGCCGGCTCGCGGACATCGCCGCCGGCGTGGCGCCGGGCATCATGCCGGGCTCGGTGTTCGCGGCGCGCCCGGCGGCCGGCTACTTTCAGCATCTGCTCGGCTTCCCGATCAGCGTGCCCGACCTGAACGGGATGGATGCCGCGCGGCTCGGCCAGGGCGCTTCGCTCGCCCTGGGCGATCTGCTCGTGGAGGCCGCCCATGAGGCCCCGGTCGTGGCGGTCCTCGCCGGCATGCAGTGGGCGGCGCCCGCTACGTTCGACTGGTTTTCCCGAATGGTCCACCGCCTGGCCGCCGAGGACCAGTCCGTACGCCTCCTGCTCGCGCTGGCCACGACCCGGCCGCTGCCGGCCTTTCCGGCCCGGCCCGGGGGCGACCTGGAGATCCTGACGATCGCCCTGGGCGGCGCCGAACCCGCCGAACAGCCGGAAGCCGCCCCTCCCGCGGAGGCCGCGGACCCGGCCGGATCGGCGGTATCGGCCGACCCGCACGGCGCGGCGGATTTCGCATCGGCGCAAGCCGCCGACCCCGCCGCGCCGGAGACGGCCTTGCAGGCCCTGCTGGCGGAGGCGGCCGCGCGGCAGGCCCAGGGCGATCACCGGGACGCGATCTCGCTGGCAAGGCGTGCCCTGGTCGGTTTCGAGGCCCTGGGCCGGCCGGTGGACGCCGCCTCGGCTCATGGTCTGGCAGGCAACTGCTACCAGCGCCTGGGCGAGTGGGAGCTGGCGCAACTGGAGCACGAAGCCGCCCTGGCCATCCGCGAGCGCATCGGCGACGTGCCGGGCATCGCCACCAGCCTCAACAACCTGGCCATCCTGTCGGCGTCCCTGGGGCGCTGGCAGGGCGCCCAGCAGTACTACCTCCGCAGCCTGGCGCTGGCGCGGCGCACGGGCGAGTTCCGGGCCGTCGCGATCGTGCTGGGCAACCTGGGCGAGTTGCTGCTCGCCCGGGGCGACGATGCCGAGGCGGAGCGGCGCTTGCTCGAAGGCCTCGAGATCGCGGTACGCACGGGTGACTCCGAGGCCGAGACGGTCATCGTGGGCAACCTGGCGGCGGTGTACCTGGCTCGCAACGCCCCGGCCCAGGCGCTGGAAGCGCTCGACCAATGCCTGCGCCTGATCGAGCGGACCGGCCGGTCTTTCTATGCCACGGAGGTGCATTTCTACCGCGGCCGCGCCTTCCAGCTACTGGGAAACGTCTCGGAAGCGCGGCGCGAGCACGATCGGGCGCGCTACCTCGCGACCGCGCAAGGGCACGTGGCATACCTGGGCGTCGTCGACCGCGCCCTGGCCGAACTGGCCGAAAGCAGCGGACGCAAGGAGGAGGCCTTCGAACTGGCCTTGCGGTCCGAGCGGGCGCTGCGGCCGGCGGGCATGCCGCTGGAGCACGCCCGGACGCTGGCGGTGCTGGCGCGACTGGCCCGCCCCGGCAAGCGCGAGGAGTGGGCGCAGGCCGCACTGGCCTACTTCGAACGCCTGGGCGCCCGGCGCGAGGTGGCCAAGATGCGCGACGAGGTGCCGATTCAGTCCCGCCTCTCGGGCGGTTCGGAGGAGCGGAACACTCCCTCGGGCCCACGCAGCAACCGGTAGGCCGCGATGGCCGCGATGAGCGCGAGCCCGCCGAACGCGAGCCCGAAGACGATGATGGTCTCCATCTACGACTCGTCCCCGGGATTGCGCATCGCCGCCCGCTCTGCGGGCGACATCGTGACCCGCAGGAGTTCGGGAGCGGGCTCCTCGACGCCTATGCGGTGGCGGTAGACCAGGTTGCCGCCCAGCCATCCCGCGTAGATCAGCAGACCGTTTCCCACGACGCCGAGGGCGATCGCCAGGGCCAGCAGGGGCCCGGTCGAGGCATCGGTCGCCATGCGCAGGACGAAGTCGACCAGGAAGACGCCTACCAGCGAGAGGTTGCAGACCAGATGCAGGGTAGCGTCGTCGCGGGCCTGCACCGGCGCCCGCGGAATGACGCGCAGGTAATCGACGAGGCCCGGCAAAGCGGCGAGCAGGGCGCCAGCCACTCCCACGCCGAGCATGACGCGGGCGAAGTCGTACCAGAAAGGCCCTCCGATGACGAGGTAGATGACGTCGCCGACCAGGGCCAGCGGGAAACTGGTCAGCGGGATGGGAATCAGCATGGGATGGAGGGGATGATTCGCGACGATCACGCTGCTCTTCATGAACGTACCCCCCGGAGCGGGGCCTCCGGACCGCCGGCGCTTGCTCGGCGGATTCCAGGCCCACGCGCGCGGGAAGTATAGCGCCGCACGCGCTCGGAAGCGCCACTCGGGCCAGGGTTGTCCCTCGCGCAGCGTGACGGCTTTCAGCCGCCGGTTCGCGCTTGCAGGACCTTGTCGCGCCAGGCCGGATCGGCCGCCGCCAGCAGCGGCTCGAGGGCGTCGCGCTGGCCGGCCGAAGCCTGCCAGGCAGCTCTCCAGAGCCGCAGGAACTCCTCTTCGGTCCAGCGATCGTCGGCCACGAGCCACTCGGACTCGGCGACCAGAGCGCTGATGCGCTTGAGGTCCGGGCAGGCAACCTCGCCCATCTGGAATCATCTCCCCCGCGAGACGGTCGGTTCCAAGGGTGTACTGCCCAGGATACGGGATTCCATAACGAGCGTGCCGCTCAGGCCTTTCGGGCGCCCTCCGCGGCGTCGCCCGACACCCTTGCCACCGTGCCGGCGATGCCGTCCACCCGTACTTCCTGGCCGTCGAACAGCAAGCGGGTCGCGCCAGGTACGCCGAAGACCGCGGGAATCCCGAGTTCCCTTGCGATCACCGCAGCGTGGCACATCTCCCCGCCCACTTCCATCACGATGGCGGCCGCCCGGGGGAAGAGCGGCGTCCAGCCGGGATCGGCAAACTCCACGACCAGCACCGCGCCGTCGCGGAACCGGGCCGGATCGGGTTCGGCCAGCACGACCACCGGGCCGGCACCCTGGCCGGTGCCGATCCCGACGCCCCGGAGCACGCCATCCACGGAGGGCGGCGGCGCATCCTCGGGGACCGGCACGCCGTCCGATCTCACGAAAGACGGCGCTCGCCGGCCTCGGTACGCCTCGTAGGCGGCCCGCCGGCCGGCGACCAGCGCGGCCGGATCGGCGGCGAGCGGCTCGCCGGCGAGCAAGATCGCGACTTCGCCCTTCTCGAGGAAGAACACGTCGGCCGGCTCCGCGAGACGGCCCGCCGCCACCAGGCGCAGGCCCAGTTCTTGCGCGGCTTGCCGGATGCGGTGGAAGACGCGCATCGCATGATGCTTGGGCGCTTCCCGCAAAGGCATGAAGTACGGCACGGCGCCGGCCAGCATGCGCATCAGCGGCCGCCGCCAGACCGGCGCCTGGGCGAGCGCCGCCGCGACTTCGCGGTCGCGCTCCGCCCGCAGCGCCCGGAGCCGGTCGCGTACGTGCTGGCGCTGGGGGCTGGCAAGGCGCGCCCGCACCAGTTCGAGGACGGCGCCGGGTTCGTCGGCCCAGCGCGGCGCCAGCAGGTCGAACTCGCGGGGTCCGCGCTGGCCGAAGTCCCGCAGGAAGGCGGCGAGGCGCTCGAGCCAGGAAGCCACCTCGGGGTCGGCGGGTCCCAGCGCGCGCAGGGCGTCGAGGGATGCGTTGGCCGACACCGCGGCCGGGGCAGCGCCGGCCAGGTCGTCGATGGCCACCGAGATCGCGGTCGTCGGGTTGTTGTCGACGCCCGCGGCCAGGAGGCGTCTCGCGGCAGGCCAGGGAGCGAAGGCGCGGTCGGCCGCCAGCCACATGAAGAAGGCCGCGTTGGCCATGGCCACGCCGTCGCGCAGCTCCCCGGCTTGCGGGCTGGCCATCAGGCCCAGGGCTTCCAGGAGGCCGGCATCCGACAGGTCCGCCACAGGCGGGCCGGCGACGGTCAGCGAGGCCGACCGCTCGAGCCCTGCCAGAGTGCTCACCGGCGAGAGCACCTTGCGCATGCGGCGAAAGCCCCCGAGCGACGTCCCCAGCAAGGACCGGGCGTGCTCGAGCGGATGCCCGGGCAGGCGCCTGCCGCGGAGCACGCCGGAGGCGACGAGACCGGCCGAGGTCCGCGCCGCCCGCTCGTCGATGAACGACAAAAGGCGCTCCAGCCCGCCCCGCCGCATGATGGGGCTCGCGAGCATCGCGTTCATGTTGAAGTAGACCCGCCCGTTGACCAGGTCGAGGGGCGTGCCCTTGGCCGCGGCGATCGAGCCCTCGGGGAGGCCCAAGACGTCTCGCGTGAGCGCCGGCATGATGCTCTCGGACCAGATGGACCACGTGAGCGGCGCCATCGGGTCGGGCATCGTCTCCCGGACGTTCCAGTTGGCCCACACCGTCACGGGACCGTCTTCGGCATCCGGCACCGAGCGCACGATGTCGGGCGGCGCCCAGGGCTTGCGGGCGGTGATCGGGCGGGCCTGCAGCCAGTGGACGCGCCCCTGCTCGTCGAGGGCCCACTCCAGGTCGAGGTCGGCTCCCCAGGCGCCGGCCAGCTTCCACGCTTCGGCCGCAATCTTGGCGACCTCGGAGGCTGTCAGGGCCGCGCCCGGCCGGCCGGCCGGGTCGGGGTGCACCTCGATCGCTCCGGTGCCGGCCCGATACGCCCGCCAGCGCTCGGGCGCGACGCGCCCGCCTACCAGCTTCTCGCCGGTTCCCGCCACCGCCTCGACCACGAGGCCGGGATCCGCGCCGGCCGGGTCCACGGTGAAAAGTACTCCGGCGGCCCGCGCTGGCACCATCCGCTGCACGATCGTGCCGACCTGGACGGGCGCGCTCAGTCCCGCGTACGCCAGGACGCGCTCCGCCCCGCCCGACGCGACGCAGCGTGCGGCGGCCTCCCATGCCCCCGCGACGTCGGAGACGCCGAGCACGGTCTCGAACTGGCCGGCGAACGAGCGCTCCGCCCCGTCCTCTCCGATGGCCGAAGAGCGCACGGCGACGGGCCCGTGGTCCAGGAGGTCCGCGCACCGGGCTTCAAAGGCTTCCCGCGTGGCCGCCGGCCAGTCGGCGGGCGACAGGTCGGAAGCCGACACGGCGAAACCGGGAGGCACCGCGGCGCCCAGGCCAATCAGGCGCGCGAGGCCAGCCGCCTTGCCTCCGTAGCCGGCGCCCGAGAGGCCCGCCAGGTCCACTACCTCCATATCCGCTCCTCTGGTTTAATGAGGGCCATGAGCACCGATCACAAGGCCCTCGGAGTCGACTACTTCAACGGTACCTGGGATCTGCTGGAAAAGCAGGACCGCTCCCGGGCCGACGACGATCGCATGCTCCACATGGCGCATGCGTCGCGCTTCCACTGGGGCGAGGTGGGCGAGCCGATCAACTTCGCACGCGGCGAGTGGCAGGTTTCGCGGGTCTACGCCGTACTGGGCCGGTCGGAGCCGGCGGTCTTCCACGGCCGGCGTTCGCTCGAGATCTGCCAGGCAAACGGCATCGGCGACTTCGACCTGGCTTTCGCCTACGAGGCGCTTGCCCGCGGCTACCGGGTCGGCGGCGACAAGGCCGAGGCAGCCCGGTATCTCGACCTTGCCCGCGAGGCCGTAGCGGGCATCAAGGATCCCGAGGATCGGGACTGGACTGTCAAGAACCTCGACGAGATCGCGCTGTAACCTTCGCCGCCACCCGGCGCAAGCCGGTGTCGGCCGGGTCGGATTCCGCGAGCTCCTCCCAGGTCATCCAGCGGAACTCGGCTCCCTCGGGCGAGATCGGCACGTCGGCCGAGGCGGCCCGCAGCAGGAACCGCGCGTCCACGTGGTCGTGCGGGCCGATCACCCGCGTAGGGCCCACGCGGTGGACGTCCAGGTCGAAGAGAAATGACGGCTCGGCGGCCACCAGACCGGCCTCCTCGCGCAGTTCGCGCAAGCAGGCTTCCAGCGGCGTCTCGCCCGGATCGAGGTGCCCGCCCGGCTGCAGCCAGCGCTGCAGCTTGGCGTGCCAGTGCACGAGGACCATGTCGCCGCCCGGGTGGGCGAGGAAGCACGACGCCGTGAGGTGGCGATCGGGGACCTCGGGGCCGATGCGGCGCGTGGCCCAGCACTCGCGATGCACGGCCAGGTGCGCCGCCTCCAGCTCATCCCAGGGGCGATAGGCGTCTAGCCAGACGGTGTAGTCCATCGCCCCCAGGATAACCCGATCACTCTCCCGGCCAGGTCAGGCGGGCGGGCTGGCCGTCCCTGGCCCCCAGGGCATGGCCAGGCGGCCCGAATGCGAGGCGCGCGTCAGGCTGACCGGCCCGAAGCGTACACGGGCGGTACGTGAGGGCCGGTCGGCCTCGGCGCAACGAAGCAGGCGGGCGGGCTGGCCGTCCCTGGTTAGCCGACCTTGGATTCGAGCCAGGTCAGGCTCTGGCTGAGCCAGTCCCAGGTCTTCCAGAGGAAGTCCTCGCGCCCGGCGCTGCTGCGATGGCGGACGTTGTGCTCCCAGTCGGCGATGCGGCCGCGGTTGTCGTTGATGATGCCGCGCAGGCCGTCGCGCACGGTCTGGAGCTGCTGGCCGGACAGTCCGTGCTCGGCCTGGGCCTTGGCCAGGGCGTGCTCGAGCGACTCGGACCGCACCAGGACGTCCTCGAACATCTTGCCGACGGTGTGCTCGGCGTCGCGGCGGCCCTGCGTGTCGAAGGCCCGGCGCATGTGCGCCATGACTTCATTCAGGTACTTCCGGGACGATTCCTTGACCAGGCGATCACCGATGACAGGGGGCATAGCTCTCTCTCCTCCTACGCGCGAACCCGACGGCTCGCATCTAGCGATCTAGATCCGGAGAGGAGTCGCTAACCTTACCTGATGATTGGGTTAAGCCCGACTCAGAAGTACTGCTCGGTGGGCGTCTTGTAAGTGGGCATCTTCATCTGGGCCACCGCGTCGCGCCCGAAGTGGCACAGGTACAGGTGGATGAACTCCCGGTAGCGCAGGAGGAACCAAACGCCCCGATCGTAGGCCTGGGCGCAGAGGCGCGTGCACATCCCCGAGGCACGATTCAGCTCCTCGTCGCTCATGCCGCGGGTGTCGCGGTAGTGGAGGTTGGTCGAGAGTTCTTCGCGGTTCTCGTACATGTCCACCAGGCCCAGCTTAGCGGCGTCCCTGAACAGCGGCGCGTGCTTGCCCAGCGTAAAGATCGACTTGCCGTAAGAGTGGATCACGTCGGTGTTGGCGCAGATCATCTCCACGGTCTCGAGGGCCTCGTCGTAGGTCTCGCTCGGGAAGCCGAAGAAGATGTACGCGAAGTTCCAGACGCCGGCATCGGCGCTCCCCCGCAGCAGGGGGATGCGCTTCTCGAAGTCAACGCCCTTGCGGATGAGCTTGAAGATGCGCTTGGATCCCGTCTCGACGCCCCAGAGCACCATGCGCAGGCCGGCGGCGTGCAGGACCTGCATGAGACCGGGAGTGAAGCGATTTTCCAGCCTGCCGTTGCAGAACCATTCGATGTCGAGATCGGCTTCCATGAAGCGATCGGCGATGAGGCGCAACCGGTCGGGGCTGATGGCCTCGTCGATGAACTGGTAGTGCCGCACGCCGTAAGTGTCGCGCAGGTGGGTGATTTCCCGGATCAGCCGGTCGATTCCCTTTTCGTCCGGCGTCACGCCCACGTACGAGTCGCAGAACGTGCACCGGCCCCAGTAGCAGCCCTTGCCCGCCTGGATGGTGAGCACCAGATCCGGCGCCAGGTAGAGGTCGAGGGGGAGCCCGGCGAGATCCTGGATGCCTACTTCGTCCATGGGCGGCGGCGGCGCGGTCGGGGTCACGCGCACGACCTGCTCGTCGCGGTCGTAGTAGAGGATGTTGGGCACCTCGGCGAGCGAGGTCCCCGCCGCCAGAGCCTGGACAAGGTACTCGACCGTGCGCTCGCCCTCGCCCACGGCCAGGCTGTCGGCGAATGCCTCGAAGAAGTGCGGCCGCTCGGACAGCGTGTCGGCCACTCGCTCGAAGAAGTTGCCGCCGATGCCCACGTGCGGCGCGCCCGCCTCCTTGAGCATGCGGGCGATGGTGAGGCCCGGGATCACCTGGGAGAACGCGTTGATCGAGATGCCGATGTAATGCGGTTGCTCGGCGAGCATTCCCGGCACGCAGTCGGCGAAGAACTCGGCGAACGGGTTGTTGGGCAGGTCGGCGGTGAACTCGATCAGGCTCGCCACGTCGAAGTCGCAGTCGGGCTGATCGTAGGAATTCAGCGAGATGCGCGCCGGATGGTACGGCATGCTGAGAAGCTCCAGTGCCGAGTCCAGCACCGCGAAGGCTTCGGCCAGCAGGTCGGGATTATAGAAGCGCCGGGGATCGCGGAAGGTTTCCTTGGCGTCGAGAATGGTTCGCGGCAGCGCGGCGGCCAGGCCGGGATTGACGCTTTGCCAGGCCAGCCAGGCGCGGTGGCGCTGCAGGTCGATTTTGGTCTGGCGCGTCGCGCCGCCCAGCTTGCTCTCGAGGGCGTACTGCGTGCCGGTGTAGTCCTCGATGAGCTTGAGGCGACCGATCGCGAGTTGCAGCGCTTCGGGCGTGAGCATGGCGTCGAAGTACTCGATGTTGAGATCGCGCACCGCGACGGTGATGCCGCGCGAGCGGAGATGCCCCGCCAGGCCGCGCAGGGCGAAGTGGGGCCCGTGCACGGCCCATTGCGGGGGGAAAACCAGGAGCGCCCTCGGTCCTGGCTCGATCCTCGGCGCGATCACTTCTTGCTGTGGCCGTTTTGCGTTTCGATGGCCTTCAAGAACGCGTTGAGTTCGGCCACGATGGGCACGATTTCCTGGAAGCGGATGCGGTCTATCTCGGCCAGGGCCTCGTCGTGCAACCGCTTCTGCTCCAGCACCTGTTCCACCCGGCCCCGGAACTTGAGCTTGAGGAGGAATTCCTGAAGCTCGCGCTCACGCGCCACCAGGTCGTGAAAGCGCCGAGCGCGATCCATGACCTCCTCGTGGGTGAGGAGGGGTTTGTCGCCCGTCACCTTACTTGGCTCCGGGCGTCGCCGCACCGGTGGCGGGAGCCGCCCCGGTCGTGGCGGGAGCCGCCGGAGTGGGTGCCGGGGTGCCCGGCGTGCCACCCGTGGTGCCGCCGGTCACGACGGCCTCGTCCGCCTTCTTGCCCGCAAGCGTCTTCTGGTAGGCCGCCTCTTCGTCCTTGCGGCGCTTCTCGGACGCCTCGATGGACTGCGCGATGACCTTGGTGGCCAGGTCGAAGACCTTGGGGTTGGCCTGGAAGTCCGGGTCGATGCCCGCGGCCTCGAGGGCTTCCTTGAACTTCATGTCGGACATGTCCAGGGAGCCGTTGCCGTTGCCGTCCCAGGCGATGGTGTTGCCGGTGGCCTTGTTGACCACGGCCTTCTTGCCGTCGATCGTGGTGACCTCGGCGTCGATGCCGTACTTCTCCTTGAGCTTGGCCGCTAGCTCCTCGGGCTTCATACCGCCCTTGTTGTCCCGGAGCGTCCGGTACACCGCCAGGGCCTCGCTCTCCAGCATCGTGAACTTCTTGGAGGCGCCCATGCCGGTGCCGGCGACTTCGATGGTGCGCGGCGAAGGTGGCGGCGGCGGCGGCTCGGTGTACTTGACCTCGTCGACCTTCTGGCCCGGGACCGAATCGTACTTCTTGATGGTCTCGGTGGCCGGCTTGATCTCGGAGGGCACGCCGTCGCTCTTGGGGGGCGCCTCGACGTCGCCGAATTTCGGCATCTCGAGGCCTTCACCCGGCGTTGTCGGCTTCACTTCCGGGGCGTCGACCAGGCCCCAGCCTTCGCGAGGTTTGCCATCGGCACCGACCAGACCCGTGCCGGTCGAGGTGTAGGGATTGGGACCTGTGGCTCCTACGCCGGACATAGTTACCCCCCTTGTCTCTGCAACGCGTCCCAGGCTAGTGAACTAGAGGAGCCGCTCCCGAGCTCGTCGGTCCGCAGCACGATGGGTCTCACGGCCCCGCGCCTACTAGATGCGGCTCCTCTTCGCTATCGAGTCTGTGCCTGTCAAGGAAGCCCGCCATCAGGGTATTCTCGCGATTTCCACACCGTGCGCTTGCGCCCGATAATGAGCCACCGCAAATGCAACCAAATACAATCATCGAGCCGTTCCGCATCAAGGCGATCGAGCCCATCCCTTTCACGACACAGGGCGAGCGGCGGGAGATCCTTGCCCGGGCAGGCTACAACCTCTTTGCCATCGAAGCGCGCGACGTCCTCATCGACCTCCTGACCGACTCGGGCACCGGCGCGATGTCCGCCGCGCAATGGGGAGCGCTCATGCAGGGCGACGAGTCCTACGCGGGTTCCAAGAGCTTCTACCGCCTCGAGCAGGTGGTGCGCGACCTCACCGGCCACCGCTTCGTGCTGCCGACCCACCAGGGCCGCGCCGCCGAGCGCATTCTCTTCTCATTGCTGGCTCGCCCGGGCAAGGTCTTCCTGGCGAACTCGCACTTCGACACCACCCGCGCCAACATCGAGTACTCCGGCGCCGAGGCCCGCGATCTCCTGCCGGCCGAAGCCCGCGTGCCGGCCGCCGTCCTGCCGTTCAAGGGCAACATCGACCTGGCGGCCCTGGAACAGAACCTGGAATCTCTCGGCGCCAACTACGTCCCGCTCATCATCCTGACGGTCACCAACAACACCGCCGGCGGACAGCCCGTCTCGCTGGAGAACATCCGGGGCGCGCGGCGCCTGGCCGATCGCCACGGCGTGCCGCTGTTCCTCGACTGCGCGCGCTTCGCCGAGAATGCCTATTTCATCAAGACGCGCGAACCGGACCAGGCCGACCGCTCGGTCCGGGAAATCTCGCGGGAGATGTTCTCGCTGGCCGACGGCGCCTGGATGAGCGCCAAGAAGGACGGCCTGGTCAACATGGGCGGCTTCCTCACGGTCAACGACCCCGATCTGGCCGCCAAGGCCCGCAACCTGCTCATCCTCACCGAGGGCTTCCCCACCTACGGCGGGATGGCCGGCCGCGATCTGGAGGCCCTGGCGACCGGCCTCGAGGAAGCCCAGGACGAGCATTACCTGCGCTACCGGGTGCGGTCCATCGCCTACCTCGCCGAGGCCCTCCAGAAGATCGGCATCCCGCTGTTGCTTCCACCTGGCGGGCACGCGGTCTACCTGGATGCCAAGTCCTTCCTGCCGCACATCCCGCCCCACGAGTTCCCGGGCCAGGCCCTGGCCTGCGCTCTCTACCTGGAGGGCGGCATCCGCGGGGTCGAGGTGGGAAGCGTCATGTTCGGCAAGACCGGCGACGACGGCCGGGAAGTCCCGGCCGCGCAGGAACTGGTGCGCCTGGCCTTCCCCCGGCGGGTCTACACCCAGAGCCACGTGGACTACGTGGCCGAGGTGCTCGCCAGCCTCCACGAGCGCCGCGACGCCATCCGCGGCGTTCGCGTCGTGGAGCAGCCCCCCTTCTTGCGCCACTTCACGGCGCGCTTCGAACCGCTGCAATAGACGAAGAGGTCTTCCACATGCCAAAGCGATCCTGGGCCGAGCCCTGGCGCATCAAGGTCGTCGAACCGCTCCGCACGACCACGCGCTCCTACCGCGAGCGGGCCATCCGCGAGGCCGGCTTCAACACCTTCCAGCTCAAGAGCGACGACGTCTACATCGACCTCCTGACCGACTCGGGCACCAGCGCCATGAGCGACAACCAGTGGGCCGGCATGATGCTCGGCGACGAGGCGTACGCCGGCAGCCGCAACTACTACAACCTCGAGTCGGCCGTGCGGGCGTACTACGGCTTCAAGCACCTCATTCCGACCCACCAGGGGCGCGGGGCCGAGCACATCCTCTCCCAGATCCTGATCAAGCCCGGCGACACCATTCCCGGCAACATGTACTTCACGACCACGCGCTACCACCAGGAACGCGCCGGCGGGACCTTCGTGGACGTCATCGTCGACGAGGCGCACGACCCGGCTTCGGAGCACCCCTTCAAGGGCAACATCGACCTGGACAAGCTCCGCCGCGAAATCGACCGGGCGGGCGCGGCCCGCGTCCCCTACGTGTGCGTGCACGCGACCGTGAACATGGCCGGCGGGCAGCCTGTCTCGATGGCCAACATGCGGGCCGTGTCGGCGCTGTGCGCCGAAAAGGGAGTCCGCGTGTTCATGGACGCGACCCGGGCGGTCGAGAACGCGTACTTCATCCAGCAGCGCGAGGAGGGTTACCGCGATCGGTCCGTGGCCGAGATCCTGCTGGAATTCTGCAGCCATGCCGACGGCTGCACGATGAGCGGCAAGAAGGACAGCCTGGTCAACATCGGCGGCTGGCTCGCCGTCAACGACGCCGACCTGGCGGCCGAGGCCCGCAACCTGCTGGTCGCGTTCGAAGGCCTGGAGACCTACGGCGGCCTTGCCGGCCGCGACATGGAGGCCATGGCGCGGGGCATCCGGGAGTCGGTGGATGATGATCACATCCGCGCCCGCATCGGGCAGGTGCAGTACTTCGGCAATCTGCTGCATTCGGCCGGCGTGCCGATCGTGCTGCCCATCGGCGGCCACGGGGTCTTCCTGGACGCCCGGGCCATCCTGCCGCACCTGGAGCAGGAGCAACTCCCGGCGCAAGCCCTGGCGGCGGCGCTCTACGTGGATTCAGGCGTGCGGGCGATGGAGCGCGGCGTCGTGAGCGCCGGCCGCGACCCCGGTACCGGCGCCAACCGGCTGCCGCGGCTCGAACTCGTGCGCCTCACCATCCCGCGCCGCGTCTACACGCAGGCGCACATGGACGTGGCGGCCGAGAGCGTCATGGACGTCGCGCAGCACGCCGAGCACATCCGGGGCCTGGCGTTCACCTACGAGCCGAGGAACCTCCGCTTCTTCCAGGCGCGCTTCGAACCCGTCGGCGGCAAGCGCGTCTACACCTGGGATGATGCCGCGCCGGCGACGAGCCGTGCAAACGGCGTGGCGCAAGCTTGACAACTTGCCACGACCACATGTTCTAATCATGGCGGCCGGGCGGCCCATGAAGCCTTAACCACCCGGCTGCAACGGAGGCGTGGCCGAGTGGTTTAAGGCGCCCGACTGCGAATCGGGTAATGAATCCCACCGGGTCATTCGCGGGTTCGAATCCCGCCGCCTCCGTTATACCACGGATGCAGAAGGTTTCATCGCATAGATCTACCGGCGCGTCACGTATGCGTGGATGCCGGCGGCGGCGTTGCGGCCGGCCATCACCGCGTTGACCAGCAGATCCGCTCCGGACGTGACGTCGCCGCCGGCGAAGACCCCGGGCAGCGACGTGGCGCCCGACCCGTGGTCGATCTGGATGCGGAAGCGCTTGTCGTACTGCAGGCCCGGTGTGCCGGACGGGATGGTGTCCTCGACGTCGTAACCCAGCGCCAGCACGACCGTGTCGGCGTTGACCCGGAATGTCTCGCCCTGGATGGGGACCGGTGCTCTCCGGCCGGAGGCGTCGGGGGCGCCCAGTTCCATGCGCTGGCACTCCACCGCGAGTATCCGCCCGCCGGCCCCGTGGAACCGGTGGGGGGAGGCCAGGAAGACGAACTCGACGCCCTCCTCCCTGGCCATCCGCTGCTCCCGCCTCGCGCCCGGCATGCTGGCCTCGTCCCGCCGATAGACGCAGGTGACCTTCCGGGCCTGCAGGCGCAGAGCCGTCCGCAGGCAGTCCATCGCGGTGTCGCCGCCTCCCAGCACTACCACCTCCTGGTCCTTGACATCCAGCGGATCGCGCCACGACGACGGGAGGTCCTGCCGCGGGACGTTGCCGCGCACCAGGAAACTGGTCGCCGTGACGATACCTTCGAGACCCGCCCCCGGGGCGCTCAGGCTCGTATCGACCGGCGCGCCCACGCCGATGAAGACGGCGTCGAAGCCGCGCGCGAGCAGTTCCTGGAGCGTGGGACTGGTGCCCACCTCCGTGTTGCCCGCAAACTCCAGGCCCAGCGCCGCCAGTTCCTTCTCCTTGCGGTCGACGATCGCGGGGGAAAGCTTGAATGCCGGGATGCCGTAGCGCAGCAGGCCGCCCAGGCGCGGCCAGCGGTCGAAGACTGTGACCTTGTGGCCTAGCATGAGCAGTTGCTCGGCGCAGGAGATGCCCGCGGGCCCGCCGCCGACCACGGCGATGCGCTTGCCGGTGGGCGCGGCCTTGCGCGGCACGAGATCCGCCGGCAACTTCCCGCCGCGATCGAGGTGGTCGGCCAGGTAGTCGGCCAGGAAGGTCTCGATCGCACCGATGGCGACCGGATCGCTCTGGGCGCCCACGACGCAGGCGCCCTCGCAGAGCCGCTCCTGGGGACAGATGCGCCCGCAGATGCCGGGGATGTTGCCCGTGGTGCGCGAGAGCAGCGCCGCCTCCAGGAACTTGCCTTCGGCCGTGAGCTTCAGCCAGTCGCGAATGCGGCCGTGGAGCGGGCACCCGGACACCTCGCAGCTGGGTTCGTCGGCACAAAGGATGCAGCGCGAAGCTTCGGCCTGCGCCAGTCCCGGAGTGTAGCCGAGCTGCACCTCCCGGAAGCTGCGCATGCGCTCGGCGACGGGCAACTCCGGCACCTTGTTGCGCGGGCCCGCAAACTTGCTCGCGGGCCGGGTGGAGCCGGGCTCTGTCATCGTCATGGATCGAGTGTGCAAGATACGGCGATGCGCTGACCTCGGGGAAAATACGGGAGTGGGGACCGTCCAGGCAAAGACGGTCCCCGGCGCCCTACCGGCCTACCTGGCCCGGTCGACGATCCCCACGATTTGGCGCTCGACCCGCGCGGCCAGATCCCCCAGGTCGTGCTCGGGGAAGAACTCCGCCAGCAATGCGGGCCGGATGGCGGACAGGACGGTCTTGCCGCCGTGGGTCCACGCGTTGATCTTGCACGGCATCAGCAACCCCACCAGGGGCTCCTTGCCCAGGGCCTCGTGGGCGGCGGCGGCCTGGCAGACCTCGACGATCTTGTACGGCTCGCGGTCGAACCCCTTGGAAGCGAGAGTGGCGGCCACGTCGTGCACGTGCAGGACCCGGAAGCCGGCGGCGGCGGCCTCGGCCTCGACGGCCGCAACGGCGTCGTCGAACGGGCGATCGCTCTCGACGGTGTAAGCGAGCCTGGTGGCTACCGTGCCTGTCATGACAGCTTCCTCATGAGTTCGGAAACGAGCTGGCCCTTGGGGACGAACCCGATGAAGCGGTCGGCCGGCACGCCGTCCTTGAACAGGATCAGCGTGGGGATGCCGCGCACGCCGTACTGCTGGGCGATCTGCGGATGGGCGTCGACGTCCACCTTGGCCACCTTCAGCTTGGCGGCGTGCTCGGCGGCAATCTCGTCGAGGACCGGAGCGATCATGCGGCAGGGCCCGCACCACGCGGCCCAGAAGTCAACCAGCACGGGCCTGTCGGCCTCGAGTACCTCAGCCTCGAACCTCGCGGCCGTCACGGCGACCGGCTTGGACATGACGAATCTCCTCTCGGCGATCCAGGTTGCCATCGGCAACCTTTGTTACTAGCAAATTATAGCGGCCTCTTGGCCGGTCTGTCAAGGCGAGGCGGGCTTCGGTGTTTTCTACTGACGTGCCGGGGGGCAGGCCGGATGGAGGTTGGGAGGCAGGGTCATGTACCACCGCGACCTGCTTGCCGGCCTGTTTGCCGCCGCCACCCTGGCGGCGTGTGCCGCCATCGTGCCCCCTCCCGGGAACCCGGGATCCGGCGCAAAGTCCGGCGCCGCGGGGGACGGCGCGTTCGCGCTCCATGTCGGCCCGTCGGCCAGCATCCTGGACGCGGCCCTGGAAACCTACGACATGAAGCGGGCGCTCTGGCTCTCGGTGGGCGACGCCTGGCCCGATCCGATCGGCACCGAGATCCGGGTGTTGCCGCCCGCGGGCTTGCGCCCGCCCACCATGTCGGCGCCGATCTACATTCCGACCACCCGGACCTACCGCGCCAAGGTGCGCTTCTACGATCCGGGCGAGGGCTACAAGCTCACGGTCGGCTGGAACACGACCGCCGGCAAGGCGGAGTCCCGGTCGTACGACCTCCCCCCCGTCCGGCCGATGACGCGCGACTGGGGCGGCCTGCGGATAGAGTTCACGGCCGATCCCAGCCTGGGGCGGGCCAGCCAGTCGGCGGTCCTGAGCCTCCGGGGGCGCTCGGCCGGCGGCCAACCGGCCGATCCGCCCGCCCCGTATCGCTTCGAGTTCACGGATGCGTGCGGTTGGCTCTCGGGCGGCACGTTCTCGGCCGATCCGGGGACTCCCGGCCTCTACAAGGCCACGACCCTGGTCGGCGACATGTCCAACGCCGGCGACTACCGGCTGCGCATCTTCCCGCACAGCGATCGTGCCTCGTACATCGACTTTGCCTACGAGGCCGAGTAGCGGGCGCGCCGACGCGGGTTTTTCTCTGATCACTACTTCCGTAGAGACTGCGATTGTGGATTGGTGCATGAAAGAGGTGGTTGAAATTGCTGGTAGGTAGCGCGGACGCAAAGGAGCTGTTCGCCAGATTGCTCAAGCAGCCCCGGCCGGGCCACTTCTACCCCCTGCCGACGCCGCCGCGGCCCGGCGCGCCGCCGGATCTCTTCTCCGGCGGAGGCGAGGCCAGCCTGTACCTGCACATCCCCTACTGCCAGACGCGGTGCACCTACTGCTTCTTCGTGTCCCAGATAGGGCTCGGGGCGGACGATATCGACGCCTACCTCTCGGAGCTGGAACAAGAGGTCGCGCTGGCCCGGGATTCCCTGGCCGACTACCGGTTCAGCTCCATCTACTTCGGCGGCGGCACCCCCGGGCTCCTGTCGCCCGACGCGTTCCGCCGCATGGTCCGCGCCATCCGCTCCTTGTGGCCCGAGGGTGCGACGGCCACGCTGGAGACCCACCCATGCTTCGCCAACGACAAGCGCATCGCCGCGTGGCGAGAGGCGGGCGTCGATCGCGTGAGCCTGGGCGTCCAGACGCTCGATCCCGAGTTGCTGGATCAGATCAACCGCAACCCGCAGCGCGACGAGACGCTCCCCGCGCTGGAGCGCCTCCTGGCCGCGGGCTTCGGCGACGTCAACGTCGACATCCTGTACGGCCTGCCCAGCCAGACCATGGAAACCTGGCTCGAGACGGTCGATGCGATGGTCGGCGCCGGCGTGCCGAGCATTTCGGTGTACGTGACGACCTTCGTGCCCGACACGCGGGCGCGCTTCACGGAGATCGGCGCGGCGTTCTGCAACCGCCAGACCGTGCGGGACATGTACCACGCGGCATTCGAGCGCCTGAAGGCGGCGGGCTTCCACCAGGACCACTACGGTTGCTCGACCTTCAGCCGGATTCCGTACAAGTTCGGTTTAAACGTGCACCGCCAGCACGTCCTGGCGGCCCTGCCGCTCGTCGGCCTCGGGATGGGGGCCTATGGTTCGGTGCCCGGCTACACCTACCTCAACCAGATGTCGCGCGCCGGCTACCGGGCGGCCCTGGCGGCCGGAAAGCTGCCGGTGCTGACGAGCTGCGCCGTCCCGGCCACCGAACGGCCTCACAAGTATGCGGTCGAGGCATGGAAGATGGGCTTTCTCAACAAGGACGTCTACGCCGAGAAGTTCGGGGAAGAACTCGCGGACCGCTTCGGGGCCGAACTCGGGGCCCTGGTCGAACTCGGCGAGATCGTCGAGGCCGGGCGCGAGTATCACCTCACCAGGCAGGGCGCGGCCCGCCAGCACGTGATCGCGGACATGTTCATCAGCCCCGAGGCGCGAGCCGCGCAGGAGTCCCGGCAGGGAGGGAGGACCGCATGAGCACTGCCACTTTTCCGGAACTCTACCGGCGCTACATGGCGGCCTTCGGCACGCCCGACCTGCCCGAAATCGCCGCGGTCGGCGTCAAGTTCGTGAAGCACGGCGACGCCGCGCCGCCGCAGGCCGCGCCGCTCGACATGGCCTACACCTGGTGCTACGCGCTCAAGCAGGCCGCCAAGGGCGAGGTGCCGCTGGTCACCAAGGAGACCATCGGCTGCATGATGGCCGGCATCGCATTGGGGCTCATCGACGAGCAGGATCCCGATCCCCTGCCGGGCTGGCGGCAGTACAGCCAGAACATGGGCACGCCGCCCACGCCCCGCGACTACCGGGAGGGCCTGGTGTTCGGCTGCGCGGCGGCCGGGCGCCAGGACCTGGCGCTCTACGGCGCCGACGACGTCGGGCGCTACCTGTCCGTGGACGCAGCGAAGAAGGCCTACCAGGGTATGCCCAAGGTGCAGCCGGCGACGACCGCGGCCGTCGTGGCGTTCCCGCCCGATCCCGAACTGGCGACAATCGAACCGGACGTGGTGATCCTCGCGCTCACCCCGCGCGAGACCCTGCGCACCATCCAGGGCCTCACCTTCCAGACCGGCGAGCGCTTCGAATCCTCCACGCTGGGCGTGGGCGGCTTCTCGGTCGATCTCACCAGCTATCCGTACGTCACCGGCAAGCCCAATGCCAGTTTCCTCTGCGTGGGGGCCCGCGTGGTGGCGCGCTGGGAAGGCGGCCTCAACGGGCTGGGACTGCCGTGGAGCTACTTCCAGTCGGCCGTCGCGGGCATGGAGGCCTCCGCCACGGGCTACCCGTTCCCCAGGTACCCCGGTTGACCTCGATCTACCTCGACCACGCCGCGACGTCGCCGATCCGACCCGCGGCGCGGGACGCGGTGCTGGCGTGCTGGGATCTGGGCCCCCAGAACACCGGCAGTTCGCATTCGGCCGGCCGCGCGGCCCGCGCGCGCCTATGGGCGGCCCGCGAGCAGGTGGCGGCCCTGGTGGGCGCCCGGGCCGATCAGGTGGTCTTCACGTCGGGCGCGACCGAGGCCTCGAACCTGGCCATCCGCGGGCTGGCCCGCGTCCTGCCCGGCCGCGGCGGGCACGCCGTCTCCAGCCGCATCGAGCACTCCGCCAGCCGGCGCGCCTTCGAGGCCCTGGCGACCGAAGGCTGGAGCGTCTCCCTGCTCGCTCCGGATTCCGGTGGCCTGCTGGATCCCGCGCGGGCCGAGGACGCGTTCACGGCCGAAACCAAGCTCCTGTCGGTCATCGGCGGCCACAACGAGCTGGGGACGGTGCAGCGCCTCGCCGACCTGGCCGACCTGGCCCATCGCCGCGGCGCGCTGTTCCACGTGGACGGCGTGCAGGCGGCCGGCACCCGCGACCTTTCGGCCGTGCCCTGGGATCTCCTGTCGCTCTCGGCCCACAAGCTGGGCGGGCCGATGGGCGTCGGCGCCCTGGTGGTCCGCGGGGACATCCACGTCGGCCCGCTGATCGTGGGCGGCGCCCAGGAAGGCGGGATCAGGCCGGGGACGGTCGCGGTCGCCCTGTGCGCCGGTTTCGGCGCGGCGGCCGCCGCGGTGGTCGCCGATCGGACCGCCGAGGCGAAGCGCCTGGCCGATCTTCGCGATCGGCTCGCGGCCGCCATCCGGGCGCGCTTTCCCGCGGCGCGGCCGCTGGGCTGCTGGGCCGACCGGCCCGACCTGGCCCTGCCGCACGTGCTGACCCTGGGCTTCCCGGGCTTCCAGGGCGACGAACTCGTGTGGGTTCTGGACCAGCAAGGCGTCCAGGCCTCGTCGTCGGCGGCGTGCCTGGGCGACGCACGCTCGCACGTGATGGCGGCGATCGGCCTTCCCGAGGAGACTGGCGTCCTGCGCATGTCGCTCGGCTGGTCCACCACCGCGCAGGACCTCGCGGCGGCAATACCGCGGATCCTGGCGGCAATCGCGGATCTAGAGACCCTGTCGCCGTTCGCCCGGCGCCGCGGCCCCCTGGAGGCCAAGGCCGCGGAAGCCGGCCTCGTGCTCACGCCCGCGCACCTCTCGGCCGCCGAGGCCGTTTACGACTTCCACAGCCGGGAGAGCATCCTCCCGGGAAAACGCTACCTGTCCCGGGTGCTCGGCCCGGGCGCCCAGGTCGATCGCCTTTACCCGCAGGGGCTGGCGACACTCGCCAGGTGGCTCGGCATCCCCGTTCCGAGCGGGGGGTGCCGGCCAAGCGCCGTTTGAAGAAGTTGCAGACATGAAGTTTCCGCCGCTCACTCCTCCCCACGGAACCAGCCTCGCGTCCACCGCCGGCATTACCGCCGTCATCACGGTGGTCGCCGCCGCCTCGGTCCTGGCCCAGTGCGCCCGGCTTTCCGGCATGGGCGCCATCCTGGGCATGCTGGCGGTTGCCTGCCTCATCGCCGGTGCGGGCGGCTTGTACGTCTGCCGCAACCGGATCGGGATGGCCCTCGATCTTGCCGCCACACCCGAAGGCGGGCCGGCGGCCGGGGTCACGGCGGCTAGCGGCCTGACGCAGTTCCACCTCGGCATGGCCGGGGTTTTCGCCGGCATCGGGCTGGCGGCCGCCGTCCATCTGGCGCTGCCGCTCGGGGGCATCGCCTGGGTGGCGCCGGCCGGCGGCGGCGTGTTCTTCATCCTGTCTCTCGCCAAGGCGTCGGCCTGGCACCGGGAAGCCGGGCGCCGCCGGCTCGCGGCCGCCCCACGAACTTGATCCCGAACGAAACGGAGTCGAATCCATGGTCAATCCCAGGTCGGTGTTCCTCGCTGGTACCCTCGCTGTCCTTTCCGGCTGCCAGACCAACCCCTTCGCGTACTTCGCGACGTCCACGAGTGTGAACCTGTCGGTCGCCAACCTGGCGCAGATCGACAAGAAATACGGCCATTACGCCGCCTGGGCCATGGGGACCGGCGGAGAAGCCACGCTGATCGGCCGCTTCCTTGTCGGTCCCGACGGAAATCCCACGGACCTCGCGGGCAAGTTCACCCCAAGCTGGACGGCCGCGGTGGGTCTCGCCGCCATCAGCGAGATCTGGCTGACCCAGGAGTTGCCCGGCGCGACCGGCACGGCGCCGAGCAAGCAGGTGTTCATGAAGGGGGCGCTGGGCGCCGTCAAGCCCGGCACCGCCTACCTGGCGGCGCCGATCACCTACGAGGACTTCGCGGCGGCCAACGGCACCTTCGTGCTGGATAACCCGGCCTTCCTGCCCAAGTGGCCCAACCTCTGGAACGGCCTGTGGTTCGAGAAGCTCGCCCGCGACTCCGCGGGCAACATCACCCGGCGCAGCCCGGGCCTGGATCTTCCGCCCCTGCCGCAGGGCTGGGCGTACTCCGGCTGGGTCATCCTTCCCGGCGGCATCCCGTTGCGGACGGGGAAGTTCCGCGATCCGGCCGACAACGACGACTGGGCGGGCTATACGGGACTCAACAGCGTGTCGCTGCCGGTCAATTTCCCCGGCCCGCCGATGCCCGGCGAGGATTTCAACGTCAACCTGCCCGCGGGCGTGGACACCGGCTCGCTCGATCCCAAGGTCGCCACCGACTCCAACAAGCCCGACCTGGCGGGCAGTCGGGTGATCGTGGCGATCGACAACGCCGCCCTCAACAACGAGGACCAGTATCCCGGGCCTATCCGGGTGCTGGAGGGCACCGTGCCGGCCTCCACGTCGCAGAACCTGATGGAGGCGCTGCAAAACGTCGCGGCCAAGGGCATTCCGTCGGGCAAGGCCGAGATCCAGTAGGAGCGAGGCGATGAACCAGAACGTCCGGATCCGGCCCGCCCTGGCGGCCGGCGCAGCTGTCGCGGTCGCCCTCCTCACCGGTTGCCCGCCACGCGACTTCCTGGCCGCCACGTCGAGCGACGTGTTCGTCAAGCCGTTGCCCGGCCTGACCCAGAAACAACTCGAGCAGTTCAACCGCGGGCGCGCCCTGTTCGACAAGACGTTCACGCCCGCGGAAGGCCTCGGGCCGCTCTTCAACAACACCAGTTGCAAGATGTGCCACGGCTTCCCGGACTCGGGCGGCGGCTCGAAGGAACTCCTGATCCTGATCGCCGGTGTGCAGGGGGACGCGCCGGTCACCCTCAAGGAGCAAGGGGGGCCGGTCATCTCCGACCGGGCGCTGCACGGCATCCCCCAGGAGCAGTTCCCGGTGGGCACGACAGCCATTTCCAAGCGCATCTCGCCGATCACCTACGGCACGGGCCTCATCGAGGCGATCGCCACGGCCGACATCCTCGCGAACCTGGGGCAGAGCGCCCGGCGGCAGGAGCTGGGCATAGTCGGGAAGGCCAACTACGACGGCCCCGAACTCGGGCGCCTGGGCTGGAAGAACCAGACCGGCAACATGCGCAACTTCACGGTGACGGCGGCCAACTTCGAGATGGGCCTGACCTCCAAGGAGCGCCCCTACGAGTTCTTCCCGAACGTGCTGCCGCAGGCGATCGCCGCCCCCCCGCTATATGCGAGCGCCAGCTACCCGTTCGTGAAGGCGTTCTTCGACTCCCGGGGCGCCGCGTCGGCGTCGCTGGATCTGACCCCCGCGCAGGTAGACGACATGACTTTCTTCCAGCGCTTCCAGGCGCCCCCGCCGCCCCTGCCGCTCACGGTGCAGGCCGCGATGGGCAAGGAGGCGTTCACGCGCATCGGCTGCGCCGAGTGCCATGTGCCGTCGTTCAAGACGGCCAAGAACGCCATCGGCATCCCCGAGGGCGTCACCGCCAACCTCTACTCGGACCTCCTGCTGCACGACATGGGCCCGCTGATGGACGATGGCATCAAGTGGCAGGGCGCCGCCAAGGGCACGGAGTGGCGCACGACGCCGCTGTGGGGCTTGCGCTTCCGGAAGGTGTTCCTGCACGACGGGCGAACCGATTCGCTCGACGACGCCATCCGCAACCACGGCGGCGAGGGAGCCAAGGTCACGGCCGCCTACAACGCCCTCGACGCCGCGAGCCGCGACGCGATCAAGGCGTTTCTGATGAGTATCTAGGCCTGTTGCAGCTTGACTCGTGATGCGAGCGCGCCCGCAGCAGGCCCGCCGTGGCGTACCAGTGTCGTACGCGAGGCGGGGCTGCGAGGACGTAAGCCGCATCAGATCAAGCTGAAACGGGCCTAAGCCCGTAGTACGTACGGAACCGGACCGCCGACCGGTGGTTCAGGATCATGGGATGACTTTGCTGCAAGCTCCGAAGGCCGTCCTCGCCGAACGTCTTGCCCGCCTGGGCACCGAGACGGCGTTCTCCGTCTCGGCCGAGGCCGCGGCGCACGCCGCCAAGGGCCACAAAGTCTATCCCTTCCACCTGGGCGACATGAACCTCGCGACGCCGCCAAACATCGTCGAGGCGACGATCAGGGCCATGCGCGACGGCATGACGCGCTACGCGCCGCCGGCCGGCATCGGGCAGCTACGGGAGGCCCTGGCGGCCGATCTCAACAAGACGCACGGCACGACGTACACAGGGTCCAACGTGGCGATCCAGCCAGGCGGCAAGCCGGTCATCGGCAAGTTCTTCCTCGCGCTGATGAATCCCGGCGACGAGGTCCTGTACCCGAATCCGGGCTACCCGATCTACGAGTCGCAAATCGAGTTCCACGGCGGCGTCGCGGTGCCTTACGGGTTCGTCCAGGGCAAGGACAACTTCGAGATAGACTTCGCGGGGATGGAGAAGAAAATCACGCCGCGCACGCGCTTCCTGGTGTTCAACAACCTCCAGAACCCCACCGGCGCCGAGTCCTCCCACGAGGAACTGGCGCGCCTGGCCGAACTGGTGGTGCGCCACGATCTCAAGGTCCTGTGCGACGAGGCGTACTTCGACATCCGCTACTCGGGCGAGTCGGAGTCCCTCGTGTCGTTCCCGGGCGTGGCCGAACGCGCCGTCATCCTCTACACGTTCTCCAAGAAGTTCGCGATGACCGGCTGGCGGCTGGGCGCCGCGGTGGGGCCCGCCGACTGGATCGCCGCCATCGCCCGACTAAACGTCAATGACGAGTCTTGCTCCAACACGTTCATCCAGTACGGGGCCCTGGAAGCCCTGCAGGGCGACCAGTCCGGCGCCCAGGGCCTGCTGGACGTCTTGCGGGAGCGGCGCGACAAGGCCCTCGCCATCCTGGCCGGGACGCCCGGCGTCAGCTGCTTCGCCGCCAACACCACGTTCTACCTATTCCCTGACGTCACCGAGGCCATGGCCAACCTGGGCCTGGACGATTACGATCGGTTCCGGCTGGCGGCCCTGGAGGCCACCGGGGTTTCGTTCTGCACGCGGCTGCATTTCGGGCGGGCACTGCCCGGAGAGTCGCGCCGCTTCATCCGCTTCGCCTATTCGGGCATCGACGCGGACCAGATAGAAGAAGGCCTGGAAGGGTTCCGCTCCTTCCTGGCGCGTTAGGAGAGCAACAGAAATGCCCATCGTCGATTCCCGCACCGGCCTCGAAGAGCGTTACGACGCCGATCAACTGGTGGAGGCAGCGCGCGAGATGCGCGCCCTGAACCTCCTGGCCATCCATGCGGCGCGATCGGGCCATCCCGGGGGCACCCTGTCCATCATGGACGTGGCGGCCGCCCTGTTCCTCAACGAGGCGCGCCTGGATCCGCGCGATCCGGGCTGGGACGGCCGCGACAAGATCTTCTTCTCGGCCGGCCACAAGGCGCCCACGCTGTACGTCGCCCTCGCCAAGGCCGGCTATTTTTCCTACGAGGAGGTCGTGACGCTCCGCAAGGTGGGCAGCCCGTTCCAGGGCCACCCGCACGCGCCCGGCCTGGCCGGCGTCGAGGTCTCGTCCGGGTCGCTGGGCCAGGGGCTGGGCGTCGCGGTCGGGGCGGCCCTGGCGGCGCGCCTCGACAGGCGGGACACCCGCATCTACTGCGTGATGGGCGACGGCGAGCAGCAGGAAGGGAGCATCTGGGAGGGCGTGATGAGCGCCGCCCAGTTCAAGCTGGACAACCTGTGCGGCATCGTGGACTGCAACAGGTTGCAGATCGACGGCTGGGTCAAGGACGTGATGACCGTCGAACCGCTGGAAGAGAAGTACAAGGCGTTCGGCTGGCACGTCATCCGCATCGACGGCCACGACATGCGCAAGATCCTGAACGCATTCAACGAGGCGCGCCACACCTCCGGCAAGCCCACGGTGATCCTGGCCGACACGGTCAAAGGCAAGGGCGTGTCCTTCATGGAGAACCAGGCGTCATGGCACGGGGTGCCCACCAAGGACGATGCCCAACTGCGGCAGGCCCTGGCCGACATCGCGTGCCCGGCCCTGGACAACGTGCGGGTGGAGCAGTTGCTCTCGGCGGCCGCGGCCTTCCAGAGCGCCAACATCGTCGCGGTCGACGCGGCGCATCCCAAGTTCAGCATCGGCTACTGGTGGAACGACCTGGAAGACATGAAGGTCGAGATGGAGCCCACCCGCTTCGGTTTTGGCTCCTGCCTGTCCCGCATCGGCGAGGACCCGCGAGTCTGCACCATTCACGCCGACATTTCGGGCTCCATCAAGATCTCCGACTTCGAGGCCGGCCACCCGGAGCGCCTGGATCGCGTCTTCTCGGTCGGCATCGCCGAGCAGAACATGATGCAGGTCGCCGCGGGCCTCGCCCTGGCGGGCAAGATCCCGATCACCGGCACGTACGGCGTATTCGCGTCCGGCCGGCCGTGGGACCAGATCCGCACGACCATCTGCTACGACAGCCTCAACGTCAAGATCGGCGGCGCGCACGGCGGGATTTCGGTCGGGCCCGACGGCGCCACCCACCAGGCCCTCGAGGAGATCTCCCTGATGGCCATCCTGCCGAACATGACGGTGATCGTGCCCTGCGACTCGGTCGAGACCGACAGGCTGTGCGAAGTGGCTTTCCTGGGCATCAAGGGCCCGGTCTACGCGCGGTTCGCCCGCGAGGCCACTCCCGTGGTGACCAGCGCCGACACGCCCCTCGTGTTCGGCCAGGCCAATGTCATCCGCTTCCGCGGCCGTGCCCGCCGCTTCGCCGACGCGTTCGAGACCGTCCTGGCCTCGGAGTACAGGGGCGAGGGCGAGGACCTGACCATCGTGGCGTGCGGTCCCATGGTGCCCGAGGCCATGCGCGCCGCGTGGCTGCTCAAGGAGGAGGCGAGCCTCGAGACGCGCGTTTTAAACGTGCACACGGTAAAGCCCCTCGATCGCGAGGCCCTGCTGCGGGCAGCCCGCGAAACCGGCGTCGTCCTGACGGCCGAGGAGCACCAGCGCGGCGGCTTCGGCGGCATCGTGGCGACGGCGCTGTCCTGCGACCGCGACTTCCGCATGCCGCTCATTTTCGACATGATCGGCGTGGACGATCGCTTCGGCGAGTCGGGAGGCCCGTGGGAGCTCATGCGCAAGCTGGGCCTCACGGCCGAGCACATCGCCCAGCGGGCGATGTCGCTGGTCAGCAAGCGGCACCAGCTGGCGAGCAAGTAGGTAGGTGGTCGGCGCCGACGGCGAATCGCGGTTCCGCGCCGCCGGGGACCCCGAGCCCGAGGATGATCACCAGGTCGCCCCCCGGGCCGCACGCGCGCCCGGTGTGGGTGTGATTGCCCATGACTCGCCGTCGCCTAACCCGAAGTTCCAAGGCTGAAATCGACCTGTAAGCAAGGCCCTGCCGTTACTACAGCCAGGGCCGAGTCTTTGGGTTTCTGGCTACGCGTTGATCGTCCGGAGTAGATCGAAGGCTCGGCCACGCTCCGGGCTGATGAGCATCGTCGGATCGAGAAGAAGCTGCCAAGCGCCATCTCGATCCGGGGAGCTTGGTGCTCTACGACCTGACATCGACGCGAGAAGTGCCCGCTCGCCGCCCTGGGGCACAGTCGCGACGGAAAGAGGGGCACCCGGCAGGTCATGTTCGGCCTGCTGGCCGACAGCCGCGGCTGCCCTGTTGGCGTCACGGTCTATCCTGGCAACACGATTGACTCGACCACGCTCATCGAGCAGGTCGGCTACCTGCGCGAGCTCTTCGGCATCGAGAGGCTCGTCATAGCACGTCGATCTGCTTCTGTGATCAGCAGCCCGACTTTTCGAACTGCTCGAAATGGAAACCTCCCAAGACCTAAGCCGAAGGTAACTGCTCACCGAGAGCTTGTCTGATCTGATCTCCATGTTTACAATTGCTCCGTGGAGATTCGCCCGGAGCTGCTCGCCGCCCTTCCGCCGGAGATCGCTGGTCTCATCCGGCAGATGGCTGAT